>Ga0308167_1003522_pt1 | contig 12410 bp, 9 predicted proteins | sample PhyCR1_2_FD_202138 | JGI IMG/M metagenome (GOLD analysis project Ga0308167, IMG submission 202138) | Phyllosphere microbial communities from UC Gill Tract Community Farm, Albany, California, United States - DLSLRC.R1 | ecosystem: Host-associated > Plants > Phyllosphere > Unclassified | place... | reverse complement strand
TTGAGGACGACGTCCATCTCGGAGAAGAACTGCGTCACGGCCTCGTCGACCGTCGTCGTGCCGAAGTTGAGCTCGGTGCCCAGCACGCGGAACTTCTCCTCGAGGGTGCCGTAGCCGACGATCGGCACGGGCGGGGCGTCGCCGAGGCGGTCGGCGATCGACTCCTCGTAGTCCTTGACGATCTGGCTCATCGGGTCGAGCTCAGCTGCCTCGAGAGCGGTCTCGGAGGCGGGGAGACCACGGTTGGTTCCGAAGATCTCGCCGGACTCAGGCGAGTTGACCAGGAAGTTGACGAGCGTCGCGGCCGCCTCCGGGTGCTCGGTCTTGGCCGAGATCGTGTGCAGCATCGACGGCTTCAGGTAGAGATCCTTCTCACCCTCCTTCGTCACGGGCGGGGCGACGAGGCCCAGCTCGGTGTAGCTCTCGCCGAGGTTGGCGAGGTAGCCCGCACCGAAGTTGTCCCACGTCATCTCGCTGGCGTTCTTCGCCGCGTCGAATGCCGTGAGCGGGTTGAGCTCCTCGACGACCTGCTGCGGCACCACGACGCCGTCGCGGATGTCATCGCCGGACTCCCAGAACTTTTTGAGGCGGTCCTCGTCGAAGCCGGGGGTGCCGTCTTCGTCGAACAGGTTCTTGCCCTCGCTGCGCAGCTGCAGCTCGAAGTTCTGGATGCGGCCGGTCCAGTCGGACCCGCCCCAGAACTCGCCTGCGCCCGCCTCGGTGACCTCATCCATCCAGTCGTCGTAATCCTCCCAGTCGCCTCCGGCGAACTCCTCGACACCCGCGGTCTCGAGCAGCGTCGGGTTCGTGAAGACACCCCATGCGTTGGTCGAGGTGGCGATGCCGTAGGTCGTGTCGTCGACCACGCCGATGCTGAGGATGTTCTCGGGCAGCGGGTCGGTCTCGATGACGGATCCGAGGTAGGGCTCGAGGTCGAGCAGCAGTCCGTTCTCGGAGTACTGACGAAGGTAGGAGTAGTCGAACTGCATGACGTCGGGGAGACCGCCACCGGCCGCCTCGGTCTGACGCTTCTCCCAGAACTCCGGGAATCCGAGGAAGGTCGCGTTGACCGTGATGTTCGGGTACTCCTCGTTGAACGCCTCGATCGCCTGGTTGTAGAGGTCGGCGCGGACGTCGTTGCCCCAGAACGCGAGGTCGAGGGTGACCTTCTCGTCGGGGTCGTAGGTGGGCTCGCCCTCAGGGCTGCCGCCGCCGGCGCAGCCGGCGAGTACCAGCGCTGCGCTGGTGGCGACGGCCGCTGCGGCCGCCAGACGCTTCTTGCTGAACATCGTTGTCCTCTCTGGTGAACGTCCTCGTTCGGCAATGCCGCGGAACGCCTGTGTCCATGTGGTGCGGGGAGCGATCTCCATAGTGCGGGGAAAACGCTTACCTGCACGCTAATCCAGATTGAAACGTTTCGCAACCGGCAATTCGCGGCGGCGATTACATCGATTACCGTGGGATCTTCCAGTCTTTCACGACGAGGTTCCCGGCCTCGACCTCGAGACCCAACCGATATACCGCCGCGCGCCTCCGCTCACCCGTCGCGGCGTGCACCGGTGCTGCCTCCGCGGTGGCGAAGAAGTAGAACCAGAGGTCGTCTCCGTGGTGCACCTGAGCGCCGTGATTGCCGTGCCCTCCCCCGGGAGCATGGGCGAGGATGACGGCATCCTCACCACCCTGACGGGCCCACCGGATGCCGTCTTCGGAGCGGTACACGCCCATCCCTCGCCATTCGTCGACGATCATCCACCAGAATCCGCCGAGGTCGAAGACCGCCGGCCCCTCATGGGGACGTCCGCCGATCGCGACGCCGTCGAGACGCCAGTCGTCGAGGTCGACGGATGACGCGACCATCGTGACCGAGTCCGCCGCCTCGTCCTTGTACCAGAGGCGCCACAGTCCGTCGGGGGTGCGCGCGACCGCTGCGTCGATGACCCGATCGCTGCTCAACGCGAGCGGACCGCGTCGTTGCCAACGACGGAGGTCATCTGAGAGGTACTCGACGATCGAGCGCGCGAAACCGGGCCAGCGATCGGGGATGCCGTCGATCTCTGTGAGGTACATGCGCCAGCGCTCACCGTCCCAGACGACCTCGGGCGCCCAGTGGGTGCGGTCGACCTCGCGGGGCGGTGGCCCGGGCACGAGACCGAGGCCGGATGCCGCCGGCTCCAGAGTGCCGTCGTAGCGCCAGTCCACTCCGTCTTCCGAGGTCGCGACGCCGATGCGACTTCCGTGGATCCATGAGACCCCCGGCCCGGCGTCCTCGACGCTCGCCCGGCGCTGTGTGTAGAACATCCACCACAGTCCGTCCGCGTCGATCACGACTCTCGGGTCGGTGACGCCGTCGTAGACGGGGTCGCGATAGAGCTCTCTCATCGGCGCAGATCGGTGACCGGGCTCGCGAAACCGGCGCGGTGGGTGGGGTGTGCGGCCAGGATCTCGGGGGTGATCACGGCGCCGTCAGCCGCGGCCGAAGCGTAGATCCCCGCCACGATCTCGAGCGAACGAGCAGGCGCGTCCGCGGTCGCCGGCAGCGGCCCGCCGTCGAGCAGAGCGTCGAAGACGTCACGCAGCAGCGGCTCGTGATCGCTGCGCTCCTCGGCATCCGGGAATCCCCACCCCTCGGCCTCGGATTCGAAGCCCGGCGCCGCGGTGATCCGCCAGTTCTCGTGACCGTGCCCGTAGACGTGATCGACCGTGATCGTGGCCTTCTGCGTGTCGATGCGGATCGAGCTCGCCTCTCGGGGCGACACCGCACTGGTGATCAGCTGAGCGACCACGCCCCGGTCGAACACGATCGTCGCGGTCGAGACGTCCTCGGTCTCGGTCTCGCGGTCGAGGCGCCAGAGCCTGCCCTGCACCGACGACCAGTCGCCCAGCAGGTGCGCGAGCAGGTCGATCTGATGGATGCCGTGACCGAGCGTCGTGCCACCGCCCTCGGTCGCCCATTTGCCGCGCCACGGCACCGCGAAGTAGTCGGCGTCGCGGAACCAGAGCGTCTGACACACGGCGACCAGGGGGCGTCCGAGCGCGCCGCTCTGCAGCAGCGAGCGCACGTGTGCGGCGGCCGTTCCGGTGCGCTGCTGGAAGACGACCGCAAGCTGTCTGCCGGCGGCATCGGCGGCGGCCCGCATGTCGTCGAGCTCATCGAGCGACGGCGCCGGCGGCTTCTCGACGATCACGTGCGCGCCCGATGCGAAAGCGGCGAGCGACTGCTCGCGGTGCGGAGCCGGCGGCGTGCAGATGAGCACGACGTCGGGCTGCTCGGCGGCGAGCATCTCGTCGAGGTCGCCGTAGGCGGCAGCGATGCCGTATCTGCCGGCGAACTCCTGGGCCTTCTCGAGGCTGAGATCGGCGACGGCGACGAGCTCTGCGCGCGGGTACGCGGCGACGGCGCGGGCGTGCGAGTTGGCCACGGCTCCGGTGCCCACCAGGGCAGCGCGAAGTCTCTTGTCTGACGTCATGGGTCCTCCTCAGGACGGAGAGTCGGGGTCATCTCATGCCGTTCTGCACCAGGTGCAACCGAGCGTATCGCCCGTCTGCGGCGAGCAGCTCGTCGTGCGAACCCTGCTCGACGATGCGTCCGCGTTCGAGGACGACGATGCGGTCGGCCTGGCGGATCGTCGACAGGCGGTGCGCGACCACGAGCGTCGTGCGACCGCGCATGAGCCTTTCGAGCGCCTCCTTGACGAGCCCTTCGGACTCGGGGTCGAGGGCGCTCGTCGCCTCATCGAGCAGCAGGATCCGCGGGTCGCGCACGAGGGCGCGGGCGATCGCCAGCCGCTGCCGCTGACCACCCGAGAGGCGCGCGCCTCGCTCGCCGACGACGGTGTGCCACCCCTGCGGCTGCTCGTTCACGAACTCCCACGCGTTGGCATCTCGCAGAGCCCGTTCCACCCGATCCGGCGTGACATCCGGCATGCCGTAGGCGATGTTGTCGAAGACCGAGCCCTCGAACAGCACCGACTCCTGAGGGACGACCGAGATCGATCGGCGCACTGTCCGCAGGTCGAGCTCCTGCATGTCCTGACCGTCGAGCCTGATGCGACCGCTCGTGGGTCGGACGAACCCGAGCACGAGGTTGAGGAGCGTCGACTTCCCAGATCCCGACGACCCGACGAACGCGACCGTCTCGCCGGGAGCGATGCGCAGATCGATCTCGAACAGGGCGTCATCGTCGGCATCCGCATACCGGTGGCTGGCCGCATCCAGCACGATCTCGCCCGCCACCTTCGAGACCATGCGCTTGCCGGAGTTCTGCTCGACGTCGGGCTCCTGCAGCACCTCGGCGATCGAGCGCACCGACTCGAGGCCGCGGGCTCCGACCGGAATGAGCATCAGCAGCTGGGTGAGCCCGCCGGTCAACAGGGTGAAGTAGCTCGAGAGCATCACGACCTCGCCGGGCGTGATCGGCAGGAAGCCGGTGAGCGCGCACACGGCCGCGAGCATGAGGCAGGCGACGCCGAGCAGCTGCATCGCCACCCACGAGATCGACGCCACTCTGCCGTTCAGCAGGTCGAGGTCGAGGCCCGCCTTGCGGACTCCGTCTGCACCGCCCGCGACACGGCTGATCGCCGTCTCCTCGAGTCCGTGAGCGCGGGTCACCGGGATCAGCGACGCCATCTCGCCGACCCGGGCAGACAGCGTCTCGATCTCGCGACGGAAGACCTCGTTGCGACTCTGCGAGCGATTGCGCATGCCATAGCGGATGCCGATGGCGATCGGCACGGCGAGGGCGTAGACGGGAAGGAACTGCGGCACCGTGATCGCCGTCATCCCGAGTGCACCGAGCATCACCATGGTCGATGACAGCAGCGGATGCGTGACCTGCTGCAGCATCAGCTCGACGTTCTCGACGTCGCGCACGACCTTCGTCTGCACGATCGACGAGCTCATCCGCGTGTGATATCCGATCGAGAGACTCTGCAGTCGGGCGGTGAGGGCGTTGCGCAGGTCGGCGCCGAGGTCTCGCACCACGGTCATGAAGTTGCGCGTGTAGATGATGTGGTTGGGGTAGTTCTGCAGCAGGAGCACCGCGGCGAGCGCGAACCACCACAGCACCTCGGTCACCTCGCCGTCGCTCGCCACCACGTCGATGATCGCCGCGGTGATCACCGGCAGGAACCAGAGCGGAATCTCCTTGATCGCGAACGCGGTGATCGCGAAGGTCAGCCGCCAGGGCCGGCGGGCGATGAGGCGCAGCACAGAGCGAGTCGGGTGATTCCCATCGATGAGCGCGGTCGGGTGGGAAAGCGCTTTCTGTGCCATGGTCCTATCGTAGAGTCACCGCACCTCTCACGGAAGCGCGACCCCCGAATCGGCAGGAGCACACATGACCTTCGACGCAGCATTCGACTGGGCGCGCCGTCACGTGCAGGCGGAACACCTGCCGACAGCGGTGCTCGGCATGGCGACCGCCGACGGGATCGTCGACCTCGAGGGATTCGGGGCAGCGACCGATGCCGTGTACCCACTGTTCTCGATCACCAAGGTGCTCACCGGCATCACCGCGACGAGAGCCATCGAGCGCGGTCTGCTCACACCGGACACTGCCCTCACTGATGCGCTGCCCGATTTCGGATCGTCCCGCGACGACATCGTGCGACTCCGGCACCTCGCATCGCACACCTCCGGGATCTCCGAGCCCGCCCTCGACACGACTCTGCCGCTGCGCCAGGAGCTGCTCACGAGAGGGCGGGACTTCGCTGCGGGAACAGCCTCGCGCTACTCGACGATCGCCTTCGAGGGCATCGCCGCGCTGATCGAACACGCGACCGACACGACGTGGGATGCCGGGACCCTCGAGTGGGCCCACCGCATCGGCGCGATCGGACTGACCCTCGACACCGCGCAGTCGGTCGGCGTCCCTGATGCCGCGGCGGGCGGGCTCGACCTCGATCGGTTCCACGCGACGCGTGCGCCCGGCGCGGGGATGCTGGGTCGCGCAGAGGACCTGCTCCATCTCGGCGCCGAACTGCTGCGCATCGGCCGCGGCGAGCGCGACGGCATCCTGTCTCCCGCCGGCCTGGCGATGATGCTGCGCCCGCTGACCGGCGACATCCCCCGCCTCGACCCTTACCCCGACGGGCGCGGGCAGGACTGGGGGTTCACGTTCAACCTGCGCTCGCGGGCGCCCGGGCTCGTCGACCGCGACGTCTACGGCCACGGCGGCTGGGCCGGCACCGAGTTCTGGGTGCACCCCGGCGCAGGGATCTGCTGGGTGCTGCTCACGAACGCGGCGGTGCGCCCCGGCGTCGACGCCGACGAGCTCGACAACGCGATCGTCGCGGCCCTGTAGCCGCCGACCTTCACTTGACACGGCCATCGGCTCTGTCTAGTGTTGAGACACTGAATGAAACGATTCAAAACCTCGATGAAGAGAGAACACCCATGACCCGCGTCGCGTTCCAGTTGCAGGTGCGTCCTGAACTGCTCGACGAATACCTCGCCCGTCACTCCCCCGTCTGGCCCGAGATGCTGGCCGAGATCGCGGCCGCAGGCCGACGCAACTACTCGCTGTTCCTGGCGGAGGGCGGCACGCTCGTCGGCTACTACGAGACCGACGACGATGCCGCAGCGCAGGCCTACCTCGCCGCATCCTCCGTCGCCGCGCGCTGGGAGGCCGAGATGGGGCGCTTCTTCGTCGATCTCGAGGGCCGCCCCGACCAGGCAGCCACCGCGCTCACCGAGGTGTTCCACCTCGAAGACCAGCTCGCCCACGCCGGCGGCTCCCCCGAACCCGACACCGACAACCGCAACGACACCGAAGGCAGCGCCTCATGAGCATCCTCTCGTCCGACAACCTCGCCGCTCTCGAGCAGCAGGGCATCGAACTCCCCAGCTGGGCGTTCGGCAACTCCGGCACCCGGTTCAAGGTGTTCGGCACGCCCGGCACGCCGCGCGACCCGTGGGAGAAGATCGCGGATGCCGCGCAGGTCAACAAGTACACCGCGCTCGCCCCCTCGGTGGCTCTGCACATCCCGTGGGACCTCGTCGACTCGCTCTCCGACCTCCGCAAGCACGCCGAAGACCTCGGCGTCACCCTCGGCACGGTCAACTCGAACACATTCCAGGACGACGACTACAAGTTCGGAGCCCTGACCCATGAGGACCCGACGATCCGTCAGAAGGCGATCGACCACCACCTCGCCTGCATCGATGTGATGGATGCCACGGGCAGCCGCGACCTGAAGATCTGGCTCGCCGAGGGCTCGAACTACCCGGGCCAGGCCGACCTGCGCGGCCGTCAGGACCGCCTGCAGGAGTCGCTCCAGCAGATCTACGCGCGCCTCGGCGACGACCAGCGCCTCGTGCTCGAGTACAAGTTCTTCGAGCCGGCTTTCTACCACACCGATGTTCCCGACTGGGGCACGTCGTACGCCCAGGTCTCGTCGCTCGGCGACAAGGCCATGGTGTGCCTCGACACCGGCCACCACGCCCCCGGCACGAACATCGAGTTCATCGTCATGCAGCTGCTGCGCCTGGGCAAGCTCGGCTCGTTCGACTTCAACTCGCGCTTCTACGCCGACGACGACCTCATCGTGGGCGCGGCCGACCCGTTCCAGCTGTTCCGCATCCTGTTCGAGGTCGTCCGCGGCGGCGGCCTGAACAACCCCGACGTGGCGTTCATGCTCGACCAGTGCCACAACGTCGAAGACAAGATCCCCGGTCAGATCCGCTCGGTGCTCAACGTGCAGGAGATGACGGCCCGCGCGCTGATCGTCGACCGCGATGCGCTGACCGCCGCGCAGAAGTCGGGCGACGTGCTGGCCGCCAACGCCGTGTTCATGGACGCGTTCTACACCGATGTGCGCCCGGCCCTGGCCGAGTGGCGCGAGTCGCGCGGACTCGCCGCCGACCCGATGAAGGCCTACGCCGAGTCGGGCTACCAGCAGAAGATCGCTGCCGACCGCGTCGGCGGCGTGCAGGCCGGCTGGGGCGCCTGAGCGCGCATCCTGACTCGTCGGGGTGCGGGAGCCGATCCCCGCGCCCCGACGTCCCATCGACAGAACGGATGACGCTGTGAGAGACCAGGTGCTCGACGGTCCGCATGGACCGTTGCGCGTGCGCGTGTACGAGCCGGAGAACCCCGCGGGGCCCGGGCTGGTCTGGGTGCACGGCGGCGGATTCGCCGCGGGCGAGATCGACATGCCCGAAGCCGACTGGGTCGCGCGGAGCTTCGCCGATCGCGGCATCGTCGTGGTCTCGGTGGACTACGCCCTCGCTCCGTTCCCTCGTGTCTGGGCCGCTGCGGCGGACGCACCCGAACGCGAGGGCGTGCACTACCCCGTCGCCTCCGACGAAGTGGAGCACGCGTTCCGATGGGCAGTCGCCTCCGATCTCGCGGAAGGCCCGTGGTCGATCGGCGGTGCGAGTGCCGGCGGCAACCTCGCGACCGGTGCGGCACTCCGTCTCAGCCATGGCGCAGGCCCTTTCGCGGCACTCGCAGTGCTCGCCTACCCGACGCTGCATGCCGTGCAGGGCACACCGGATGCTGCACTTCGCGCCGCACTCGATGCCGACCCCGAGGCCGACACCTTCGGCCCCGAAGCCGTGCGTGGAATGTATGAGAACTATCTCGGAGGCCCGGTCTCGGCTGCCGAGGTCTACGCCGTTCCGGGCACGGCATCCCCCGCTCAGCTCTCGCACTTCCCCGCCACGATCATGATCAACGGCGAGGTCGACGAGCTCCGCGTCTCGGGCGAGGCGTTCGGCGCCTTGCTGCGCGACGCCGGCATCGCCCTCGACATCTCCACCGAGCCGAACACCCGCCACGGCCACCTCAACCAGCCAGAACTCGCGGCGGCGACCGCATCGATCGATCGCTTCGCCGCCCGCATCCTCGCCACGTCCTCCGAGCACAAGGAACAGTCATGACCAACCCCACCGCCGCCGCCCTCATCGAGCGGTCGAACCGCCTGGGCGCCGATCCCAAGAACACCAACTACGCGGGCGGCAACACGTCGGCCAAGGGCACCGAGACCGACCCGGTCACCGGTCAGCCTGTCGAGCTGATGTGGGTCAAGGGATCGGGCGGAGACCTGGGGACCCTCACGGAGCAGGGCCTGGCTGTGCTGCGCCTCGACCGCATGCGCGCGCTCGTCGACGTGTATCCCGGCCTCGACCGAGAAGACGAGATGGTCGCCGCGTTCGACTACTGCCTGCACGGCAAGGGCGGCGCCGCCCCGTCGATCGACACCGCGATGCACGGCCTCGTCGATGCCGCACACGTCGACCACCTGCACCCCGACTCGGGCATCGCGATCGCCACCGCCGCCGACGGCGAAGAGCTGACCGCGAAGATCTTCGGCGACAAGGTCGTGTGGGTGCCGTGGCGTCGCCCGGGCTTCCAGCTCGGACTCGACATCGCCGCGATCAAGGAGAAGAACCCGCAGGCGATCGGCACGATCCTCGGTGGACACGGCATCACGGCCTGGGGTGACACGTCGGAGGAGGCCGAGGCCAACTCGCTGTGGATCATCGACACCGCCGCCGCCTACATCGAGGCCAACGGCAAGGCCGACCCGTTCGGCGGTGTCCGTGCCGGCTTCGAGGCCCTCCCCGAAGCCGAGCGTCGTGAGCGCGCCGCCGCCCTCGCCGGCACCGTCCGCGGCATCGCGTCGACCGACAAGCCGATGGTCGGCCACTTCGCCGACTCCGACGTCGTGCTCGACTTCCTCGCCTCCGACCGGGCCCCCGAGCTCGCCGCTCTCGGCACCAGCTGCCCCGACCACTTCCTGCGCACCAAGGTCAAGCCGCTGATCCTCGACCTGCCCGTCACGGCATCCCTCGACGAGCAGATCGCCCGCCTGCACGAGCTGCACGCCGAGTACCGCGCCGACTACCAGGCCTACTACGACGCGCACGCGACGGCCGAGTCTCCGGCGATCCGCGGCGCCGACCCGCTCATCGTGCTCGTTCCCGGCATCGGCATGTTCTCGTACGGGGCGAACAAGCAGACCGCCCGCGTCGCCGGCGAGTTCTACGTCAACGCGATCAACGTCATGCGCGGGGCCGAGGCGCTGTCGACCTACTCCCCCATCTCCGACGCCGAGAAGTTCGACATCGAGTACTGGGCGCTCGAAGAGGCGAAGCTCCAGCGCATGCCGAAGCCGAAGTCGCACCAGGGCCGCATCGCGTTCGTCACCGGGGCTGCCAGCGGCATCGGCAAGGCCATCGCCACCCGCCTCGCGGCCGAGGGCGCCTGCGTCGTCATCGCCGACCTCGACCTCGAGAAGGCCCAGGCCGCCGCGGCCGAGCTCGGCAACACCGACGTCGCTATCGGCGTCGCGGCGAACGTCGCCGACGCCGATGCGATCCAGGCCGCGCTGAACGACGCCGTGCTCGCGTTCGGCGGCGTCGACCTCGTCGTCAACAACGCCGGACTCTCGCTCTCGAAGCCGCTGCTCGAGACCACCGAGAAGGATTGGGATCTGCAGCACGATGTCATGGCCAAGGGCTCGTTCCTCGTGTCGAAGGCGGCAGCCCGCGTGCTGATCGACCAGAAGCTCGGCGGAGACATCATCTACATCTCGTCGAAGAACTCCGTCTTCGCCGGCCCGAACAACATCGCGTACTCGGCGACCAAGGCCGACCAGGCCCACCAGGTGCGACTGCTGGCCGTCGAGCTCGGCGAGTTCGGCATCCGCGTCAACGGCATCAACCCCGACGGCGTCGTGCGCGGCTCTGGCATCTTCGCCTCGGGCTGGGGCGCGAACCGCGCCGCGACCTACGGCGTCGCCGAGGAGGACCTCGGTCAGTTCTACGCCAACCGCACGATCCTCAAGCGCGAGGTCGTTCCCGAGAACGTCGCGGATGCCGTCTATGTGCTGACGGGCCCCGAGCTCAGCCGCACGACCGGTCTGCACATCCCGGTCGACTCCGGCGTCGCCGCGGCGTTCCTGCGATGACTGTCCGCGCCGTCGCCGCCGTCGACCTCGGGGCGACCAGCGGTCGCGTCATGATCGGGCGGATCGGCGACGGCCGGCTCGACCTCGAGCTCGTCTCACGGTTCCCGAACGGGCCCGTCGAGCGCGAAGACGGACTGCACTGGGACTTCGGCGCTCTCTACGAGCATGTCGTCGCAGGCCTCGCCGAGGCCGTTCGTCGCGAGCCGGGCATCGAGAGCATCGGCATCGATTCGTGGGCCGTCGACTACGGCCTCGTGAAGGACGGCGGGCTTCTCGCTGAGCCGTTCCACTATCGCGACGACCGCACCGTGCGCGGCGTCGCGGAGGTGCACGCCGAGGCGCCTTTCGCCGAGCTGTATCAGCGCAACGGGCTGCAGTTCCTGCCGTTCAACACGCTCTATCAGTACGGGGTCGACGCGCGTCTCGCCGACGCCGACACGGCGCTGCTGATCCCCGACCTCATCGCCTTCCTGCTCACCGGAACGTCCGTCGCCGAACGCACGAATGCCTCGACCACCGGACTGCTCGGCGTCGAATCGGGCGAGTGGGACAGCGAGCTGGCCGAGCGCCTCGGCATCCCGTCGGGCATCCTGCCGACGCTCGTCGATCCGGGCGAGACGATCGGCACCCTGCGACCCGAGCTCGCTGAACGCGTCGGCAAGGAGCTGCCCGTGATCGCGGTCGGCTCGCACGACACGGCATCCGCCGTCGTCGCCGCTCCGCTGTCGACCCCGCACTCCGCGTACATCTCGTGCGGCACCTGGGGCTTGGTCGGCGTCGAGCTGACCGAACCGGTGCTGACCGATGCTGCGCGCGGGGCCAACTTCACGCACGAGCTCGGCGTCGACGGCCGCTACCGGTTCCTGCACAACGTCACCGGCCTCTGGCTGCTCAGCGAGACCGTGCGCGCGTGGGAGACGGAAGACGGAACGTCGATCGACCTGTCCGAGCTGCTGACTGCGGCATCCGCGGTCACGGGCGACGTGCCGATCTTCGACGCCGACGACTCCTCGCTCAGCGCACCGGGAGACATGCCCGCGCGCATCACGGCGCTGCTCGGGTCAGAAGCGCCGTCATCGAGGCCCGCGTTCGCACGGTCGATCGTCGAGTCGATCGCCACGGCATTCGCGGGTGCCGTGCAGACGGCATCCGATCTGTCAGGGCGCGAGCTCGACAGCATCCACCTGGTCGGAGGCGGCTCGCTGAACCGCCTGCTGTGCCAGGCGACGGCCGATCGCACCGGTCTTCCCGTGCTCGCGGGCCCCGTCGAGGCGACCGCTCTCGGCAACGTGCTCGTGCAGGCGCGCGCTCTGGGCGCCGCTCCCGACTCCCTCGAGGAGCTGCGAGCACTCGTCGCCGCGACCCACGAGCCCGAGCGCTTCGACCCGCGCTGACCCGCTCGCACCGCTCGGGCGGCTGACGCCACTGTGCGCAGTCGGCTGCCCGGATCACGGATGGATGCCGAGAACACCCTTTCTCGGCATCCATCCGTGCTTC
>Ga0308167_1003519_pt1 | contig 12414 bp, 10 predicted proteins | sample PhyCR1_2_FD_202138 | JGI IMG/M metagenome (GOLD analysis project Ga0308167, IMG submission 202138) | Phyllosphere microbial communities from UC Gill Tract Community Farm, Albany, California, United States - DLSLRC.R1 | ecosystem: Host-associated > Plants > Phyllosphere > Unclassified | place... | reverse complement strand
AATGCCATCCATGGCCGCTCGGCCCGCGCCGTCCCTGGCGCGGGACGCTTTCCTCCTCTGACCGTATTCCCTGCGCGTTAAGCATCTTCATTGCTGTAAACCCTAGCCCGCACAGCGGTGAGAGCGGCCAGCGTGTGAGCTTATCCGTTGCAACCAGAGTTACTAGGCTTTGATTCCTTTCGCAATATAAGCAGGAGCAACAGCGTCGTGAATTGCCGACAAATAAGTCATTGTTATTGTTGATTTCACAGAGAGATTTGCCTTGCTGTCTCCATTCTGAGACAGAGAAAATGCCAGCTGTCGCTGGATACCGACATTTCCCGACAGGCCTGTTAAATGAAGCTTTGAGCTAATTCTTTAACCTGCTGATTTATAATGATTTTAAAAATAATCATAAACCTGGCACGGCTTGTGCAATACTTCTGCTGTAGATGCTCATTCCACCTCTTATGTCTGCTGATGCTACATAAACCTGGGAATGATGCAGAGCCAATTTTAGGTACCTGTTGTCTGCCTGCCTGTATCGCGAAAGCCTTACAGGGTTAACAGACACCACGTTGAGTCAGGTACCTCCCGGTTGTCTTACCGACCTGATCTTACACCTGCCACTGGCAGGTGTTTTTTTTGCCTGCGAAAGCGTGCTGGCAGATTGCGGGCACAAAAAAGCCGGGCAAGCCCGGCTTTATCAGGTATGAAAAGAGGATCAGGCGTTGGGATTGTTCTTCAAGGTGAGCAACAACCCTTCACGACGCATCTTCGCCGCTTCTTCCGGGCGACGCAGACGATCATAAACATCCGCCAGCCATGCATAATCAAACGCGTCAGGACGCTGTGCCAGCGCCTGCTGCAGTGCCTCAGCAGCCTGCTGCCATTCACCATGACGCATCAGCAACTGCCCCAGCGTACTGTGCAGCAGCGGTGTTGCGCCGTGTTGTTTGATTTGCTGGCGTAGAACTTTCTCCAGCGCTTCCGGATTACCACTTTTGATGCGAGGCATCAGCAGTACCAGACGATCGTCATAATGACGCTTGAGGCCCTCCAGCACGATCGATTGCGCGGTGTCGTGATCGTTGCATTCAATCAGATGATCCGCCATGGCCACCTGCAGCGTCGTTTCCTGACGGGTTTTGCGGCTCAGATCGTTCCACCAGCGCTTCAGCCCATCGCTGCCCTGGTCGGCCATCGCCTGATTCATCAGACCCAGCCAGGCCTGCTGCTGTAATGCATCACGATGCAGCTCATCGCCGACCTGCGCCTTCTGCATGGCGGGCAGAATATCCAGCAATGCACTCCAGGCACCAGTACGGACATACGCCTGTTCGGCCAGGCGCAGCACTTCAGGATGACGCGGTGCCACTTCCAGCAGACGGTCAATGCTATGACGCGCAGCATGATCTTCGTTACGTGCCAGCTGAATACGTGCGCGGGCAATTTCTACCGGAATAGTGTTGCTCTCCGACAGCTCTGCAGCACGTTCAAGATGCTGATTGGCACGGATTTCATCACCACGCTGTTGCGCAGCTTCTGCTGCCAGCAGGTAGTTCGCCACCGGCACATCAGCGTGATCGGCATCTTTAGAAAGCAGTTTTTCCACCTGACGGTGATCGCCTTCTGCCAGCTTCATCAGCGCCGACTGAGTATGACGCTGGGCGCGACGGCGTTTACGTCCGGTAAACCAGCCACGGGTACGCGCGCCGGTGTGCAGCACGCGGCGCAGCAGCCATTCCACGGCCAGAATCACCAGCAGGCTGAGGATGAGGATAATGACCAGGCCGGTGACGCTGGTTTCGATGTTCCAGTTATCGGTCTGAATCAGCACGTAACCCTGATGACCGGCAATCATCGGTCCCAGCACCACGCCAGCAATCAGCAGGATAAAGAGGATAAATACCTTAAGCATGCTTAGCCTCCCTGCTGATTAGCAGCGGCAGAAGGTTGCGCTAACAGGTTCCGGACGCGGGTCTGCATCAGCTGTTCCAGCAACGGCTGACTTTCCAGGTTATCCGGCAGATCCATATTGATGTTCTGCTGGCTCAGCTCATCCAGCTGGGCAAGGAAGGCTTTGGTAGCGGCATCATTGGTGTCGTACCAGGCGCGAACCCATGCGGACACGGTGTCGATAGATTGTTTATAAATCTCATCCTGATGACGCGGTACCGCCTGAGCAGCAATCAGCAGACGCGAGCGGATATTCTCACGCAGGTAAACATCCTGATTAGGTGCCAGCAGCGGCTGGGCGGTGTTATCGCGGCGGCGGATGGTAATAAAATCATCCATAAAGTTATGCCAGCTTTTCACCAGATTCTGACGCCATTCGCGCACGGAACCTGACAGTTCACCGCCATCGCTGTCCATCGGCGCATCATCGCTGTCGTTATCGGCCAGACGCAGATTATCAACGTTGTTCGACAGCTGGTTCAGTTTGAGGATCACGCCGTCATAATCGACCTGCGTAACCGAAGAGAGGTTACTGATATCCTGGGTCAGCGCACGACGCACATTCATGACGCTGGGATCGTTCATGTCGGCCAGGCTGGCATCGGCGCTTTTCAGCAGTGCAGCGGCGGTGGTGACATCCTGGTCGCTCCAGAGTTTGCGGCCAGCCAGTTTCACCAGATAGTCCGCCTGTGCCAGCAACCAGCTGCGCACGTCGTTACCAGAAATCACGGCCACTTTTTCACGCAGGGTTTCCAGCTCTTTTGCTGACGCGTTCTGCTGTGTCTGGGCTGTCTGCAACGCGGTTTCGGCGCCGCTCAGTTGCTGAGTCAGCTGCTGTTTGTCGCTGCTGGCCTGCTGTTGCAACGCGCTTAATTGTTCGCTCAGCTTCTGATTGGTTTGTGCCTGTAAATCAGCCTGATGTTTCCCGTTAAGGTATAAACCCGCACCAATCGCCAGCGCAATGACAATCGCAACTGCACCCAGCACCATGCCACCATTTTTCGCATTACGCGGTGGTGTGCTGTTGCTGGAAGGAGAGCGGTCGACCGCTGGGGTGGTTTCTTCAACCATGGCGGAGGAGTCTTTTTGTTCCGTCATATGTGGCACATCCCATTGTTAAAGTTCAGCGTAACGCGCGCAGCAGCGCATCGTTATCGGCACCATCGGCTACCTGAATATCCTGCCAACCCAATCCTGCGGCCAGGGTAGCCAAACGTTCACTGACGACAACCAGTCGGCAGTTGAGCAGCCATTCCTCGCGATCAACTGCGGGGAACAGCGAAAAAAGCTGTTGTAACATTTCACCGCTGGTCACCACCAGCACGGAGACACCGCGATCGCGCCAGCGGCGTCCTTCAACGGGTCCATCATAATACTTCTGGCAGCGCTGATAACAGGCTGCAAACGACACCTCAGCACCTCGCCGGGTTAACGTCTGAGCCAGCAACTCGCGTCCGGGATCGCCACGCAGGATCAGCGCACGTTTACCTGCAACCTTCTGAAGGGTATTCAGCTGGATCAATTCTTCACTGGTTTCATGTGCATGAGGCCAGGTCACCTGCTGTCCGCTGGCGGTATGAAACGCCAGGGCGGTGCTGCGACCAATTGCATAATAGTCCAGCTCAGCGGGCCATGCTGTGACGGTGTGTTGTGCGTAATGTATAACCTGCTGAGAAAGGATAAAAACCAGGTCGCCAGGGCGAAGTGCGGCGAGCTTTTGTGGCAGAGAGGTGAGATCAGCGCCCGGCGCAAATTCAATCAGCGGCAGGCTCCACGCCTGTTTGCCAAGGGCATGCAGGCGTGACACCAGCTCTGCCGCTGCGGGTTCCGGGCGCGTCACCAGAATGGTCATGCCGGCGGCTGCCCCTGGTAAACTTCCTGCAGGATTTCACGCGCGCCGCCATTCAGCAGTTCATCGGCCAGTGAAATACCCATCTGTTCAGCCTGAGCGCGGGGACCACGGCGTTCGCCGCTGACCATGACCCGGCCATCCGGTGCGCCGACCATGCCGCGCAGCCAGAGGTCATCGCCTTCCAGCACCGCGAAACTGCCGATTGGCACCTGGCAGCCACCCTCTAAACGGGTATTCATGGCGCGCTCCGCTCGGACACAGACTTCGGTGTCATCGTGATTCAGCGCCTGCAACAGGCCAATTAAGGTGGTGTCGTCCAGACGGCATTCAATGCCGACCGCACCCTGACCCACGGCGGGCAGGGAAACTTCGGCAGGCATCGCCTGACGAATGCGATCTTCCAGCCCCAGGCGTTTCAGCCCGGCGACAGCAAGAATAATCGCGTCATACTCTCCGGCATCAAGCTTGCCGAGGCGGGTGCCGACATTGCCCCGCAGCGAGCGGATCACCAGATCCGGACGGCGCGCACTAATCTGGCACTGACGGCGCAGGCTGGACGTGCCGACAATGGCACCCTGTGGCAGCGCGTCGATAGAGTCATAATGATGAGAAACGAACGCATCGCGCGGATCGTCGCGCTCGCAGATGGTTACCAGGCCCAGACCTTCCGGGAAATTGACCGGCACATCCTTCATCGAGTGCACCGCCATATCGGCACGGCCATCCTGCATCGCCAGCTCAAGCTCTTTGACAAACAGCCCTTTGCCACCCACTTTTGCCAGCGGCGTATCAAGGATGATGTCACCTTTCGTGACCATAGGCACCAGCTCAACGCGCAGTCCCGGATGGGCACTCATGAGTCGTTGCTGTACATAATGTGCCTGCCATAATGCGAGCGGGCTTTGTCTTGTAGCAATTCTGAAAATTTTGTCTAACATGCTGTTAACCATTTTTATCGTTCACTGAATATCCTATCATCTCTGGGTGAAGACTGTCAGTTTCAACGGATTGAAAACGGCCTGCGTGCGGTTTCAGGCCGGTTTATTAAGCCATAACGTGGGAACCAGAGCTGAAAAGGCGGGAAGCTGGTAAGAACGTGCTAAACTGTCAGGTAGCGCAACTTTCTTTACGGTCAATCTGCAGGGTGTTAGATTGATCACGTTTCCAGCAATTATCTGCCCACTTTTTTACTTTATAAGCGGCAGAGTGTGGAAACAGGGTGCTTAAACACTGGGACAATCAGGCGAAACGTCTTGTACCTCTACATTGAGACACTGAAACAGAGACTGGATGCAATCAACCAGCTGCGCGTTGATCGTGCGCTGGCTGCTATGGGACCCGCTTTTCAGCGCGTCTACAGTCTGCTGCCAACCTTATTACATTATCAACATCCGCAGATGCCGGGTTACCTTGAAGGTAGCGTTCCACATGGCATCAGCTTCTTCACGCCTGATGAAAATCAGCGTCAGCTGCTGGCCGATCTCACCGGCGACAGCGATCTGCGTCATGCCGATGCGCCGAAAGGCGAAATGCCGATTACGGCGATCTATTCTATGGGCAGCACCTCATCTGTCGGCCAGAACAGCGTCTCGGATCTCGATATCTGGGTCTGCCATCAATCCTGGCTTGATAATGAAGAGCGTCTGAATCTGCAGCGCAAATGTACGCTGCTGCAGAAGTGGTGCGTTTCAATGGGCGTGGAGGTGAGTTTCTTTCTGATTGATGAGAACCGCTTCCGCCACAACGAAAGCGGCAGTCTGGGCGGTGAAGATTGCGGTTCAACACAACACATTTTACTGCTGGATGAGTTTTACCGTACGGCGGTTCGTATGGCGGGTAAACGCATCCTGTGGAATATGGTGCCGGGCGAAGAAGAGCACAATTACGACGACTACGTGATGTCGCTTTACGCCAAAGGCGTGCTGACCCCTAATGAGTGGCTCGATCTTGGCGGCCTCGGCACGCTGTCGGCGGAAGAGTATTTCGGCGCCAGCCTGTGGCAGCTCTATAAAAGCATCGACTCCCCGTATAAAGCCGTACTGAAAACGCTGCTGCTGGAAGCCTACAGCTGGGAATACCCGAACACGCAACTGCTGGCGATGGATATCAAACAGCGCCTGCATGACGGTGAAATCATCTGCTTCGGGCTTGATCCTTACTGCATGATGCTGGAGCGCGTTACGCACTATCTGACCAGCGTTGACGATCAGCCGCGTCTTGACCTGGTGCGTCGCTGCTTCTACCTCAAAGTGTGTGAAAAGCTCAGCACCGAAGATCATCAGCACCGCACCGGCTGGCGTCGCGAAATTTTATCGCAGCTGGTCAAAGAGTGGGGCTGGAACGAAGAGAAGATTGCCATTCTGGATAACCGCGCTGAGTGGAAAATCGAGCGGGTGCGCGAAGCCCATAATGAATTGCTGGATGCGATGATGCAGAGTTATCGCAACCTGATCCGCTTTGCCCGCCGCAATAACTTAAGCGTCAGCGCCAGCCCGCAGGATATCGGTGTGTTGACCCGTAAACTGTATGCTGCGTTTGAAGCGCTGCCGGGCAAAGTGACGCTGGTGAATCCGCAGATTTCGCCCGATCTCTCCGAACCCAATCTGACCTTTATTCATGTGCCGCCTGGCCGCGCCAACCGTTCCGGCTGGTATCTCTATAACCAGGCGCCGGACATGGATTCGATTATCAGCCATCAGCCGCTGGAATATAACCGTTACCTGAACAAGCTGGTGGCGTGGGCGTGGTTCAATGGACTGCTGACCCGTAAAACCCGGCTGCATATTAAAGGCAATGAGGTTTGCGATCTGGCGCGTCTGCAGGAGCTGGTTAACGATGTTTCCAGCCACTTCCCGCTGCGTCTGCCCTCGCCGACGCCAAAAGCGCTCTATAGTCCATGCGAAATCCGGCACCTTGCGATTATTGTTAACCTTGAACACGATCCGACGGCGGCCTTCCGCAATCAGGTGGTGCACTTCGACTTCCGTAAGCTGGATGTCTTTAGTTTTGGTCAGCAGCAGCAGTGCCTGATTGGCAGCATCGATCTGCTCTATCGCAACTCCTGGAATGAGGTGCGTACGCTGCACTTCAGCGGCGAACAGGCGATGATCGAAGGGCTGAAAACCATTCTCGGCAAGATGCATCAGGATGCTGCACCGCCCGATACGGTGGAAGTGTTCTGCTACAGCCAGCATCTGCGCGGTCTGATTCGGACGCGGGTACAGCAGCTGGTCTCAGAATGCATTGAGCTTCGCCTCTCCAGCACACGTCAGGAGCCGGGTCGCTTTAAAGCGCTGCGTATGGCGGGTGAGACATGGGGCCTGTTCTTTGAACGCATGAGCGTTTCGGTGCAGAAGCTGGAAAACGCGGTTGAGTTTTATGGCGCGATCTCCAACAACAAGCTGCACGGACTGTCGATCAAAGTCGAAACGAATCAGACGCCGCTGCCACCCGTGGTCAACGGTTATGCCAGCGAAGGCATTATTCAGTTCTTCTTTGAAAACACCACCGATGAGCGCGGCTTCAATATCTACATCCTCGATGAGACCAATCGGGTTGAGGTCTATCATCACTGTGAAGGCAGTAAAGAGGAGCTGGTGCGCGATGTCAGCCGGTTCTACTCCTCATCGCACGATCGCTTTACCTATGGTTCGAGCTTTATCAACTTCAACCTGCCGCAGTTCTACCAGATTGTGAACACCGGTGAGCGATTCCAGGTGATTCCGTTCCGTAGCCAGACGCTGACGCAGCTGTGTACCTCGCAGCCTGACAACGACAACAGCGACTATCAGCCACGCTATCAGGTGCACTGATGCTGACGGGCTGCCTGCGCTCTGCAGGTGGCCGCTATCTTCCCGGCTTGTCACCCGCTTCACGCTATTTGCGGGCATTTCCTGTTGCTTTTCCACCTTCAACTGCGATGATAAGCATCCAGGTAAAGGACATGAAGAGCATAAAGAATGAAGAAAGTAATAAGCCTGTTGGCCATGACACTGGCAGTAATCAGCCTTGCAGGTTGTGGTCTGAAAGGACCGCTCTACTTCCCGCCGAAGGATCAGCCGAAGAAACAACAAGCCCCAACCGACCGCCAGAAAGCGGATGCCTCTAAAGCCGATGTCGGCGGGCTGGTTACCGGCAATTCAGGCGTAAAAGCGAACTAATCTGATGGCTTATCCGGCGGAGCAAAAAATGCAGTTCTCCAAAATGCACGGTCTCGGCAACGATTTTATGGTTGTGGATGCGGTGACACAAAACGTCTTCTTTTCGCCGGAATTGATCCGCCGGCTGGCCGATCGTCATCTGGGGATCGGTTTTGATCAACTGCTGATTGTTGAACCGCCTTACGATCCCGATCTCGATTTCCACTATCGCATTTTCAACGCTGACGGCAGTGAAGTCGCACAGTGCGGCAACGGTGCGCGCTGCTTTGCCCGCTTTGTTCAGCTGAAAGGGCTGACCAACAAAAGTGACATCCGGGTCAGTACGCAGAATGGCCGCATGGTGTTGACCGTCACGCCTGACGACCAGGTGCGCGTGAACATGGGCGAGCCAAACTTTGAGCCTCAGCAGGTGCCGTTCCGCGCCAACAAGGCCGAAAATCTCTATCTGCTGCGCGTGGCCGAACAGACGGTGATGCTGGGTGCGGTGTCGATGGGCAACCCGCACTGCGTTATCCAGGTCGAAAGTGTCAAAACCGCGCAGGTTGAACTGCTGGGTCCGATTCTGGAGAGTCATGAACGCTTCCCGGATCGCGTCAATGTCGGTTTTATGGAGATCATCAATCCCGAACATATCCGCCTGCGCGTCTACGAACGCGGAGCGGGTGAAACGCAGGCGTGCGGCAGCGGCGCCTGTGCTGCCGTTGCATGTGGCATTCAGCAGGGCATTCTGGCACCCAAAGTGCGTGTCGACCTGCCTGGCGGAACGCTGCACATCACCTGGAAAGGCGCCGGTCAGCCGCTCTATATGACCGGGCCTGCGACACACGTCTACGATGGGTTTATTCATCTATGAAAAATATCGAAGAGCAGGCTGACAGTTCGGTTCTGCTGGACGATCAGGCCGTCAGTGATTATCTGCGGCAGAATCCCGATTTCTTTATCCGCAATGCCCGTGCAGTTGAACAGATGGCCGTGCCGCATCCGGTGCGTGGCAGCGTCTCTCTGGTCGAATGGCATATGGCGCGGCAACGCAACCATATTCAGCGGCTGGAAGAAGAGATCACGCTGCTGATGGAGCAGGCCAGCGCTAACCACGAACTGTTTGATCGTCTGCTGTCGCTGGAGAGCCATCTGGCCGCGGCTGACTCGCTGCAGGATATGCTCAACCGTCTGCATCGCTGGGCGCGTGAGCTGGGCCTGGCGGGTGCCAATGTGCGGCTGTTCAGTGATAAATGGCTGCTGGGCGCGCCCTCCGATTTCTTTCAGCTGAGCCTCTCGCGTCAGGCGTTTGAACCGCTGCGTATTCAGCGCTTCGGTAACCAGCATCACTATCTTGGCAACATTAACGGGCCGGAACTGCTGCTGCTGTTGCCGCAGGCCAAAGCGATCGGGTCGGTTGCCATGTCGCTAATGGGTGAGGAGGGCGATCTCGGCGTGCTGGTGTTCAGCAGTCGTGACAGCCAGCACTATCAATCGGGCATGGGGACACTGCTGTTGCAGCATCTGTCGCAGATGATGCCTGATCTGCTCTCCCGCTGGGTTGAACGCGCATGAGCAGCGCGCTGCAGGAGGCCGTCGACGGATTTCTGCGCTACCTGAAAGTGGAGCGCCAGCTCAGTCCGTTAACCCAGAGCAGCTATGCGCGCCAGCTTGCCGCGCTGGTGGCGATTGCTGATGAGATGAAGCTGAGCAGCTGGGCGCAGCTGGAACCGGCGCAGGTGCGCAGCATGGCGGCGCGCAGCCGTCGCGCCGGACTGGCCGCCAGCAGCCTCGCGTTGCGGCTCTCCGCCCTGCGCAGTTTTCTCGACTGGCAGGTGAGCCAGGGTTTGCTTTCTGCCAACCCGGCCAAAGGGGTGATGACGCCGCGTAAAGCGCGCCATCTGCCTAAAAACATTGATGTTGATGAAGTAAATCAGCTGCTGGAGATCGACCTTAGCGATCCGCTGGCGGTGCGCGACCGGGCGATGCTGGAAGTGATGTATGGCGGCGGTTTGCGTCTCTCTGAACTGGTGAATATGGATTGTCGCCACGTCGATCTCGATTCAGGCGAAGTGTGGGTAGTCGGTAAGGGCAGCAAAGAGCGCCGGATACCGATTGGTCGCACGGCGGTCGCCTGGATCCAGCACTGGCTGCCGCTGCGTGAAACCTTTGGCGGCCAGGATGATGCGCTGTTTCTTTCGACGCGCGGCAACCGCATCTCGCCACGCAACGTGCAGAAACGCTTTGCCGAATGGGGCATCCGACAGGGCGTGGCCAGCCATATCCATCCGCATAAGCTACGACACTCATTTGCCACGCATCTGCTGGAATCCAGTGGTGACCTGCGCGCCGTGCAGGAGTTGCTGGGCCATGCAAACCTGTCGACGACCCAGATCTATACCCATCTCGACTTCCAGCATCTGGCTTCGGTGTATGACGCTGCGCATCCCCGCGCCAAACGAGGAAAGAACGAATGAAGTTTTATCGTCCGCTGTCGGCCATAAAAGCCATGACCTTCGACCTTGATGACACTCTCTACGATAACTACCCGGTCATCCGTCGTACCACCCTGGAGTCCCATGCCGCGTTGCAGGCTTTTCATCCGGCGCTGCGTGACTTCACGCCGCAGGATTATCAGCAGTTGCGCGATGAGCTGCTGCAGCGCGAACCTGATATCTATCATGATGTTTCGGAGTGGCGACGCCGTTCGGTTGAGCTGGCGATGCTGAATATCGGCCTCTCTGCTGCTGAAGCCACCGCGGGCGCGGCAGAAGTGATGGCGGTCTTCCATCAGTGGCGGAGTCAGGTCGAGATGCCGGATGAGACGCACCAGACGCTGAAAGCCCTGGCGGAGAAAATCCCGCTGGTGGCGGTCACCAACGGCAACGCCTGCCCGGAAAAAATGGGCATTGCAGAATACTTCCGCTTCACGCTGCGGGCCGGGCCAGACGGGCGCGCCAAGCCGTGGCAGGATATGTATCAGCTTGCCGCGCAACGCCTTGATATCGCGCCACACCATATTCTGCACGTGGGTGATGACCTGACCACCGACGTGGCGGGCTCACTGCGCTGCGGGCTGCAGGCCTGCTGGATTAACCTGCGGCAGGGCAACCTGATGCATATCCCGGATGCGCGCCTGTTGCCGCATGTCGAAATTTCGCGGTTGGCATCACTCACCTCACTGCTATAATGGCTGTAAATTTATCCAGTCGTCTCCTCTTTTTGTTTTGCCGCCGTCCCTTATCCGGCACCTGTGTCGCCGCCTGACTGGCAGCGATAATGCCTTGCGGCAGGCGGAATAATCAGTGTGACGACGGCGTTTTTTTCTTTGGTAATCGGTGCTTATGGACGTTTCTGAACTGCTCGATGGTTTGAATGACAATCAGCGCGCTGCCGTTGCGGCACCGCGCAGTAACCTGCTGGTGCTGGCAGGCGCGGGCAGTGGTAAAACGCGGGTGCTGGTGCATCGCATTGCCTGGCTGATGTCGGTGGAGAACTGCTCGCCCTATTCGATTATGGCGGTGACCTTTACCAACAAAGCGGCAGCGGAGATGCGTCACCGTATCGAGCATCTGATCGGCACCAGTCAGGGCGGAATGTGGATCGGAACCTTCCACGGTCTGGCGCACCGCTTACTGCGCGCCCACCATCTTGACGCCGGTCTGCCACAGGATTTTCAGATCCTCGACAGCGAAGATCAGCTACGTCTGCTCAAGCGCCTGATCAAATCAATGAACCTTGATGACAAACAGTGGCCTGCGCGTCAGGGCATGTGGTACATCAATGGCAAAAAAGATGAAGGCCTGCGACCAAAGCATATCGAAAGCTACGGCAATCCGATTGAGCAGACCTGGCTGCGCATCTATCAGGCCTATCAGGAAGCCTGTGATCGCGCCGGTTTAGTCGACTTTGCCGAGCTGTTGCTGCGCGCCCATGAGTTATGGCTCAACAAGCCACACATTCTTAATCACTACCGCGAACGCTTTACCAACGTGCTGGTGGATGAGTTCCAGGATACCAACAACATTCAGTATGCCTGGATTCGGATGCTGGCGGGCGACAGCGGCCGGGTGATCATCGTGGGCGATGATGACCAGTCGATCTACGGCTGGCGCGGCGCACAGGTCGAGAATATTCAGCGCTTTCTGCAGGATTTCCCCGGCGCGGAAACGATCCGTCTGGAGCAGAACTACCGCTCAACCAATAACATCCTGAAAGCCGCCAACGCCCTGATCGCTAACAACAATGGTCGTCTGGGGAAAGAGCTCTGGACCGAAGGCAGCGATGGCGAACCGATCTCGATCTACTGCGCCTTTAATGAGCTGGATGAAGCGCGCTTCGTGGTCAACCGCATCAAAGTCTGGATGGAGAACGGCGGCGCGCTCAACGACTGCGCCATTCTCTATCGCAGCAACGCCCAGTCGCGTGTGCTGGAAGAGGCGCTGCTGCAAAGCAGCATGCCGTACCGTATTTATGGCGGCATGC
>Ga0308167_1003518_pt1 | contig 12421 bp, 6 predicted proteins | sample PhyCR1_2_FD_202138 | JGI IMG/M metagenome (GOLD analysis project Ga0308167, IMG submission 202138) | Phyllosphere microbial communities from UC Gill Tract Community Farm, Albany, California, United States - DLSLRC.R1 | ecosystem: Host-associated > Plants > Phyllosphere > Unclassified | place... | reverse complement strand
CTTTCCCCCATAGCGATCATACTGATCGCTCAAATTCCCGATCGAGGTCACGATGAATCTGCACTTCGAAGAACTTACCGGCACCGACGGCGCCCGCATCGGCATCGCCAGCCTGGATGCCGAAAAATCGCTGAATGCCCTGTCCCTGCCGATGATCAACGCCCTCAGCGACAAATTGAACGCCTGGGCCAATGACCCGCAAGTCGTCTGCGTGCTGCTGCGCGGCAACGGCGCCAAAGCCTTCTGCGCCGGTGGCGAAGTGCGCAGCCTGGTCGAAGCCTGCCGTGCTCACCCCGGCGAAGTCCCGCCGCTGGCCGCGCAATTTTTCAGCGCGGAATATCGCCTCGATTACAGCCTGCATACCTATCCGAAACCGCTGATCTGCTGGGGGCACGGTTACGTGCTGGGCGGCGGTATGGGCCTGTTGCAAGGCGCGAGCACGCGGATCGTCACGCCGAGCAGCCGTCTGGCGATGCCGGAAATCACCATAGGTCTGTATCCGGACGTTGGCGCCAGCTGGTTTCTTGCTCGGTTGCCGGGCAAGCTCGGCTTGTTTCTCGGCCTGACCGGCGCGCATATCAACGGCTGTGATGCGCTGGATCTGGACTTGGCCGACCGTTTCCTGCTCGACGAACAGCAACCGCAATTGATCGAAGGCTTGTTGCAATTGAACTGGCAGGAACAGACCGCGATGCAGCTCAACAGTCTGCTCAAGGCGCTGCAGCAGGAGGCTCTTGAGCAAATGCCCGAAGCGCAGTGGCTGCCGCGTCGCCAGCAGATCGACGAACTGCTCGACGTCAGCGACGTCACCTGTGCGTGGAAAGCCATCAGCCTGCACCGCGACAGCAGCGATCCGTTGTTCGCCCGCGCGGCGAAAACCATGGCCGAGGGCTCGCCGCTGACCGCGCATCTGGTCTGGGAACAGATCAGCCGCGCGCGGCACATGTCGCTGGCCGAAGTATTCCAGATGGAATACACCCTGAGCCTCAATTGCTGTCGCCACCCGGAATTCAGCGAAGGCGTGCGCGCGCGTTTGATCGACAAGGATCAGAAGCCACACTGGCATTGGCCGGATATCAATAACGTGCCGGATGCGGTGGTCGAGGCGCACTTTCATAAAGCCTGGGAGGGGCGGCATCCGTTGGCGGATCTGACTCAGTATTGAGGTGACTCGTGGCCCGCGATGGCAACTGGTTTGCGTCGCGGGCTGGCTCAATCGGTCGTTTGGCAACTCAGACGTTCAGTTCGTAGAACTCAATGATTTCCTTCAATGCCCGCTGCGCTTCATCGTCGCCCTTTATCAAAATATCCTCGACGTCCCTCAGTGGCGGGAGAGGATGCAGACGTTCGGCAATTTGCGTTGCGGTGTAGTCTTGAGTCGCTGTTCCTTGGCTGACCCTTATGAAGCCAATAGCGCTTTCACCTGCGGCAAAGTGATTGGAAACCCGGATTTTCGGCGCCATGCCGTAATCCACCACGATCACCAGATCATCGCGCTCACGGTGAAACTTCAAGTTGTCGATCGTCAACCTGCGTTCGGAAAAATCGATCCCGTCCCGGCCGCCTCCGTTATTGATGATCACGTCTCGACCGAGGCCATCGTATCGGTAGAGATCACTTCCAGCGCCGCCCGCCAGCGTGTCATCACCCGGCCCACCCAGCAGCAGATCATCACCGGGGCTGCCCGTGAGCACATCATCCCCCTGCATACCTCGGATCTCTCCCGCCCCGGTTATCGTGTCATTGCCACGACCGCCGACTAATGGAAGTGCTCGTCCGTCTCGCAAGGAAGTTGAACGGGTGGGATTGTTGACGATGACGCCCGCATGAAAAGTCTCGGGCGCAGGTCCCAGCTGACTCGATTCCAGTAGCTGCTTCAAACTTGCGACCGACCCATCGGCGAACTTTACGAGCTCAATACCGGCGCCCTCAAGTTCACCGTTGTGGGGCAAGACGATGCGGACTCTTTGCGTCCCGCCCCATTGGATATCGAGTGTCGGATGAAGCATTTTCGCTCTCGGCGGGTTGCGGTAAGCCCCGCGACTCGGGTTGGGCTCCAGCTCGACATGGGTGGTCTCTATCAGCGCAGCACCCCAGCTCAATTGCAGTACATCGCGCTGCGCGCCTGCTGGAAGAACGACCGTGTCCTGATCGATCAATCCGTATTCGTCTTTCCACCCCGCTACGCCAATTTCTGCTCGGTGGAAAACAGGGTTGAGCACGTCCGCAATCGTGGTTGTCGCTCCGGCATGCGCTTGCACGATGTAGGTGTCGGCGCCGTCTTCGCCGTAGAGCCAGTCATCACCCGAGCCGCTGAGCAGATAGTCGGCGCCCTCGGAGCCCAGCAAGGTATCGTCACCTGCACCTGCGGATAAAAACGCGCCCGGTGTTCTGTCACCGACAGTGCCGTAGTCAAGTGGGGAGCCTGCATAAGCGACGATCAGATCGTCTCCCGCGCCGCCGTGGAAAACGTTTTCCACTTCGACGTTGACTCGCCCGCCGGCATCGCTGCCATGGACGATTTTGCGTTTGATCGTTTCAGTCGTGACATCCCAGCGAAACGCCTTGGGCACTGTTGCGCCCGAACTGAAGCTTGCCGCCGGATAGACGTACCAGCCCTCAAGCGCGCCGGATTCCCGTCGGTCTTCAACCAATACGTCGCCCGTATTGAATGAAAATCCGTTGGCCGAGCCGGATCGATAATAGCGAGGTGCCTGACTTGAGGAGGCGATTGCTCCCTCGGCTTTCACCGGTTTATGTTCGACACGGGTTGTGGTGTTCGACTGCCTCTCACTGATCACGGCTTGCCCGGCATCAGCCTTCATCCATGACGGCGTTTCAGACAGTGCCCCGGCCCCGATGCTGTCATCGTTCAGTTCGGTGTGAGTGGTGTAGCCGGTGGCGCTGGTGGAGATATGACTGCGAACCCAGACGCCTTGATCGTTCAAGGTAAAACCTGTGGCGAGTTTGCGGGCAGAGCGTTTTGACTTGATTCGCGTGAGGAACTCATCGGTCCAGTCGACCGTTTGAACAGATGCCAACGGGGCTTGCGCCGCAGCGGTTACATCGTCTGGCTTAACCGGATCCTCAACTTTGCCTTCCTGGGTTCCTGTGGCGGTTACAACTTCCGATACGGGTGATTCGGGTACCTCTATCGGTGGCAGTGTTTTGCGCAGGATATCTGCGTAATCAAGTACCACGCCGTCGTTGAAACTGAATGTGGAATCCTTCCACATCTGGTGATTCTTGATGTGTATCGCATCGCCCGTGCCATTGGCCAGTCGCAACACCGTACCGACGGCAGCTTCGATAACGTCGGCTTTCAGACTTTGCGCTGAGAAACCTGCGCCGAACCTGACAACGTTGCGGCCACCCGAGTCGTTGACAACATCCAGCCCGTCGCCAGTGCCGAAATAGTAGATGTCAGCACCCTCCAGCCCGTCCAACACGTCGTGACCGGGACCGCCATCAAACACGTTATCGCCAGAATCGCCGCGCAGGTAGTCCGTCCCTTCCCCGCCCAGCAAGGTGTCGTTGCCAGCGCCTCCGAGCAGCGTGTCGTTGCCTGAACCACCGTCCAGATAATCGGCATTGTGCTCGGCCTCAGCGCTGTTTTCGTAATCGCCGGCCAGGATGTCGTCACCCGCGCCGCCGTACAGCGTGTCCGCACCGAAGCCACCCTGTAACGTATCGTGTCCTTCACCGCCCTGAAGCAAATCATCATTGATGCCGCCCGGCTGCAGGTCAGACACGTCACCATCGAGGAAATCAGCCCCTGCACCACCCAGCAGCGTATCCCCGCCGCCCATGCCTCGCAGGGTGTCATCCCCCGCACCGCCATCAAGAAAGTCGTTACCGTGATAACGAACGGGATGCTCGGGGCTATCGCCAATCAGATCATCATTGCCTTCGCCGCCGAAGAGCAAATCATCGCCACCGCCGCCCCAGAGCTTGTCATCGCCGGGGCCACCGTCCAGCAGATCATCGCCAAAAAAATGCGCGGCATCGCCTTCGACGCCGTCCAGTACGCCGTCATCACCCTGCAAGATGTCGTTGCCAGGGCCGCCATACAAAGCGTCGCTGCCACCGTTACCGGCGAGTGAATCATCACCACTGCCGCCGTCCAGCATATCGTTGCCATGGTGTTTGCTGGGTAGACCACCGCCCCAATCGAGGTTGTCGCCGAGCATTACGTCGTTGCCGCTGCCACCGCCGAGGGTGTCGTCACCTTGATCGCCTTTGAGAAAATCGTCGTCAGCTCCGCCGTCAAGCAGGTCCTCCCCCCAGCCGCCGTCGATAAAGTCCTTGCCACCTTGCCCGTACAGCACGTCGTCACCGCCCTCGGGCGCGCTGTTTATCGAGGCGTTTGAATAAACCGCTCGGTGACTGATCACACCGCGAGCAATCGTGACGGCAGCGCGCTTGACCGCCCAACCTTGTTCCAGCGCACCGGTGGTTTCGTCCCCGGATAACACATCATCGCCAGCACCGCCGATCAGGGTATCCCGGTCATTGCCACCGAGCAGAACGTCTCGCGATGCCGTACCGATAAGCAAATCGTCACCTTGCCCGCCGTCGAGCCAGTCTCCGCGACTTGCCTTGCCCTTGGCATCACCCTCAACCAGGGCCTTTTCGATTGTCGTCTGCTTGTCGCCGAATAATCGATCGTCTCCAGCCTTGCCGAACAATCGATCAGAACCACCCAAGCCGAGAATGACGTCGTCTGCGGCGGAACCGTAAAGTACGTCGGCCTTGTTGCGCTGTTTTACCTGGGGCAGCAGCACCACGTTGCCCAGTTCATCAAAGGAGGGCTGATCGCCGGGGACAGTTGGATCTGTGTCTTTGGCTTTCCAGTCGCCCTGAAGCGTCAAATCCGCAGCAGTGAGCGGCTGCCCCTCGTATTCAGGGAGGCGGATGCCAAGCATCCCGGGCTGGAAGTTTTTGATCACCACCAGATCGCCCTCGCCGTATTTGATGTTGAGGGTGCTTTCAACAAGCGTCAGGCTGATGGACCGATCCTCGGTAGACAAGATATTGCTCAGAGGCGCGTGGCGTTTGAGTTGGGGAATCGGCGCGCCGTTGATCCACAGTTGCCCATCGGCATTGGCCTCAAGAATCTCGTCGAGGCCATCGCCGCTGGAGAATTCATAACGGTCGTTGCCTTCGCCCCCGATCAGAGAATCGTTACCCCTTCCTCCGATCAGCACATCATCACCGGCCATCCCGTACAACACATCATTGCCGTCACCTCCGCTCAGCGAGTCATTGCCGCGACCACCTTCAATGACATCGTGACCGGCCATCCCATCGATGGAGTCATTGCCCTCGCCGCCATACAGACGATCGGCATTGGCGCCACCGGCGAAAGATCGCCCACCGTCGTCACCGAACAGGGCCAGCGGGTTCAACACACCGGTGGTCATCGGCGCCTGTTTGCCTGAGGCGAGATCTGAGTAGGAAAACTGCTGCAGCGAGTGTTCGCCAAACGAGCCCTGGGTTCGGGCAATCAACCGCGCCAGCATTTGCGCTCGATCCGCCAGCCACGGCGCGGTGATGACGCCTTCGCCAGTGTGCGGATCGTAAAGTTCAAGGTTGCGGTCGGGATAAGCGTCGGCTCGTTCTATGACGACTTCACTGAGTTGCTGCAAAGAGTTGCGCAACGCCAGACCGAGCGGCGTCGCCTCGCCTGCCAGTTTCGCCCATGCATTGGCATTGCCGAACTCGCCTATTGTCCGGGTGACGATGCTTTGCGACTGCTCTGGGGAAAATGCCGAAAAGAATGCGTAAGCGTTGCTGGCGAAGGTTTCGTTGGTGGTGGGTGTGGCAGCAGAATCGCCGTCGTAAGTGCGCTTGAACATGTCGAAAAATTCGTTCTGGCCGTAGCGCAAGATCAGCTCGACCACGGCGGCAACAGGCGTGCCTTTTACTACATGTTCAATTAGCGGATTCACACTGCCACTGGCCAGCGCGATATTGATTTGCTCCGGCACCACTGAAAGCAGACTTTGCAGTGGATTGACGCCGAAATTATTGATGGCCGCTCGCAGGCCGACGCTGTAGGCGTCGATGGCGAAGAGAATGTTTTTATAGTCGTCGAGCCGGTTGGGCTTTGCCTGAGTGGGTGGGCCGCCATCTTCCGCATCCGGGTCGCCCGCAGAGATCAGTCTCCACGTTTCATATGGAGGTTTACCGCCCAACAGGCTGAATCCGACTGTTCCAGACCAGCCGGCATTGCGTTTCACGGCGGTATCGTCCTCCCCGCAAACCTCCTTGAACAGCGCCTCGCCAATCGCGCTGGCGTCGATTTCAGCGATCTGGCTGATTGACGGAACCGTCCATGGCGCCAGTTGACCGGCAAGGGATCCGTTGATCAGGGTATTGATGAAGTTGACGGCAACCTGGTTGGATGAAAGCTGCATCAGGTCTTCACTGAATATTCTATTCAGTCTGAGTTCACCCTGGCGTGAGGTGTAACCACGAATCAGGGCAGAGTAGGCACCGTTTCCACCGTTGGCATCAATGGCCACGGCTAGCCAGAGTCTGGCGCTTTTCAGCACCTCTCCAGCCTCATTATCGACAGCGAAAACCTCAGAAACTTTTTCGCCAATAATATCGAACAGCTTTTGGTAAAGGGGAGCGCAGCTCGCCCCTGCTAATTCCAGTGCAATGTACTCCACACCCTCAGAATTTAACGTCATGCCTTTGCAACTATTTGCCGCATTGAAAATTTCCGATTTTTCCATATCGTTAAAAACATAACTCATTGTTACTTCCTTGTAATAACAGAGCGTGAAAGATAATCACTGAGATACTTGAGCATCTCAGGTGCTTCGCGCAATGACGACAGACCAAGTCCTACACTACCGTGCCCTCCAGCGAAGTCGAAGTTATCCAGATTGACAGTGCAGAAGAAATTTAATTTGCCGAAATCCAGATTCTCCAATTCAGCCCTACCAAAACTTGCCAGCTTTTTGTCAGTCAGTTGCTCTTCGGAAGCCGGGCGAATCAAGCCGTCACACTTGATCAGCCGAGGGGTTCCGTCTCGCCGCGGCCAACCTGCAATGACAAAATTTCGTACGGATGACACATTCTTGAAATGCGGTGGCGGAGCATTCAGCCAAACTTCCAGCCCCGGATAATTCTTTAGTTTCACAATCAACTCATCCGGCCAGTTGACGTGCCGATAACCCCGCTCATGGGGCTCGGTAGTTTCTTTTCTAGTAAAAAGCCCGGCATTCAATTTATAGAGCCGCCAGCTTTCGGGGATCGGTTCCGGGCGCTGATTCTGGTGCCGGTGCAGTCCCGTCCCGGTCCACCAGAAAAGCCCCTTCAGAGCAATGGCCAGACACGCTTTCTTGTTCACCATCTCCGGCATGCCAACGTAAAACTCAGGGACTAGCGTCTTATCTATATAGGCGCCGCCTAATATCGGCACTTGCTGCATGCTCGCCAGTTTGTTCTGACAAGCTTTCTCGTCTGCCTGGTGAATAGCCGCCGACGCCGCGGATTGTTCTTTGCGAATATAAAATTCCGCTACGCAATAACAGACATAAAAGAACAATCCATACTTCAATAACCTTTTAAACCACCTGATCGCCTGCTTACGCGACTTCCTGGACATTTCAAACCTCCCGCTCAAACTGCGGAACGGTTGGTATGTCGTTATGTCCGGATATCGCGTTTGCGAAAACCTCAAAGTATTGGCTCACGCCCGATTCCACACTGAACCGACCTGCCGTCAACTTCGCGGCGCTGGCAAGACCATCGTACTCACCTGCCGACTGCAAAACCTTGCTTACACTGCTGGCAATTCCTTGATGGTCGAAGAAATCCACCAACATGCCATTAGCCCCATCGACAATGACTTCCCTTACCGGAGCCGTATCCGACGCAACAACCACACAACCGGACGCCATCGCCTCCAGTAACGACCACGACAAGACAAACGGATACGTCAAATAAACATGGACTTTGGAACATGCGAGAACCGCGCGGTAAGTCTGGTAAGGAAGTTTCCCTGTGAAATGCACGCTGGAGTGATCGAAACTGACCTCTGCCTCCATCCTGCTGCGCCAATCCGGATACCCGACCGGCTTACTCCCGTAACTGACACTATCACCGCCAACCACGATGATCTGCGCATCGGGGCACTCGGCCTGAATAAGCGGGATCGCTCGCATGAAACTGTGAAAGCCGCGATAAGGCTCGAGGTTTCTGGCGACATAGGTGACGATCGGCTGTCCGGCTTTGAGCTCGATTCCATTGGGCAATCTGACTGCCGCGACTTTCGCCAGGTCAGAACGTTGAATCACACCTTCGTGAACTACCCGGATTGCCGACTGGTAAGCAGCCGGAAACAGGCTGCGCTGCCACTGCGTAGGCGCAATCGCGGCATCACAGTGTTCAAGATTCAACAGATGCAGCGAGTTGAGCACTCGCAGCCGTGACGACTCCCTTGTGGCTCGGCGGAATTCAGGGTCGAACCCGCAATCGGCGCCCTGCGCTCGATAGTAATACTCGCAATAGTGAATCAGCGGCGTATCGGGATAGACGTCCTTGGCGAACAGCGTTTCTCCCCATCCGGGATGAGCAAGAATGACATCTGGCTGATAACCCGAACGCTTCAGCCTGCTCAGAATTTCGAAGACCTTCTGCCCATCAATTACCGCTTGTTCGTATCGGATCAGATAGGGGTGAATATTGCCGGGCGCTCGGCTGGTCGCTCGATAGCGATGGGTGTTCACACCGTCGACGCCCGGTGCCGTGTCCCGGCCTATCGCCACGACCTCATCACCGCGGTCCAGTGCTGCCAGCACCACATGACGGAACTGACCGGGAAAATTTTGATGAATAACCAGTAGCTTCATAGCGCTGAACGTCCATTTTTCGCCGCTATCGAGCTGAGGATTGCTCGCCTCGTTCGGCATCCACGAACGCTAACAAACACCACGAAATGAAACTGTAGGACGCTTCCGGGATTGCCTTGGGAGACGGCCCACGGAACGCTTTTTCGCCGGGCAAAAAAAAGCGGCGCTTGATGCGCCGCTTGTTCGTTGCGGTGATTTACCAGCGGTTGCCACGGCCGTTGTAGTCACGGCGACCGCTGTGACGATCATAGTTGCCGCGGCCCCGGTGGTCATTGTCCCAACCGCCGCGACGGTGGCCGTCCCAGCGTCCGCGATCGTTGCCGTGCCAGCGACGGCTTTCGTAATAACGCGGGGCCGGTTGATAGTAACGCGGCGCCTGGTAATAACGCGGTTGCTGGTAGTACCGCGGCGCTGGCTGGTAGTAGCGCGGCTGAGTGTAATAGGCGCCGCCGCTGCGGTAATAGGAGCCGCCACCGCTGTAATAGGCCGGTGCGGGTGATGTGTAGACCTCTGACCTGTAGTAGCTGTCTCCATAGGAATAAGGAACGCATCCGCCAAGGGAAAAAAGCATCACGGCAAGCAGTACGATTCGGCGATACATGGCGGCCTCCTGGACCGCGGGTTGGCCACACCAGCGACGCTGGCAGGCGACCGTCAGCAATTGCGTGACTGTCGAAGAATCAGACAGCGGTTTCAGAATCTGGTGCGTTCCTGCAACAAGTTGAAACAAGTGATTATGAAATCTTGTTTATCCGCAAAATCAGCGACCCGTGAAGCGTAAACGCGCTGCATGACGGTGCAACCACGCACCACCACGATGCGCTATAGCTCCCCCCGCTTCCCTCGGCAATCCAGCAGATCCCCGCCGCAGAGGCCTCGGCCCGACTTGGCACGTCTCTCGCTTTAGCAAACCTGTGCAGGAGTCATCACAGGTTCGCGGCACCACAATTTGCAATGGCTGACTAGGGTTCCGGCTCGCAAGCGCGAGTGGCTGGTCCGAGAGTTGGCGACCTCCAGTTGAGGTTACACGGCGGGACAAAAGCCCGGGAGACAAGCCACCGTTCGCGGTGCCGCGTTGCCTTCCTGTCCGCCCTCGATCAACTGGAGAATCCGCAATGATCCGACTACGTTTCCCCGCCCTGCTCGCCGCCGCCTTCGCCGCGCTCATCAGCACGCAATCTTCCGCCGCCCAGAAAGACCACTTCAGCGTGTGCTGGACGATCTACGCTGGCTGGATGCCATGGGAATACGCCGGCAGCCAGGGCATCGTCGACAAATGGGCGAAGAAATACGGGATCAAGATCGACGTCGTGCAGCTCAACGACTACGTCGAATCGATCAACCAGTACACCGCCGGCCAGTTCGACGGCTGCACCATGACCAACATGGATGCGCTGACCATTCCCGCTGCCGGCGGCGTTGACAGCACCGCGTTGATCGTCAGCGATTTCTCCAATGGCAACGACGGCATCGTGCTCAAAGGCGAAGGTAAAAAAGTCGCCGATCTGAAAGGCATGGACGTCAATCTGGTCGAGCTGTCGGTCTCGCATTACCTGCTGGCTCGCGCGCTGGACTCGGTGGACCTGACCGAGAAAGACCTGAAAGTGGTCAACACCTCCGACGCCGACATTGCCGCCGCGTTCAACACCGACGACGTCAACGCCGTGACCACCTGGAACCCGATGCTCTCGGATATCAAGGCCAAACCCGGCGTCACCGAAGTGTTCAATTCCAGCCAGATTCCGGGCGAGATCATGGACATGATGGTGGTCAACAGCGCCACGCTCAAAGACAACCCGGCACTGGGCAAAGCGCTGACCGGGGCGTGGTTCGAAGTGGTCGCTTTGATGAACGCGAAAAATGCCGCGAGCAAAGCCGCACTGGAACACATGGCCAAGGCCTCTGGCACCGATCTCGCAGGCTTCCAGGCGCAACTGGACACCACAAAGCTGTTCGCCACGCCGAGCGAAGCGCTGAATTTCGCCACCAGCAAACAACTGCCGGACACCATGCGCAAGGTCGCTGAGTTCTCCTTCGAGCACGGCCTGCTCGGCGAAGGCGCGAAGGACCCGAGCGCGGTCGGCATGTCTTTCGCCAACGGCGTGACCAGCGGCGACACCGCCAATCTCAAGCTGCGTTTCGATCCGACCTACGTGCAGATGGCCGCCGACGCCAAGCTGTAAGCCACGGAGGATTTGGCCATGCGCCTGATCAATCGCCACCCCGATCGCCCGAGTCGCCTGTTGCTGGTGATCCTGCCGTTCGCGCTTGTCCTGTTCGCCTACTTCACAGGCTCGGCCGAGCGCCTGGCGGACAACCCCAACGACAAACTGCTGCCCAGCGCCGTGCAGATGAGCGACGCGGTAAAACGCCTGGCCTTCAACGCCGACAGCCGCACCGGTGAATACCTGCTGTGGCAAGACACTGCGTCGAGTCTGCGCCGTTTGGTCATCGGCCTCGGCATCGCGGCGCTGGCGGGTCTTTGCCTCGGTATTGCGGCGGGCACCCTGCCGCTGTTCGGCGCGCCGTTGTCGCCGTTGCTGACGGTGCTGTCGATGGTGCCGCCGCTGGCGATCCTGCCGATTCTGTTCATCGTCTTCGGCCTGGGCGAGTTGTCGAAAGTCATGCTGATCGTCATCGGCATCACGCCAGCGCTGGCCCGGGATCTGGAACAGCGTGCCCGCGACATTCCAGTCGAACTGCTGATCAAGGCGCAGACCCTCGGCGCCTCGACCTGGACGCTGATGCTGCGCGTGGTCTTGCCGCAGCTGTTGCCGCGTTTGCTGATCTCGCTGCGCTTGATGCTCGGTTCGGCGTGGCTGTTCCTGATTGCCGCCGAAGCGATCGCCTCCACCGATGGCCTAGGCTACCGGATCTTTCTGGTGCGGCGCTACCTGGCGATGGATGTGATCCTGCCCTACGTGGTGTGGATCACCCTGCTCGCCTGGCTGATGGACTGGGCCTTGAAACAGCTGACCCAGCGCGCTTTCCCTTGGTACGAGGGAGCGGCGAAATGAGCTTCATCACAGTAAAAAACGTCTGGCAGCAGTACGCCGATCAAGTGGTGCTGGAAGGCTTGAACCTGAGCGTCAACGAAGGCGAGTTCTGCACCTTGGTCGGCGCCTCCGGTTGCGGCAAATCGACCTTCCTGCGCCTGCTCCTCGGCCAGGAAACCGCCAGTCGCGGGGAGATTCTGCTCGACGGCCAGCCCTTGGCCAGCGAGCCGGATGCCAGCCGTGGCGTGGTCTTCCAACGCTACTCGGTGTTCCCGCACCTGAGCGTGCTCGACAACGTCGCCCTTGGTCTCGAATTGCCGCGCGCGCCCTTGCTCGGCCGGCTAATCGGCAGCGCCAAACGCGAGGCCCGCGAACAGGCGGCAGCACTGCTGAGCAAAGTCGGCCTCGGCCATGCGCTGGACAAGTACCCGGCACAGCTGTCCGGCGGCATGCAGCAACGCTTGGCCATCGCTCAGGCGCTGATCATGAAGCCGCGCGTGTTGCTGCTCGATGAGCCCTTCGGCGCACTCGATCCAGGCATTCGCAAGGACATGCACG
>Ga0308167_1003513_pt1 | contig 12438 bp, 11 predicted proteins | sample PhyCR1_2_FD_202138 | JGI IMG/M metagenome (GOLD analysis project Ga0308167, IMG submission 202138) | Phyllosphere microbial communities from UC Gill Tract Community Farm, Albany, California, United States - DLSLRC.R1 | ecosystem: Host-associated > Plants > Phyllosphere > Unclassified | place... | reverse complement strand
TCGACGACCTCGGGCTCGAGGACCCCATCGTCGTCGGCCACTCGATGGGCACCCAGATCGTCACCGACCTCGCGGCCCGGCGCCCCGAGCTGTCGACGCTCGTGCTGATCGGCCCCGTCGTGAACCCCGCCGAGCGGCGCGTGACCGTCGCGGCGCGGCGGTTCCTGCAGGCCGCCTGGCACGAGCCCGGCCGGGTCAAGGTGCTCGCCCTGCGGGCCTACCTCGTCTGCGGGGTGCACTGGTTCTCGCAGGTGCTGCCGAAGATGATGACCTACCCGATCGAGCAGCAGCTGCCGAAGGTGCGGGCGCACACGCTCGTCATCCGCGGCGAGCACGACGCGGTCGCGCCGCGCAGCTGGGTCGAGCAGATCGGGCGGCTCGTACCGTCGTCGCGTCTCTGGGAGATGCCCGGCGCGGCCCACTCCGTGATGCACGCCCATGCGGAGGAGGTGGCGCGGCTCTGCGTCGAGCACGCCGAGCAGCCCCCGCGGCCCGGCGAGGGCGACGAGCTGCGGCACTACGCGGACGCCGGCGACGGCACCGAGCGGGGCGAGTTCGACTTCACCCCGCAGGAGGCAGCGCAGGCGGTGCTGGCCACCGTCCGCGAGGGCGCCGCCATCGCCCGCGGCGACGACGCCGCCATCGGCGAGGCCAAGTCCGAGCACGCCGAGGCGATGCTCGCCGCCCACGACCGTGCCGAGCGACGCCGGGCCGACGAGCAGTCAGACGTGGAGGCGCTGCCGGACGAGGAGGCGCGGGCCGATGACGAGGACGCCGACGCCGACGCCGACGACGGCAGCCGCACCGGTCGCACCGAGCGGGACGGCCGGACCGCCGCCTCCTAGGCTCGCTGCTCCCAGGCTCGCGGCCCCTAGCCCCCGCCCGTCACCGTCAGGACGATCAGCGCGACGTTCAGCGCGATGACGACCGCGATCGCCGCCCACGCGGCGACGCGCGTGCCGGTCGCGTTCCGCCCCGTGCCCATCAGGCGGGCGTCGCTGGTCACCACGACGAGCGGGACGAGGGCGAACGCGATCCCGAAGCTCAGCACCACCTGGCTCAGCACCAGCAGCCAGGTCGGGCTGACGCCCGTCGCGAGCAGCACCAGGGCAGGCACGAGCGTGACGACGCGGCGCACGAACAGGGGCACCCGCACCTTCAGCAGCCCGTGCATGATCTCGGCGCCGGCCATGGAGCCGATCGAGGTCGAGGCGAGCCCCGACGCGAGCAGCCCCACCGCGAAGAGCACGCCGACGACCGGCCCGAGGGCGTCGCGGATGGCGTCGTGGGCACCCGGGATGGTGTCGGTGCCGGTCCGGCCGGGCAGCGTCGACGCGGCCAGCACGAGCATCGAGATGTTGACCCCGCCGGCGACGACGAGCGCCAGCACGACGTCCCACCGCGTGGCCCGCAGCACCCGACGACGGTCGTCGCCCTCGGTGACGGTGCCGTGGTGGTCGCGCACGAGGGCGGAGTGCAGGTAGACGGCGTGCGGCATGACGGTCGCGCCCAGCATGGAGGCGGCCAGCAGCACCGACTGGGCGCCCTCGAAGCGCGGCACGAGCCCCTCGAGCATGCCGGGGCCCGACGGAGGCGAGAAGAACAGGCCGGCGCAGAACCCGACGGTGAGGATCGCCAGCATCCCGATGATGACCGACTGGAACACGTGGCCCCCGCGGTACTGCGTCAACATCAGCAGCCCGAGCGACACGACGCCCGTGATCAGGCCGCCGACGACGAGGGGGACGCCGAAGAGCAGCTGCAGCGCCAGGGCCCCGCCGATGATCTCGGCGACGTCGGTGGCCGCCGCGACGACCTCGGCCTGGCCCCAGTAGGCCAACCGGGCAGGGCGAGGGAGCCGGCGGCCCATCACCTCGGGCAGCGACTGCCCCGTGACGACGCCGAGCTTGGCCGACAGGTACTGCACGAGCACCGCGATCGCGTTCGCGGCGACGAGCACCCACAGGAGCAGGTACTGGAACTGCGCGCCGGCGGTCAGGTTCGCCGCGACGTTGCCCGGGTCGACGTACGCGATCGCGGCGACGAACGCCGGGCCGAGCAGGGTGCCGCGCGGTCTCGGGTGCGGGCGCCGTGTCGGTCGACGGCCAGGCGCCTCCTGCGCGGCGGGGCCGGGGGGTCGTGTCGTCGCCATGCCTCGACCCTACACAAGTTTCGGCTTGCCGAACTTTCCCTTGCTGCACCGCGAAACGCCTGCCCCGCACCTCGCTGGAGGGGGCGAAGGAGGCGCCGGCCGGGGAACGCGAGGAGCCCCGTCCCTCAGACGCGGCACGGGGCTCCTGTCCCGACGTCGAGGTGCCGACGCCGGTGTTCCTGCTCGGCTACTCGGTCGCGACGGTGATCTTCGCGACGCCGACGAGCATCTCGTCCTGGACCGCGTCGGTGTCGAACGTGGCGTTCAGCAAGGCCGCCGCGTCGGGGCTGACGTGCACGGTCGTGCCCTCGAGCACGGCGTTCGCGCCCTCCGTCCGGAGGGGCTCCAGGCTGCCGCCCCAGAGGGTGAACAGGTAGGCGTCCTGCGCCGCGACCGTCCCGTTCGCGGTGACGGTGCCGTAGAGCTTGCTCTCGCCCGGGTCGATGCGGAAGTCGCTCAGCTCGACGACCGTGCCGTCGGCGGCGGTCAGCGACAGGCCCGAGTCGTCGTGGTCGATGTTGCCCTGCACGTAGGGGCGCACGTCGCCCTCGGGGTCGTAGTAGGTCACGTTCCCGCCCGTGATGGGGAACGAGAACGTGCCGTCCGTGAACGTCGCGTCGCCGACGACCCCGGGGGTGAGGCCGAGGGTGCCGAGCGCGTCGACGAACGAGGCGTCGACGGCGACCTGGGTGTCCACGCCGCCCGTGAGCGCCGGGATCGTCGCCAGGGGCTCCTCCGTCGACTCCTCGGCGGGCTCGGTCGCGTTGACGGGGTGCGTCGGCGCGGTGTTGTTGCTCTCCGAGTCGGAGGTGGACGAGCAGGCCGCGAGGCCGAGCACGAGGGTGCCCGCGGCGACGACGGCGAGGGTGCTGCGGACGAGGGAGGAGCGGTCGAGGAGGTGCATGAGGGTCCTTTGCGTGTCGCTGCCCGTGTCGTCGCTGCTGCGCGGCGTCGCGGACCGGTGTCGGTGGTTCGGTGGTTCGGTGCGTCGGTGGTTCGGTGCGTCGGTGGTTCGGCTCGCGGGCCCTGCCGGATTGTCGGACCCGCTCACGGCGGGGGCCCCGACGACGACCTGGCCGCCGTCAGGACCCAGGGATCAGACCTGGTGCTCAGGCACGAAGCGGTCGACCTTGCGGTGCCAGCGCTGCCCGAGCAGGCCGCCGAGGACGGCCCCGGCGAAGCTCAGGAGCACGAGCAGGCCCAGGAAGACGAACGACTCGACCGAGGTCGACGACATGTCGTCCATGGAGGGGAACATCGGGTTCGGCGCGGACTGGTCGCCGGCCTGGACACCGACGACGGCGCCGACCACCCCGACGACGATCGTGATGACGAGGCCCCACAGCCAGGTGGCCAGGCCCTGCTTGAAGCCGGAGAACCGGGCGACGCGCGAGGCCGTGAACCCCCCGACGAAGTACCCGGCGAAGACGATCACGAGGACGACGATCCCGGTCGTGATCGAGAGCACCTCGGCGTTCTCGCCCAGGTAGCCGCGGAAGCCCCCCGAGCTCGACCCGGACGACGCGGCGACGACGGCGGAGGCGATCGCGGCGAAGACGACGAACACGGAGACGCCGAAGCCCGTCGCGGCCAACCAGCCGAGGAGGCCGGCACCGAAGCGGATGCCGGAGAACTCCTGCTTCTGCTCCGTGAGCAGCTCACGGCGCAGGGCCACGGGGTCCGCGGTCTCGGCCACGAGCGGGTACGCCTGCGACCCGGTGGCCGGACCGGCGCCTCCCGGACGACCGGCCACACGGCCGTCGTCCGTGCGCCAGGAGGAGGTCGGGGCGTCGTCGCCGCGGCCGGGTGCCGCCACGGGGGCGACCACGGTCGGCGAGTCGTCGCGTCGGTCGCCGTCGTTCGCGGCGTCGCCGTCGACCCGCGAGCCGTCGTCGCCGGGGGCACGGTGGGCCTCGGCCGCGCGGAGGGCGTCGTCGTCGTGCAGGGGACGGCCGGAGTCGTCCTGGGGCGAGGCGGACCAGGCGCGCGACGCCGGGGGCGTCGGGGCGACGACGGGCGGGACGACCCGGGCCTCGTCGTCACGACGGTCGGCGTCGTCCGCGCGGTCGATGTCGGTGTCCATCTGACGGTCGACGTCGTCACGACGGTCGGCGCTGTCGTCGTCTCGCCGGTCGGCGTCCTCGCGGGCGGGCTCGACGCGGTCGTGGAGGACCTCGGTGTCGGCGTGGTCGGACGACGCACGCTCGTCGGAGGCCGAGAGGCGCTCGTCGTCGGTCGAGGGATCAGGCGTCGTCGTCGTGGCCGGTGCGGCGAACGCACCGGTGCCGCCACGCACGTCGTCGTCGCCTGAACGGTCGACGTCGGCGGAGTCCCTGTCGTTCGTCCGGTCGGCGGGGGCGTCGCCGAACGCGACGGCGGGCGGCGCGGCCGGGCCCGTCGACGAGTCAGGAGACGTGGTCGACGCATCGTCGGCACGACGGTCGGCGGCGCCGTCGCGGTCGCCCGCACCTGAGTCCTCGACGCGGCCCTCGGGTGCGACGGCGGGCTCGGCGGGCCCGTCGGACGGCGCGCCGAAGTCGACGGCGGGCCGGTCGGCGGCGGGAGCGCCGAAGTCGACCGCGGGCCGGTCGGCGGCGGGAGCGCCGAAGTCGACCGCAGGGCCGTCGGCGGCACGGCGATCGCCGGTGTCGGCGTCCGAGTCGTGGTCGTCGCGGGTCAGCGGCGCGTCGTCGAGCGGGTCGCGGGCGGGCTCGCGCGGGGCGCGGTCGCGGGCGTCGCCCTCGTCGGCGCGGTCTCTCGGGGTGTTCGCGTCGGTCATGGCAGCTCCTCGTGATCGTGGCCTCGCGACGCCCCGGGGGCACGTCGCCGGTGCTCCGTGACCCCGGGTGTCGCCTGTGGTCTTCCTGAACGGTACGCCCGACAGCCGCGTCAGGGCTGGACCCCTCGCCTGCCGAGCGGAGACCCGTGGCCGCGCGTCGCTGCGCGCCGTCGCCCGCGGGCTCCGGGCGGCCCGGTAGCGTGGTGGGGCACGCCGCCCGCGACGAGCGGACCCGGCGAGACGCGACGACGAGACAGACGAGGACGTCCCATGACCGACACAGCCACCACCGCCGGCGCCCCCGACGCCGCCCCGTCCGGCTCCGCCGCCACGGGCTCGACCACGACGGGCTCGACGGGCTCGACCACGACCGGCCGCTCGAAGCCGCCGGCCGACATCGCCCGCTCGTGGCTGCTCGTGCCCGGCACGGCCCCCGAGCGCTTCGACCAGGCCGCGCGCTCCCGCGCCGACCAGATCGTGCTCGACATCGAGGACGCCGTCGACCCGGCCCGCAAGCCCGCCGCCCGCGACGACGTGGTCGCCTGGCTCACGGCCGGCGGCAGCGCCTGGGTCAGGATCAACGACCGCTCGACCGACTTCTGGTCGGACGACGTCGACGCCCTCCTCGGCCTGCCGGGCCTCCAGGGCGTCATGCTCGCCAAGACCGAGGCGCCCGAGCACGTCACCGAGACGTTCGACCGGCTGGGCGGCGCGGTGCGGGTCCTCGCGCTCGTCGAGTCCGCGCTCGGCATCGAGGAGAGCCCCTCGATCGCCAAGGCGCGCGGCGCCTTCCGCCTCGCCTTCGGCAGCGGCGACTACCGCCGCGACACGGGCACGAGCGCCGACGACCTCGCCATGGCCTACCCGCGCTCCCGCCTGGTCGTCGCGAGCCGCATCGGCGGCCTGCCCGGCCCGATCGACGGCCCCACCGTCGGCAGCAGCCACCCCGTGCTCCGCGAGCAGGCGGGCGTCGCCGTCGCGCTCGGCCTGACGGGCAAGCTCTGCCTCGACGTCGAGCAGCTGCCCGTCATCAACGAGGTCATCAGCCCGACGCCGTCCGACGTGGCTTGGGCCCAGGACTTCCTGGCCGACTTCGAGGGCCGCGGACGCGTCATCCGCGACGGCAGCGACCTGCCCCGTCTCGGCCGCGCGCAGAAGATCGAGAAGCTCGCCACGGCGTTCGGCGTCGCGCCGGCCAGCTAGCCGACCGAGAGCAGAGCCGAGGAGTCGCACCCCACCAGGGTGCGCCTCCTTCTTTTCGTCGACCCTTGACAAGCGATAGTCAGCGACATATCTTTGACACATCGCGACAACCACCGCGACACGGACTTGAGATCGAGAGGACGTTCCCCATGGGCAACGCACACCACCACATGAACCCCGACCACCCCGACCACTCCGACCGCCGTGAGCAGCACGACCGCTTCGCCGGCGGCGGCCGCTTCGGCCGCCCCTTCGCCCGCGGCGGCCGCCCCGGCGGCGCCGGCTTCGGCCCGGGCTTCGGCCCCGGGGGCCCCGGCCCCTTCGGCGGCTTCCCCGGGTTCCCCGGCTTCGGCCCCGGCGGCCACCGCGGCGGCCGCGGCCGAGCCCGCAAGGGCGACGTCCGCCTCGCCGTGCTCTCGCTGCTCGCCGACGCCCCGTCGAACGGCTACGGCCTGATCAAGGCCATCGCCGAGCGCACCGACGGCGTCTGGAAGCCGAGCCCCGGCTCGGTCTACCCCACGCTGCAGCAGCTCGTCGACGAAGAGCTCATCGTCGCGGGCGACGAGGCCGCCAAGGGCGAGTACTCGCTCACCGAGGCCGGCCGGTCCTACGTGGCCGAGCACGCGGACGCCGTCGAGGCGGCCTGGGCCGCCACGACCGGGGACGAGGCCTCGGACGAGTTCCGCGAGAGCCTCGGCAAGCTCTTCGGCGTCGTGCAGCAGTTCCGCTCCGGCGTCACCGACGCGCAGCGCGCGGCGGCCACCGCCAAGCTCGACGAGACGCGGCGCGCGCTCTACGCGATCCTCGCCGACTGATGTCGGACGGGTCCCGCCCAGGAGGCGCGGTGCAGGCACGCCTGCACCGCGCCTCCTTCCTGCGCCCCCGCCGCGACGGCCCGGGGCTCGGCCTGCACGTCTCGCCCGTCCCGCGCACGCCACCCGCGTACCCCGTCGTCACGGTCGCCTCTCGGCCGATCGGCGGGCGGTCCCCGGCCGGGTCGCTAGCATCCCCCCGACGACAGGGGGCCGCATGACGACGTTCGGCATCGAGGAGGAGTTCATCCTGGTCGACCCGGTGACCCTGACGCCGGCCGACGTCGCCGCGTCCGTGCACGCCGAGCTGCTCGGCTCGGCCCACGAGTCGAAGTTCATCAGCCACGAGTTCCTGGCGTCGCAGATCGAGCGCTCGAGCCCCGTCTTCACGCAGATGGACCAGGCCGAGGCGGACCTCGTGACCTTCCGCACCCGGCTCGCCGCCCAGGCCCGCAGGCGCGGCGTCGTCGCCGCCGCCGTCGGTACGCCCTTCATGTGCAGCGGCTGGCCGGCGGTGACCGACACCGGGCGGTACCACCGTGTCGAGGAGGAGTTCCGCGGACTGGTCACCGACCACCTCATCAACGGGACGCACGTCCACGTCGGGGTGCCGTCGCGGGACGTCGGCGTGGCCGTGCTGAACCGGGTGCGCACCTGGCTGCCGACGCTGCTCGCCCTCACCGGCAACTCGCCGTACTGGCACGGTGCCGACACCGGCTTCGCGAGCTGGCGCGCGATGCACATGCGGCGCTGGTCGACCGGCGGCTGCCCGCCTCCCTTCGCGGACGCGGTCGACTACGACCGGCGGATCCGTCGGCTCGTCGGCGTCGGCGGCACCTACGACACGCGCACGATCTGGTGGAACGCCCGCCTCGCCGAGGACCACCCCACCGTCGAGGTCCGGGTCGCCGACGCCCAGCTCGACCCGGGCGGGGCCCTGCTCGCCGCGACCCTGGTGCGCGCCCTCGTCGACACGGCCCGCGCGGAGGCCGAGGCGGACGTCGCCCCGCTCGAGGTCGAGCCCGAGCTGCTCGACGCCGGCCTGTGGCACGCCGCCCGCGACGGGCTCGGCGGCGAGCTGCTCGACCCCGTCGCCGGGGAGCTGCGCGGGTCCCGGGAGGTGCTGCACCGCCTCCTCGTGCACGTCGGCGACGCGCTCGACGCGTCGGGCGACCACGAACGGACGCGTGCCCTGCTCGACCGCGTGACGACCGACGGGACGGGCGCCGAGAGGCAGCGCGCGGCCGTGCGGCGCGGCGGCCCCGCCGAGCTGCGGCGGCTCTGCGAGACGGCGCTGGTCGCTCACGGCTGACCCGGGCCGCGCAGCGATTCTCGGCAGTCGACCTGCGGCGTGCGCGTCGGCTGCCCTCGTGCGATCTCCACGTCCGCAAATGCCGACCTGGGCTTCCACGATGACGGGATATCCACCTCTTGAACGCGGGATCGGGCGCTGCTGGTCGGCATTTGCGGAGACACGGTCGCGCGGTGTCGAGCCGCTGCGGTACTGCGGCACGGGCCGGTGTCGGAGGTGCGGTGCACGATGGGCACAGACCACCCATCGACCACCAGGAGGCGCGGATGACGATCGCAGACGACCAGCCGGAGGCGGCAGCCGCCCTCGGGTACGACCCCGGGTTCCTCGCCGTGCAGGTGCCGCTGCCCCGCCCCGGCCCCCGTGCCGTGCGAGAGCTGCCCTACGCGCACTTCACCGTGCTGCTCGATCCCGGCCGGCGCCTCGCGGCGCTGACCGCGGTGAACGTCGACGGGTCCTCGCTCGTCGACCTCGAGCGGGGCGACGACTGGCACCTCGACGAGCGCGTCGCGGCGGACGAGCAGTGCGGGCCCGAGGCCTACGCCCGCAACGACCTCGACCGGGGCCACCTCGTCCGGCGCCGCGACCCGGTCTGGGGCACGCCGGCGATCGCGTCGCGCGCGAACCTCGACACGTTCACCTACACGAACGCGGCGCCGCAGGCGGGCGACTTCAACCAGTCGTCCGAGCTCTGGCTCGGCCTGGAGGACCTCGTGCTCGAGTACGCGGCCGCGCACCAGCAGCGCCTCACCGTGCTGACCGGTCCGGTGCTGCACCCCGACGACCCGACCTACCGGGGCGTCCAGCTGCCGCTCCGGTTCTGGAAGATCGCGGCCTGGGCGACGCGCGACGGCGCCGCGCTGCGGACCTCCGCCTACCTGCTCGACCAGTCGCCCCAGCTCGACGACGCCGACCTCGGGCAGGCGACCGCGCGGGCCGGCGACGAGGGCGAGCTGCCCCCGCTCGGGCCGTACCGCACCTTCCAGGTGCCGGTGCGCGACATCGCCGCGCTGACCGGGCTCGAGCTCGCACAGCTGGCCGAGGCCGACTCCCTGCAGGTCGTCCCGACGGTCCGGCCGCCGTCGGGGCTCCCCGAGGGATGGGTGCCGCTCGACTCGCCCGACCAGGTGACGTTCTAGCCGGGCACTCCGACCCGGCGGCCCGGCCGGCTCGGCTCGGCCGGCCCGGCTCGGCATGCCCGGCCCGGCTCGGCAAGCCCGGCCGGCTCGGCAAGCCCGGCCGGCTCGGCTCGGCCGGAGGTGGGCGTGGCAGGATCCGTCCTCGTGCCTGCAGATCCCGCCGCCCCTGACTCCCCCGACGCCCGGGGGCCACGAGCCCTCACGGACGATCCCGCGACCGTCCTGACCCTCCGGCGCGAGCACGACGTCGTACCGGATCGGGCGACCCCCTGGCGCGACGTGGTGGCGGAGTTCGACGTGCCGGCCGATGCGAGGGCGTCGGCCGACCTCGTCCGCCCCCTGCTCGACGACCCCGAGCTGCACTGGACGCCGGGCCTGCGGCGAGGCGTGCTGGCGCTGCTCCCCCGCAGCACCGCGATGGTCCGCGTCGTGCTGTCGTGGGAGTGGTCGGTCGAGGCTGCCGACTTCTCGGTGCACTCGCTCGAGCCGGAGCCCTTCTCGTCCGACGACCTGGTCGTCCTCGAGGGGTGGCTCCGCGACGCCGCGCGACGCCTCGCGTCCGAGGGCGACGCGGTCGAGGCCGCGGTGGCCCGGGTGGTCGACGACGTCGTGTCGGGGCTCGACCGGAGCGCACCTCCTCGATCCACCTCGACGTCGGCTGACGACGACGTCGTCAGCGATCCGGACGGCGCCCCCGCGCACACGACCGGCACGGCGGTCCTCGGCACCCGCGTCGCCGGGCCGGACGCCGAGTCCGGTCACGGACGGGTCGACGTCCGCCTGCCCGACCCCGGCGACCCCGGCCACGAGGTCCTCGTCGACGTCTCGACGGGCCGCCTGCTCGGGCACCGGACCACGCTCGCCGACGAGGGCGACCCCTGGGCGTTCCGCTACGTCGTGGTCGCCGAGGTCGAGGCCGGACCGGCCGAGGGGCCGGCCGAGGTCGTCCCGGCCGACCTGGTCCACTGGCACGACCAGCACATCCAACGGCAGATGCTCGCCGACGACGCTCGCCAGGCGCTCGTGCACCTGCTGGCCGGACTCGACGCGCCGGCGTCGGTGGGCTACCGCGGCTGACCGGCCGGGCGGGCTCGAGACACGCTCGGGAAGGACCTGCCGGGCACGGGGACGGGGTCTACGGCCGCCAGTCGACGATGGCGACGAAGCGGCTGCCCACGCCGGTCACCTCGCTGCGCGCCGTGCCCTGTTCGGGCTCGGGCAGCTCGTCGACCCCGTGGTCGTCGCAGCTGAGGTGCGTCCACGAGGGCCACCACTTCTTGGGCCGGGCGGCCTCGTGGTAGCCGCACACCACGCAGGCGAGATCGACCCAGACGGGCTTGCCCGTGCGGTTCGCCCGGGACTGCAGCAGCCACGCGGGCGGGGACTTCTCGAGCGCGAGCAGCTCGTCGAGCGTCAGCGTCGCGGGGATGCCGTGCCGCACCGCCATCTCGAGCGGGATGTCGAGCTGCAGGGCAGCGTCTCGTCGCGTGATCATCGCGCCCAGCCTACGGGGCGACCAGCACCTTCTCGAAGCAGATCGAGTTCGGGAGCGCCTCGACGTAGGGCTCGTACGTCGGGATCGGTAGGTAGCCGACGCGTTCGTAGAGGTGGACCGCCTCGGGCTGGCGATCGCCGGTCTGCAGGATGAGCCGCGGCGCCCCGGCGGCCCGCGCGACGGCCTCGACCTCGGCCATCAGCACCCGGCCGAGGCCACGGCCCCGCTCGGTCGAGTCGACGATGACGCGCTTGACCTCCCACTCGCCGTCCAGGTCGCGCAGGACGGCGTGCGCGACGGCACGGCCCGCGTCGTCGGTGACGAGCACGGTGGCGCGGACCTGTTCGGGGTGCACGCGCAGGGCGTCGTCCCGGGCGGCCGTGACCGCCGGGTCCTCCACGACGTCGGGGTCGGAGTACCGCTCGTTCATCTCGGCGTCCATGCGCGCCCGGAGCTCGAGGGCCCGAGGGTCGTCCCACGCGACGTGCTGCACGTGCAGCGCCGCCCCGGACGAGGCGGCGGGGACGCTCGCCCCGAGGGGCGAGGGGCGAGGGGAGACCTGGGCAGGAGGAGCGGTGTTCGTCACCGAGACATCCTGCCATCGCCGCCCGGGCACTCCCTGCACGCTGTGCACGTCGCGCCGGAACCGGGGCCGGGCCGGGGCGGGCCGGTCAGCCTGGGCCTGTGAGCCGGGGGCCGCTAGCGCAGGCTGACGCCCCGGGCGGCCATGAACGGCACCGGATCGGTCGAGGCGCCGTTGACGCGCGTCTCGAAGTGCAGGTGGCAGCCGGTCGAGTTGCCGGTGGAGCCGACGAGGGCGATGAGCTGGCCGGCGACGACGGACTGGCCGTTGCGCACCTTGATGCCGCCGTTGACGATGTGGCCGTAGGCCGTGCTGAGGCCGCCGCTGTGGGCGATCCGCACGTAGTTGCCGTAGCCGCCGTAGGCACCGGCGTAGTTGACCGTGCCGGAGGCCGCCGCGTAGATCGGCGTGGAGCAGCCGGGCGCGAGGTCGACGCCGTCGTGCAGCTTCCACTGGCCCGAGACGGGGTTGACGCGGTAGCCGTAGCCGCTCGAGATGCCGCCGCCGCTGGGGCGGACCCAGCCGGAGCCGGATCCCGACCCGCCGCCTCCGCCGGACGACACCGGGGGCGCCGCCGGAGCAGGGGCAGGGGCGCCGGCGCTCGGGGCAGGACGCGCGGCGGCCGCCGCAGCAGCCGCGGCCGCGGCGGCGGCACGCTGCTGACGCAGCTCCTCCGCCTGGCGGGCGGCCTCGGCGGCTCGGGCGGCCTGCTCGGCGGCGACGCGCTGACGCTCCGCCTCGACGCCGGCCTCGTACTGCTCCTGGGTCTGTGCGGTCGTGTCCTGCAGCACGGCCAGCTGGGCCTGGAGGCGCGACTCGTTCTCCTGCTGTGCGGTCACCGCGGCCGTGGCGGCGTCGGCCGCCGCCTGCGCCTCGTCCATCGAGACCTGCGCCGTGTCGCGGAGGCCGACCAGCGCCTCCTTCGCGACCGCAGCCTGGTCGCCGAGCGACTGGGCCACGTTG
>Ga0308167_1003511_pt1 | contig 12441 bp, 8 predicted proteins | sample PhyCR1_2_FD_202138 | JGI IMG/M metagenome (GOLD analysis project Ga0308167, IMG submission 202138) | Phyllosphere microbial communities from UC Gill Tract Community Farm, Albany, California, United States - DLSLRC.R1 | ecosystem: Host-associated > Plants > Phyllosphere > Unclassified | place... | reverse complement strand
GCCGGTTTCACTGCTTAACCTGCGTGTGGGTTATCAGTACATCGAACTGAACAACAAAGATGGACGCAAAGATAACGTGCTGGTCGATGGCCCGTACGTGGGTGCATCGCTGCGCTTCTGATTCTGTTGCGTGAAAGAAAAGGGCGACTACCGAGGTAGTCGCCCTTTTTTGTTGCCTGAACGTTATGCGCGGTAAACGGCGATCAGTGCGCCTTGCCCTGTTCAATGCCGGTGCCCGTCTGCGAGCGGATAAACTGCGCGCGGAAGCGTGAGCGCTCCTCTGCACCCTGCTGCGAATGGTCGGTAATGGAGAAGAGCCAGATGCCGACAAAGGCCACCACCATGGAGAACAGCGCCGGATACTCATAAGGGAAAATCGGCTTCGCGTTGCCCAGCACCTGAACCCACACGGTGGGGCCGAGGATCATCAGAATCACGGCAGTCAGCAGACCGAGCCAGCCGCCCACCATCGCACCGCGCGTGGTGAGTTTTGACCAGTACATCGACAGCAGGATGATGGGGAAGTTACAGCTGGCCGCAATCGAGAAAGCCAGCCCGACCATAAAGGCGATGTTCTGCTTCTCAAACAGAATACCCAGCGCAATCGCTACCACGCCCAGTGCGAGCACAGTGATTTTGGAGACCCGCAGCTCATCTTTCTCGCTCGCCTGACCTTTACGATACACGCTGGCATAGAGGTCGTGCGACACCGCCGACGCGCCCGCCAGCGTTAAGCCCGCCACCACCGCCAGAATCGTAGCGAAGGCTACCGCAGAGATAAAGCCCAGGAAGGTGCTGCCGCCCACGGCATTCGCCAGATGCACCGCCGCCATATTGGTGCCACCAATCAGCGCGCCGCTGGCATCTTTAAAGGCCGGGTTCGCGCCCACCAGCAGAATGGCTCCGAAGCCGATAATAAAGGTCAGGAAGTAGAAGTAGCCCATAAAACCGGTGGCCCAGAAGACACTTTTACGGGCCTCTTTAGCATCCGCCACGGTGAAGAAGCGCATCAGAATATGCGGCAATCCGGCCGTACCGAACATCAGCCCCAGCCCCAGTGACAGAGCCGAGATCGGATCCTTGACCAGTCCGCCTGGCTGCATAATCGCGATGCCTTTGGGATGGACCGCCATCGCTTCGGTGAACAGCGTATTAAAGCTGAAATTGGCCGCCTTCATCACCATGACCGCCATAAAGGTCGCACCAAACAGCAGCAGGACCGCTTTGATGATCTGCACCCAGGTGGTGGCCAGCATGCCGCCAAACAGCACATACATCACCATCAGAATGCCGACCAGAACCACCGCCACATGATAGTTAAGGCCGAACAGCAGCTGGATGAGTTTACCGGCACCCACCATCTGCGCGATCAGGTAGAGCGCCACCACCACCAGCGAGCCGCAGGCTGACAGGGTGCGAATCGGCATCTGCTTCAGACGATAAGAGGCGACGTCGGCAAAGGTATAGCGACCCAGATTGCGCAGCCGCTCGGCGATTAAAAACAGAATCATCGGCCAGCCGACCAGGAAGCCGAGCGAATAGATCAGCCCGTCATAGCCAGAGGTGTAAACCAGTGCCGAAATGCCCAGGAACGAGGCCGCTGACATGAAGTCACCCGCCATCGCCAGACCATTCTGGAAACCGGTGATATTGCCGCCGGCCGTGTAGTAGTCGTTACGCGAACGGGTCCGCTTTGACGCCCAGTAAGTTATCCCCAGTGTGGCACCGACGAAAATCGTAAACATGATAATCGCCTGATAATTGGTCGGCTGACGCTGAACCGCACCGCTGATCGCATCGGCGGCCAGCGCTGAAAACGGCAACATTAAGGCCAGCAGCCATAAGGTGAGACGGGTCATGGTTTCACCTCGCTGAGGATGGCTTTTGTTAAACGGTCAAACTCACCGTTGGCGCGCCAGACATAGACGCCGGTCAGCACAAACGACATCACAATCAGCCCGACACCAATCGGGATACCGCGCGTCACGTTAGTACCGGCATGTAGCGGCGTGCCGAGCCAGCCGGGTGCAAAGGCAATCAGCAGAATAAAGCCGACATAGAGCACCAGCATGATCACCGACAGTAACGTCGCGAACGCCTGGCGTTTATGGACTAACTCATGAAAAAGGGGATTACGTTCAATCTGCTGATTGATTGCATCCTGATTCGAAAGGGCGTCATTCATCACATTTTCTCCAGAGGACTTGCAGGCGAGAACCTCACGACAGGGCGCGGATTCAGCTGGTTATAATAGTTGTGACTACCGAAACAGACTGCGTAGGGCGGGTGTGGCGGGAAGCGATCTTCCCGCCGGACTGCGTGCGCTTAAGGCATTTTGATCGACTGTTTCTCCTCAAGCAGTTTTTCTACAACGCCAGGATCGGCGAGGGTAGAGGTATCACCAAGGTTACTGGTATCGCCGGTGGCAATTTTGCGCAGAATACGCCGCATGATTTTGCCAGAGCGGGTTTTCGGCAGTGAGTCGGTCCAGTGCAGCACATCAGGCGTGGCAATCGGGCCAATCTCTTTGCGGACCCACTGTCGCACTTCGGTGTACAGCTCCGGTGACGGCTCTTCGCCATGATTCAGCGTGATATAGGCGTAAATCGCCTGGCCTTTAATACTGTGCGGAATCCCGACCACGGCCGCTTCGGCAATTTTAGGATGCGACACCAGCGCCGATTCAATTTCGGCGGTGCCAAGGCGGTGACCCGAGACGTTGAGCACATCATCAACGCGACCCGTGATCCAGTAGTAGCCATCCTCATCACGACGGGCACCGTCACCACTGAAGTAGACATTTTTAAAGGTGGAGAAGTAGGTCTGCTCAAAACGGTCATGATCGCCAAAGAGGGTTCGCGCCTGACCTGGCCACGACTCAGTGATGACCAGATTGCCTTCACAGGCACCTTCCTGCGGCTGACCTTCGTTATCCACCAGCGCCGGTTGTACGCCAAAGAAGGGGCGGGTGGCAGAACCGGCTTTTAGCGCGGTGGCGCCCGGCAGCGGCGTGATCATGAAGCCGCCGGTTTCGGTCTGCCACCAGGTATCCACGATCGGGCAGCGGCTGTTGCCGATTTTCTTGTAGTACCACTCCCAGGCTTCCGGGTTAATCGGCTCGCCGACCGATCCCATAATGCGCAGGCTGCTGCGGTCGGTGCCCGCAATCGCCTTGTCCCCTTCCGCCATCAGCGCACGGATGGCGGTCGGCGCGGTGTAGAGTAGGGTGACTTTATGTTTATCAACCACTTCCGCCATGCGGCTCGGCGTCGGCCAGTTCGGTACCCCTTCAAACATCAGTGTGGTGGCACCACAAGCCAGCGGGCCATAGACCAGATAGCTGTGACCCGTCACCCAGCCGACATCGGCGGTACACCAGTAGATATCATCCTGATGGTAATCAAAGACGAACTTAAACGTGGTGGCGGCATAGACCAGATAACCGCCGGTAGTATGCAACACACCTTTAGGTTTGCCGGTAGAACCCGACGTATAAAGGATAAAGAGCGGATCTTCTGCGCCGACTTCGGCTGCAGAGTGGTTGGTACTGGCGTTCAGCATCAGCGCATGCCACCACTGATCGCGGCCTTCAACCCAGCCCACATCTTTACCTGTGCGCTGGAACACCACCACATTTTTCACGCTGGTGACATTCGGATTTTTTAACGCATCATCAACGTTTTTCTTCAACGGAATGCTGCGACCGGCGCGGATCCCTTCATCAGCGGTAATGACCAGCGAGGCGCTGGAGTCGACAATGCGGCCAGCGACCGCCTCCGGTGAAAAGCCGCCAAAGATCACTGAGTGGACGGCACCAATTCGCGCACAGGCCAGCATCGCCACAGCGGCTTCTGGCACCATCGGCATATAGATCGCTACCACGTCGCCTTTTTTCACGTCCAGCAGCTCCAGCACGTTGGCGAAGCGACAGACTTCGGCATGCAGCTGGCGGAAGGTCAGGGTTTTGCTTTCGCTGGCGTCGTCGCCTTCCCAGATAATCGCCGGGTGATCGCCGCGCGTGGCGAGATGACGGTCAAGGCAGTTTGCCGCCAGGTTGAGCGTGCCATCTTCGTACCAGCGAATGTTAATGTTACCTGGCGCAAACGAGCAGTTTTTCACTTTGCTGTAAGGCTTGATCCAGTCAAGGATTTTGCCCTGTTCGCCCCAGAAGCTGTCTGGATCGTCGACAGATTGCTGATACATCGCCTGATACTGTTCAGCTGTAATCAGGGTGTTTGCTGCAATATTATCCGGAACGGGATGAATGTGATTTTGGCTCATGACGGATCTCCTTGAAGATGTTAATGATATGTCAATCAATGGTTAATTAAAGCCTGCCCTGAGTCTTTGTTTCTTTTTTGCGCCACAGATCACGTCATAAACCTCTCGCCACGAAGCGTACAGCCGGATTGATATTTCCTGTTAACTCCCTGCTGGCGAGGGGGAATTAAAAAAGGGTGTCATCCTGGTAAAGGCTGGATAAAAAGCAAGCAAACGCGCCGGCAGCCTTTTTAACCAACTCTGAATAGCTATGCGTAAAGTCATCGAAGTATTACTTTTCATAACAGCAGGTTAGGGATTTTTACTCCTGGCAGCACTTTATGCTACTTAGGTGGCTAACTTTTAATCGGATCTTCCGGGGGTTGCATTTACTGCAGTGAAAATGGTACTTATCTCGCCCCTGTTCTGCAGGTATCAACTCAGACCGCGTCTGAAAATGGGTATGGGAATCATCAGATTTTCATACGAGGCGCTGTTTCTAAACACCCTCTAATTTACCGGGCTTTTTGCTCACTCCCTGTGTGTATTGTCTTCTGCACCTTCGCAGTAGAGAGAAACGGGTTTTGACTGAGGAAATTACGCGTTATGAAAGGTTTTAAAATCAGCCTGGCCTGGCAGATTCTGACAGCCCTGGTGCTTGGCATCGTTGTGGGTGCTGTGTTGCATAATCAGCCAGACAATCGTGAATGGTTAGTCACCAACGTGCTCAGCCCGGCAGGCGATATCTTTATTCATCTCATCAAGATGATTGTGGTACCGATTGTGATTTCATCCCTGATTGTCGGCATCGCTGGCGTGGGTGATGCAAAGAAGCTGGGACGCATCGGCGTCAAAACGATTCTTTACTTTGAAGTGATCACCACCATTGCCATTGTGGTCGGTATTACGCTGGCTAACGTATTTCAACCCGGCACCGGCATTGATATGTCAACGCTGGCAACGGTGGACATCTCTAAATATGAAGCGACAACGGCAGAGGTACAGGGCGGTCCGCACAGCCTGGTGACCACCATTTTGTCGCTGATCCCGCAGAATATTTTCGCCTCAATGGCGAAGGGCGACATGCTGCCGATTATCTTTTTCTCGGTGCTGTTTGGCTTAGGTCTGTCGTCACTGCCGTCAGAACAGCGCGATCCGCTGGTGAACCTGTTCCGTGGCATTTCTGAAGCGATGTTTAAAGTGACGCACATGATCATGCGTTATGCGCCGGTAGGTGTGTTTGCACTGATCGCGGTGACCATTGCTAACTTCGGTTTTGCCTCGCTGTGGCCGCTGGCTAAGCTGGTGTTGCTGGTGTACGCGGCGATTCTGTTCTTCGCCTTTGTGGTGCTGGGCGGGGTGGCGCGCTTCTGTAAGCTGCGGATTACCACGCTGATGCGTATCCTGAAGGATGAGCTGATTCTCTCTTACTCCACGTCCAGCTCAGAAACCGTGTTGCCACGCATCATGGAGAAGATGGAAGCCTACGGCGCCCCGAAAGCGATCACCAGCTTCGTGGTGCCGACCGGTTATTCGTTTAATCTGGATGGTTCAACGCTTTATCAGAGTATCGCCGCGATCTTTATTGCGCAGCTTTACGGCATTGATCTGTCGCTGACCGACGAGATTGTGCTGGTACTGACCCTGATGGTGACCTCGAAAGGGATCGCTGGCGTGCCGGGCGTATCGTTCGTGGTGCTGCTGGCCACGCTGGGCAGCGTCGGTATTCCTCTGGAAGGCCTGGCGTTTATCGCCGGTGTTGACCGCATCATGGATATGGCGCGCACCGCGCTGAACGTGGTCGGTAACGCGCTGGCGGTGCTGGTCATTGCCCGCTGGGAAAACCAGTTCGACGCTGAACAGGCTAAAGAGTATGAGTTGCAGCTGCGGACACAGACCGCAAGCTGAATACGGCGTTAACATCAAAAAGGGCTCAACGAAAGTTGGGCCCTTTTTGTTTGTGTCGCTGAGTTCTTACAGGGTCGATAATGCAGAAATCAAAGACCAGCATGTGTGCCGTTCAGTGGGATATAAAGGGGCTGCGTAACGCCAGCGTCAACCCATCCCTGGGGCCTCGGCCGCCGGTTTACTCGCCTCATGGATGACGAATGCGTCTTTACGATCAGATGAACCTTTTCTGACCGGCTCCGATCAAAAAACCATTAAGCTCAGAATGCCAGGTACCCTGTTTACGCTCAGCGCTGGCCAGTCAATCTCCCACAGCATGATTCACCCCACAGCCATTGAAAAAAGATCTCACCCAATGAATTAATCATTCGTTATGATAATGGGTAATTTGAATAATTTATTCCTTAGCGGAGCCCGTCATGAAACTCGACCTCAGCCAGATGATCACTGAAGGCCGCAACCCGGCCAGCCAGAACATTGATGAACTCTCCACAGAAGCGATGCTGCGCGTCATTAATGATGAAGATAAAAAGGTGGCGCTGGCAGTGGAGGCTATCGTGCCGGAAATCGCTGCCGCCGTTGACGCCATCTGCGCCGCATTCCGGGCAGGTGGACGACTGATCTATTGCGGCGCGGGCACCTCCGGGCGGCTGGGCATCCTGGATGCCAGCGAATGCCCGCCTACCTTTGGTACGCCACGTGAACAGGTCATCGGTCTGATTGCCGGCGGCCATACCGCCATACTCCAGGCGGTTGAAAACGCCGAAGATAACCGGGAGCAGGGCGCGCAGGACCTGAAAGATATCCACTTCAGCCGCCACGATGTGCTGGTCGGTATCGCCGCCAGTGGCCGCACTCCTTATGTGCTGGGTGCGCTGGCTTACGCGAACACGCTTGGCGCGACCACCGTGGCGCTGACCTGTAATCCTGGCAGTGCCATGTCGCAGGTCGCCGCAATTGCGCTCACGCCGGTGGTTGGCCCGGAAGTGGTCACTGGCTCTTCCCGTATGAAAGCGGGCACCGCCCAGAAACTGGTGCTCAACATGCTCACCACCGGATCGATGATCCGCAGCGGAAAAGTGTACGGCAACCTGATGGTCGATGTGGAAGCCACCAACCTGAAACTGGTGCAGCGGCAGGTCAACATCGTCAGACAGGCCACGGACTGTGACGACGCGACGGCCAGCGCCGCGCTCACCGCCTGTGGCGGACACTGCAAAACTGCCATCCTGATGGTGCTGGCTGGCCTGACTGCCGATGAGGCCAAAGCACTGCTCAGTCAGCATGAAGGCTTTATCCGTCAGGCTCTGCAGGCTGCGGGAGCACGCTAATGGCGAAAATCACCGAGGCACTGTTGCGTGACATCCTGCAGGCGGTCGGTGGCGCGCAAAATATCGCGGCCTGCGGCCACTGTATGACACGGCTCCGCCTGACGCTGAACCAGCCGGAACAGGTTGATCTGGCCCGGTTAAAAAGCCTGCCGGGCGTCTTAGGCGTTATTGACAGCGAGGCGCAGTTGCAGGTTGTCCTGGGGCCGGGCAAAGCGCAAACCGCCGCCGAAGGAATGCAAAGCCTGCTGGCGCAGGGGCATACCACGCTGGCTCCGCAGGGCGAAACACCCGAACTCAGCCAGCTGGCGGCGCAGCAGAAACAGCAGCTAAAAGCAAAACAGACTAGTGGCGTGCATCAGTTCCTGTCACGCTTCGCCACTATCTTCACCCCGCTGATCCCGGGTTTTATCGGCGCAGGACTGCTGCTGGGATTCGCGACGCTGATTGAGCAGAGCCTCCACCTTAATGCCCCCGGCGACCATGCGCCCTGGCTGCTGCACACCGTGGCATACATGAAGGTGTTCGGCAAAGGGCTGTTCACCTTCCTCAGCATCCTGATCGGTTACAACGCGCAGAAAGCGTTTGGTGGCAGTGGCGTTAATGGCGCCATCATCGCTTCACTGTTTGTGCTCGGCTATGTGCCCACGGCCACCACCGGTTACTACAGCGGCATGGAGAGTTTCTTTGGCCTGACGATCGACCCGCGTGGCAACATTATCGGCGTGCTGATGGCGGCGATTAGCGGGGCGTGGATCGAGAAACAGCTGCGCAAAATCATTCCTGACAACCTCGATATGATCCTCACCTCGCTGTTCACGCTGGTGATCACCGGGGCTATCACCTATCTGCTGATCATGCCGCTGGGCGGCGAACTGTTTAAGGGGATGTCGTGGCTGTTTATCCACCTCAATAACAATCCCTTTGGCTGTGCGCTGCTGGCCGGGCTGTTCCTGATCGCGGTGATGTTCGGCATCCATCAGGGCTTTATTCCGGTCTATTTTGCGCTGATGGAAACCCAGGGTTTTAACTCGCTGTTCCCGATTCTGGCGATGGCGGGCGCAGGACAGGTCGGCGCATCACTGGCGTTGTGGTGCAAAGCCGAAAAAGGGGCGCTGCTGCGGGCGCAGATCAAAGGGGCTATCGTGCCGGGCCTGCTTGGTGTCGGAGAGCCGCTGATCTACGGCGTGACACTGCCGCGCCTTAAACCCTTTATCACCGCCTGCGGTGGCGGGGCGCTGGGCGGTTTCTTTATCGGGCTGGTGGCGTGGCTGGGTTTGCCGGTGGGGATGAACACGGTATTTGGTCCCTCCGGGCTGGTCACGCTGCCACTGATGACCTCCAGTCAGGGGATCTTCGCCGGTATGGCGGTTTACCTGGCCGGGCTGGTGGTGGCCTGGACGGGCGGATTCCTGCTCACCTGGTGGTTTGGCACCCGTAATGTCGACCTCAGCTAGCCGGCTGCCGGAATCCTCCAGTCCGGCTAACAGATGAATAATCAGCCAAAAATGTGAAAGCCGCTACAAAGCGGCTTTTTTATTGCCATTAATTTAACTTAATCGCTAAAGAGTGGGCTGAAGCATGCCGAATATATAAAAAAAGGTAATCGTTATCTCTCAGCCCACCGTTTTCACGCTGCCACTCAGACTGCCGCGTGCTGGACGTCGGTTCTTCAAGGACTTTTGATGCGTAACAACCAGCCAGTCTCTCAGCGCGAATATCTGTTCGACGATCATGCGACCCTGATGTCGACCACCGATCTCAACAGCCACATCACCTATGCCAATGATGCGTTTATCGAAGCGAGCGGATTCACCGCCGATGAGATCAACGGCCAGCCGCATAACATGGTGCGTCACCCCGATATGCCGTCAGAAGCGTTTGCCGATATGTGGGCGACGCTGAAACAGGGTGAACCCTGGACCGCGCTGGTCAAGAACCGCCGTAAAAATGGCGATCATTACTGGGTACGGGCTAACGCCATTCCGGTGGTGCGCGATGGTAAAGTGCAGGGCTACATGTCGGTGCGCACCAAACCCACGGCAGAAGAAGTGCGTCAGACCGAAGCGCTCTATCAGGATTTTCGTGAAGGCCGTGCCAGAGGGCGACGTTTTCACAAGGGCCTGCTGTTGCGCAGTGGCTGGCGTCGCCCCGCCTCAATCCTGAAGACGCTGCCCCTGCGCTGGCGGATTCGCAGCACGCTGCTGGCGTTACTGCCCCTCTCGGTGGCGGGCGTCTGGGCACTGGGCATGACACACGCCGCCCTGGCAGGTTTTACCGCAGGCATGGCCGGACTGCTTCTGATGTGCAGTTTGTGGCTGGAGCAGCAGATTTCACGTCCTATCGAGCGGATGTGCAAACAGGCGCTGAGCGTGGCAACCGGTGCGAGTCACAAGGTCGGGCAGATGGACCGCGTTGATGAGGTCGGCATCACGCTGCGCGCTATCGGTCAGCTCGGATTGATGTTCCGCTGGCTGGTGGATGATGTCAGCGGTCAGGCGATCAATGTGTTAAGTGCCAGCGACGCCATCGCACGCAGTAATAACGAACTCAGCCGCCGTACCGAGCAGGCGGCTGCCAACGTGCAGCAGACTGCGGCCACCATGAACGAAATGACCGCCACGGTGAAGAGCAACACTGAAACTGCACATGAGGCGAATACCCTTTCAGCCGGCACCAGCCATGCGGCCAGCAAAGGCGGCGAAGTGATGACCGAAATGATGGGCATGATGGGCGAAATTGCCGACAGCTCAAAGCGGATTGCCAATATTACCAGCGTCATTGACGGGATAGCTTTCCAGACCAATATCCTGGCACTGAACGCCGCTGTGGAAGCAGCGCGGGCCGGTGAGCAGGGCAAGGGCTTTGCCGTGGTGGCGGGCGAAGTGCGCAGCCTGGCGCAGCGTAGCGCCAAAGCCGCGAGCGAAATCAAAATGCTGGTTGAAACCAGCGCCAGCCGGGTTAACTCGGGCAATGAGCACGCCAGCGCGGCAGGCCGCACGATGCAGGATATCGTATCGCAGGTGCAGAATGTCACCGCACTGATTGCCCAGATCAGCGCCGCCACGGCGGAACAGGCGACCGCGCTCAGCGAAGTCAGTTCAGCAGTGGAAGATCTGGATGACATCACCCATCAGAATGCCGCCCGCGTGACAGAAAGCGCCGAGGCTTCTGGTCGCATGACCCATCAGGCTAACCGTCTGGTGGAAGCGATCAGCGTCTTTCGCTAAGAGGCCAGCGCCTGCGTGCCGTCGCGTCCGGCACGCAGCGCCCCTGGTGACTGCCCGACAATCCGTTTAAAGGCGCGACTGAATGCCGCAATCGAGCCGTAGCCAAGGTGATAAGCGACGGCTTCCACCGCTTCACCGTTGTTCACAATCCGCTGCACTGCCAGCCGCATCCGCAACTCCGTGAGATAACGCAGCGGCGTCATGCCCGTGGCAGTGAGAAAACGTCCGGCAAATACTGAGCGCGAACAGCCTGCCACGCTGGCCAGCCTTGCCACCGTCCAGTTTTCGCCCGGCTCGCGATGCATTGCGGCAATCGCCTGGCTCAGGCGGGGATCGCGCATCGCCTGCACCAGCCCACTACTCTGGCCGCAACCGTTCTCTACCCAGCCGCGTACTATCAACGCAGCAACCACATCTGCCAGACGCGACAGAATCCCGGCGAATCCCGCCTGGCGGGTCCGTGACTCCCGCTCCATCGCCGCCAGAATCGGCTGGATTTCCGGATATTGTGACAGCAGGGTACTCACCAGCATCACATCCGGCATGGTGTTGATCAGTGGCTGCATACCGCCAAGCTCAAACGCCATGCAGGCGCTGAACAGCAGCACGCTGTGCTCGTCTTCACAGGCATCTTCCGGGGCGGCGATGGCGCAGACGCTGTCGCAGAGCGGTTTGCTCGCCATGTTTTTAATGCACTGGCAGTCCGCCTCCTCACTGGAGATCAGGCTGTGCGGTTTACCGTGCGGCACCAGCAGCGCATCGCCGCTGTTGAGCTGAAACACCTCGCCGGAGGCGCTGCGCACCAGCAGTGCGCCACGCCCGACAAAGTGGAACTGTGCCCGACCCGGTGCGTGTTCATAATGCAGCCCGAACGGCGCGCTTACCGCGATGCGCTGATAGTTCACGCCATACAGGCGCATCCCCATCAGCAGTTCACTGGTCAGATCTCCATAGTGACTCATGTGATTCCAGACGAATTATCAAGAATGAAGGTGTAAGCATCATAGATCGTCCTGACGCGGCGCTCTATGCTCACACTCACTTTTTTATCTTCCGGAGAAGCAGCATGAGTCTGACAACCGAAGTGGCTGATGAGGTTTCCTCGCCGACCCGCCCCGCCTGGGGCGCGGTATTTGCAATGGCGTTTGGGGTGTTCAGCCTCATCACCGCCGAATTTTTACCCGTGAGTCTGCTGACGCCGATGGCCCACAGCCTTGGTGTGTCTGAAGGGCAGGCGGGACAGACCGTCACCATCACCGCGCTGGTGGCACTGTTTACCAGTCTGGTTACCGGCAGCGTCACGCGGCGCATCGATCGCCGCATTGTGATGCTGGTGTTTTCGCTGCTGCTAATCGCCTCGGCGCTGATGGTGGCTTTTGCGGCTGACCTGACGGTGATTCTGCTGGCGCGGGTGCTGCTGGGCATGGCCATTGGCGGCTTCTGGACGCTCTCTACCGCCATCACCATGCGTCTGGTGCCCAGCGATCAGGTGCCGCGTGCGCTCTCTATTGTCTTCAGCGGTATCTCGCTGGCGACGATTATCGCTACCCCACTCGGCAGCTATCTCGGCGGACTGATAGGCTGGCGTAACATCTTTATGCTGACCGCCGGACTGGGGGCGGTGGCGCTGCTGTGGCAATTCTTTACGCTGCCCGCGATGCCAGCAGAGAACAAAGCCCGCAACGGCGGGGTGCTGGCACTGCTGCGCATCGGTG
>Ga0308167_1003510_pt1 | contig 12445 bp, 9 predicted proteins | sample PhyCR1_2_FD_202138 | JGI IMG/M metagenome (GOLD analysis project Ga0308167, IMG submission 202138) | Phyllosphere microbial communities from UC Gill Tract Community Farm, Albany, California, United States - DLSLRC.R1 | ecosystem: Host-associated > Plants > Phyllosphere > Unclassified | place... | reverse complement strand
GAGGAGTCTGACCGTCCGAGTCGAGCAGCGATCGTTCGGGCGGAATCACCGGCCGCGATTCCCCGGGAAATCTCCTCCCTCTGCGCCAGTGACAACCGCAGAGCAGCGCGACGGCGCGGTGCTGGGCGGATCCCACCAGAGTTTGCCAGGCGTCTCCGTACCGCTTCGCGGCTGCAGCGCACCGTTCTGGCAATCACGCGCATCGGCTCGCCCGCTCGCCATCTCTCCCACACGGCATCTTGCTCTTCCATGCTCAATGCCATCCCAACCGTCTCCTTCCGTCCAAGCGCATACTGCCATCACGGGTGATGCCTTGATCGGTTGAGACTGCCGTCGTTTTCGGTGCGGTCCCTAGGTGCGGTGCGAAACGGCTGCCGCAAACGGTCGTCACAACCAGCAAGCGGCAGGGGATTCCGGCGGACTCGCGCGCCAGGTGACGCGACGCCTGTCGCGATTCGGGTGGCACTCCGTAGGGGATCCGACCTTGGATTCGGAGGTGATACTTGACTCTGACACTGTGGAAGGCGAAAGAACTGAGACATGTTATCTATCGGAGCCTTCGCGCAGATCGGCCAGGTGACCCATCGGATGCTGAGGCATTGGGATACCGCTGGTCTGCTCGTACCAGCTCACGTGGACGAGTACAGCGGCTACCGCTCCTACGATCCCTCGCAACTTGAACGCTTGCATCGGATCGTCGCACTGCGCCAACTCGGCTTCGGTCTCGACGATATCTCGTCGATTCTCGACCGCGGAGTCGATGCAAATCGCATCTCCGCACTATTGCGCATCCGGCGCGCTGAGGTCGAGCAGGAACACCGCATCGCCGCTGACCGACTCGTTGACGTGGAACGACGGCTCCAACTTATCGAGAAGGAGAACCACATGTCCCAGATAGAGATCGTTGAGAAGTCGCTACCCGCTGTCCGCCTGGCTGCCCACCGCGTCGTCGTCGCAGATCAACCTTCGGTCGCAAGTGTGGTGGGCCCCGCCTTCGATGCCGTTGCCGAGATCATCGGTGATGAGTGTGGAGCTCTGACGACGCCGATCGCACAGTACGAGACGATTGAAGACGGTCTGCAAGTCATCGCCGGCTACGCCTACAACGGGCCAGTCCGCGATGGGATCGAACTTGTTGACCTGCCCGCTGCCGAAGCAGCCGTCTGCGGCATCCATCTCGGTTCCATGGCACACATCGCCGAGAGCTGGCAGGCGATCCACGCTGAGATTATTGCTCGCGGGCTTGTCCACGCGGGACCATGTCGGGAACTGTATGTCCGGGCAGTCTCGGAAAACCAATCCGATTGGGTGACCGAGTTGCAGCAGCCCGTGCGTCGCAGTTGAAGACCGTCTACGGTGGGCACGCCGCACCCTCGCCACCCAGATGAGAATCTGCCAGCCGACGTGAGACCGCTTGCCGTGCAGATGAGAATTTGCCAGCTCTCGCGAGACGGGACAGTACGGCAGGAGATTGCCTTACGCAATGCCCCACACTTGCCCCGCTCACTTACCCTTCTGCAATTATTTGTGTCGATAATTCCCATTATCCGGACTATCTCGGGCACCTCCAACCCGAGGCCTCGCGGCGCCCCGAGATCTGCCAGTAGGCGCGCACAGGGGTAGCTCCCCGGCCGAGACGATCTGACGTGGGGGGAGGCGGATCGTCGATCGGGCAGGTCTGCTGCTCGGCAATCGAGAGTTCGACATGGCGAGAGGCCGTTTGAACGCCTCCACCGTCTCCTTTAGGACGAGCCTCCTCTCGCTAGAGTGTTCTCAAGTAATCCGAGATTCTGGGTCGAGCTTCGAGACTGGGGGCTAGACCATGGGGGCAACTAGTCGCGCGATCGCCCCGGGAGTCGTGCGTTCGGTGGCATTGCGGACGACGAGGTGGGGTTCGCGCGATCGAAGCGCGAGGCCGACGCACGTGAGCGATTGGATGGGAGGTCACCATGGGGTTCCTTGAGAAGCTACTCATCAGTGGCGCGGTGGCGGTGGTCGGGACGCTCGCCGTCAAAGGCAGTCGGGAACTCGCAGCCGCGGCTAAAGAAGAGCAACGCCGAAGAGATTCGCCCCCACGGTTCATCGCTTGGCTGACTCAGGAAGACTTCTCGGCCATGGTTGGCTACGTGTCGTCACAGAGCCCACGCATCATCCGAGCAGCGGTGACTGGTCTGGTCGTAGAGATCACAGTGCGCTCCAACAGCGGCCTGACCACGTGGTCTGCGGAGCTGGATTTCAACGACTACGGAAATCCGTCGGGGAGCTACTGGATTCGCACCGAGAACGACCAGTCACCCGTTCCGAAGTGGTTCGCAGACGCGCTGCGGGAGCAGATGGTTCAGCGATTGACTCAAGGGCAAGTGCACTTCAGCTAGTCTCAGGGCAAACAGCTCTAGCAGATGACCGAGGACCCGATCCTCGACGCCGTCCACCTGCGGAGCAAGGTAGGCGAGGACACCGCGTGTGCGATTACCCCCATGTTGTGATCATCGCTCAACAAAAGAAAGGGCAGCCGATGCTCGTCATTGCCCCGATGTCGGATGTGGCTGCGAGCACAGCGCTCGCTCTGCTCCCCGCTGAGGCTATCGCCTGAGTTAGTGGATGCATGACTGCCTATCCTCACGGCCAAGCGCCAGACTTTATCGATCCCGACCCGGGCAACGACGACTATCGCTACGCACTCGGGCGAATCGCTGGGTCATCGCCAGGGGCTCCACCTTTGGTCGTGATCGGGATGAACCCGTCACACGCGCGTGAGTCGCGGTCGGATGCCACGGTGAACCACGTGATCGATGTCGCAATGCGCGACGGATACTCCGGCTGGCTGATGCTCAACCTGTACCCCGAGCGATCCCCCAAACCTAGCGAGCTCGCTGACTACAACCCGGACCTATCAGCCGCGAACTGTGAGGCCATCGAGCGCGTGCTATCGAGGCTGGGAGCTACGGAGGTTCTTGCTGGTTGGGGGGATATGGGCGGATCGGCGACCCTCAAGCGGGCACAGCCCGACGTGGCGGGGCTGATGAAGCGAATGGGCATCCGGTCTTTCACGCTTGACCCGCTGACCAAGGAGGGTAATCCTCGGCACCCCCACCCTCCGGGTCAGGCGTTGCCGATGCTCGGGCCGAAGAGGTATCTGTCGTAACGGGTTGATCTCAGATCCTTGCTGATGGCGATCAGCACCGACGAGTACCGCTCCCGCGCTTTGTGCGGTACTAACTGTCTGCCAGAGTAGTCGTGCTCTCCGATGGATCCAGAATCATTCGTCCGCCCGATAGACGATGAGCACAGCGTGGTGGGCCCGTGCAAGGACCAGATGTAACGAAGATGGTCGAGGCGGAACCATTGTCGTCAACTACCCGGATTGAAAAGATTGAGGGCTGAGATGATCCGATTCACGGATTTCATGCGAGTACCAGAGCCGAGTCTCACGAAGATCAAGCTGAACATCCGTGCAGGCGTCGGCGGTGCGGCCGCCTGGGATCTCTTGCTCGCAGAGGACCCCGAAGAATGGCTCGACATGACCCGTCATCGCGAGGCACACCAGAACAACAACATGGGCAATGCCGAGTACGTTCTCGCGTTCGCACAGTATTACCCCTACGGACCCCAGTACTTCATCTTCGGCGGGTTCTTCCGCGTGGCACCAAGCGTGCCGGAGGTCATTGGCGGCAAAGGTTATGACCTCGAGCTGTTGGACGAGTACTCCGAATACATCAAGCGGCTCATCATCAAGCTGGAGCAACCGGTAGGGAGAGACCTCTACCTCCGCCGTTATGACCGTATCCAGGAAAGCAAGCTCAGCCCAGAGGTGTACGAGATCGCTCCGGACACCAAACTCGGTACGTTCCCGGGATACCAGAACGTTCGACTGAGGCATGCCGAGATGCAGCGGATCATCTCGAACGACGAACCAAGCTGGAAAGATGCTCTCTCCAGCGTTAAGGGGGTCTACGTCATCACCGACCTCAGCGATGGGCGACAATACGTTGGCTCGGCTTCTGGGGAGGCCAATGGTCTGTGGCAACGCTGGTCGGGCTATGCCCATTTGAAAAACCTGACCGGCGGGAACAAGGAGCTCAACCGAATGCGCGACGAGCTCGGCGACGCACACATCGTTGACAACTTCCAGTACTCGATCCTGGAGATCTTTGACCCGAAGACAAAGGCCGAGACGATCCTCCAACGGGAGTCCTTCTGGAAGCTGGCGCTCGACAGCCGCCGGCACGGGATGAATCTCAACTGACCGAATCACAGGCCAGTCGGCACACCGACTACGCTGACCGCCTTTTCTTGCCGTTCGACGCCGGCAACGTGTTCCGCATTACTCTCGTCTGCTAAGGCCGCGGCCCGCGCAGCCATGTCGCTCAGGCCTTCGGGCCGGCGGACCGCGGATCCCCCGGAAAATCGGAGATCTCAGCTAAGAGATCAGCAAAGATGACCCAAGGGTTCTCGTCGTTGCCGATCAGTTCGATCAGCACCGCATCGGCGTCCCGCTCCAGCACGCGGAAGGTATCGCCGATCGCAAAGGAAACGCCCTGGTCGCTCTCGGCCGTTGCCGTCACCGTGTAGACCGATCCAGCCAGTCTGTCCACGCTCCCAGCTCGGCTGCGCCACTTCTCGAACAGCTGCTCTGCCTTTTTTTTGAGGGCCGGGGTCGCCTTCTGCATACCCGCGTGAGCAGCGCCGCCCGCGACGAGCAGGAGGCCGCCGGCCGCAGCAGCAAGCTTCATCGCGTTCTCAGGTCCACCGACGCGCTTGATCAGCGTCGTGATCACCTGGTAGCCGCCCAAGTTGCTCATCACTGACCTCTCTCATGAGTCTTGAATCCAACCCTATCGAGGCCCGCTGCCGCCTGACGTGATGACGGAGAGCTTGGCAGAGCCGTCAACGGATGCAGAATTCCCGCTCAGTCTGCGCTGTGATCTTGACCGCACGCCAGCCTTGGCGACATCTCAGAGGTCAGGGGGCCAGCAGCGAGGTCGACCGAGTCGAGCGCGAGCAGCAAGTCACTCAGGCACGACTGCTCGGACTGCCTCCTCGATCTTGTCTGCGATGCCATCGGCCTGCAGGAGCGCACGAGCCTTCTTCCGCTGCTGTTTGAAGTCCTTGACATCGGCGAGATCTAGGGCGGCGATGCTCTCTTCAGCAGTCTTGACCAAGATGACGAGCGCGCGATGAGACTCATCGGCTGGGTTATAGGGCTGGATCCGCGCGCGGAAGACGTTCTTGTCGATGTGGCGTGCACCGAAGAGACCGATTGCCATGAACGGCTTGATGCGTTCAAGCACCACGGTTGAGTTAAGAATCCCGGCGAGGTACCGCGCTTCGTCAAGCGAACTCGTCGCGCACCAGTACAAACCAGTGTCGATGATCGCTGTGGAGTCAGCTGTCACGGCTGCAGAAATCGAGTTACCGGATTTTGTGTACAGGACTCGGAATGCGGGCACGGGCAGTTGGGCCGACAGCTGACCTATATAGTCGATCCGCTCCAGAAAACTACCCTTGTCTGATTTCGACTTGTTCGTTTCCCAGACACCCTCGGCTTCAGCCCACCAAGAGCCGAGACCTTCGGTGGCGAGGATCGCGTCAGAGGACAGCAATTCGTTCTTCTTCGGCGAGATGGGGAGCACGGCCTTTGCCCGTCCCGTGAGTCGATAAGGCACGAGGTTTTCACTGAGTAACACTGGCTTGAGGTACGCGTTCTCGATCACCTTCTCGATCGGAGGTACGTCCCTCCAAGGCTTGTTGTCGAGCGTGGTCTTCCGAGACTTTACGGCGGTGCGACCCATGCCCAGACCGAGTGGGTTTGCTGCGCCCGGCTCAGTGAGAGTGAGCATGCGGGGAAACAGCACCGCGCCCTGCCTAAAGCGCTTCTTGTAGGGCGAGAATACGCTCTCCGGCTCGTTACCGTCGGTGACCCCGATCACCGTCGAGGTCATGGTCAGGCGTTCGCGCATCTTTTCGAGAGAGACATCCGAGCGGGCTCCCTTGGTAATCCACTTTAGGACCTGCTTTGGCAGCGGGACGGCTTCCTCGGAGCGGCCTCCACGCACCACAGCAGCGTGGTTGGGGAAACCCGTGGCAGCTCTAGAAAGGTCCCAGGACTCGGCGAAAGCGACTCGCAAATCAACGAGTTGGCTGTCCCACTTCCCCGTACGGAAGGGCGCGTTGGGCTGTCGGGTGATCGTCCCATGGGGAACGATCAAAGCGAAGCGGCCCTCGGCCTTGAGATACATTTCGATCGCACGAACCGTGAACAGCGGTGCGAGATCGCGGCTCGTTGCTCCTGCGCGGCTCTTGATGAGATTGCGCTCTCGCATGAGTGCGATGAAGCGCTCCTGCATGTTGGAGGTCATCTTGCCGTACCTGAGCCACGGGGGATTGCCGACCAGCACGTCGACCTTGTTCTCGTCAGCCGCAAGCCACGTGGGGCGCACGAGATTCCGTACATAGTAGCCCCAGATGCCGTCGCGTCCGTCGGCGTGCAATCGACGCATCAAGTCGTAGGTCTCCACGACGGTGTCGATGTCGGCCTCGGCCACACCGTGCTGGCGAAGTGTGGGCAGTATCACGTCACGGCTATTGCGACTGGAGTGGTCCGTGGCCTTGTCGGAAAGCGCGTTGACAAGCCGATCGAAGCTAGTTGCGTGCAACAGAGTCGACTTTGGGAACACGAGTTCCTCGTCGAGCAACGTCGACGTCCCGCTGACCAGGTCGGTCCCCGAGGTCGCAATGCGCAGTTCCTCGCGGGACACGAAGATGTCACGCTTGTGCTCCCACTGAAGGCTGTCCCCTAGATACACGGGGATTGAGAGCGGATTGCGCTCGCCCATCAGGCGGTCATTGCCGATCGCGAGCAGGTAGGTCACCCGTGCGATCGTCACCGCAACTGGATGAACGTCCATTCCGAGGACGTGTGAGGTGAGCCCGTCCAAGGCATCCGCATTGTTCATTCCGGCCGAGTCCGATGCGTTGAGGTACCTCCGGATGGCATGGAAAAGGAACGTCCCCGAACCACAGGCCACGTCGGCCACGCGCTGCTCGAGCGGGCGGTCTACGGTGTCCTCGACGATCGCTTCAGCGAGCCAGTCAGGCGTGTAGTACTCGCCGAGGGAACGACGATCGTCCGCGGAGATGACCGACTCGTAAAGTAGCTTCAGCACGTCGTGCTCGACGTGATCCCAGTTGAACTGCGCGATACGACGCGACAGGCTCCTGATGAGCTCTTCTCCGCCCTCGACGTCCAAGACCCAGTCGAAGAAGTCTTCTTCGACTACCCCGGTGATGAGCGCGTTCGCGAACTCAGTTCCGACAGCCATATCACGTGGCTGGAGCACGCTCTGCGAACCGACATCAAACCCGAGGGCCGCGTGGGCGATGATCTCAGCGCTCAGCACGAGCATCGTGTGGTTGATGAACAAAGCATCGTCATCGTCGAATGCCGAGCCGAAAGCGGTTCGCAACAGCTTCGCCCACAGGCTGCGCTTGAGCTGTACTTCTGAGTTCTCAATATTCGTGAGGTAAAGGTTTCTGAATGCGACGAACTCCAACTGGTGAGCCGGCGAGGCCGCTCCCAAGCGCTGCACGATCTCATTGGGGGTCGGGGCTACCTGGTGCTGCGTTGCGAGGATTGTTTCGAGCCAAGGATGCAGAAGCTCGTCAGACTTGTACTTGAGATCCAGCTCAGAGACAAGGACGCAGTCTGACTCGGTGACGCTGTAGAGCCGCCAGAGCTCGCCGTCCGTGAGTACGCCGGCATACACGGTGTTGCTTTGCATCGAGCGCGTACGCACATAGCCAGCCAGCTGCAGCTCACCGTCTTGAAGCGTCGTAGCGTGGCGGAGGTCCTTCTTCACCTCGATCACGAGTTGGCCGACCTCGATGTCGATACGGCGACGCGTGCCATCACCGGACGGCGTCTCCATCCGGGCCTGCTGCTCGTCGATGTTCAGATCGCTCACGACTAAATACGCGTGGATCGACGCCTGGATGTCTGCCTCGCTACGCAACGAATCACGCTTCGTCGCTTGTTCGAGCAATGTGCGTTTCGCATCCACAACGGCCATGTCAACGACTCTATTGGTGCGGCTGTAGAGCCTCGTCTCGCCACGCGAGGAACGCTCGCCAACATAGGGCAGTGCCCGGGGCAACGTGGCGCTGTACCCAGGAGCCGGATTTGCACGAACAGATCCACCGCTTCCTCCCCGATAGTCTTGCACCCATGAACGCCGGACCGATGGCGACCGCGACAACGGGGACTCCGCCGTCGCGCCTGCTGACGTCGGCAAATCCAAACTTCTCCGACAACGGCCGTCGGGGTCGGTACGGCGTGGCGTTCCTGCGGTCTCTGGCAGCGCACGCGGGTGTCGGCTTCATGGAGAACAGTCCGGATGAGGACGTCGACGCTGTCGATGTCGCGCTGCAGTTCGCGCGCGCGAGCGTTCGTGTTCAGGTCAAATGTACGGGGACATTCACGGTCGGTCCGGGCAGGGCCACGTTGGAGCTCGAACCCGGCTGGGTCGAGAAGTGGTCGGCGAGCTTTGAACCGGTCTACGTGGTGCTCGTGAAAGTGCCGTCGGTGGTTACTGATTGGATCGAGGGGCAGCCCGCCAGCACGGTCCACAAGGCGGTGGCCTTTGGCAAGCTCTTCGACCCCGTTGCGCACACGACGTCGATGCAGTTCACGAAGGCGGACCTGCTGACGACCGAGATGCTCTACGACTGGCGAGACGAGCTGTACGCGAGGCACGAGAGATCACGAGAGGAGACCGCATGACCGAGAACATGGCAGACGACTTGACGGCGCTCCTCCTCACACGCGGGTGGACTTCGCAGGAGCCTAACCCTGGCGCGTCGGCGCTCTGGACGCTTAGAGGACGTGCAGAGATGTATGTGCCACCGGTCGTCACCCGAGGATCGTTTCTCTGGAGCGACCTCGTCATGAGAATCTCAACCGCGCAGGACGACCGGACGGACGTCGTCGAGCGTGAGATCGAGCTAGTGCGCTACGACGTCACACGGTTCCGTGTCGACGCCGGGCCCGGCGCACAGGGCATCCCATTGGAAGCTGGCGCGACGGTCATCGGGTCAGCATTCGGCATGCTTCGCGCCGCTGCGACTGCCGCACGCAGGCCGCGGCAGTCGATCGGCAGTAACTACTCACGCATTGGCGACGAGATCATCCGTGACGCCAAGCTCGCCCACACTGAGGTCGGTTCGTTTGTCTTCCCAGTAATGCTCAAGGTCAGTCCGCCCGACCCTCTTCCAGAGACACCACTGCCGGGCGTAGACGTGAACTCGACTCGGCCAGAGTCTTCCGAACGCCGCGTTACTCGCACTTTGGCACAGGCTTTGACTGCATTCGATAGGCACGTGCTGCAGCCAGGACGCGACCCGCGCCTGGCAGACCTCACCCCGGTCGTGATCGCTGGCGGCACGAAGGAACTGTTCGCCCAGGTCAGTAGAACACTCGCCGAGCCGGATGTGTCGTGGCTGGAGACGGCGTTCTCATGGTCTCCAGCGGAGTCTCCGGGAGCCGACGCTCCGACTCGTGTCATCATTCCTGGCGAAAGCGAAGCCCAAGCGCTGGTGTCCAAAGCCGTACGCCTTCTCTCAACGCCGAAAAGCGATCCGCTCAGAGTCATCACCGGGCCAATCATCCACATCAGTCATGCACCTGGCGAGCCTGTCGGGGAAATCGCGATCCAGACTCCTAGCCCGACGAGCGCGCGTTACGGTCGGGTCGAGGTGACGGTCCGGCAGGAACAGCTCACGGAAATCCATCAGTGGATGGACCAGGGCACAACCGTGGTTGTTCAAGGCATTGTTGAGCGTCGCCCCGGTCGCCCGGCGAAGCTCAAGGAGATCGCAGAGCCGCGCCCCTTGGACGACACTTTGCAGATCAGTTCGTAGAGCGGGCTCGTCGACGCGCGATTTTGAGCTTCGCCGCTGTGCCGCGCGCCGCGCCGCTCTTCCGGGAGCACCTACAGGCGCCTGACTTGCTGCGGCGTGGCCGAGACCGGCTTCGACTCGCGAATCGGTGAGAGTATCGAGATCGGATGTGAGAACGAGCCTGTTCGAAAATCTCGACCCACCTCTTAACCAATCAGTATCTCCGGAGACCGCCGTCAAATGACTCAGCCCGCTCGTGCGCATGTCGTCGTTCAGCTCGGTCGAGACCGCCCGGGTGTCGCCCACGGCGAGTCCCGGCAGCAGGCCTGCTCCCGGTTCAGGGAGACGTGTGGACCGCTCGATGAAGGCGCTCCGGGCATCGGCCGCCACCGCGAACGCGCCCGACGCCGCAACCTCGACCGACGCGGTGCTCGCGAACACCACGAGCGCCGCCCTCTCCCCCGGATCCGTCGCCGCTGCCTCACCCTTCACCCGAATCGTCGCACCGAGATCGAACCCGTCGGCCGGATCGATGCCGACCCGCACCGGCGCCGATGCCCCACGCGCCGACCCCGGTGACCCGATGCCCGTGAGCTGCACCTCCATCCACAATCGCCCGTCCCGACCCACCGATGCCGACGACGTGACCTCCCCCGTCGCCTCGACCACCCGCCCATCCCAAGACGCGGCGCTGTCGCGAGCCGGCATCGCGGTCATGACTGCGATGGAGACGGCCGCAGCGGCGGCAAGGAGCACCACGATCAGTCCTGCCCTCGACGCAGCATGTTCCCGGAGCTTCAGCACGATTCCCAGCACCACGATCGCGCCGCATCCGCTCCCCAGCGCGCACCATCCTGCCGCAGCAGGGACGAACACGCAGAGGAGCGCGACCGTCCACACAGCCACCGCGATGGGCAGCATCCGCAGATCCCGCCTCACGCGAGCACGACGTCGTGGATCACAGGGAGCATCCCTCGGCTGCTCGCCCTCGTCGCGGATGCTCCCATCAGAAGAACCTAGGATCCCCCGAAGCAACCTCGCCGACATGGACCCGAACACTGTGCACAATCGTCGACGACGCCGCAGTGTGCAGAAGCATCGAGCGACTCCATGGCGGCTCCTGCACGACCTCGAGGAGTGCGCGGCCGCACTTGGTGCTAGCTGAGGGGAGGCGGCACAGCCAGCACTGCTGTCAATGTCCCAGCACGAGGATCGGGTGCGAGATCGCCATGGTTGCAGTCCCCGTGTTGCTGAACAGCTTCAGTCCCCGGCATCCATCAGGGAGCCGAGCTCGGACGGGTGGGTGAGCCGCCACCACTCGGTGGGCTGGTCGATGCTCCCCGCGATCTCCACGGGAGCGGTGACGGTATTCGGTCCGGCTGTCCAGGTGACACTGCCCACGACCGTGCCGTCGCGGTACGTGGGCGGGGTGTCGATGTCCATCGTCAGCTCGATCGGCGTGTCCGACCAGGTGAAGATCGACGCGCTTTCGGCGATGACCATCTTGGCGGCAGACCCCCAGGGCGTCGAGATCGATCCGACCTCCTGGCCCTCGGTCGCGACGGGCACCTGGTGGAAGCCGGAGCGGATGCTCTCGAGCTCGGCGATCACCGTGGCGTTCACCGCTGCGTGCGATGATCCCCCGAGGACGACGCCGGTGACCGCCAGCGGATCGGCCGCGCCCACGTCGAGTGTCGCCGTGTACAGCAGGTTGTGCGTGCCCTCGCCCAGGTTCCCGGTCTTCAGACCCGTGATCCCCGCGGTGCCGAGGAGATCGTTGGTGTTGTGCAGCGGACCGGCGCCGGGGATCGAGACCGACGATGTCGCGACGATCTTCGCGATCGCCGGATGCGCGGCAGCGAGCTTCGCGATGGCCAGCAGGTCGGCGGGCGTGCTCGTGTTGCGTGGACTGATGCCCGTGGGCTCCGCGACCGTCGTTCCAGAGAGTCCGTGCGCTGCGAGCCAGTCGCGCGTCGCGGCGAGGAACGCGTTCTGCGAGCCGAAGATCTGCGATGACAGCGCCTCGGCGTAGTTGCTCGCCGAGGGGATGAGCATGACGGCCAGGGCATCGTGCAGCGACATCGAGGTGCCGGTGGGCATCGGAGCGATGGTCGCTCCCTGCACGTAGTACACGTCGTAGAGATCGTGGTCTGCCTTGCCGAACGTGATGGTGGGCCCTGCGTCATCCGCCGAGGTGAGCGGCGCCGCGTCGAGGATGACCAGGGCGGTGATGAGCTTGGTGATGCTCGCGATCGGAAGCGGTTCGCCCGTCCCTGTCGCCGACCAGGTCCCGCTTGCCCCCTCGCCCAGATAGGCATCGGCGCCGGCGATGCTGATCGCCGACGCCGCGGCCGTATGCGTGGCGATGGCAGCAGCCTCCCCGACCGGGACCTGCGGTGCGCGAGTGGTCACCGCCGGCGGATTCACCGGCGCAGTGAGTGCCCACCCGACGTAGCCTCCGGTCACGGCCAGCAGCGCGACGAGGCAGACAGCGGTGATGATGAGCCCTCGTCGTCTGCGTCTTCTGCGCACCGCCGGGTCGATCCGATCG
>Ga0308167_1003506_pt1 | contig 12452 bp, 12 predicted proteins | sample PhyCR1_2_FD_202138 | JGI IMG/M metagenome (GOLD analysis project Ga0308167, IMG submission 202138) | Phyllosphere microbial communities from UC Gill Tract Community Farm, Albany, California, United States - DLSLRC.R1 | ecosystem: Host-associated > Plants > Phyllosphere > Unclassified | place... | reverse complement strand
GATCCGGTCATTCCGACACCCCTCTTGAAGCTTTGATTATGGGAAATTACTGAATATGCTCAAAAGACCCCCACATTTGGCTAACTCGCCACGTGATGGGGGTATACTTGTGTAAAGAGAGTCTAGAGGAGGCGTGTGTCGATGGATCGACCAGAAGAACCACGGAATGAATCAGATCAGCCTTACGCATCGACCGATGAGACAGGCGGCTTTCCGCCAAGACGGCCCAGTGAAGACGAGCCGGTCAGTCCCTATCGTGAACCATATGAAGAAGAATCGCAGGAACCAAAACGCCGCGGCGGCGGGAAAGCCTTTTTTGTCGGCCTGATCGGCGGGATCATCGGTGCGCTGTTGATTGCCCTGATTGCCTGGCCGTTCGTCCGTGACGAAATGACAAGTCCGACGCCGGTCTCAAACGCGACGCCGGAACAGGCGGCGACGAAAGCAACGGAATCGGAAAACGATATCGTCAGTGCCGTCGGTCAGACGAAGGAAGCGGTCGTCAGCGTGACGAACCTGCAAAGCTCGTTCCAGGGTACCGATCAGGAGACCGGAGCCGGATCGGGTGTCATCTATAAAAAAGACGGCAACAAAGCGTATGTCGTAACGAACTATCATGTCGTCGAAGGTGCAAGCCGGCTGTCGGTCACGTTGTCCGACGGAACGGCACTCGAAGCGAAAGTGCTCGGGGAAGATCCGACATATGATTTAGCCGTGTTGTCGATCGATTCATCAAAAGTGACACAAGTCGTCAAACTTGGAGATTCGGATACGTTACGTGCCGGGGAGACGGTTCTTGCAATCGGAAATCCGCTCGGAATCTTTGCGAACTCGGTCACACGTGGGGTCATCAGTGCCCAGGAGCGGACGGTGCCGGTTGATACGAACAAGGACGGGCAGCAGGACTTCAACACCGAAGTCATTCAGACCGATGCCGCAATCAATCCGGGTAACTCAGGCGGAGCGCTCATCAATACATCCGGTCAATTGATCGGCATCAACTCGATGAAGATTGCCGAAGCAAGCGTCGAAGGGGTCGGTTTTGCGATTCCAATCAACGAAGCGTTGCCGATCATGCGTGATCTCGAACAAAACGGTGAAGTGATTCGCCCGCAACTCGGGATTCAGATCCGGGACGTTCAGGAATTCCCAAGCGGATTCCGGGAAGATCGTCTGAAACTGCCGAGTGACGTCAACCGCGGGATTGTTGTCGTCGGTTTGACGAAAAACAGCGGAGCAGCAAAAGCAGGGATGAAAGAAAATGATGTCATCGTTGAAATCAACGGAAAAGACATCCGGTCGTTTGCTGATTTAAAAAGTGTCCTCTATCGTGACGCTAAAGTCGGAGACAACGTCAAAGTGACGTTCTACCGGGGCGGCGAGAAGCAGACACTCGATGTCAAACTGTCGGCGCAAGCGGCGACGGTGCAATAACAGATTCATATCAACTACTCGTATACGTGCGGGTAGTTTTTTTGTGCACAGAAAAGATGCTGTCTCTGGTTCTCATCGTGATTTGCTGTCGCGCGCTTTCCTCAGGCGAGGAACAAGCCGCGGGCGTCTTGTGTGTCGGCTCGAGGCCCGCGGCTTGTTCTCTGACAGCGCGTGCGAGCCGCGCTTTTTCCTGTAGGAGTCGCGTGCAGCGGACACGATGAAGGGATTGGTCGTGAGATGGAAACCAATCAAGAAGTACTTCCAAAGAGGAGGTGTGGATAACTTTTTTCAGTGAGGGAAGTCAATTTTTGTTATACTGGTAGCGGATAAATGTGGATAACTTAAAAGGAGGAAAAGACCTGTGGATAAATATGTCTGTTTAGAACACGTCGAGTTAGCGCTCGACGAAGTAGTCGATGAAACGGAAGAGTACCCGATTTTGGAAGAGGTGCCGGCAGAGAAAAACGTCACGTGTGAGTACTGTGACCAGCCCGCGACATATCTTGTGTCAAGCAAAAAATAATTATCAACATGTGGACATGTGGATAACTCTGTGGATAACTCCTGAATTTTCTGTCAGAAAGCGAGAAAAATGATGCAAATTACCATTATCACGGTCGGAAAGCTGAAAGAGAAGTACTTGAAGCAAGGGATTGCCGAATATACGAAACGTCTTGGCGCCTATTGTTCGATTCAAGAAATTGAAGTACCGGACGAAAAAGCACCGGAACAATTAAGTGACGCCGAGATGCAGCAAGTGAAGAAAAAAGAGGGCGAACGGATTTTAGCGAAAATTGGACCGGATGTTCATGTCTACGCACTTGCTATCGAAGGAAAGCAACGGACGAGTGAACAGTTTGCGACAGAACTTGATCGACTGGCGACGTACGGCAAAAGTAAAATCGCGTTTGTCATCGGCGGATCGCTTGGTCTCGCACCGGAAGTCATGCAACGAGCGAACGATACGATTTCCTTCTCGAAGATGACGTTCCCGCATCAATTGATGAAGATGATTTTGTGTGAGCAGATTTACCGGGCATATCGGATTAATCGGAATGAGCCGTATCATAAATAAATCGTTAAATATGGTGAATACTAAATTAATATATAAGAATCATTTAATAATTTTTTATATTTTATGAATTGATTGTAGTAAACACGGGTAAAAATAGACAACTGTTCGGTGTATACACCTTTTTTTAAACCTCATAATTGTTGAATAGTTAGATTTAGACTACAATTATTATAAGAAGTATTATTGAACCGGGGTGAGAGAGTGATAATAAAAAATACGAGATTTAATATTATGTATCCTAAAGTTAATGATTTGAGAAGAAAAGCTTTTGAAATTGAAGATTCACTACAAGATTATTTCCTTCCAGTAAATTTAATTCCGATACCTGACGATGCACCTGAAGAAATACCTAGAATTTCTACAACGTCTAAAACCGGGCATTCTCAATTGACTATTTCTCTGACTAATACACAACTTATTACTAATTACGATGATGATTTTGGTAGAGATTGGACGAAATCTTTAGATTATATGCATGATAGAATAAATAAAGTACGTTCTTCGTTGGAAAAATATGTTGGAAATGAATATTTATTTTGTGGACTTACAACCGAAATTATTTTTGACTCTATTAAAGAACCTATCCAATTACTCCAAAATAATTTTTTAAAACTAACAACTGATACTACACCTCATGAAATTGAACAAAAAATTACGTTTATTGTAAATGAAAATTATTATGTTAATGTTACTTTTAAAAATCTTATAATGTTTGAAAATAGTAGCAAACATGGTTTTGGACGTTTTAAGGAACAAAAAGGTCAATTTTTAGGTTGTATTTTAGATATCAATGATCGTCATGGTTTTAATCGTTTGGATAGTTATACTTCTAATCATGAAAATATCGATGAAATTATTAAGATTACTCGTTCTATGTTAGATGGAAAGTTAAATAAGATGATAGAAGAGAGGGTGTTTGAAGCATGAATGGAGTATTAAGCAAAGAAAAAACTAATTCTCCAAAGCTTATAGGGAAATTCGGACTTTCAATTTTAGCTATAAGTACCCTTGCAAACAATGGATCAGACTCTTCATTCATAAATCATGTTAGTGATACTGCTAGTTCTTTTTTTACTAAGAATTCGACATATGATGCCTCTTTGTATAGTCATATGTCCTATACAGAGACCGTGTTGCATGAAGAACAAACTATTACTCCACAACTATCGACTATTGAACCTAAAATAAATAAGTTTGATGAGATATTTTCAATTTTTCCTGGTGTAAGGGATTTTACTGAAGAAGAGATTACGGATTATAATAAATCTTTAGATGCTTTATTTACTCCATTAGGAATTAATATATTTGACTTATGAAGAGTGACTTTATTGATTTCGTAACCGAATTATTTCCATCTATCAGCCCTTACACTAAAAAGCAAGCTAAAGAATCAATGATACAATTTGAGACTGAAGGAAGAATGTTAAAGTACACTATGCCGTCCCCTCTAGAACACCTTGCGCAAGGAGATATTTTTGGTGAGGAAATTCCTTTCATTAAGCAAAATAATGAAGGTGAGCTATCAGCATTTAAAACTAAAGCAATTCTTCTATCAAATACCTGTGATTCAGAAAGAGATGATTTATTAATTTTTGCTGCATTAATACCACTTTCTAGTTTGAGTGGCAAAAGTCTTGAAACAATAAAACAAAATAAGCTTTACAGATATCTCTATATACCTGACTCGATAATATCAGACTATGTAATCGATTTTAGTTTATTAAATTCGTTCTCTAGAGAATTATTTAACAAGAAGCTAGAAGAGAAAGCTTTCAATAAAGTTTTATCTTTGAATGATCTAGGTTATTATATGTTTTTATGCAAATTAACGATTCATTTGATGAGACCGGAAGATACGGAGGTTCAATCTCATCGAAAAGAACCGGCATAAAAAAATTGAGTGAAGTATTTGTCAAATTAACTCGAAATCCATTGTTATATATAACTAAAAGTTAAAGCGCATCTAGGCCTGATTAAGAAATTCAGAGCCTTGTGCGCTTTTTTTAAGAAGATGTAATTTTTTTATTTTCGCTCTAACATGGTTGCTAAAATTTGATGTATAACCGAGTGATCACGTACATCGTATAATTTATAATTTTCACCTAATACTGTATAAACGTCCTTTGCTCCAACATAAGCAATATTCAGTTCCAACGTTCCGTCTTCTTGACAGGTCGTTCGTAATTCCAGTTCGCCACTGATGACACCAACTTCTTGCGTCATGACACCATGTGTGGCGGTAAAAGTAGAGGTTTTCGTTTCCATCGAATCGACTCCTTCTTAGTATGTACAGGTGTTCAACATCGTTTGCAGTGCTGTTTTTTCAGAGGATTGGAGACTTAAGCCCCAACGGCTTTTCGTGTTGATCCACATCTTCGAGTACGCACAGCTTGCGCCGGCACGGGTTGGTTTCCATGTCGATGGATCCTGGTCACCCTTTGAACGGTTTGAGCTTGCGGAGACGGCAATCAATTGCGGACCGTTGAGATCGTTTGCGAATGCCTGACGTGTTGTTGTCGTCCAGCTGCTTGCACCTGAACGCCATGCTTCCGCGAGCGGCACGACATGATCGATGTCGAGATCGGACGGGTTCGTGAATGTCAGTCCATCATAATAACTGTACCATGAGCCGGACGTGACCGGACAGCTGCCGACGTAAGAATCCGCATCGCGTTTCAAGACGACTTGACGGGTGTCACAGCCGCTTCCTTGGCTGCTCCAATGCGGGAAGAGATCACGGGAGTAACCGGTCATCGTACTTTCGGTCTTGACTGTCAGTGCGTTGAGCTCAGATTGAGCCGTCGCTTTTGACGGGATGCCGGACGGGAGTGCGGAAACGGGTGAGAGATCGAACTGAAACGCAGTGAGAAACAAAACAAACGATACGGCGAGTAGCTTGATTTTCTGGAACATGAACTGCCTCCTCTTATGTAAGTGTGATGAGAGAACCCTCTCAACTCACTCAGTATGCCACCGAATATTTTGGATAGGGTTAAAATAATGTAAACATTACAAAAGTTGAATACTTTTTACCGAAAATATTTTTTTGGAATTAAGCCTAAAGTAACAGAGAAATAAATTACTTAAAAAATTAAAATCAATATCGGATCAAAACGAAGTGAACGATTTAAAATTACAGAGACTTTTAACACAAAAAAAGCATCCGATCATAGGATGCTTTGGTTACAGACTTTTATCGTGTGCTGATCGTTTTTTGAAAAAATGGACGACTAAAAAAACTAGAACAATGTTTGATAAAAAACCAAACGAATCAAAGAAAGCATCTAAGAGTGACATTTTTTTTCCAGGGAAATTCGTATAAAAAACAAAGCAATCGAGCTTACGCAAACTACCAGAAGGATGGCCAGAAGAGAACGATTGGTAAAAATCAAGCCGAGAACCAGGAAGACTGAAACGAGACTGATGATTTGAGTCAACATGAGACACCTGCTTTCTTTTACATGATCTGTATCTATAATTTTTTCCTTAGTTGAACTTTTCTTAAACAAATTTTCAACGAACCTGTGTCATCCAAGAACGATAATGGGGAAATTTGGAACTTTACATAAAAGAAAACGTATGAATGAAGGAAGGAGCTGAGGGGATGAAAAAAGGATTACATACGTCTATTACACCAAGTTTTATTTTAGCAGGACTAATTGTCTTGATGATCATTACACTTGTTTTCGTTCAACGTCATCTCAACTCAATTCAGATTGAATCCATTGTCGAGCAGGCAGACGAACGAGGTTTTGGTTATGAATTGGTGATCCATGAACCAATCACGAACTCCTACAGTTTTAGAGCATTCGAACAGGAGTAACAAGAACAAAATCGAAAGGAGAAGTCTATTGAAAGCCATCAGTCAATTTTTACTGTTCTACGCCGTCACGGTGATAATCATTTATGTCGTGTCGATCTTTCTGCCGGTCGCGTTGAATTTCATTGTCTACTTTTCCATCGCGTTGCTGATTGTTCTTGTCGGTTATCTGATCAAACATTATTTATTCAGTTCACGAGCGAAGAATTGAACTCTGTCAGCGAATCTGATTCAAATCTTGTATAGTAAAGGGGTACCTCTGTTCGATTTGAACAGCAGGCACTCCTTTTTTCAAGAGCCACGAGGAATTCAAATGCCAAGGAGCTGAAACATTACCATGAACAAACAAGACATCAGTGATATCCGTCGCCATTTTAAGGTCGACTCGGAACTACTTAAAATCAACGAAATTTATAATGTATATATCCGCAAGGAAACGAGTGAAATCTTCTATGAGGAAAGCCGGCCATTCGCCTTTCTCGAACTTGAGCAGCAGGAATTGTTCCTCGCGAACTTCAAGAAAGTCCTGACCGGGAAACTCGACATCAAACTGTTTGAGGTCAAGTTCCAGCAGCCGGAAGAAGGCGCGACCGGACATACGCAACAACTGTTGTACGAAGGGCTATACACGGAAGAGACGGAAGACTGGACGGAACAGATGCAACAGATTGCGCTGAAGATGGTCCAGGATGTGCAGTACGAAAACGATATCGTCGTCACGTTCATCCGGGGACAGTATTACAAAACGACGAAACGTCAGGCGGACGAGACGGAAGTGGATAAGAACGATGAAGTCTATACGACACCGTTTATTCTCAGCAGTCTCAACCAGACGGAACTGCCGAAACAGTCACTTGTCTTCGACTATGTCGATCTCGAGTTCAAGTCGAATCTGCTGATCAATCCGGTCATCAAACTGGCGTCACCAATCGGCGGCTTTTTATTCCCGTGCTTCACGGACAATGCGGCGGACGTCAACCGTGTCCTTTACACAGCAAGCAAACCGAATAAACCGGACGTTTTGTTCATCGAAAACGTTCTGAACGGCGAACAGATCGTGACGGCGGAAGAAGACAAAGCAGTGTTTGAAGAAATCGTCAAACTGGTCATCGGGGAATCGGTCGATTCAAAAACGCTCGCGGGTGTCTATGAGGAAGTCAATCACCTGCTTGTCGTTGAAGACGAAAAAGAGGACGAACCGGAAGACATCCCGATGCTTGACGTCAAAGAAGTCGAACGGGTCTTAAAAGCGAGCGGCATCGAAGACGTCAGTACGGAACAGGTCGAACGGGCCTTCAAGACGGTCATCGATGATACGACGTACGAAATGAAGGCGAGCAACATCGTCCCGAACTATGAAGCGAAATCGATTAAAATCAATACGAAAGTCGCGAATATCTCCGTCAGCGCCCAGGATTTGAAGTACATCAAGCAGGTCAATTACAACGGCAAACAATGTCTGCTGATTGAAGTCGAGGAAGACACGGTCATCGATGGGTTCACGCTCGTTTCGGAAGAAAATATTTTAAGTTAACTCAAAAGGCACCCGTTTCGCGTCATTCCGACAGGGAAAGTACACGAAAGACGGGTGCCATTTTTTGAATCATCCAGAATGATTGATTAATCGGATAAAGATGCGTATGATTGGTTTTGTAAGCGGTATCTTTTAACGAAAAGAGATATCCGATATTTTTTTAATCATTTACGAAAGCGGTTTCGATACTTATTTTTACAAATGAATGATCTCTTATAAGCACGTCAGGAATTCGATAAAAGGAGGAAGAAACATGGGACAGAAGTATCAGCAATTGGTCGACCGGTTAGCGCAAAAAAAGACCGGCGAACGGCAGGATGGTGTCGAAGTCGTCATCAAACCGGTGCCGGACCGGCCGGAAAGCGGCGTACTTGATCCGCGCGTTTTAGAAGTCATGATGCAGCAACAGCAGGACAGTTCACCGGCCGGTCCTTTTTCACTCGAAGCAGCGCGGGCCGGGATGGGGTGGGTCAACACCGACCTGACAACGACAGACATCACGACGGAAGACATCATAATTCCAAGTGCGGAACAACCGATTCCGGCACGAATCTATCGTCCCCGGTCGACGGAACCATTACCGGTGGTTGTCTATTTCCACGGCGGCGGCTTTTTCGGCGGAACGCTTGAACCGGTTGAACATCCTTGCCGGTTGTTGGCGGAACAAGCGAATGTCGTTGTGATTTCGATCGATTACCGACTCGCACCGGAACATCCATTTCCAGCCGGTCTGAACGACTGTTTTACGACCGTCAAATGGGTTTATGAACAGGCGGAAGAGCTCGGAATCAGCCGTACACAACTGGCTGTAGCCGGCGACAGTGCCGGCGGGAACTTAGCGACGGTCTGTGCCCTGCTTGACCGCGAACAACAGACTGAGATGATCCAGTACCAAATCCTGCTCTATCCGGTCGTCAATCTCGCGGCTCTGCCGACGGATGATTTCAACTGGCGTCTTGACGCATACGAGATGAATGAAAACCGGAAACTCCTTGAAGGAATCGTCACAGCCCTTGAAGACACGGATGGACTGTTGAACCGGTTGTACCTGCAAGGGACGACGGACGTCCAGGATCCGCATGTCTCCCCACTGTTCAGCGATAAGCTGGCAGGACTGCCTGACGCATTGATCATCACGGCGGAATACGATTACCTTCGTCTCGAAGGCGAAGCGTACGGACGAAAACTCGCGCGGTCAGGCGTCAAAACAAAACGGATTCAATACAACGGCATGGATCATGCCTTTATCGAAAAGCTCGGGCAGTATCCGCAAGCGGAAGACTGCATCACGGAAATTGCAAACGGTCTGAAGAAACGGTTTGCGACTACACAACCAACAGGAGGATAAATCGATGACGACATATACATTAGATTGGAACGCCTATACGGCACTGGCAAGGCAGACGGTCGCAGAAGGAGCGGTCCTGCTGAAAAATGACAAACAGACGTTGCCGCTGCCTGCGGGAACAACAGTCTCGGTGTTCGGACGCAATCAGTTCAACTATTACAAAAGCGGAACGGGGTCCGGCGGAATGGTCAACGTCACGCACGTGATAAGTCCGCTCGAAGCGTTGCAACAACATCCGGATGTGACGGTAAATCAGTCGTTGCTCGACGTCTATGAAGTCTGGCTGAAAGATCATCCGTTTAATAAAGGCGAAGGCTGGGCGGCGGAACCATGGTCACAGGAAGAAATGCCGGTTACGGATGAAGTCGTCGCAGACGCAGCGTCGCAATCGGACGTTGCCATCATCATGATTGGCCGGACGGCCGGTGAAGACCGCGATAATACAGCGGATCCCGGCAGTTACCTGCTGACGGACGTCGAATTGACACTGATCGAAAAAGTCTCGGGAGCGTTCCCGAAGACCGTCGTCTTATTAAACGTCGGCAATGTCATCGACATGCAGTGGGCGCTTGATTTCAATCCGAGTGCGATCCTGTACGGATGGCAAGGCGGAATGGAAGGCGGCAACGCGTTGGTCGATCTCTTGACGGGAGCAGTCACACCATCCGGAAAACTGCCGGATACGATTGTCCGTTCCCTCGATGCGTACCCGTCAACACCGTACTTCGGCCATGAGGACCGGGCGATCTATAAGGAAGACATCTACGTCGGGTACCGTTACTTCGAGACGTTTGCGAAGGATGACGTCCTGTATCCGTTCGGGTTTGGTTTATCCTATACGACGTTTGATGTCACGACGGAAACGGTCGACATGACGGAGCAACAGGTCACGTTAACCGTCAACGTCACGAATACAGGGACACACAGCGGGAAAGAAGTCGTGCAGGTGTATCTTGAAAAACCGCAGGGACAAATCGGCAATCCGGCACGCGGGCTTGTGACGTTTGCGAAGACGCAACAGCTGGAACCGGGCCAACAGGAGACGTTGACGCTGACCGTTCCGCTGACGGAATATGCAAGTTACGATGATGCCGGTGTGACAGGACATAAATCGTCTTACGTCATCGAAGCGGGTGCTTATCATTTGTACGCCGGAACGGACGTCCGGACAGCGGCGCATGTGGCGACACAAACGATCGAGACATTACGTGTCACCGAGACGTTAAGTGAAAACATGGCACCGGTCACGGCATTCGACCGCCTGAAGCCGCAACAGACGGAGACCGGGTATGACGTCACGTACGAAGCAACACCACTGCGGACGATTGATCCGGAAACCCGTCGCTTAGCCGAACGACCGGCAGCACGAACGTATTCGGACGACCAGGGACTGACCCTGAAGGATGTCTACGAAGAGAAGACATCACTCGATGTGTTCCTTGATCAGTTGTCGGATGAGGATTTGGCAGCGATCGTCCGCGGTGAAGGGATGAACTCCCCGCGCGTTACTCCTGGAACGGCGGCGGCGTTTGGCGGCGTCACCGATCGGTTGACCGCGTTCGGGATTCCGGCAGCCTGCTGTGCCGACGGTCCGTCCGGCATCCGGATGGATATCGGAACCAAAGCCTTTTCCCTGCCGAACGGAACGCTCGTCGCCTCAACGTTCAACGTCGATTTAGTTGCGGACTTATTTGAAATGACAGGACTTGAACTCCGGAAAAACGGCATTGACACGTTGCTTGGACCGGGCATGAACATCCATCGTCATCCGCTCAACGGACGAAACTTTGAGTACTTCTCGGAAGATCCGCACCTGACGGGGATGATGGCTGTCGCCCAGCTCGACGGGATGCACCGGGTCGGCGTGACCGGAACGCTGAAGCACTTAAGTGCCAACAATCAGGAATTCCATCGTCATGATCTCGATTCGATCGTCTCGGAGCGGGCCTTGCGGGAGATTTATCTAAAAGGATTTGAGCACGCCGTCAAACGGGGACAGGCATATGCGATCATGACGACCTACGGTGCCGTCAACGGACTGTGGACCGCCGGCTTATACGATCAGAATACCCGGATTCTCCGCGACGAGTGGGGCTTTGATGGTGTCGTCATGACCGACTGGTGGGCGAAGATCAATACCGAAGAAACAGAAGCCAACCGGCAACAGACGGCGACGATGGTTCGTTCGCAAAACGATCTCTATATGGTCGTCGGAGAACCGGGGGCAAATCCATTTGAGGATGATACGCTGTCGTCGCTTGCAGACGGGATGTTGACACGGGCAGAATTGTTACGGAGTGCGGCGAATATCTGTCGGTTCATCCTGCGTTCACCGGTCATGGAGCGGACGCTTGGTCAGGAAGCAACGGTCGAGGTCACCGGATTACCGGAAGAAGCAGATGATCTGAACGAACAAGCCGTAACGCATCAGCAACTTCAGAGCGGTGTTCCGATCGTCTTCGACGAACTCGATACGTCGACCGGAAGCAATCATGTATTCGCCGTGACGGCAGAAGAAACCGGCATGTATCACGTCACGTTCGAAGCCCGGTCGTATGCCGGGGAACTGGCGCAGATGCCGGTGACGTTGTTTGCGAACAACATGCCGGTCGCGACGTTTACGTTTAACGGGACAAACGGCGAATGGGTGACGCAGACGAAAGACGTCTTCGTCTTTAATCCGCACAACTACTTCAAGCTGTACTTTGCACTTGGCGGGCTTGAGCTCAAAAACATCACCTTTACGTTAACGGAATCGTTCCATATGAAAAACGGGTAAACTTAAACACCAGGCAGTCAGTTGCTGCCTGGTGTTTAATGCGTTTTAAAGGAGGACCCGATGCAATTCTCAAAAATGAAAAAGCAGATATTATCGTTCGTCGCGCCGTCACTTCGACCGCGTCTCGATTTGTATGCTACAGTTGACCGACATTTTCATGACGGCGAAGCCCGAGTCTGGATGACACTGGACGGGGAAGAAATTTTCCGGGCGGAGGATTTGCGGTTTACGTTCGAAGCGGACCGTCGTTATGCGTTGGCGAAGAAGCGCTTGCCGGAAAAACCGGAGCGAATTACACTGGAGATTTTTCAATCGGATTGGTTCAACACATCACATGTATTATATGAGCAGATTGAACGTGAGTTGGAGGAAGAGGGATGGCATGCCAGTTACGACGTGCAAAAGGATTTGTTGCTGTATCCGACGCTCTCGATTGAAGAGGCGTTGACGCATCCCCATGCC
>Ga0308167_1003498_pt1 | contig 12490 bp, 11 predicted proteins | sample PhyCR1_2_FD_202138 | JGI IMG/M metagenome (GOLD analysis project Ga0308167, IMG submission 202138) | Phyllosphere microbial communities from UC Gill Tract Community Farm, Albany, California, United States - DLSLRC.R1 | ecosystem: Host-associated > Plants > Phyllosphere > Unclassified | place... | reverse complement strand
AACGTTGGTCGGTTACAGGATGGTCCTACGCATCCCTGAAAGCGTGATGTCGCGGGGGCGCTCGCCTGCGTGATCGCCAGCGGTACTTTCATTATCGGCTGATACAGCCAACGGCTCAGGAGCTAAGTCCAATGGTCAACGTCTCGCAGGCACCGTTGATTCTCATCACAGGAGGCAGTCGTGGGGTCGGTGCGGCAACCGCCCGGCTGGCCGCGGCCAGAGGTTATGACGTGGCTATCAGCTATGTGGCCAACGAGTCCGCAGCGCTGGCCGTGGCTGCGGATGTGGAAGCATTGGGGCGCAAGGCCCTGGCAATGCGGGCCGACAGTGCAGACCCCCAAGAGGTGGCCGACTTGTTCGCCGCCATCGATCGCACATTCGGGCGCCTCGACGTACTGGTCAATAACGCCGGCGTGCTGGCGCCTCAGTCACGCTTGGAGGACCTGGGTTACGAGCGGATGCAGCGCATCTTTGCCGTCAATGCCATCGGGCCAATACTCTGTGCCCAGCAGGCAGTGAAGCGCATGTCCACCCGCCACAACGGTCCGGGTGGCGTGGTGATCAACGTCTCTTCGGCCTCGGCCCGCCTTGGCAGCCCGAACGAGTACGTCGACTACGCAGCGTCGAAGGGTGCCTTGGAGACCTTCACCATCGGCTTTGCAAAGGAGGTGGCTCGGGAAGGCATACGTGTCAACTGCATTCGCCCCGGACATATCTACACCGAAATGCACGCCAGTGGCGGTGAGCCGGGACGGGTCGATCGTGTCAAGGACTCGATCCCCATGGGGCGCGGCGGTCAGCCGGAGGAAGTGGCACGCGCGATTCTGTGGCTGGCCAGCGAGGAGGCATCGTTCGTTACCGGTACATTCCTCGACGTCACGGGCGGCAAGTGAGTCAGGGGTATGGATTCTAAGGAACGGCAGGCTGCCTCGCCTTGCGGCTCAAACCCGGTGTCTTGCCCGTGATGCGCTTGAATGCACGGCTGAAAGCGGCCTGTGAGGTATAGCCCAGACGCTGCGCCACTTCTTCGATCGGCAGCCGTTCCAGTGTCAGCCACTGGGTCGCGAGCCGCATTCGCAGTTCGGTGACATAGCGCAGCGGGGACATGCCGATCGTCACTTGAAAGCGGTCTGCGAACACTGAACGTGAGGTATGGCAGTGCTCTGCCAGTTGCGCAACCGTCCAGTCGCGGCCCGGTTGTTGATGCAGCGCAAGCAGTGCGCCAGCCAGGCGTGGATCGCGCAAGGCGGCGACGAGGCCAGAAGCGTTCCCGCAGGCGCACTCCACCCAGCCGCGAACGATCATCGCAGCCACCACATCGGCCAGCCGCGCAAGAATACCGGCGAAGCCGACGCGTGCAGCGCTGACCTCGCGTTCCATGGTGCTCAGGATAGGTACCAGCCCAGGATAGCGCTGGCCACCGGCATCGATCAGCATCAGACCCGGCATCAGCTGGCCGAGACCATGGATACTGCCCAGCTCGAACTCCATACACCCACTGAACAGAAGGGTACTGGGCATGGGGCTGGCATCGGTTCCGATATCCACGGCGCTGACGGTATCCCCGAGGGCGGCTCCATTTAAACGGTCAATGTCCTGAACCGGCACGTCGGGGTGGGAGAGCAGTTCATGGGCCGCGCCATGGGAGATGAACACAGCGTTGCCGGCAGACAGCTTATAGGTGGTGCCATCCTCCATATGCAGCACTGCAGCCCCGACGGCCAGGAAATGGAACCAGGCGTGCCCTGGTTTTGCCGCGAAACCCAGACCGAAGCGTGGACCTGCGTTGATACGCCGGTAGTGGACGCCCCGCAGACGCATGCCCTGCAACAACTCGTTGATGAGATCCGAGGACTGAGCGAACTGTTCTAACGACATGGTTCAGGTGCTTTGGTCAAAAATTAGGGTTTTTGGATCATAGATCATCCAGCTTCCGGCGCCTAGACTGCGGCTCGCAATGAAAATTGGGAGATCCGAGTAATGACCGACTGTGTATGCAATGCCCCATCCGACACTCATGCTGGCGACAGCGCGAGCGAGGCGCCCGCGACCCCCGCGTGGATGGCCGTCTTCTCATTGGCAATGGGCGTCTTTGGATTACTGACCGCTGAGTACCTGCCGGCCAGTCTGCTCACGCTTATGGCGACTGACCTGGGCGTTTCCGAAGCGCTGGCCGGCCAAGCGGTAACCGTGACCGCCGTGGTGGCGCTGTTCGCCGGTTTACTGGTGCCAGGCCTGACCCGCAGCATCGACCGACGTTGGATGTTGCTGGGTTTCTCCACGCTGATGGTCGCCTCCAATCTGCTGGTCGCCGTGTCCTCCAGCTTCGCCGTGCTGCTGTTGATGCGCATCCTGCTGGGTATCGCCCTTGGCGGATTCTGGAGCATGGCGGCGGCGGTAGCGATGCGCCTGGTGCCGAGCGCGTTGTTGCCCCGGGCGCTGTCGATCATTTTCAGCGGCATTGCCATCGGCACGGTGGTTGCCGTGCCGATGGGCAGCTATCTGGGCGGCTTGTATGGCTGGCGCAGCGCGTTCTTTGCCGCGGCGGCGGTTGGCATCGTGACCCTGGCGTTCCAGTCGTTCACCTTGCCCCGGCTTGCGCCACGCCGACCGGCACGCCTGCGTACCGTACTCGAGGTGCTGCTGCGTCCGGGCATCGCCATGGGAATGTTCGGTTGCGTGCTGGTCCACAGCGGCCACTTTGCCATGTTCACCTATGTCCGGCCCTTCCTTGAAGGGACCACCGGCATCGGCGCGCAAGGGCTGTCGCTGATGCTGCTGGGGTTTGGTGTGGCGAACTTTGCCGGCACACTGTTGGCCGGGAAACTACTGGAGCGCCATCCGCTGGCCACTCTGGTGTTGATGCCCGCGCTGGTCGGCGTTGCAGCCCTGGCATTGGTGCTGTTGCCGGCCTCGGTGCCGGGGCAGGCGGTACTGCTGGCGATCTGGGGCCTGGCCTTCGGCGGCGTACCGGTGGCGTGGTCGAACTGGGTGGCCAACGCGGTGCCTGACCAGGCGGAAAGTGCTAGGGGTATGGTGGTGGCATCGGTGCAGTCGGCCATCGCCACAGGGGCCGCTGCCGGGGGAGCGATGTTCAGCCTTGGTGGCAGCGCGGGTGTGTTCGTTGCGGCGGGTGTGCTGATGCTGCTGGCGGCGTTGTTGATTGCGGTGAGGGTGCGGGTTTCTTCTGGTCGTGGGGTTGGTGAGCCTGAGCCGGCGGTGCATCTGTGATTCTGATCAGTCGTTCGGCGAGCGCTTGCAGCGCTGTGAGGATCAGCGCCTGGTAGCGCAGGTGCGCTTGATCGCCGAACTGCGTCTGGGAGAGTCTGAGAATGTCGACAAACAACATGATGACCAATCCCAAGATGTTGTACCTGTCGTTCATCTATTTTGTGTACCAGTGCGGCAGCCTCGGAGTCGGTTACTGGATGCCGCAGATCATCAAGAGTTTTTCCGAGTCGTTGACGCATATAAAGATCGGTTTGATCGCCATGCTGCCGTACATCGTGGCGACGGCGGCGATGATCGTCTGGTCACGCAGCTCTGATAAGCGCAACGAGCGCAAACTGCATTCGGCCATTCCTTTGCTGGTTGCTACGCTGGGTTTGGTGGGCGCAGGCCTGCTGGCTAATCCCTAGGTCCCCATGGCGATGATCTGCCTCGTGTTTTCTGGCCTCTACAGTTTCAAATCACCGTTTTGGGCACTGCCGACGTTGTTCCTGGATCGCACCACCGCAGCAGTGTCAATTGCCGTCATCAACTCGATTGGCAATCTGGGCGGTTTCGTTGGGCCACCGTTGATTGGTATGGTCAAAGGTAATAGCCAAAGTGCAGCCGGGGGATTGTAGCGTTGGACAACGGGATCTATAAAATCTGGTTGGCCCGTAATTACAAAGCGCATATTCCCAACACCGTACTGCTCGATAACGCGCTAGCAACCATGGGCGCTGGTCTGCCCTCGGCTATGGCCGCTCGATTGGTATATCCGCAGAAACCGATTGTGGCTGTGTGTGGCGACGGCGGGTTCATGATGAACAGCCAGAAGCTGGAAACTGCGGTGCGGATGAAGATGAATCTGATCGTCATCATACGGCGTAACGAGGGCTACGGGATGATCCGCGGGAAGCAATCGCAAATGGGCTTCCAAGACTTTGGGCTCGATTACGGCAACCCTGACTTTGTCATGTACGCCAATAGTTACGGGGCTAAGGGGTATCGGGTTGAAAGCGCAGAAGCTTTTCTGCCGTTGAAGTTGCTCAGCGATGGCATCCCGGCCGGTACCTTGGACCGCCAGGGGCAGGCAGCCTCCCTGAATCTGGATGTCGCGGATCGAATCGAGGTGCTGCGCGGGCCGACCCCCAGCATTTACGGCAGCAATGCCGGTGGCATCATTAATGTGTCTGACATAAAACCGCACTGCAGAAGGGGATTTCCACACTGTGAGTTATGGTGCAACGCGTAACACGCGCATGACGTTGAACTACAAACTCTAGCTCTTACGTGTCGGCGTGTCGTCACTGGTACGCCTGAGGAGTTTTACAGCCACTATGGATACTGCAAAAAAACAGACTCTGGGACCCTCCTCGTATGGCGAAGACTCCCACCGCGTTAACGGTTTCGATACGAAGCCCGTTACTCCCAAACATGTAGCACTGGCCATCGCCGTATCGCTGAGCGGGTGGTCCACAACCGCCTCGGCAGCGTCTCAAGCCCCGACCTGTGAAACACCACCGGGCGGGATAATGTTCATTACCCAAGACTGCATCGATCCGCAGTTTGATCGCCCGGTAATAGACAGTCGGGAGGATGTGAAAAGCCCTGTTCTGACGCACCGCGTTTCCGGGCACTTCGAAGGCACCGATGTTAAATTCAGTTTTTTCTTCCCACCGAAAGCGCAATGGAAGGGGCGTTTCTTCCACAAGGTATACCCCTTGGGCGATGGCAGTGTTCCCGATAGCGTAATCAAATTTGGTGCTGACAGTGGTGCGTATACGGTGGATACCGTTTCGCCCTCTGGCTACCGAGCCAATGCCGCTGCTGCAAAATTCTCGAAAGTGGTCGCTGGCAAATATTATGGATTGCCTGTTTCTCAGATCCGCGGCTACATCTACGGTGGCAGCGGTGGATCCTATCTGACTGTCGCGGCAGCGGAGAACTCGTCAGGTGTATGGGATGGGGCCGTGCCTTTCGTCATAGGTGTGCCGACATCCATCCCTACCAATTTTTTCGTGCGTGCCTTTGCACGTCTCGTACTCGAAGATAAGGCTCCTCACATTGCCGACGCTATGCGACCGGGAGGTAGCGGCGATCCTTTTGCAGGACTCGACGCCACTCAGGCCGCCGTTCTTGCGGAGGTTACAGCGATGGGGGTACCGCTGCGCGGCTGGGACAATTATGCGTACATTCTGGGTCTCAATGACCCGCAGGGTTTACTGGGGTTTGCCAATACGGTGAAGAATATCGATCCCGGATATGCAGATGACTTCTGGAGAAAACCTGGCTACCTCGGTACCGAGAAATCCGCTCTGGGCAATCTTGTACGAAGGGCAAAGATTGACCGCGTAGTGTCGGTTCAGAAGATAGATCGCGACTCAGCTGGAAAGCCTTTACGCTTGCACTTGGCGGGGCTGCCGCACTTCAAAAACAGCGCCTGGCTTGACTTTACTCTCGAAGGCGCAGAGGAGGGCAGCCGAAAATTGCTTGGGTCGCTAGATGCCGAGCATGGGATCATTATTCTGGCCGCGCAAAATCAATCCGATACGCTCAATACCCTTGAAAATGGCACCAGGATTCGTGTCGACAATCGCTGGGCCATTGCGCTGACCTCCTACCATCGGCATCAGGTCCCGGCTTCTGGTGGATTTACGGTGTGGGATCAGTTTCGTCACGCAGACGGTTCGCCGCGCTACTCTCAACGTCCGCAAGAGGTAGGCCCAGTAATCAGCGCCGGTGTCAGCGGAGGCGGTAGTTATACCGGCAAGATAAACAGCAGGATGATAGTGATCGCCAACGCACTTGATGTCGATGCCTACCCTTGGCATGCCGACTGGTATGGCCGTCGATTGAAGGCAGGAGAGGCCGGGCAGTACGACGCGAAGGTGCGGATCTGGTTAAACGACAATGCAGACCACCTGGATGGCAGTGTTGTTGCTTCGGGCTCGGTCGATAATCAGTTCGTGAGACTCATTGATTACAACGGCATTCTCGAACAAGCCGTCAGGGATGTAAGCGCTTGGGTTGAAAATGATGTAGCGCCGCCTCGCTCCACTCAGTATGCGCTCAATAATGGCCAGGTCTCATTACCTGCAGATGCGTCAGTCAGGCAAGGCATCCAGCCAGTCGTAAAACTGACGTCCAGGAGCGGTGAGAGAATCGTTGCCAAGGTCGGCCAGCACATCACGCTTGTTGGTGACATTTCAGTCCCGCCATCTGCTGGCAAAATTGTCAAAACAGAATGGAGTCAAACGGGTAACGATGATTTTTTAGACGCGCCACTTCCTCAACAGCCGTCAGAAACCCTCTCTGTACATAAGACATTCGTTTACTCGAAACCTGGCACCTACTATCCCGTGCTTCGTGTGATATCCCAGCGAGAAGGGGACGGCACGATGGAGTTTACGCGGGTCGGTAATCTGGCAAGGGTGCGCGTGATAGTGGAGTAGCAAATATCCAAGGGATATTTGCTCCGGGCATCGAGGGCGTCATAGCGGCGCTGGGATCGGGTATCGGACAGATTTTCAATCTGTATCCATCCCAGGATTACGCGAATACCAGCAGCGGACAGCCTGTTCACCAAGTCCAGGTTACCGCCGCTGGTTTTCAGGCAAGCAGAGCGATTTTGCTATTCAAATTCGTCCCGCACTTTTTAAACGATGCCCGTGAGGTAAAAGACGGCGATCACAAAGGCGACTGCAAGTGTCTTGATTAAAGTGATCGCAAATATACCGCCATAGGCCTGTCGATGTGTCAGGCCAGTGACTGCCAGCAAGGTAATGACGGCGCCATTGTGGGGCAGAGTGTCCATGCCGCCACTGGCCATAGACGCCACGCGGTGCAAAACTTCCAGTGGGATGCCGGCTGCATTGGCTGAGGCAATGAAGTTGTCGGCCATCGCGGCCAGCGCAATACTCATACCCCCTGATGCCGAGCCAGTGATACCTGCTAGCAAAGTGACGCTTACGGCTTCATTGACCAGCGGGTTAGGGATGGTTTGTAGCGCTTGAGAGAGCAAAACAAAGCCGGGCAAAGCAGCGATGACTGCACCAAATCCGTACTCTGACGCAGTGTTCAGCGAGGCCAGCATTGCCCCGGCCACAGCGGTTCTGCTGCCTTCGGCGAGCTTGTTTTTTATGCTGCGGAAACCTAAGACTCCAACGACGATAATGCCTGAAAGCAGTGCGGCCTCTACCGCCCAGATACCCATGATCTTGGCGATTTCAGTTTGTATGGGGGCGCTTAATCCCGGGAGTGTCAGGCTGTGGCTGGCGCCGTACCACTGGGGAATCCAGCGAGTGAAAAAGAAATTCAGAACGCCAACCAGGACCAACGGCAACAACGCTATCAAGGGATGAGCCAAGGTAATGTCTTCGGGCGTATCCGGCTCGTTACGCAGGTCTGCAGTGTCGCCATAACGCTCACCTGCAAGCTGGGTGCGTCGACGCCACAGTTCCAGGAATGCCAGACCGACCACGACCACGAAGATTGAACCGATCAATCCCAACCATGGGGCCGCCCAAGCGGTAGTCTTGAAAAAACTGGTGGGGATAATATTCTGGATCTGCGGCGTGCCGGGTAACGCATCCATCGTGAAAGAGAACGCACCGAGGGCGATTGTCGCCGGCATCAGTCTTTTGGGAATGCCGATTTGGCGAAACATCTCGGCGGCGAATGGATAAACTGCGAACACCACGACGAACAGCGACACCCCTCCGTAGGTCAGCAATGCGCATACGGCCACAATGACCGGAATCGCCTGCTTGCGCCCTAGCAGTCGAATGGCAGCAGCAACAATCGATCGGGAAAACCCCGACAACTCGATGAGCTTGCCGAACACTGCCCCGAGCAGAAAAACCGGAAAGTAGAGTTTGATGAAACCGACCATCTTGTCCATGAACAGGCCCGTGAAGGCCGGAGCCACGGCGCTCGGATCGGTCAGCAAGACTGCGCCCAGCGCAGCGATCGGAGCGAAGAGAATAACGCTGTAGCCACGGTATGCGGCGAGCATCAACAGACCAAGAGCCGCAAGGGCAATCAGAATACTCATGAAATCTCCAGTTGCTGGCTCATTGGCCAGCGATTATTGTTTTTATGAATCTGGCCTCAGGCCATTGATGTCGCGGGTGGTATGCAGTCGGTTAGCGAGTACTTGCTTGGGATGCGTGCTCCTGCTCAGCCGGTTCAGGGTTTGAGCGCATACCGTAACTGGTGCCCGCGCCGACTCAGCAACCGTTCATGGCGCGCCTCATCCCAGCGATAAAAGCCTTGACCGCTGCGCAGGCCGGTATACCCCGCCTCCACCTTTTCCTTGAGTAACTCAATGACTTCGGTACCTTGCGCCAACTGCGGCATCAGGTGCGTAGAGATGTCTACAAAGGTATCCAGTCCGGCCATATCGGCCGCCTCGAGCGGGCCAACCATGCCATAGCGGCGGCCCAATGAAGCCCGCATGACCCTATCTACTGTGTCCGCATCAGCGATACCACTCTGGACGATATGCAGCGCTTCCCGGAGCAGGGCAAATTGAAGGCGATTTCCGATGAAGCCGGGCGCCGCCTTCTCGAGTACGACGGCTTCAAGATCCATGGCCTCAAACATCACACGCACTTTTTCGACAAGTTGAGGATCGGTGGCGGTACCGGGCACCAATTCCACTAACGGAATAAAATGCGGAGGATTCCAGAAGTGCGCAATGAACAGACGCTCGGGATGTTTCAGCCCCTCTGCAAGGCTGTCTGGTGGAAAACCACTGGTGTTGCTGGCGAACACGCAGTCGGGTCTGACGATGCCTTCCAGCTCCCGATAAAGGGACTGTTTTAGCGGCAGTCGCTCGGGTACCGCCTCGATGAGCAGATCCATATCTGCCAATTCAGTCAGCGTGCTGACGGGTATGAGGCGCGACAAGGTCACGTCCCGGTCAGCGTCGTCAAACTGGTCGGCAGCCACCAATTCGTTGAGGATCATGCTGGCTACTGTTGGAATCTCCGCCAACCGCTCACGTTGCGGGTCGTAGAGCCCGACCTGCAACCCGTGACGAGCAAGGTGCAGCGCGATTCCAACCCCCATGAGGCCGGCGCCCAGAATTGCAGTGGATGCGAAAGCAGTTTTGGTGGGAGTGTCCATTTTATTCCTTGTTTACGCGCCGATGATAGCGCGACATTTTGACCGCCAATGATCAATGGCGTGGACTGACCTTGTACCCGTCGTTGCGGATAATCTGTGAGCGAAAAGACCCCAGTAGCTGGATACCCTGACCAACAGCTGTAGACGGTCACTCTGTTGGTGCTGCAAACGAGTGCCGTTACACCCGATAGCAAGTAAGGAGAAAATATTCCGTTCTCAATCCCTGTCAGATTGAGATCGGTCCTGGAACAGCAGAGGTTTTACATTCGTCAATGCAGGGGAAAATCATTCTGCGGAACAGCCGGTCGTGAAGAGGATCACTCGGCCCGAAGCGGTAGACCCCATACCTATTGGATAATATTGTAGGCTCGCGGCCGCCTTTGAACTGATTCGCCCGCCCGTCACTTCCGAATAGCTACTGAGGCGCGTATGGAAACTAGCCATTTCCAACTTAGGGACTTTACCTCTGAGGGCTGCGAAACCATGTGGCCCTGAGTATGGCCCTGGTAGATTGATTTGTTAATTTTGTTTTTTAAATTCATTGATTTGTAAAGACAATGAATGTCCCGTTCAACGGATGTACGTCCTCAGTGGCATTTCGACCATTTTCTTCTGCGTTGGCAAATGAGCAATTTCATAAGGGTGTTGACTTTTTGATGATCACAGTGAGGCATTAAGGCAGATTGCCGTTGCTAACCATTGCGCGGCATACGCGGTAACCCTGGGCATTCATGTAGAGAAAGTAGGGTTATGGGTGGAGGGGTAGATTGACCCTATGACGCGTTTCAGCTGGCCGTTAGCGGCGTGTCAATAAAAAACTACTCTGTCAGGTTTAACTGCGCCGACTCGTCAAACTTCAACCGCGCGGCTTCAACATCGGGCAATTTATCCAGCGTCCATTTATGCAGTTCGCGAAAGGGTTGCTGCAATGTTTGACCCAGCGTGGTGATCTCATACTGCACTGCCACGGGTGAGAACGAGATAACCTGGCGCGAGACGAGGCCATTTCGTTCTAACCGCCGCAGAGACTGAGTAAGTGCTTTCTGAGTGACTCCCTCCAAGCGGCGTTTGATGGCATTGAAGCGATGCGGGCCGTCATCTAGCACAGCCAGAACCATCATCGACCATTTGTCTGCGATCTGGTCGAACAACGCTCGGCTAGGGCAGTCCGACGAAAAACATTGGGGCTTTAATTCCAGCATCGAAGTTTCCTCGTGTATACCTAGGCGACGCAAGGTGCCTGATTGACATTAGGTCTACAAAATATACTTATATGGCTTCCGAAAGCAAATGGAGTCCATCCAATGGCAAATCTCGATACCAGCATTTTATTCCGTCCGTTTTCCATCGGCTCGCTTGAGCTGAAAAACCGAATTGTCATGGCGCCTATGACGAGGCAATTTTCGCCGGAGGGCATCCCGGGGGTAGGCAGCGCTGCATACTATAGGCGGCGCGCTGAAGGTCGGGCCGGATTGATTCTGTCAGAAGGGACCGTCATTGATCGTCCCGCTTCACGCAACGGTTCCGGTATTCCTTTTTTCCACGGTGAAGCAGCGCTGGCCGGATGGAAGAACGTGGTTGATGCTGTCCACAATGCGGGTGGCCGTATGGGGCCGCAACTCTGGCACACCGGTGCAGTGCGTGACGTCAGCGGCTGGGAGCCAGATGCGCCGGTGGAAAGTCCTTCTGGCCTCGACTCGCCAAACACTCCCCGCGGTGTGGCGATGAGTGATGAGGATATTGCAGATACCGTTGCTGCTTTCGCCAAGGCAGCAGCGGATGCCAAACGCCTGGGTTTCGACACTGTTGAAATCCATGGGGCTCATGGCTATTTGATCGATCAGTTTTTCTGGGCCGGCACAAATCAGCGCACTGATCGTTACGGTGGACCAACAATACATGAGCGCTCGCGCTTTGCTGCTGAGATTGTGTCTGCCGTTCGTTATGCGGTCGGTCCGGAATTCCCAATCATCATGCGCGTCAGCCAGTGGAAACAGCAGGACTTTGGCGTGCGCCTGGCAGAGACCCCAGCAGCAATGGAAGACTGGTTACTGCCGTTGGTTGAGGCGGGTGTTGATGTTCTGCATTGCTCGCAGCGACGCTTCTGGGATCCTGAGTTTCCCGAAATTGACGGTGAAAATGGACTCAATTGCGCGGGATGGGCAAAGAAAGTCACTGGGGCCACAACCATTAGCGTCGGTTCGGTCGGGCTGGATAACGATGTCACTCACGCATTCGCCGGCCAGGGATCGACTCCTGCGAGTCTGGATCGGCTCGTCGAGCGTATGGAGCGCGAAGAGTTTGATCTGATCGCAGTAGGGCGTGTTCTGCTGAGTGACAAGGATTGGGTCGCCAAAGTGGAGAAAGGTAACTACGCGGATCTGAAAGGCTTCAATCCGGCCTCTTTAGCTGAATTGATCTAAGTTTTTTACCGGAGTGGAAATGTTATGCCGCAAAAATTTCAATCTCAAGGAATCAGAGGTTGAATCGCGGATTTTCCGAGTTCGAGTCGTGATCCGTTTCTGAGTGCACCCTGCACCGCTTCAACGTTTGACTTTTCACGACCCCTCATCCGCCAAAGTTGGATTGAGGGACAGGGGGCGGGCATCTACATACAAGTCGTGGATGCCCGTTGGTCGGGTTCGGTCAGCGAGCGGATCGCAAATATCGCTGAGTTTTCGTCTGAAAAAAGGCGCGTTGTCGAGGGCATCAGCGAGGGACCGCATTACAAAAGTCGATAGTGGCCTTTGATCATACCTCCACAAGCTCTAGCATCCATTGGATTTGGACAGGTGGCAGTGGACTGAGTTATCTATAAAGTCTTGTTACTAAATGGCTGTATGGATATTCGTGGGATTCCATCACAAACTGTCCGGATCCCCAAAAAACATCTGAATCCGCGACCTCAACCACCGCTCCCCCGGATCATTATCCTGCGACCCCCGCCAAGCCAGATGCAGCTCGAACGAAGGCGTGTCCAGCGGCAGCGGCTCGGCGCGCACGCCGCCGGCGGCGGTAAGAGAATCGGCGGTGTAGTCGGGCACGGTGGCGACGATGTCGGTGCCGGCGAGCAGGGTGCTCAGGCCGTTGAATTGCGGGACGGCGAGCACCACGTGGCGGGTGCGGCCGTGTTTCTTCAGTTCTTCGTCGA
>Ga0308167_1003495_pt1 | contig 12497 bp, 8 predicted proteins | sample PhyCR1_2_FD_202138 | JGI IMG/M metagenome (GOLD analysis project Ga0308167, IMG submission 202138) | Phyllosphere microbial communities from UC Gill Tract Community Farm, Albany, California, United States - DLSLRC.R1 | ecosystem: Host-associated > Plants > Phyllosphere > Unclassified | place... | reverse complement strand
GTGAACGGTTAAAGATAGAAACAGTGTAACCGCGGCTCTCAATGTTAAGAGCCAAATTGCGGCCCATCACTGCCATACCTACAACGCCGATCTGTTGCTTGGACATTACATACTCCTGTCTGTGGTCTCGCATGGTGTTACCCGTAACACCACTTTGTAAGTGATCAGTATGTTAACTCAGGATAGCGGATTAAAGGTAATGAATGGTGCGGTCGCGCAGATGAAATTATCTGAAAATAAATCACACACTTAACAAGGATTTATAAAGCTTTGTATAGCTTTGAATCATTCTATCTGCTGTGAAAAGGGATTCAAAGCGTGCCAGCGCAGCCGCACCATAGGTCGTTGCCAGCTCGGGGTTCTGCCAGATTTCATCCATCGCCCGTCGTAATGCTGCGGGATCAGATGGAGGGACGACTAATCCTGTGACCCGATCAATATTGATAAAGGTTGTTCCCGTTCCGATCTCGCTGGAGATTAGTGGTTTTGAATAGAGAGCACCTTCCAGTAAAGAGATGCCGAAAGCTTCTGAACGTAAATGAGACGGGAAAACCAGGCAGGTACATAACTGTAGCAAGGCAGATTTTTCGCTGTCTTCAAGCGCACCCAGGAAATGAATATTGTTCACGCCTAACTGCTGCGCCTGCGATTTCAGCTCAGCCTCAATAGGTCCTGCACCAACCACAACGATTGGATAATGGCTGTTCCTTGCCGCCTCGATTAAGATATGCAGGCCTTTATAATAACGAAACGTTCCAATAAAGAGAAAGAAGCCATCCGGAAATCTTGCCTGCCATTTTTGCAGAACGGCAGGATCGTTATTCTGATAAAACTGTTTATCAAGACCGTAAGGAATAACTTCAACTTTATCTTTGAACTGCTGCAGAACCGGGCTACTTTCGACATAGTTTGGCGACGCGGCAACGATGCGGTCCACACTGGAAAGAAAGCGGTTCATTAATGGAGTATAGAGCCTTAACAGTACTTTTTGCTTAACTATATCAGAATGGTAACTCACTACTGATGGCTTTTTAATGCCAGCGGCAAAATGCATAAAGTCCATAAAGGGATAGGGGAAATGATAATGAACAATATCCGCATTTTCCGCTAAACTTTTAAATTCTTTAATGGCTGCAAAAGAAAAAGGCGTTGAAGCAACTTCACACAGCGTTTTGACCCGATTAATATGGTGTCCATCCAGCATAGTTACTTTTGCTTCGAAATCGGGACTATGAACAAATACAGTGGACTCAGTTCCCTGCTTAGCCCCGCCTTCTGCAAGTTGATAAATAACTTGTTCAATGCCGCCAAATGTATCTGGATAGTAGGTTTTATAACAATGTAGAACTTTTATCATAAAAAATTAGCAACCTGTTCATAGGCTTCAATCGTTTTATCAGCGCAGTGGGACCATGAAAAAAGACCAGACTGGTTAATACCACGGTCGATCATCGAATGATACTGAGCATCATCATAAATCATGCTTTTAATATAACCCGTAAGCGCATCGACATCTTCAGGATCGTGCATGAGTGCAGCATTTCCGACCACCTCTGGCAATGAAGTGGCATTAGAACAGATCACGGGCGTTCCCGAAGCCATTGCTTCCAGAACAGGTAAACCAAAACCTTCATAGATTGATGGAAAAACAAAACAGGTAGCGGCGCTATACAGTAAAGGGAGATCTTTACCAGAAACATATCCCAGATAAGTAAGCCAGCCTTCACTTTTTCCCTTATCGAAAAGAGTAAAAAGCGCTTCATTCTCCCATCCTTTATACCCGCTAATAACCAGAGGGTATTCTAGTTTTTCTTGCAGGGTGAGTTTGTCATAGGCGCGAAGCAGCGTGATAATATTTTTCCGTGGCTCAATAGTTCCGGTATAAAGAAAAAATTTGCGCCATTTCAGCTGATATTGTTTCAGCACCGCCCTAACATCACATTCCTTTCGCGGATGGAAATCATTATTGCAGGCGAGAGGGGCAACAATTATTCGCGCAGAATCATAGTTAAAGTAGTCAGAGATTTCACCTTTCGTGTACTCTGAGTCAGTAATAAGCATAGTTGCACGATTAACTGTATTTTTTAGCTCTTTCTGCAGGAGATGCACTCTTCCTGCGGGATGAAACTGAGGCCAGTGGAATACAGAGAGATCGTGGAAGGTTGCAATACTGCGTCTAACCCCAGACGGAATATAATAATTAGGGCTATGAAAAACGGCATCCTCTCTTTTTTTCAACAAAAAAGATTTCATCGTGGGGATCGTCAGGCGATAAATGTCACTGACAAGTTTACTGTTTTTCAAATGCCGCTTTAGAGATTGTGCTGAAGGTGCTGATTCAGCAGGTTCGGTTAACAAGTGCCCAATTTTTAATCCGTGTAGGAACAGTAGTTCAAGATTTCTCTCAGGCCGTTGAAGTTCTTTGGCCAGTTCATAGGCGTATCGACCGATACCTGTAAGGGGATACCGGATACAGTCTGTTGAGTAGACGACCTTTAGCCTTTCGCTTCCAACATCCATTTCAACGTATCTCTCAGGGTTATGTTCTGTAGAGTCTTGCCCGTGAGCTGCTGCAGCAACGTGATATCACCACAAAGCTCTTTAATCTCGTTTGCCCGAACAAATTTTGGATTAACCTGAATTTCAATTTCATGGCCGGTCAACATTTTGCAAAGTTCAATAATTTCCCGGAGAGAATACATTTCACCTGAAGCGACATTGACGATCTGGGCCGTTGATGGTGCCTTTAGCAACTCTGCGTAACAGCGGACCAGATAGCGGACATCGGAAAAATCCCGCCATACGTCAATATTACCCAACTCAATTTTTTCGGCTTTAGCACGAAAATGCTTAACGATTTTCGGTATTAAGAAATTATCTGCCTGTCCTAAACCCGTATAATTAAAAGGGCGCGCAATAATGAGAGGCAGCCTTTCAGTATAAAGTTTCGCCATGTATTCCATCGCTAACTTACTGACTGCATAATCATTTGCGGGATTGACAGGGCTGGTTTCACTCAATTGCCCTGGCGTAGCATTGCCGTAAACGTTGGCACTACTGGCGATAAGGACAGATTGCGGTTTGTGCTGCGTTTCAGTAAGAGCCTGAAGAAGATTGCGGGTGCCATAGAGATTTACATCATAAAACGCTTTGACGTCCGCATGACCAACAAATGCGATAGCGGCGAGGTGGACAACAACGTCCGGTGAAATCTGATCGATAACCTCTTTTACCTGTTGGTGATCGGTCAGATCAGCCGGGAAGTAGCGGGAGTGCTTTTCTGTAGGCGTAGAGCCCAGGCCATAAACTTCATATCCGGCAGCGGAAAGTTCCGCTGCCATATATTGGCCAGTAAAGCCTTTGATCCCAGTGATCAACGCTTTTTTGCCATGAGTCATATCAGAAAGAAAACCCTTGTTTGTTGCGGCGAAGATCTTCTTCAACCATCATTCTGCAAAGTGCTTCCAGGGTGGTTTTTGGCTCCCAGCCCAGAATATTTTTTGCTCGTTCAGGATTACCGATTAACAACTCAACCTCGGCAGGACGATAGAATTTTGGATTAACTTTTACTACCACTTTGTCAGTCGCGACATCAATTGCAAATTCCTGCTCATTTTTGCCTTCAAAGCGCACTTCGATACCTGCAGCTTTAAACGCCATCGTAACGAAGTCACGGACCGTTTCAGTGCGATTTGTTGCCAGAACAAAGGTGTCGGGCTCATCAGCCTGAAGCATCAGCCACATGCCTTCAACATACTCTTTAGCAAAGCCCCAATCGCGCTTGGCATCCATGTTGCCCAATTCCAGCACATCCAGTTTGCCAAGCTTAATTTTAGCCACTGAGTCAGTGATCTTTCGAGTTACAAATTCCTGACCACGCAATGGAGATTCGTGGTTAAAAAGAATACCACTGGACGCAAAAATGTTATAGCTTTCGCGATAGTTGATGGTCATCCAGTGTGCATAAAGCTTAGCAACACCATAGGGGCTGCGCGGATAGAAAGGAGTGTCTTCTTTTTGTGGAATGGCCTGAACTTTACCAAACATTTCCGACGTCGAGGCCTGATAAAAGCGAATCTTAGGGTTAACGATACGAATCGCTTCAAGAAGGTTCACCGGACCAACGCCGGTAATTTCCGCAGTAGTCAGTGGCTGGTCAAAAGAAACACCTACAAAGCTTTGTGCGGCAAGGTTATAAACTTCTGTTGCCTGACTTTCCTGTAGTAAGCGAATACTCGAAGACAGATCCGTCAGATCATACTCAACCAGATACAGCTGAGGATGATTTTTGATTCCCAATTCATCGATTCGCCAAAAGTTTACTGAACTTGTACGGCGATATGTCCCGTAAACTTTATAGCCTTTATTCAATAGAAGCTCTGCCAGGTAAGCACCATCCTGACCTGTAATACCCGTAATAACCGCACTTTTCATTTTATAGATAACCTTTTAATCAAAGAGTTTTTTAACAAGATTTTCTGCACTTTGCGCCCAACTCAGCCAGCTGATCTTTGCGGAGTCAGGATGTGCATTATTTTTGAAGAGTTCTATCCACTCTTCTATGGCGCGGACTAATGCTTCAGGCCGACTGGATTCGAAGTAAAAAGCGCCCTCACCCGCGACTTCACGAAGCACAGGTATATCGCGTGATATTAATGGCTTGTTATGCTGCGAGGCCTCGATCAATGGCAGACCAAAACCCTCATCTTCTGACGGATACAGTAAACAGTCAGCGCTCTGGTACAGCTCACTTAACAATTCATCACTAGCGTTATCAAACCAAAAAAGTTTTTTGTTCAATAGTGGGTGATTTTTAACCTTATTTACTATCTCTGGAATTGTACGTCTTGCATCATCTGGTAACCCCTTCCACCCCTCTTTACCGACAATGACTAGGTATGCCTCATTACCTGATGCCCAAAGCTGTTCAAAAGCTGCAATGGCCTGCAAGTGTCCTTTTCTTGGTTCAAGGGTACCTACCATCAGGAAAGAAAGGTTTTGTGTAATCAACGCAACCTTTTCAGCATCATGATAATCAATTCCGTCTGAAGGTATGGTGGAAGAAATATCGGCTCCATGATGAGAATGTTCCAGGTGCAAACGAGGATTATTTAATTTATTATCATCAATGTATTTCTTCACTTCGTTAACGACTGCGTCAGTTACACAGATAATTTTATCAGAATATTCAACTATGGTATTTAGCCAAACTGAAAAATTCTCATTACTTCCCGGTGGGAAAAAGTGATTTTTAGTGACAGGCAAAATATCGTGAATCATAAAGGTGATATTCACATTATTTTTAATAAGGTGATCGTAAAATCCACATTTTTGCGCATCCAGGACCAAATCGCAGGCTAACTCGGACGAAAAGTAAACGTCATTTGGATGTAAATCCACACATCTGTCATGATCAACGAAAGGCACAATTCCCGGATATATTTTTTTCATAAAGCTATTGGCTTCACGTAACGTATAGCCGCCTGGCTCTTTACTCATATAAACCGGGATGAGACTAAAATAGTTATCTGAAAGTTTGATAAGCTCAATCAACAACGCTCGGGTAACGCGCTCGATGCCGGTCCATAAATCGGAATCTTTGATAAGCGAGACATCAAAAAACAGTCTTCTTGTTGATTTCTTTCTTGGGAAATTCGCAGCCAGCAATGTGGCATAGTGCTCACATTCTCTGTCAGTTATGTTAATTCTATTGATTATGTCATTAACCGCAATACCAGCCTTACTATAGGCGGCTTCAATATGCTGAAAACAGGATTGAGCGCAGATCGTAGGGTTGTGCTTTTCTGAAATATAGTGATGCGCGCTATGTCCCAGATTTTCTCTGAATGCTTTGTTTTCACATAAGTAACCAATGGCACTTATCAGATCATCAATAATAAATTCGTCAGCAAGTTTGATTATTCTATCGTCAGGCAGTTCAGCCATTGAGCCATTAGCGTTAACAATAGTAGCCAACCCATAGTTCATACAATCTAAAACGGCAGCGGAAGTTTCTCCTCGTGATAAAGCACGAAGTTGAACCCCAATGTCTGCAGCGGCTAAATACTGACGATATAGCGTATCAGAGGCCCATCCTGTCACTTCAACAACGGCTTGCAGATTATATTTATTTATTAAAGACTCGATAGTTTGTTTATAATTTCCACCTAACTCGCCGACAAAAACCATTTTGATTTTTGTTTTTAAATTTTCTTTTAATTTTCCTAAAGCATCAATAAGCATATGATTTAGCTTTGAGCTATCAAGAATGCCAAATGAGCAAATTAATATAGTTTTATCGGGAATATCAAGTTCAATTCTGACTTGCTGTTTATCCATTGAAACTGGCTCAGCACGCAGCAGTGGAATTCGTTCCCAATCAAGCTCCCGACTGTTTGAATACCATTCTTTCGCTAATTTCCTCGAATGATCCGAGTGCACGATAATCGCTGTCGCATTGCTCAGCACATTAAAATTAGACGGATACCGATACATTATTTTCTCATCATCATTAATCTCTGCTCTCTTAATAAGAGCATTATAACCATGAGAAGAAAGTAACTGTTCACTCCAAAGGCGTTCAAAACCAGCAAAAGTCTCTTTGTGACGAAAATAGTTGCTGAGATAAAAGTCATGCATGCAAACGATGCCCGGATAAATTTCAAGAATCTCATGCATATAGTCATGGAAGACTGAATTACCCATTTGATAAATGATGCGTTCATAGCACATCGCTGCATCTAAAAATTCTTTAGCGGTAATAATACGATAGTGTTCATTATCGCTAGCGTCAGACTGGCTATCATCAATGACTACATCAATTTCATAGAATTTCGACAGTGCGGGCAATAATTCTTCACTATAGAGTGAAATACCTGAACGAGCTGGCCGAAGAGGTGTAAAAAAAGCCAATTTTTTTCTTGTATGTTCTAAGGTTACTTGCTTAGCAACATTTGCAGTTTCAAAAACCTCTTCTAGTGCAGCGAGTGCAACTTTAGCAGAATTTTCCCACGAAAATGCATGAGCTCGAGACAATCCTTTATTTTTTAACGATAAATAAAGTGATTCACTTGTCAGAACATTGTTAATTTTATCTCTAATATCTGTCACGCTGTAAGGATCAAATAATGCATCTTCTGTACCAATCACCTCAGGCAGGCTTGTATTTCCTGCACCAATGACAACGGCACCACATGCAAGGGCCTCCAGCGCCGGCAGCCCAAATCCCTCATGCCAGCTTGGAAAAACAAACAGTTTACACATATTGTAGAGGTGTACGAGCTCCTCATCAGACACATAACCGGTCAGTATCAATGACATATGTTCTAGTTTATACTTACGTGCATGATGATTGAGGTTATCGATATCGAACTGAGAGAGTTTTCCTGCTAAAACAAAATCATAAGCTTTCCGTAATTCCTCTGGAAGTTGGCTTAACGCGTTGATTAAAGCGGGCAAGTTTTTTCTTTCATCAGCCCCTCCTGAATACATAATAAAGGGTTTAGTTACTTTAAATTTACGCTTTATTTTGTCATTTTCTTGCGGAGTGAACTCTATAACTTTAAAAATATCATCACAAGCTGTGGAAACATTAATAATATCACCACTTTTCTCACTAAAATACTCCTGACCTTCAGTTTTAGAAAACTCAGAAATTGCCAGTAGTTTTTTACATTCCTTTAAATAGGAAATTTTTTCTAGATAAAACTTCTTATAATTTGGATTAGGATCCAGGTACTGTGCTGGATTATGTAACGGTATCAGATCATACAGCGTCGATACTACTGGCGTATTCTTATCAAAAACATTGACGCTTAGGACACTGTCATCTTGATAACCTTCAAACATTGCCGGCACATAGATAACATCAGGTTTATGGCTTTTAAAAAAGGCTTCACGAATTATTTTTGCATTAGTATTATTATGATGATTGTCAGGCTTTTCAAAAGCGCATGGACCTGCTGGATACCAGAACTTAATAGCCTGACGACCAAGCAGTGGTGTGAACTCATCAACAATTTCTTTTACAGAAAATGCACCGTTGCCTATCAAAATAACTTCGTATTTTTTATCTGATGCCAGCTTAACCAGAGACTTAACTATTGCGCGAGTATAGCGGCCAATACCTCTAAACCGACTTTCCGACTGCAACCCTTGCATATCAATTGCTATGCGCATTAATCGTTCCCTCTCTGATTTTTAAGCATCTTAATTTTTTTGATATTAGTAATACTATCTCTCGATTTAAAGCTCTCATCTGCAACATCAACTATGGATGAAACAGCCTGACTCGAATTCTGCAAGTAAATCGCTTTGAGCTTTCCATAAAGACCGGTTTTTTTAGTAATGTATACAATGAAACGCCGAGCCTGATAGTTTGCAAGCAACTTTTTTGCAACAGGCACAGCGAAGGAAATAACTTTACGCCTTAGAGGAATTGATGCATTTTTTTCTGATTTATGACTATTAATAAATCTTAATGGCTTTGTTAATCTCCATGACTTACTTGCATAAACCTGTTCGAGTACGTGTTGATGACGCCATATTTCGTCCGCAAAATATTTATTCTTACTAACTGCATCTTCTAGTTCTTTCTTGTTTCTATCAAGAGCGGCTCTTAGAAAGCCCATTTCTTTAGCGTTAACAGATTTCTGCAGTATTAATTTTTCTTTTAGCTTTTCAACTTCAGAATATAGCAAGTTCTCGCTTTCAACAAATTCTAAGTTAAGATTCCTGAAGAGAATGCTTTCCAGCTCACCAGGGATTTTCTGAATGCTAATATTATTTTTATTCCAACCATGCTTTTTATCAAGATAATAAAACAGATGTTTTTCCGCAATACTATCTTCATCTGGCATTGTAATACGCCAGTCATAATAATCTATGTTAAAAAGGTATTCAAATGGAATCAGATAATGAAGTAACCCGAACCTTAATGCACTATTAAAATCATCATTATCAAAATTGATAAATGAAAATGGGGAATCTCCTAATATTTCCGCTCGTTTTCCCCACAGCAGCGCCTCAAAGCCGATGCTTGAATTTATTGTAACTATTTTCTCACAAAGCGCAATAAATTCCTGAGGTGTTAACTCCTCACTTCCACTTGCAATATCTTTATAGTCAATACGTCCGAAAGGATGCTTCCGAATTAAAACTTTTATGGCCTGATTTTTTGCATAATTAATGAGTTCTGGGTTATCAAATCCATTACTGTACGCAATAATATTAGAGTCATCTTCTACCTGAAGAGGAACGCCAATCTCATATTCGTTGAACTTACGTATCGGCTTTATTACTTTAAGAAATAAACTAAGTAAAGCTAAGCGCCCAAACCCAACATATTTCTCATTTGTAGAATCATAATTTTTAAAACGTTCAGCAGCTTCAGTATGGCCATTAACGCCGCTGAAATCAAAATAGCATGTAGGCAAATAAATTGGATCTCTTAAAGGGCCTAATTCATTATGAATAACAGGAATTTTATGGGTATTGGCTATTTTCTTAACAGAGGGGCAATTCGACCATAAAATAACTGCTTTAATATCAAATTCTTTTTTTAATCTGATAAGCTCAGAGTCAAATAACTCCATTAATGGCGCATATTCTTTTGTAAGGATATGTTCCCATACCAGATTCTTTGACTTCAGCTTACCTTCCAGCTCTGAAAAAACATCGCTATTCCAGATGATTTTATCCAATGCTCTTATTTCTTCATTGCATGGCAGATCTGTATTAAAACCTGCGAGCCAGTTTTTGGGCAAATGGGAAGGTACATCCTGAAAAATCTGCTCATGTCCAATATGAATAGCATCATTACAGGGGAATCGCTTAACGCTAAGGTAAAATGCGGTCAGAAATGTCTCATAGGAATATTTGACATCAAAGGGAAGCCAAAAAAATAGATACTTGGATTTCTTACTTGCCATGACTAACATCCACCTCGTGTAATTAATACATATTTCTAAAACTTCAGAATAAATTTATTTTTTTATGACTTTCATTTCTGCCGGGATATGTAGCATCCCGCCAAAATTTTCTTTTAGTAGCTCTACAGGGGTGTTGACAGTAAAAACCTTGACACAAAAGATGCGATCATAAAAGTCAGAAGAGTAAGGTTCAGGTTTAATGCCAATATCGATTCTATACTCACCCATATAAAATGGAATTATGAAATCCCAGCTGATAATAACGTGTTCACCAGCTTTCAGGGCTCCGAGGCGGGTATTGTAATAGTTTGAATTCATGCTTAACACTGGGAAACCATTTTTATCACCAATAAGCATACCAACACATGCTTCAGCAGGCACATCTCTGTTACATCGTATAACCGACTGAACGGTAACTTTATCTTTTGCATAAAGGGTGGCGATCTCTTTACCCTCTGTGTTTAACATTTTAAAATCTAAAAACTCCAAATCAAGACTTCCTGCATTTTCCTGAAGGGAGTTTTGACGGAGATTGGGATTAACTGTAATATCAGGATCAAGCTTATGATTAACTATTAACCCAGTATTTTCCTGTTCTTTAATTGAAATTTTATTTTCAACTAGAGAATTTTGATAAAGGTCGCACACTTTCGCCGCGGGCCCAAACGCTTTAACTTCGCCATCCGCAATATATACAGCACGAGAACAAAATTGCCTTACCTGAAACAGTGCATGACTAACAAAAAGTATAGTTACGTTGTCCTCAAGCATCTTATTCATTCGCTGCATGCATTTAGCCTGAAACGCAAGGTCGCCTACACTTAACGCTTCATCTACAATCAGTATATCGGCCTTAACTGCTGTAGCTACAGAAAATGCAACACGAGCTTGCATACCACTCGAGTATGTTCGCACCGGCGAGTCAAAATATTCACCTATACCCGCAAAACTTTCGACATCACGTATGACCTCATCCATGTCTTCTTCATTAATACCTAGAAGCTGACCAGCTATTACTGCGTTTTGTCTTCCTGTAAAATCAGGATGAAACCCCATACCTAATTCTAGTAATGCAGCAATACGTCCTTGTGATTTAACTTGTCCAGATGTCGCAACTGTTGTACCAGTAATAATTTTTAGCAATGTGCTTTTTCCGGCACCGTTTACACCAATTATACCTACAGCCTCACCTTTTTCTATTTCGAAAGAAACATTATTAAGGACATGTTTTTCATGAAAACGCTTCTTCTTGCCCGGAGAAACCCACTCTAATAGCCGATCTATTTTTCGTGGATACTGTTTATAACTCTTACTGACGTTTTCAACTTTTATACTATACATTATAATTCATCCACCATATCTGCCGCATGCTTACGGAAGAGATAAAGCCCTAACCCACAAAAAACAATCGAAATAACTATTGTCCATTTCATGGCAAAAAAATCTGGCATTGTGTTATGCAAGAAAATTTCATGATAGCCATTTATGATGAAGGTCATTGGGTTATAACTTAGCCATCCCTGCGCCCAGACAGGCAGCGTTGTATAGACATAGACAACAGGTGTGAACCAGAACCAGAACTGAAGCAAAACGGTGACAAACTGTCCCACGTCGCGGAAGAAAACGTTAAGAACTCCAAGTGTAATGCCCAAACCACTTGCAAAAAGAATCTGAATTATGAGTACAGGAATGATGTAAAGAATGTTAATACCAGGGAAATTCCCTGTTACCAATAAGAAAAATATAAAAAGTGAAAATATAATTAAAAAATTCATTATGCATGATAATATTATAATTACAGGCAAACAAATTCTCGGGAAAGTTACTTTCTTCAATAGATTGGCATTCTCAATAAAAACCACCTGCATTCTTGATAATATCTCTGCGAACAAACCCCATGTAAGAATACCTGAACACAGATAAATGCTATAAGCAAATGGACCTGTCGACTGAGGCATTCTTGCCTGCATGAGCTCTGAGAAGATAACAGTATAAACAGTTATCATGGCCAATGGCTGCAAAACTAACCATGCAGCACCTAATATGCTCATCTGGTAGCGAGACTGAAAATCTCTTTTCACGCTACTCCAGATAAAACCACGATATCTCAATATCGCTAAAAATATTTCTTTCACTTCTGGACTCCATTAAGTAACGCCAGGATATCAACAGTTTTCTCATTCATTAATTCAAGATTACTTTTTGCTTCTACATTTAACCGGACTAAAGGCTCTGTATTGGAGGTTCTTAAATTGAAACGCCAGTCTGAAAAATCTATGCTGATTCCATCAGTAAGATCTAATGTACACTCGTTGCTTACATAGCGATCTTTAATAATTTCAATCTTTGATTTCGCGTTTTCAACTTTTGAGTTAATCTCACCACTGCAAGGAAACGCCTTCATTCTTTCCGAAACCAGTCCGGAAAGTGTCTCCCCTTTCACCGCCAGCAGTTCTGCCACCAGCAACCATGGAATCATACCGCTGTCGCAGTAAGCGAAGTCACGGAAATAGTGGTGCGCACTCATCTCACCACCGTAAACCGCGTCTTCTTCACGCATGCGCTCTT
>Ga0308167_1003494_pt1 | contig 12499 bp, 15 predicted proteins | sample PhyCR1_2_FD_202138 | JGI IMG/M metagenome (GOLD analysis project Ga0308167, IMG submission 202138) | Phyllosphere microbial communities from UC Gill Tract Community Farm, Albany, California, United States - DLSLRC.R1 | ecosystem: Host-associated > Plants > Phyllosphere > Unclassified | place... | reverse complement strand
TAGCTGCTGATTTATTGCCCGACTCCTCCGCTTCGGCTTCGGCATCGCCTGCGTAAAACGAAAGCTCTTCTATACTTTTTCTGGACGTCAAAACCATCTGGAGAGATCAATGGCTAAGATTCTGGTCATCTTACTTAGCTAAATGATATATTAGTTAATTTATTGATTTTAATATATTTAATTTAACTATGCGTATTTTTAATATTTCGACAATGTTGGTCTTAAGGCCCAAGATACTCCAATGCGAAAGGTTCTCTCTTAACCACTTATCAATAAATCCTTATAACTCATGTCACTGCTTATTTATGAAGCTGACTACGATTTTGCGTTTTGAAAAATCTCCAGATGTATTAATCTATTCGCATCTCTGATTCAAGGTCGTTAGAGCAGGGATCAAATTAGTCGATGCAATAAAATATATGGAGATTAGCATGGCAATCAATGACCTATATTCTAAGAGACAACGGCGCTTGAGAGGTGAAGTGGCGAATGATGTATACCAATACACTGACCTTCCAAAGGTGCTTAGAGTTCAAGCTGTACAACTCATGCAAGATATTATTGGACCTCCCGAAAACAGATTTACTGCGGAGTCATATTTATACGAACACATCCATAAGGCCCTTTGCCGAGAATATGGAGTTTTCTCATTAAGCTCAACAACTTACGACGGAAAAGCAATCAGTCAATTCATAACAAATGAACCTGATTATGAAAGATGTCTTGATGCAATTGAACTCGTTTTTAAATATATTGATTCTACTGTTCGAGAAGACTATCGAACCTACAAATGTAGTCCTGATAGTATAGATGATGCCATTAATGAACTTAACTTCAGGTTTAAAGAGGCTGGTGTAGGTTACCAGTTTGAGAGCGGAGAAATTATAAGAGTTGACTCTCAGTTTGTTCACTCAGAAGCCGTTAAACCAACGCTGCAAATCTTAGGAAGTAATCCAAGCTACGAGGGAGCTAATGATGAATTCCTTTCAGCCCATGAACACTATAGACACCAGCACTACAAAGAGTGCCTTAACGATTGTCTTAAATCCTTCGAAAGCCTGATGAAGGCGATCCACGTTAAGCGAGGCTGGGACTTCAATCAGAACGATACAGCGAAGAAACTGATCAACGGTTGCCTTACGAACGGGTTGATTCCTGAGTACATGCAGAATGAGTTTTCATCCCTAAGAAGCCTGCTGGAGAGTGGTATTCCTACCATTCGGAACAAAGAAGGTGGTCATGGCCAGGGTCACGAAGTTACAACTGTTCCTGAGCATTTGGCGAGCTATGCGCTCCATCTTACTGCGTCCACCCTACTATTTCTGGCTAAGTGCGACGAGAAACTCTAAACACAAAACCCCGAACAGCTTTCACTGAACGGGGTCAAATTTACTGAGATTTTTTGAGTAAAGAAGGATTCCAGCCAGCATTCTGACCGGGACTCTGCCAGCCACCAGCAAGGCCAGTCGCAGACATCATTTGGAGTTCATGCTGTTGGTTGATTGTGTCCAGAGCCACACGCTGGATCGTACCGTCTGGTAGAGCAACATTGAGTTGTCCGTTGGAGACTACTTCAATCCTCAGAGGCGCAAACTGGATAGGCTTCTGGGCTAACAATGCTGCCTGATTCTGCTGTGCGTATGGGTTGTAACCTGCCAGAGCTGGATCTTTCAGACCACCTTTACCGAGTCCATCCCATAGGCTACCAACTTTCGTGAATAACCAGTCAACAGGACTGTCCTTGATAGTGTTGCCACCATGTGTCGTCTCAGTGCCATCTTTACCGCCCCAGCCCCACTCTTTATGAGCAAACTTCTGGAACTGTGGAACCCACTTGTCAAAGATCAGTTCACCAAGCGATGTACCAATCTCAATCGCTGCCGCAATCCCGAAAGTGCGCCCTGCTGCACCCATCATTTCACCTGTTCCGATACCTGTCATCTTACCGACTTTAGAGATACCAGCCAGAGCCAGCTTACCTGCTACAACAGCGATCAGAACGTCGAACCACTCATTAAAAACACCTGACAGTTTGGTCAGATTCTGCTGAGTGGCTTTGTCCAGACCCGAATAGAAATCTGACCAGTGTTCTGAAGCGAGTGACGAGTAGCCTGATAGGTTCATTGCTGCAACATTAGCTTTATCGCCAATGTCAGACAGTCGATCAGCAAAGAAGCCTACAGCTTTTGAGACGGGTGTTAGAGTGCTTCCGAGATTGTCAGCACTATCAGTAAGCATTTTGAAGAAGCGAACCATAGGCTTTTCCATGTTGTTGAAAAAGTCACGTTGAGCGAACTGTAGTGATCCAGCCAGACGACCCTGTGCAGCGATGATGTTTTCCTGCGCCATAGTCTTCTGTTGCTCTGTCGGTTTCATTACCTTGAGGCTGTCTGAGACGAATGCGCTACCGGGAACCGTTTTGTAGTATTCCTTTAGCTGGCTGCTGTTAGTGAATCCGTGCAGCTTCTGTAGACCTTTGATAAGTGCGGGACTCGCATTGACGACTTGTAGGAAGTCCTGCCCCATCAGATGCGCAGACGTGGCAATTTGCTGGAAAGCATAATTGAGACGTCCGACAGCGTCTGGACTCATGCCTGTGGTGTGAGCGAATACAGACTCGTTTTCGAACAGTTCAGCAATCTGCTCATTCTTGAAACCGTCTGGCATCGTCATACGCATCTGAGCAATCTGTTCACGTGTCTGGAGGGGGTCAAGGCCATAGCTACGTGATACGGTGTCTGCCTTCTGCGTCATACGTGTGTTTTCAGCTTCACTACCATAAGCGACAACACCCATTGTGTGAGCCTGCTGGAATTTACCGCCTACCTGAATTGTTTCCTGAAGCGATGACAGTGCTCTGTTGAGTGCGAAAAAGCCCCCGATTAGACCTGTAGCGCCTTCTGCAAGACGTGATAACCCTACCCCAGCGTTAGATGCTGCAAGAGCCTGTAATCGCTGCTGTGAGCGTTGTATTGAGGCTGCACGCTGAGTCTGCTGGAAATCATAGTTGAGGGATCGGATACTCTGACGGAAGCTGTTCACATCACCTGAAGCTGTATGTTCCATTCTCAATCGTTCAAGGCGTGAACGGTAGTCTGCTGCACGAGTCTGGTCACGTAAGGAAAGGTTACCAAAGAATCCAGAGGTTAGCTGGCGCTGGTGGATGTCTTCGATTACCTGACGGGGATTAGCTCTTGAACGTGGCTGACCGGGACGAGGGAGAGGCGCTAAAGGTGGATTGATTGAACTGCGTACACGGTATGCATCCCGGATTGCTCGCCCTACTTCACGAGCAGCGTTCTGACCTTCACGCTGGTAACGGGTAAATAGACCACTGTCAGCGCCCCTGATACGGAATGAATCATTAAGAGCTTTGTTGATGTTACGACCAGCGATAGCAGCACGCTTTTCAAGTGCTTTAAACGTTGGTTCCATCAACTTAGCGCGGTTCTTGGAGAAGGCTCGGTCAAGATTAGTTTCGATCCGCTTGGCTACGGGCAGGACCTGCTTTTCGAGACGTGTCAGCCCTTTCAGGACAGTTTCCTGTAGGGACATTTCGATGACGAAGCTGTCCACTGTGATTTGGTTCGACATTATGTGTGGGCCTTATACAGAAAAAGCCCACGTGCGATACGTGAGCTTTACAGAGGGTTCTTGATTGTTTGAGGGTTATTTCTTTGCACGTTTAACCGCGTCAGAGATCAACTGATCAAAACTTGTGATTGTTGAGAGCTGGTCACGAGCTTTCTGTTTCGCTTGAGCAAGCTGCACTGCAACGGCTTTGCGCTTAGTTATCAAGCGATCAAGTTGGTGATCATATTCATGCTTGGATGCTGCGAGAGCTTCAGGTGATTGCGCATAGCTCAGCACATTTGCGACACCAATAGGGACATAGACAAGCGTAAATGATCCCTGTGCTGGAGCGAGTGCACCGTTAACCAACTGTATGCCACCACCGTTAGAGCGCCTCTCAACAAGTTTGTAGCCTTCAATATCAAGTGAGCCATTTGCAAGAAGTGTATTGAAGTGGTAATCACCAGCAACCTGTAATGTTTTGATGTCAGGATGCTTTAGGTGGAATGCAAACTCTGCCTGGAGTCTGGCACGGAAGACATTTTCTGATGACTCAAAATGTTCGACATCGTCACAGGCGGTCTGATGTTCTTTAATCAGCTTTGTGATAATCGGTGTCCAGAACTCTTCAACCATACGACGCTGATCTGACGGAAAAAGCTGGTCAAAGGTTTTTTGACGGTCGTCTTCTTCAGTTTCAGCGTTAGCGGCGATGCTCAGATTCTGGGCTTCTGCAAGACTTTGTAGCTTATCGGCTAAAGCTGAATCTGTATCGAGCTGCTTCACTGGTATCAGTTTTGATCGGCCTGTAGCTGGATCAAATTGTTCACGATATGTCACGGTGTCAACTGGTGCAGGTTCGTAAAGTGCTCTTGCAGCGGAAGCAAGACCTGCAGCTTGTGCTTCTTTTGCGAGTAGTTCTGGTGATTTTTGAATATCTGTCATTAAAAGCCTTAGTGCTGCACGGCAGCATTAGCGGGGAATTGAGTATGGGGTGTTGAAATTAAGCCTTGCAGCAAACTATCCATCTTTGACCGGGTCTCTGAATAAAGAGCCTCTGCCATTTCTTGTGCTTCAACAGGTGAATAACGCATGAGTAAGAAGCAGTCTGAGAAGGCGCTGATGAGTTCTATTGGCCTCTGATAAACACAACTGAGAACTTGAGCTGCTGAACCATTCTGAAGATCAATCACAAAGCCTTTCTGAAGGTCTTGCGGGTCACGCCACTGGACAATATTTGTATTCATCGGTTTACCTCATAGAGCGTGTCGATGTGCCATATAGCAACTGTGAGGAAACTCAGAGTTAATACGTAAAGGGCTGGGATCATTGCGGGGATACCTATTAGGTTTGGATAAAAAATTATCGCTAACCCGATGATCAGGCTAACGATTTATTGTGTTTGAGTCAGATTTGCAAAGCTGCTTGTCGCCGCATCCCCGCTAAAGGTACGGGAAAACAGTTTTGCACCTGTGCTCGATACCGCTGGAGAAACGGGAGCTGACAGGATTTAGTTGAGATGACCGATAAGACATCTTTGCGAATCTGGCTGGGAGTGTTTTGAGATAGGCGGTGAAGACACCACGCTATAGGTGAAGCATCAGGAAGTGGCTTGAAGAACTACTGACCACCCTTAAATATTAACATTATTGTAACATATTGTAAACATTTGAATAACACAACCACCCGTAAAAATGGCTAATGTATCGTGGCAAAATGCCGATATCAAAAACTGTGGAAACCTACAAAAAAGGAAACAGCAGTGAGAAAAATCGCAGTTATTTTGGCATCAGCAATTTTGTTCACAGGTGCTGCACATGCTTTTGGCGAAGGGCCAGCAGAATTGCAAGAAAAGGCTGCGCGAGTGATGGCACAAGAGATAGGCATGACACGTGACCAGATAAATGAATTGAAGGGTGTTATTGCGGAAAACGCACCTATTGGTGATCTCAACAAATGTTCCGACTACGGTTATCTAATGGGGCAAAAGATGGGTGAGCAAATGCCATCAATGTCTGACAAATTGACAGATGCTATACAAGATTTTGCTACTTGGGGCTGTGTTGTTAAAAACAGAAGCTGATTAGTCCTTTAGCAAAGTGATATTGGCTGGCTGCTGATACCTACCCTGTCACCATCTGAGTTCTGGTAGAAATAACCTGGCTCGACTGGTTATGTGCGGAATTAGTCAGCAGTTGCTTTTACATCCCGGAATGCACGCTGTCTTAGGATCTCACGCTGACGATCTTCTTCTGATAGGCGACGGTTGTAATCAATTTCTGATTGGGAGATTTTGGTAGACATTGCTGGTGGGCCTTTTTTAATTTTTTTCTTCTGAAAAATTGGGGGATGAGTTAACCGAGGATCTGGGGAGTGTCTGAGGTAATATCTGTGAAGTGTACGTCGGGGTGCTTAGATGCTGAGAGCTTAGCGTTACCTTGCCTTTGCAAAAGGTGAAATATCGCTACAGATATACTGTGAGAGCGTCTGAGAAGGATTCCGGTCAGATCTGGTCACATAACCACTCGATCCGACCATAGATAGCTATCGGTAAAGTTACTCACTCGTGAGCTTCTTCACTTTTGCCACCATTCCCACAGAGCACTCACAAAGTTTTGCTATCTCTGCGTATGTGTAGCCACCTTTAACCAGGTAACGGGCAATCTTATCACGTAACGCTGTGTCTGCTGGGCGTCCCTGATACTTGCCCTCTTCTTTCGCTTTCGCAATACCTTGTGACTGACGTTCACGGCGTTTGGTGTAGTCTTCATGGGCATAGTGAGCAGCAATATCCATCATCAGACCATTTATCAACTGAATGATCCTGTCATCTGCTGATGCTTTCAATGCACCGTGTGACGTTGGCAGGTCAACCACAACAACACGTAAACCACGTTGGGCAATGATTGCTTTCAATTCTTCGTACTGTGCTGCTGGTAAGCGCGTTAACCTGTCGATGCTTTCAACAAGAATCAGATCGCCCTTCTTGGCACTGCTGAGCAGTCTGGAGAGTTCTGGACGTTCCAGCTTTGCACCAGAGAAGTTTTCAACGTAGTGAACCACGTTCTTTAGCTGGTGGTCTTCAGCGAACTGGTTAACTGTTTGGAGAGCGCGTGTTGCATCTTGGTCAGAGGTTGATGCTCGTAGATAGATATGGGCAGTTGTAGGCATGTCAGTCTCGTTTTCACAATGGGTTTCAATGTGTCTATTCTACGTGAATTAACTATGTAGAGTAAACACCAATAACCCTATGTGAACAAGATTTTTCACGAAACCTGTTTTCAACTCAGGTATACCCTATGTGAACGATTAGGCGACCACTTTGGGGGCGAATTGACTGGTCAGCCCTGCGTGACGTTGGAAGGTTGGCGTAGTTGATGCTGGTAGGGATTGGGTCACAGTATTGTTGGATGTTGTAACTTCTGCCTTAGTTGGGAGTCCAGCCTGAGCAGCCATTACACGCTTTGACATAGAGCGACGCTGGTTGTTGTCACTGGCTAATAGCTTCTGCGCAACGTCAATCTGTGTCTTTAGGTCAATTGCGTTGGTGGTCTTGTCATCAACACCATATTTACGGAGAGTTAAAGCGTCTTTGTGCAGGATTGCTTCTAGGAAGCTGTAAGAGGCTGATTGTGACTGTTCGGTCACAGTGTCAGCGTTGGGTGTGTTGGTTGTGGTAGTCATTCATAGGGTTACCTTTTGTTTTTTGAGAATGGGGATCTGGGTAGCAATAACGAGAAACATTGAACAGACACCCATCAGAAAATCCTCAAATAAATCATTAAATATCAATAAGTTAGATTGATGTGCACCTGAAGGGTGTCTTTTCAGTCGTCTTTACTGGTCAGGTCATCGACGAGTTTCAGAATGAACACAGTCAGGACGCTACAGGGGAGAGTGTCGTACAGGATATGGAAAAGGAATGGTTGGGACATTGATTAGTTACCGGGTGAGTGTTTTGCGATGACGTACTAAGCAGAGGTTGACGTAGCTCTGAGAGATACCGAGCTGTTGAGCAATCTGCTTATGGGTGAGTCCCTGAGAGCGTAGATTAACGACCTGTTCAGGGATGTTCTGTTGATGACTGTTGACGGGAAGACCTGCGAGTTTACGGATCAGGATCGCTTCATGAGGGTTGAGACCAGCCTGTTTAGCAGCGGCTGAGGGGGCCTGTCCAGAGTCGAGCAGGGAAAGGAAGCATTGCACTTCCTCTGTTGGTGTGAATGAGTACATTTGGTGAGATACCTTGTGTATGAGATGGAGTCTATGCTGACATGGAATTAAGCGCCCAGCCTTGAGGATTAAAGACTGAGCAGGAGTATTAAAAGGCGGGGTTGTTACAATTGAGTCGCTTCTGATGCTTTAACTGATGCGGAGCCATTCCGATACGGTTACCGGTAGCGAAGATGTTCTGATTGGGTACTTTTTCATCATCCTCATGATCGAGCGGCTGATCGTTGTCATCTTGAGATGCAGTGAATGAATCATCTGAGTAATCATCGCTATGGTCGAGTGGTTCATCATCGAAGTCATCTTGAGCAAGAGGCATACTGGCGTATGTCTTTGTCACCAGTTCTTCTCTCTTTACAAATTTCTCTTCAGAGATTTCTTCATCAAGACTAAGATCGCTAACGCTCTTATCACAATGAATTCTGTTTTCATCCAATCCCATGTTTACCTGTGACAGCGAAGCGTCTTGGTTTTGACTTTCTTCTTCTAACTTATCTTCTCTCTGATCTAATACTCTGTTCTTATAGTCAGCCAATTTGTCACGTCCAGAGGTGACAGTTTGACACGTCCAGACATGACAGCTTGTCACCTCAAAAGTATTCGACTTGTTGAACCTGCGAGTTTTAGCAATTAGACCTGCTTCAGTGAGGGTAGCTGTGGCACGAATAACAGTTCTGACACTTAACCCAAGTCGCTGGGCGATATATTCATTTGAAGGGAAGATTGATTCTACCGAGGCAGCCTCTTGATAGCTCAGGAGGAAGAGATAGACCAGCTTCTCATTCGAGTTGATCTCTGTAGACTCCAAGACATCGTGATATGCCTTGACGAAGTTACGGGACTGCTTAGTTGTTGCTACATGCATTAATACCTCATGGTACGTGTGGAAGAAAACAATATACAGACCACTCCACAGAAGCACCTTACCAAGAGGTACGCTTCCACACGTTTGACAGTGCTAATGTAGGGTGGTCTGTATATGGTTTAACGCAGATGAGATGGTGATAAGTAGTTGCGGGATAATGATCGGGCATACTTAATATTAACATCCTTGCAACATTTGTCAATACTTCTGTTGACATAACCAGTAATATGTGTATTAGCAATCAGATCCGGTTTAAAGGTGGTGTCTCTCCAAACTTTGCCAGATAACTTGAAAAGAACTCTTTTTCGAGTAAGGCAGGTGTGTCGCTTACCCACATAAACACACGAAGATGCTCATAAGGGAACCGTTCCTGAAAGCGCGTATCGTTCCAGTATCGCTTTCCAGTCTGGTGTTTATGCTGAAGATAGTCATGGCTAAATGAACGAGCCAGATCGCCTGTACGGTGACAAAATATCGCAGCCATGCCTATGTAAAGGATGCCATCAGTGTCATTATCCAGAACTCTGGGGACTGTTACTGACTCACCTTCCCTGTCATAGCTCCTGAGCATGTAAACGCCACCAGAGGTCAGATAGGAAGGATTTAAAGTGGAGATGAACTGTTCGCCAGCGAGAAGAAGATCTGAGAGATGCTGGCTGAAACTATAGTTCTGGAGATCCATCTTTATCGTTTATTTTCCTAAGTGAACTTTGATTTTAAATTCTGTCAAAAGTAGTTCTGCATACTCTGCAATACCAGTTGGGTTTAGCGTAACTATCCCCAAAACTCGTGAATTGTTCATCAAGTGAAAGCATGTGAAGCTTTTTACCATCGTTTTCCCAGCACTTTGGGCAGAAGGCCGTATCGTCGCCAGCTTTCCAGTACACACCGGATTTGAAGACAAAGGTTTCATTGTCTTTGAGCTTTTCTTCAAGAACTTTGTTCTTCTGCTCTGCATCAAATACCAAGGCCTGAAGAGAGATCACCTCCATCTTCACGCTCGCCAGTTCAACCATCAAGTTCGCTAACTCAAGTTTAAGCGTAGCTTTATCGAGTTCAGGACTGTTGTCAGATAACTTCTGCGTAATGCTTACAGCTTTATCAATGATGCCTATTGCGGCTGCCGTGCTTGCAAATACACCACTCATATTTTCTCAAATCCTTCGACAAGGATAGGCTTTGCTGCCGGAATACCATCAACCCAATAGTCTATTGACTTGACTCCTGACGATTTCAATAACTTAGCTGAAACCATTAAAGGATTAGGACGTGGGGCACCTCTTACACCTGCGCTAATAAATACCGGAAAGTGATTCTCAGCAGCATGCATAATGATTTGAGCTGGTAAATCCATCCCATCTGACTCAAACTCATCTTGGCGTGTCTCTATACCATCATGAAACTCATACTTTATTTTCATATTTAAATCCTTTAAATCATGCAATTAGCTATTGCTTCTTTGTTTCACAGGGATATGCTTGACTCAGTGCTTTGAGAATGATTCCGCCAGCCGAATCAGTGCGAAATTTAGGGTTATCGCGTAGGTATAAATATACGATATCGTAAAGCTGCCCATTCCTTGTATTTTTAGGTACGCAAAATACCTCACCGCTGAACACTTCAGCGATCCCATTGATATAGCCTACGTACAATCCTGCATTGAAACTGCTTCCACTTTTGTCTTTGTAGGCATCTGCCCATTCGTATAAGTCATTGCCGTCATAAGCAAAGGCAGCATGAGAACAACCTAACAGAGTTAGGCTCAAAAGAATTTTTTTCATGGATGGTCAAATCATTAGCCATACAAGGCTTAATCCTACTACTAAGAAAAATCTTATTAAACATTTTTTTACATAAGAAATTACAAAGACCTATATAACTATATCTTTTGTTGAGTCTACGAATCATTTAGAACTTCCTAAAATGATTTAACCTTGCGTGTTTGGATAGTCAGGTTCGACTTTAGGCCAGTCGCTGCAATCGGTCTGGATTCCGTTTTTGAACTCTTCAGCCGGAAGCACCTTAGGTAAGTCCTGCCCCATAACTGCAATGAAATCATGGTCAGGTGTGTCGTCAGTAGCTTGCTCGAAGGTCAGAGTAAGGTCTCGTTCACCTTCCAGAGAAAACCCTCGAATTACGTTTCCATTGTGAAGACGTATGTCCACCAGCTTTGCGCGACCATCTATCACAATTTCACGCACCATCTTCTTGATAATGATATGCGCCTCAGTCCTGCCCTCTGAACTCTCAAGATCAAGTTTTGACAGGTCGAGGTCAGACACTGACTGAATACGCATCGTTTCGCGTCTGAGTTCAGCCTGGAGCGATTCCTTTTCTTTCTGCTTTTCAGCAAGTGCTTCACGTATCTGGGTGATAGCTGGTAGCTGTAATAGCGTCTCAGTAAGCGTCTGAAGTTCTTTATCAACCGTCTGAAGTTTACGCTGGAGTTCGATTATCTTGCTCTGGTCAATGTTGCTGTCGTAAAGCTGCGAAAGTTTGCTAAATAGACGTGTACAGAGTTCTGTATCCAGCTTTTTACGAGACACTGAACCATATTCACAGCGTCCTTCATGCATACCATTGCAACGGTAAGTCCCCTGATAAACAGGTTTACGGATGCCAGAAGGCGACATTGTCAGACCGCATTTGCAACGAAGCATTGTCCTGAAGATATTCACGTACAGCCAATGGTCACCTGTTGCCAGCCTCCCCTTACCTCCCTGTTCAAGGAGTGTCTGGACAGCATTAAAAGTCTGATCGTCGATTATGCGTGGATAGTAACCAGCTATCTCATCACGAAGGATTGTCTTGCGATCTTCAGTGCTGATCTTTGCAGGCAGATAACCAAGTACGCTACGTGAAGTTAAAAGGCATTTAACAGATACAGCAGACCAACCACCGCCACCTGGCTTAAACGTTTTTGATATACGGGCCTTGCGATCATTAATGGTCTCTATACCGTTTTCATTGAGATGTTTACAGATAGCAAACATGCTGTGACCAGCTAAGCGCATTTTGAAGATCAGCCTGACGATCTCAGCTTTAGGCTCATTAACAATGAATGATTGTCTGTCAGGGCTTAGTTCAATCCAACCGGGTGTTTGCCTCCCCATCGGTAAGCCTGTTTCGATTGCCTTAGCAGTCTTCGCTTTCCAGACAGCTATGGTGCGTTCTTGTTTCACTACTGATTCCTGGTGTGCACGCTCAGCAATCAGAATGTGTTTTATCAGTCTTATTGGGTCAGAAAGGGATGATTTATCGTATCTTTCATTGTCAGATAAGGTCAGAATTTCGACATCCTTTCTAAGAATCTGCCGAATATCATCAATCGCACTGTCAATGTCAGCACGTGATGCACGGTCAAAATTTTCCATGCCAATGAGACTGCCAGCAGCGATGTTTTCAGATAGGACGTTATCAAGCATCCGCTTGAACTCACCCCCGTCAGCCTTGTGTTTCTGGTGGAATCCAGACTTTCCTTTGTCAACGTAGCGATGTGTTGGTGACATGAAATACTGGTCGCTGTGCTTATGGTAAAACGCATCAATCATATCGTTCTGCCGACGCAGGCTGTCACCAGAATCTTGGGCTTTCGTACTCCACCTGACATAAGAGACAAGCAATTTCATGTGCTACGCTTTCCTTTAGTTTCTTTTGCTGAGGGATACTAACATGCAAGACGAACAACGTGCTAAGACAAGAATACTGGTGCTCTACTACTCGATGTACGGACATATTGAAACAATGGCGAACGCGGTTGCAGAAGGCGCTCGTCGGGTTCCCGGCGCGGAAGTGGATATCCTGCGGGTACCAGAAACGATGGAGGCCGAT
>Ga0308167_1003491_pt1 | contig 12505 bp, 12 predicted proteins | sample PhyCR1_2_FD_202138 | JGI IMG/M metagenome (GOLD analysis project Ga0308167, IMG submission 202138) | Phyllosphere microbial communities from UC Gill Tract Community Farm, Albany, California, United States - DLSLRC.R1 | ecosystem: Host-associated > Plants > Phyllosphere > Unclassified | place... | reverse complement strand
GCAGGACGGCGGGGTCGTCGGTCTGGCGGTCGCGCAGGCGGCGGACGCGGAGCGAAGGGCCGTCGGTGGGCGGTTCCGGTTCGGGGCTCGAGGTGGGCATGTCGTCACGCTAGGGTCACCAGTGGTCGGTGTCTGGACCAGATCGGGGCGATCACGATGGACCAGTCGAGCAAGGTGTCCGGTGTGGTGGCACGGGTGCGCGGGATGGTGCACGACGGCACCCTGCGCGAAGGCGATCCGCTGCCGTCGACGCGGGCGCTGGCTGCGGAGCTCGGGGTGGCCCGGGGCACCGTCGTCGCGGCGTACGAGCAGCTCGACGGCGAGGGGTACCTGCGGACGCGGCACGGTGCCCTCGCGCGGGTCGCGGCGGACCTGCACGGTCGGACCACGGGTGCGCCGTCGGCCGTCGGCACGGACACAGCCGGTCCCGGCTCCGGCGCGGTCGGCGTCGCGGCCGCTCCGCCGTCCGCTCCGCTCATCGACTGCCGTCCGGGCATCCCCGCCGTCACCGCCATCCCGCAACGGGACTGGCGGGCAGCCTGGCGCGCAGCGGCCTCGGCCCCGCTCCGGAACGCGATCGCGGACCCGCTCGGCTCCCCCGACCTGCGGGCACAGGTCGTCGCCCAGCTCGGCCTGACCCGCGGGTTCACGGCGACGATCGACCGGGTGCTCGTGACCGCGGGGACCTCGGAGGCGCTGTCGCTCGTCACCGAGGCGCTGCGGGGGCTGCTGGGTCGCGCTCCCGTCGTCGCCGTCGAGGACCCCGGCTACCGCACCGGACACCGTGCGATCACGAGCGCTGGTGGATCCCTGGTGGGCGTCCCGGTCGGCGAGGACGGCCTCGACCTCGACGCGCTCGAGGCCGCCGGACCGGTCGACGCCGTCCTGGTCAGCCCGACGCACCAGTACCCGCTCGGGTCGGTGATGCCCGTCGCCCGGCGCCGGCGGCTGCTCACCTGGGCCGCCACCACCGGCACCGTGGTGGTGGAGGACGACTACGACTCCGAGTTCCGGCACCGTGGCGCTCCCGTGCCCGCACTGGCCGCGCTCGACGCCGAGGGCGTGGTGCTGCACGTCGGCGGCTTCTCGAAGACGCTCGACCCCCGGCTGCGCTGCGCGTACGTCGTGCTGCCGACGGTCGCAGCGACGGGTTCCCCGGTGACGGAGGCGGTGCTCGCCGCCCGTCGGGCTCGTGATGCGGTCGTCGCCGAACCGGTGCAGGCCGCGCTCGTGCACCTGCTGCGGACGGGTGCGCTGCGGCGGCACCTGGGTCGGGTGCGTCGCGACTACACGCACCGCCGGGCCCGGATCGCGGCTCGGCTCGGCGACGTCGCCGGCCTGGAGGCCCGTGCCCTGAACGGCGGACTGCACGCGGTGGTCACGTGGTCGGGTCCGACCACGGGGGCGCAGATCGCGCGTCGGCTGGCGGACGCCGGGGTGCTCGTCGCGACGCTCGAGGAGTACGGGCTCGCGCCGGGCAGCACGCCGCCGGGCATCGTGTTCGGCTACGGCGCCGTGACGATGCCGGAGCTCGACCGCGCGCTCGACGCGCTCGTGACGGCGGTCACGGGACCCTGATCCGGGTCGTCAGCCGCCGTACTGGGCGGTGCCCACGACGTTCGACCCGGCACCCCGGCACGCGGTGATCAGGGTCCGCCCGACGAGTTCCCATTCGGGGGTCATCTCGAGCGCCGGCCCGGACTTCGGTGCGGGGTGCGCGTCGAGGTACTCGTGCGCGTAGTCGATCGCGTCGTCGAGCTCCTCGTCGGTGCTCGACAGGTGCTCGTAGCCGAAGCGTTCCGCCGCGATCAGTGCCTGGTACTGCGCCTCGGAGAGATCGCCCTGGCTTCGCCCGACCGTCGCGTTCAGCGAGATCGTCGTCAGCGCAGTGATCTGGCCGCAGATCGCCGCAGCACTCCGGTCTTCCTCCATCGGGTCCGTCGCGCCGCCCGCTGGCTGGGCGTCCGAGGTCTCCGAGGTGGGCGTCGGGGTCGACGTCGGCCGCGCCGCTGCGTCGGCGTCGGCCGAGCAGCCGGCGAGCGAGCCGGACACGAGGACCGCGCTCACGACGACCAGGGGCAGTGCGGACCGGAAGGAGACCATGGACGTCATCGTGGCAGCACCCTCGTGCTGCTCGCGTCGTCGTGTCCCGATCGAGACCTGGTCGAGACCGGATCGTGAGCTAGCGTCAGCGGGACTCGGCGGTGCCGTTCTTCCGGGCGTTCACCAGGTCGGCCAGGGACGGCTCACCGGCGTCGCCGGGCAGTGCGTGTCCGCGGCGGGCGGCCTTGCGGACCTGTCGGTAGGTGGTGACGTGCAGGGGGTCCACACCGTCGGCGGACTCGTAGTTCGACGGGGCAGTGGTGGTGGGCGATTCGGTCATCGCGACGGACGGTACGCGTGCCGGGAGCCGACGAACCACGTGCTGCGTTCCGCGGCCAAACAGGGTCCGAACGGGTGGAGCAGCCCTGGTGCGACGTCGGATTGTTCGCATAGAATGCGAACATGTTGATCACCGTCGACCCGCGGGCGCGAGCGACCCTGGCGGAACAGGTCGCCACCCAGATCCGGCACGCGATCGCCCGCGGCGAGCTGCGGAACGGCGAGCGGCTGCCCGCTGCGCGGGACCTCGCCGCCTCGGTCGACGTCAACATGCACACCGTCCTGCGCGCCTACGCGCTGCTGCAGGAGGACGGACTGATCGAGTTGCGGCGCGGCCGCGGCGCGACGGTCCTGCGATCGGGCAACGCCTCGTTCGACCGGTTGCGCACGCTCGTCGACGAGCTGCGCGACCAGGCGGACACCCTGGGTGTCTCGCTCGACGACCTGTTCACGATGATCAAGGGGGCACGATGACGACTCGACCGATGACCACGGGCACACGGCTGGCCGTGACGGCACCAGGGCTCCTGGTCGCGGTGGGACTGGTGCTCACCGCGGTCCTCGCGGCGTCCACCATGCCCGCGCGGATCGCGATCCACTTCCGGACGGACGGCACCGCGGACGGTTGGGGGTCACCGTGGACGGCTTTCTGGGTCACCCTGGCGGTGGCACTGGTGGCCGTCGTCCTCGCGTTCTCCGCGCTGCGCTGGCGCGACAGGCGGACAGCAGCCACGGTCCTGCTCGTCGCGAACCTGCTGGCCGGGACCCTCGGCTCGGCCTGGGTCGTGCTCGCGTGGACGAACACGGCCGGCGACGGCACCCTGTCCCCCTGGTGGACGGTCCCGTTCCTGCTCGTCGCCGTGGTGGTCGCCGCCGTCCCCGTGCTCGCACTGTTCCGGGTCGCTGCACCCGTGCCGGCCCACGAGGTCGCTCCCCTGGCGGTCGGGCCCGACACCCGCGTCGCCTGGCGCGCACGCGTCGGCAGCCGGTGGTTCGCGGTGATCGGGGCGGTCGTCGTGGTCCTCGGCGTCGGCACCGCCGTCTGGACGGCATCGGCCGGGGTGACGACGGCGGTCGTCTCCGGACTGGCGATGGTGATCGCGGGGATCGCCGTGCTGGTGCTGGCGCGGGTGGAACTCACCGTCGACCGTCGCGGCATGCGGCTCACGTCCACCTGGACGAGGATCCCCCTCATGCGCGTCCCGCTGGAGCGCATCGAGTCGTGCGGGTGGGAGCAGGTGACCCCGGGCCAGTGGGGCGGCTGGGGCTACCGGATCTCGGGCCGCGGCGTCGCCTACGTCGTGCGGTCCGGGCCGGGGCTGGTCGCGCGGCTCCGCGGCGGGCAGGCGCGGATGGTGACCGTGCCCGACGCTGCGGGCGGTGCCGCAGCCCTGGGCGCGCTGCTCGCCGGGCGCGAGACGGCCTGACGGGGCCGCACCGGGCCTCCAGGGCGGTGCGGCGGGTTCGGCGGCGGGCGTGAGACGGGTCAGAGGCTCGTCATGCCGCCGTCGACGCGGAACTCCGCTCCGGTGGCGTAGGACGACTCCGCACTGGCCAGGTAGACCATGATGCCGGTGACGTCGTCGGGGGTGCCGGGGCGGCCGAGGGGCGTGCGGGCGACGATCGCGGCTCGGGCCTCGGGGTCACCGGAGATCGCCGACACGAGGCCGGTCTCGGTGTAGCCCGGCACGACCGTGTTCACCCGGATGCCGTCCCGCGCGTAGGCCATCGCGGTCGCCCGGACGAGTGCGTGGATGCCGCCCTTGGTCGAGGAGTACGCCGCGAAGTCGGCGCCCTCGCCGTTCAGGCCGGTCGGCGACCCCGTGGCGATGACCGACCCGCCGGTGCCGCTCGCGAGCATCACCCGGACGGCGTGCTTGATCGTCAGGAACGTGCCGGTGAGGTTGACCGCGACCGTGCGGTCCCAGGTCTCCAGCGACAGGTCGGCGACCTTCGCGTCGTGACCGAACAGCTGCACACCGGCGTTCGCGACCACCACGTCGGGGCTCGCACCACGGTCGGCCAGTCCGGCGAACCCCGCGGCCACGCTCGCCTCGTCGGCGATGTCCATCGTGAGGCCGATCGCGGTCGGGCCGGCTGCGGCGGCGACACCGGCGGCCGCATCGGCGTCGCGGTCGGCGTAGACGACGGTCGCCCCCTCGGCCACGAAGCGGTCGGCGATCGCGCGGCCGATGCCGGACCCCGCTCCCGTGACGAGTGCGGTCCGGCCGTCGAGTCGTGCGGTCATGTGGGACTCCGTCCTCGGAGCAGCGCTGCTCCGTCACACCCATCATTGCCCAACCGGTTGACCGGTGCTAGGCATGCACCATGACTGCGACGTCGAACGACGAGATCGTGTCCGTCGGGCCCTGGCGTCTGGCCCTGCGCGGAGCCGAACTCGCCGACGTCACGTTCCGGGGCACGCTCGTCCTGCGCGCCGTCCGGTTCGTCGTCCGCGACCACGACTGGCGCACCGCCGACGACACCGTGCTGACACGCACGGTGGACGGTGACGATGAGCGCATCCGCATCGAGACCAGCGCACGGTACGACGGCGTCGAGGTCGTCCGCACCGTCCTCGAGGTCACGGTCGACGACGACACCCTTCGGGTCGCCGCGGTCGGGACGGTCACACGGGCCTTCCGCCGCAACCGCATCGGGCTCGTCGTCCTGCACCCGCCGACCCTGGCCGGGCAGCCGCTGACGGTGCGGCACCCGTCCGGTGGCGTTACCGCGACGGCGTTCCCGTTCTGGATCGCGCCGCACCAGCCGGCCGTCGACATCGCCGGGCTCGACTGGGCTGCGGGTCCGGTCGCGCTGTCGCTCGACCTGACCGGCGACGTGTTCGAGACCGAGGACCAGCGGAACTGGACCGACGCCTCGTTCAAGACGTACTCGACGCCCCTCGCCGAGCCGTTCCCGGTCGCGAGCACGCCGGGGACGACGGTCCGGCAGGGGCTCACCCTGCGTGCGACGGCGGGCGGTCCAGCAGGTGGTCCGGGCACCCGGTCGCCAGGCGCGGCCTCCCCCGCCCCGGACCTGGCGGCACTCGACGGGCCTGCTCCCGGTGCCGTGGTCACGCCGCCGCCGACGCTCCAGCTGCTCGCGGGTTCGGCACCGGTCGCTGCGCGCCCGGACGACGCCGACCTGCTCCGCGGGTTCCCGATCCTGGTCGAGCCGACCCTCGGCGCCCCGAACGTCGAGGCGGTGCTCGCCTCGGCCCGGCGGGACGCGGGTGGCGCTCCCCTGGACGTCCGGTTCGTCACCGACGACCCGGTGCTGCTGCGCGCGGCGATCGACGCGTTGCTCGAGGGCGGGCCGGTGGCGCGCGTCGGGGCGTTCGACCCGGTGTCGCACGTGACGACGCCGGCGCTGCAGCGGGCACTGCGCGAAGCGGCGGAAGCGGTCGGCGCGCTGGAGGTCGTCGCCGGTACCCGGGCCCACTTCACCGAGCTGAACCGCTCGATCGCGGTGTTCTCGGGTTGGGACGGCCTCCTGACCTGCAGCGTGACACCGCAGATGCACGACCGGTCGCCCGAACAGGTGACCGAGTCGATCCGGATGCAGCGCTGGGTGGTGACCAGCGCCTCCAGGCTGGCCGCCGGCAGGGCGCTGCACGTCGGACCGGTGACGCTGCGGCCACGGTGGAACGCGGTGGCGACGGCGCCGACCCGGGTCGTGACGGACGCGACCGTGGAGCACGGCTACGGCCCGGAGACCGTTCCGGACGCGACGGACCCGGCGCAGCACACGCCGGCCGCCACGCGGTGGTTCGCCGACGCGGTGCGGGCGCTGACGGTGCCGGGCGTGGCCTCGATCACGCTGGCCGAGGCGTGGGGGCCGCGGGGGTTCGTGGCCGCCGACGGCACGGGGAACGCCCCGCCGGAAGGGGGTCGGCGGGGCGTTCCGGTCCGGGCGCGCTGACGGGTCGGCGCGGTGGTCGGTGGCGGTCCGGCTCAGCGCCGGACGGCGTCGATCTTGAGCATCTTCGCGATGACCGAGTCGAGCTCGCTGTCGTCGAAGACCTGCTTCCAGTCCTCCTTGATGAGCTTCTCGCGGCCGTAGCCCATCGCGATGTGGCAGGCGTCGGAGAACGGGTTCGAGCCGCGCAGGCCGTTGGTCAGCGCGATCCAGGTGTGGCCGTAGAGCATGGCGCGGGCGGCCTCGCGGGGCACGCCGACACCGGTGACCGTTTCTTCGAGGGCGTCGTTGAGGAAGTCGCCGATCATGCAGGCGATCGTCTCGACCAGGGTCGGCTCGAGCACGGCCAGCTGCTTCACCGTGACCCAGTGCACCTGGATGACCGGGGCGTACATCGTGGTGATGACGGCCTCGGCGACGGCCTTGGCGCGGTCGCCCTCGTCGCCGAGCGACTCCGAGGCGTCGAAGGCCGCGATGACCTCCTGCGGGGCGGCGATGCCACCGAAGGTGTCGTCCCACTCGGCCTTGGTGGTGCGCTCGAGGAACACCGACGGGTGGCACGGGTGCGCCACGGCGTAGTGGATGTCCTCGCGCTTGGCGAGGAGACCCGCGTAGGCGGCGGCCGGGTCGAGCGTCAGGATGCTGGCGCCTGACTTCATGACGGGGACGAGCTGCTCGGAGATGGTGCCGAGCAGGACGTCCGGGACGGCGAGGATGACGACGTCGGCGGCCTTCGCGGCGTCGAGGCTGTCGGTGATCTCGCGGCCGAGGGCCTGGATGCGCTCCTGGCCGGCGGGCGAGGCCTCGCTGTAGAGGGTGGTGTACTCGCTCTTCGCGAAGTTGTTCGAGACGCGGGTGCCCATCTTGCCGCCGGCACCGATCACGGCGACGGTGACGTCGGCCGTGCCGGATCCGGCAGCGACGGTGTGGGGGGTGGTGACGGTGTCGGTCATGATTCCTTGCTCCTGATGTACTCGATGGTGTGTTCGGTCCACGCCGCTTCGATGCGGGTGGTGGTCTGTGCGGGGGGCTCCCCCGACAGCGGTTCGGCGCCCGCGTGTTCGTCCTGCCACGGCAGCCAGAACTCGATGACGCGGTTGATCCCACGGCGGTCTGGCTCGACTGCGGCTCGGACGGCGGTGTAGTCGAGGATCCCGGTGCCCGTGCGGACGCCGGTGTACTGGAAACCGACCCAGCCCGGTGAGCGGGTGAAGGCGGAGTCCTTGACATGCCAGTTGACGACGTGCGGGGCGGTCATCGCCACGACGTCCCCCGGGTGTTCGAGCCGTGCCACGGTGTTCGCCGGGTCGAGGCAGACGCCGAGGCGGTCGGAGCCGATCGCCCGGACGACGGCGACGAGGTCGGCGGTGGCGACGACCTCGTAGGTCTCCAGCGCGAGGGTCACGCCCGCGCGCTCGTAGGCGGGGAGCGCCTGCCGCAGGCGTCGTTCGGTCTCGGCCGCGTCGGGCTGGTCGTCGCCGCTCGTCCACATGCTGCGCACGAGGGTCGCGCCGAGCTGCTGCGCGACGTGCAGGTACCGGGCGAGGTGCTCCGGCCGGGTGCCGCGGGTGCCGACCTCGAGCGTGAGACCGAGGTCGGCGGCCAGGGACCGGATCGAGGCCAGGCGCTCGTCGGTCGCGGTGTCGAGCGGCAGGTGGTCGCAGATCTGGAACAGGTCGACGCCGTCGTGCGACGCGGCGTCGCGCAGGGCGTCGTCGAGGGACATCGGCGACGGGACGCGGTCGGACATGCGCCAGAAGTAGGCGTAGGTGGAGAGGCCGAGCAGGGAGGTCATGCCGGTGCTCCGTCCTGCGTCGCGGCCAGCGCCTCGGCTTCGTCGAGGATCGTGCGGATCGCCTCGGGGTCGTGGGCGAAGCGGCCGAGGAACAGGCCGCCGATGCGTCCGGCACCGCGGGTCAGCAGGCCCGGACCGGCACTGCCGCCGTAGATCGCGACGGAGCCGGCGAGCTCCGGCCGGGTCGCCAGGTGCTGCTCGATGCCGGCCAGGACCGCGACGATGTGCTCGTCGGGCGCGGGCTGCGGGGCGCCGATCGCCCACACCGGCTCGTACGCGGCGATGAGCGGTCCGGCGAGGCCGTCGGCGGTCGCGGTCGCCAGGAACCGGTCGAGCTGCGCGGTGACCTCGGCGATCGCGGCCGCGGGGTCGCCGTCGGCAGCGCGCTCGGTCTCGCCGATGCAGACCAGGGGCCGCAGGTGGTTGCGGTACGCCGCGTGCACCTTGCCGGCGATCTCGTCGTCCGTCTCGTGGAACAGGGAGCGGCGCTCGGCGTGTGCGATCTCGACGAGGTCGACCCCGATCTCACGGAGTTCGGCGCCGGAGACCTCGCCGGTGAAGGCACCCTCGTCGGCCCAGGCGAGGTCCTGGGCACCGAGCAGCACCGGAGCGCCTGACCCGGTCAGGATCGCTCGGACGGGGACGAGCGACGGGAACGTCGGCACCACGAAGAGCTCGACCGCGCCGGACCGCACCGCCGGGTGGCTCCGGGCGATGTCGGCCACGGCGGCCGCCCACGCGAGCGTCCGGGCATGGCTGAAGTACATCTTGAGCGACACCCCGATCGTCACCGGGGCGGCCGCCGTGGTCGCGGGCATCAGGCGTCGGTCCCGACCGGGGCGGAGCCGTCGTAGGCACAGATCGCGTTGACCTTCTCGGCGCTCGCGCTCGTCCGGTCGAAGGTGTAGCCGAGCCACTCCTTCGCCATCCGGCGCGCGACCTCGACCCCGACGACGCGCTGGCCCATGCAGAGCACCTGGGCGTCGTTCGACAGGATCGAGCGCTCCACCGAGAACGAGTCGTGCGCGGTCACGGCGCGGATACCGGGGACCTTGTTCGCCGCGATCGCGACGCCGAGGCCGGTGCCGCAGATCAGGATCGCGCGGTCGGCCTCGCCGTTCGCCACCAGACGGGCGGCGTCGACGGCGACGTGCGGGTAGGCCGTGTGGCCGTCGGCGTCCACGCCCACGTCGACGACGGAGGCCACGCGGGGGTCCTTCGCCAGGTCGGCCTTGATGACCTCCTTGTAGTCGAAGCCGGCGTCGTCCGAACCGACGACGATGCGGAACTGCTGCTCACTCATGCGGGTGTGCCTTTCGTGGTGGGGGTCAGGCGGGGACGGCGATGGTCGTCAGGACAGCGGCGGTGATGAGCGCGAACGAGATCGCGCCGGCGTCCGGGGTGCCGACGGCGTCCTCGCCGTGGGTGCGGGCGCGGCCCATCCGGGGCAACAGGTCGGCCGTGGCGTCCGCCGCGGTCTGTGCTGCGGCCGAGGCGGCCGACCAGGCGTCGACGAGTTCGTCGCCGGCGTCGACCCGGGCGGTGAAGACCTGGTCGAACGGCACGAGCGCGTCGACCATCGTCTTGTCGCCGGGGACGGCTCCGAAGGCCAGGACGGCTTCGGCGGCGGCGTGCACCGCGCTCTGGACGGTGGCGGGTGTCGGACGGGACTCGTCCCCGAGGACGCGACCCAGGGCCTCCAGGGCGGCACCCCAGATCGCACCGGACGTCCCACCGGCCTTGTCGGACCACGCGTCGCCGGCGATCGCGAGGACCGAACCGGCGCCGGCGCTACGGGCGGCGGCGTCCTGTGCCGCACGGTCGGCGGCGGTGGAGCCGCGCTGCATGCCGATGCCGTGGTCGCCGTCCCCGGCGACGGCGTCGATGCGGCCGAGCTCGTCGGCGTGGTCGTCGATGGTGGCGCGGATCGCGGTGATCGCGCTCGCAACGCGGGCAGCCGAGGCCTGGGACTCCTCGGTGCCGGGCGTCACGGGCACGACCACGCCGGCTTCGAGCACCTCGACCGGCACCGGCTGCTGCGGGACGGCGCCGCCCTTGCGGTACGCCGGGGCGTCGGCGGGGGCGGCCCAGAGCTGCTCGAGTTCGTCGTCGAGCCAGAACAGGGTGAGCGAGACGCCCGCCATGTCGAAGCTCGTGACGAGTTCGCCGACCTCGGGCTCGACGACGACGATGCCGGCGTCGGTGAGCTTCCGCTGGACGGCGCCGAAGACGACGAAGAGTTCCTCGTACTTCACCGAGCCGAGGCCGTTGAGGATCGGGACGACGCGGGGGCCGGCGGGTGCTGTTGCGGTGCCGTGTGTTGTGGTGCCGGTGCCGGTGCCGTCGGGTCGCTCGGTGAGGAGCTTGTCGACGAGCAGGTCGGCCAGGCCGTCCGCGGTGGGGACGTCGGCCTCGGCGATGCCGCGTTCGCCGTGGATGCCCATGCCGATGGCCATGCGCCCCTCGGGGACGGTGAAGAGCGGCTCGTCGGCGCCGGGCAGGGAGCAGCCCGAGAACGCGACCCCGAAGCTGCGGGTGCGGTCGTTGGCCCTGGTCGCGATCGCGGTGACCGCGTCGAGGTCGTCGCCGCGCTCAGCGGCCGCGCCGGCCACCTTGAACACGCAGAGGTCCCCCGCGATGCCGCGGCGCTTGTGTGCCTCGTCGGCGGGCGCGGACGCGACGTCATCGGTCACGCGGACCGTGCGGACGTCGATGCGCTGTGCCTCGAGTGCCCGTGCCGCCGCGTCGAAGTTGAGGACGTCACCCGCGTAGTTGCCGTAGCTCAGCAGCACGCCGCCGCCGTGCTCGGACGCCCTCGCGACCGCGGTGACCTGCTGGGCACTCGGGCTGGCGAACAGGTTGCCCATCGCGGCACCGGCCGCCAGGCCGTGCCCGACGAGGCCACCGAAGGCCGGGTAGTGGCCGGAGCCACCGCCGACGACGAGCGCGACGGTGCCCTCGGGGCTGGTGGTGGAGCGGGCGACCCCGCCGTGCACCTTGCGCACCCGGGCGCGGTTGGCGGCGACGAAGCCGTCCACCATCTCGTCGGCGAAGTCCGCGGGGTCGTTGAACAGGCGGGTCATGCGCCGGCCTCCTTCGCGATGGCGGTCGGTCCGTCCGTGGCGGCGACCGCGGTGTCGGCTGCGGACGCCGCGGCGGCCGCTTCGTTGCGCTTCGTGTTCCGGCCGAGCACGAACATGAGCACGCTCGACAGCACCATGAAGAACCCGACGATGAACATCGGCACCTGGTACCCGCCGGTCCACTCGCTGACCGCACCCGTGATGTACGGGGCGGCGAACCCACCGAGGTTGCCGACGGTGTTGATGAGGGCGACCCCCGCGGCTGCGGCGGCACCGGTCAGGAACTGCGTCGGGACCGTCCAGAAGTTCGGCAGGGCCGCGAAGATCGCACACGCGGTGATCGCGATGACCGCGACGGTGGCGGCCGGGCTGTTCATGTAGAGCGCGACCGGGATGCTCAGGCCACCGACCAGGGCCGGGACGGCGATGTGCCAGACCCGGACGCCACGACGGAAGGCGTCACGCGACCAGAAGTACAGGACCACCGCGGCGGGCACGTACGGGATGGCCGTGATGAGGCCCTTCTGGAACAGGTCGAACGTGGTGCCGAACTGCTCCTGGAAGCCGTCGATGATCGTCGGCAGGAAGAAGCTGAGCGCGTAGAGGCCGTAGATGAAGCCGAAGTACACCGCGGCGAGCATCCAGACGCGGCCGGAGCCGAAGGCCGCACGCAGGCCGCCCTTGCCGTGACCGTCCCCGCCGCCCTTCGCGGCGCTCTCGGCAGCGAGCGTCGTCTCCAGCCAGACCTTCTCGTCCTCGTCGAGCCACTTCGCCTGCGACGGCTTGTCCTTGAGGACGAAGAGGCACAGGACGCCGACGATGATCGCCGGGATCGAGACGCAGAGGAACATGAAGCGCCATCCGGCCAGGCCGCCGAGGATCCCCTCGTGGGTCATCAGCCAGCCGGCGAGCGGGGAACCGATGACGCTCGTGAGCGGCTGCGCCAGGTAGAACAGCGCGAGCATCTTGCCGCGGTGACGGGCCGGGACCCAGGTCGACAGGAACAGGATCGCGCCGGGGAAGAAGCCGGCCTCGGCGATGCCGAGCAGGAAGCGCAGGCCGACGAGCTGCGGGTAGTTCTGCACCCACGTGAAGAGCAGGGACACGATGCCCCACGTGATCATGATGCGGGCGAGCCAGATCCGGGCGCCGAACTTGTGCAGCGCCAGGTTGGACGGCACCTCGAGCACGAGGTAACCGATGAAGAACACACCGGACGCGAAGCCGAACTGGGCGGCGGTCAGGCCGAGGTCGGCCTCCATGCCGTTGGGGGCGGCGAAGGAGATCGCGGTGCGGTCGAGGAAGTTGATGAAGAACATCAGTG
>Ga0308167_1003488_pt1 | contig 12507 bp, 11 predicted proteins | sample PhyCR1_2_FD_202138 | JGI IMG/M metagenome (GOLD analysis project Ga0308167, IMG submission 202138) | Phyllosphere microbial communities from UC Gill Tract Community Farm, Albany, California, United States - DLSLRC.R1 | ecosystem: Host-associated > Plants > Phyllosphere > Unclassified | place... | reverse complement strand
CGCAGACGACGCTCGACAAGCCGTACTCGGCGCTGCCGGTGCTCGCCGCGGCTGCTGACTCGGTCACCGACGAGCAGACGAAGACGTTCCTCGACATCTACAACAACAAGGCGAAGCCGCTCCCGCTGGTGCCCGCCGAGGACCAGTTCGAGTCCACGGTCGGCAAGGCGATGAACGACATGTTCGCCAAGATCGCGACCGGTTCCACCGTCTCGGACAGCGACATCAAGTCGGCGCTCCAGACCGCCCAGGACCAGGTGTCCCAGGCCGCTGGTTGATCCGCCCAGGAGGCCCGGGTCGCGTCCGCAAGGACGCGCCCGGGCCTCCACCCCTCAGGTCCACGGCCCGCCCACGTCGAGCCCGCGACCTGCGGTTCCGCACCCGGCCACACGCCGGGGGTGAGCCGATCGGCTCACGCATGCCGCGCCTCCCGACCGCTGCCACGGTCCGCGCGAAGCACCCGATCCCCCTCCTGCCGAAAGGCCCCCGCTCATGTCCACCTCGGTCCTGCCCGACTCCGAGCGCATCGACCTGACCCACACGAAGGGCCCGACCACGTCGGGCCGTCCGCCCGGTCGGAAGCGCAAGGGACACTGGCTGCCCTACGCGCTCGTCGCGCCCGCCATCCTCTTCGAGCTGCTGATCCACATCGTGCCGATGCTCACCGGCATCTGGATCTCGTTCATCCAGCTCACCAAGTACTTCATCGCCAACTGGGGTGCCGCACCGTTCGCGGGGCTGCGCAACTACTCGGTCGTCATCGACTTCGACCAGGCGATCGGCAAGGGCGTCCTGAACTCGTTCCTCATCACGTGCGGCTTCACGGTCCTCGTGGTCGGGCTCTCGTGGACCTTCGGCATGGCCGCCGCGGTCGCGCTGCAGAAGCCGTTCAAGGGTCGCGGTCTGTTCCGCACGCTCTTCCTCGTGCCGTACGCGCTGCCGATGTACGCCGGCATCATCACCTGGAAGTTCATGTTCCAGCGTGACTCGGGTGCGATCAACCACATCCTCGTGGACCAGCTGCACCTGTTCAACGGCACCGGGCCGTTCTGGCTGATCGGCTCGAACGCCTTCGTCTCGGTCGTCGTCGTGGCGATCTGGAAGACCTGGCCGTTCGCGTTCCTCATGCTCATGGCCGGCCTGCAGTCCGTGCCGAACGACGTGTACGAGGCCGCGTCGGTCGACGGCGCGAAGCCCTTCCGGCAGTGGCGCTCGATCACGCTGCCGATGGTGCGCCCGGTCAACGTGACGCTCGTGCTCGTGATGTTCCTCTGGACGTTCAACGACTTCAACACACCGTTCGTGCTGTTCGGCTCGACCGCCCAGCCCCCGGCGGCGGACCTGCTGAGCTTCCACATCTACAACGCGTCCTTCATCACCTGGAACTTCGGCTCCGGTGCCGCGATGAGCGTCCTGCTCCTCATCTTCCTGCTCATCGTCACCGGCATCTACCTGGCCGTGACCAACCGGAGGTCCGTCCGTGCGTGAGACATTCGGCGCCAAGTCCTTCAAGGTCGTGACCCTGGTCGTCCTGACCCTGTTCACGGTCGTCCCGCTCTACGTGATGATCACCACGGCCATCAAGCCGCTCGGTGACGTGCAGAACGACTTCACGTGGATCCCGACGAACATCACCATCCAGCCGTTCATCGACATGTGGTCGACGGTCCCGCTCGGCAAGTACTTCATCAACTCGCTCGTGGTCTGCACGGTCGCGACGGTGTTCTCGCTGATCATCGCGACCTTCGCCGCCTACGGTGTCTCGCGCTGGAACTTCAAGGGCAAGAGCACCTTCACCACCGCGGTGCTCTCCACCCAGATGTTCCCCGGCGTGCTGTTCCTGCTCCCGCTGTTCCTCATCTTCACGAACCTCGGGAACGCGCTCGGCATCCAGCTCGTCGGCAGCTGGACCGGCCTGATCATCACCTACCTGACGTTCACGCTCCCGTTCTCGATCTGGATGCTCGCGGGCTACTTCGAGACCATCCCGCGTGAACTCGACGAGGCCGCGATGGTCGACGGCTCCGGCCCGATGGGTGCCCTGTTCCGGGTCATCCTGCCCTCGGCGCGTCCGGGTCTGGTCGCGGTCGGCATCTACTCGTTCATGACGGCGTGGGGCGAGGTGCTCTTCGCCTCGGTCATGACGAACGGCGACGGGCAGACGCTGGCCGTCGGTCTGCAGCAGTACTCGACGCAGACGAACGTGTACTGGAACCAGATCATGGCGGCGTCCCTCGTCGTCTCGATCCCGGTCGTGATCGCGTTCCTCATCGTGCAGCGGCAGTTCGTCGCCGGCCTGACGGCCGGTGCGGTGAAGTAGGCGGGACCGCCTGACGGGAGGCGGGGTGGGGGCCCCCCCCGCACCGCGCCTCCCGTCCATGCGTGCGCTGGTGCGCGCGTGCGTGCGCTGGCAGCGAGACTCGGCCGGGCGGACGCTTTCGCGTCCGCGAGGCCACGAAGGTGTCCGCCGGGGCGAGACTCGGCGGACGGAATCCGGACAGGATGGGACCATGAGCGAGCCACGCGGGCGGCAACTGCTGCCGGGACAGACCAGCCGGGTGCACGTGTACGACGTCGAGAGCCGGGCGAGCCGGCTCGTGTTCGAGTCGAGCTCGGTGCTCGTCGAGGCGCCGAACGTGCTGCCCGACGGCACCCTCGTGCTGAACGGGGACGGCGACCTCTGGCTGCTCCGGCCCCCTGCAGACGGCGACGCCGTGCTCGACGAGACCGCCCTCGTGCGCGTCCCGATGCCCGGCGTCCCTGAGATCAACAACGACCACGTGCTCGACCCCTCGGGCAACTCCGTCGTGGTGAGCGCCCGCGACGGGGACCTGTACCGGGTGCCCGTGCCGGCCGGGGGAGCGGCCGCGACCCTCACCGATGTCACCACCGCGCTGCCGGTCGTCCGGAAGTTCTACCTGCACGGCATCGCGCCCGACGGCGAGACCCTCGCGGCGATCGTCGGGGAGCGCACCGAGGAGGGCGTCTGGACCACCGACGTCGCCCTCGTCGACCCGGCCACCGGGGACCCGACGTTCCTGACCCGCGACGAGCACCCCGACGACGGCGTCTCGTTCGCGGGCGACATGCTCGTGTGGAACTCGGAGCGGTTCACGCCGGGCACCGCGCAGCTCGTCGCCCTCTGGCCCGGGGCGACCGACCCGGTCCGGATCACGAACGACGACCGGGTGAACTGGTTCCCGCACGTCTCGCCGGACGGCGCCCACCTGCTCTACCTGTCGTACGAGCCCGGCGTGCAGGGCCACCCCGCTGACCACCGCGTGGAGCTCCGGCTCCTGCCCGGCTCGCTCGTGCGCGGCGCCCGGATCGCCGTCCAGCCGGAGACCCTCGTCGCGCTCGAGGGCGGGCAGGGGACCGTGAACGTGCCGCCGTGGTCGCCGGACTCGCGCTGGTTCGCGTACTGCGACTACCCGGTGGCGTAGGGGCGCCGGGCGCCGCCGGGCGCCGCGGCGGCGCCGCGAGTTCACGCGCTGAGCGACAGTTCACGCGCTCGGTGGCCCGTGAACTGTCGCTCAGCGCGAAACACCGGCGGAGCAGCGGCCCCGGCGGCCACGGCGGCCCCAGCGGCCCCGGCGGCCGGCCCCTCCTACACCTCGCGCACCTGGCCCTGCTTGATGTGCAAGCGGCGCTCGGCCCGCTTCGCCACCCACGAGTCGTGCGTGACGATGACCACGGTGAGCCCGCGCTCCTTCCACTGCTTCTCGATGAGCCCCATGATCTCGTCACGGGTCGCCTCGTCGAGCGCACCGGTCGGCTCGTCCGCCAGCAGCACGCTCGGGTTCTTGACCAGCGCCCGCGCGATGGCCACGCGCTGCTGCTGCCCGCCGGACAGCTCCGCGGGCAGGTGGTCGAGCCGTTCGCCGAGGCCGACCTCCCGGAGCGCCGCGGTCGCACGGTCGCGGATCTCCGACCGCGACCGGTTCGCGAGGGATCCGGCGAACGCGGTCTCGACGTTCTCCAGCGCCGTCAACGTCGGGATGAGGTTGAAGCTCTGGAAGACGAACCCGATCTCGGTCGCCCGCAGGTTCGTCAGCGCCCCGTCTCCGAGCTTCGCCACGTCCTGGTCACCGAGGAGCACGCTGCCGGCACTCGGACGGTCGAGCGCGCCGAGCATCTGCAGCAGGGTCGACTTGCCGCCGCCGGTCGGCCCCTGGATCGCGACGAGCTGTCCCTGCGGGATGGTCAGGTCGACGTTCGTCAGCGCGGTGACGGTCCGGTTCTTCTGCTTGTACGTCTTGCTCACGTTCTTCAGGGCGTAGATCGGCCTGGAGGCGCGGCTCGCCTCCGCAGCGGAGGGCGCGGTGTCGATGCTGGTCACGGGGGCTCCTGTCGGTTCCGGTGTCGATGCGGTGCTGTCGGGGCCGGCGACGACGGGGGTCGTGCCGGTGGTCGGGCCGGGCATCAGGCCACGCTCCGCAGGGCCTCGGCCGGACGGAGCCGGCTCGCTCGCCAGCCGCCGAGTGCGCCGGCGATGAGACCGCCGAGCACGGCGAGGCCGATCGCGAGCAGGATCACCTCGACGGTGACGGGGGCGTGCAGGACGACGTCGGTCGTCGAGGCCGTGCTCGCACCGCCGCCGCCGAACCCACCGGCCGGAGCGCCACCGGTCGTGCCGCTGCCGGCCGCCGCCGTCGCCGCGCCGCCGGGCATCCCGCCGCCGCCCATGCCGCCGCGGTTCGTCGCGGACGAGGCGCTCGCCGAGATCGTCGGGGAGATGACGTTCACGACGAGGATGCCGATGAGACCAGCGGCCGCTCCGATCACGCCGCCGATGATGCCCTGCACGAGGGACTCGCCGGCGACCTGTCGCGTGATGCGGCCGTTCGACCAGCCGATCGCCTTGAGGGTGCCGAACTCCCGCGTGCGCCGGGTGACGCCGGAGATCGTGAAGAGGATGGCGATGAGGAACGCCGCCGCGAGGACGACGATCGACAGCCAGGTGCCGAGGTTCGAGACGAGGCTCGAGGCGGTGCTCAGCGAGCCCGAGACGCTCGACGCGAGGTCGGCCTCGGTCGAGACGGTGGCGCTGGTCAGCTGCTTCTGCAGGGCGGACTTGATCGTGCCGACGTCCGACGAGGACGATGCCGAGACGTAGATCGAGGTGACCTTGCCGTCGAGGTCCGCCAGGGCCTGCGCGGTGTCCAGCGGGATGTACGTGTTCGAACCGGTGGTCGACGACGAACCGGTGGACGACACGATGCCGATGACCGAGAAGTCCTTCCCGCCGATGGAGACGGTGTCGCCGACGGCCTTCGACTCGCTCTTCGCGTAGGCGGCGTCGAGCACGACGACGTCCTTGCCCGCGTCCGCCGACGTGAACGCGCGACCCTTCGTGAGCTCGGTGCTCGTCAGCGGCCCGACGGTGTCACCGGACACCGGGATGCCCGTGACGGTGAACGAGTCGACGCTGAACGACCCGCCGCCGAAGCCGCCGGCGCCCTCGCCGCCGCTCGGCGGACCCTGCTGGGTCCCGGTGCCGCTGCTGTCGCTCGAGCTGCTGCTGCTGTCCGACTGCTGCTGCACCTGGCCCGAGAACGTGCTGTTCTCGAGGGTCAGGACACCGGTCGCGGCTTTCACCCCGCTCGTGCTCGTGACGGTCTGCACGTCCGACGCGCTGAGCGTGCTGGACCCGCGGGAGACGGCGAGCCGGGACTGCGAGAGGTCGGTCGACCCACTGCCGCTGCCGGAGCTGCCCTGGCTGCCGAAGTCGAAGCTCGGACGCCCGGTGGCGGAGCCGGTCGGGGTCTCGGTCTTCGTCACGGTGATGTCGGTACCGACGCCGTAGACGGACTGCAGCACGCTCGCCTGCGCGGCCTTCACGCCGCCCGCGATCGAGGACACGATGACCACGAGGGCGATGGCGAGCGCCATGCCGATCGCGATGATGACGGTCTGCTTCTTGCGGTTCGTGAGTTCGCGCCTGAGGTAGGTCAGGAACATGGTTCTCCTCGGTGTTGGGGTCGAGGAGACCGTAGGGAGGCAGTCGATGAGCGGCGCTGCGGGATCCCAAGAACTTCCGATGAAGCCTCAGCTGGCGTCGCCGTACGTCCGGCGGAGGTGCTCGGCGTAGCCGCCCGGTGTCCGACCGTCGAACCGGCCGCTCGTCACCACGGGGAGGTCCGTCGTCGCACGCACGTCGAACCCGAGGGCTCGTGCACGCTCGACGAGCCGGACGTCCTCGTGCTCGGGCACCGGGTCGAAGCCGCCGATCGCCAGGCACACGTCCCCCCGCAGCCCGAGGTTCGCACCGTGCACGTGGCCGAGCGTCGACCCCGGCGGGTGCGCGTGCGTCCACCGGGCGAGGACCACGGGGTCGAGGTCGTCCGGGTCCGGGACCACGGCCCCCACCAGGACGTGCGCGCCGTCGGCGTGGGCCTCGACCTGCTGCACGAGCCAGCCCGGGTCGACGCGGGAGTCGGCGTCCGTGTGGGCCGTCCACCGCGCGGACGGCTCCGGGCCCGTCGCGAGGGCACGGGTGGTCCCGACGGCCCGTGCTCGTCCGACGCCGAGGTGCGCGGTCTCGACGACCTCGAGGGGGACCTCGGTCCAGAGCGGATCCGCGGCCGCCGCCGACCGGAGGACGAGCGCGGTCCGGTCCGTGCACCCGTCGAGGACGACCATGACCGACACCTCGACCGTGGGGTGCGCTCGCCGCAGGACCCGGACCGCGTCGGCGAGAGCGTCGACGCAGCTGCCGATGCCGTCCTCCTCGTCGTGTGCCGGCACGACGACGTCGACGCGTGCGGGGAGCGTCACGGGGTCAGCCCTTCCGTCGTCGCGACGGAGACCACCGACGGACCGGGGAAGACGCTCAGGACGAAGTCCTCCTCGACGTGCCGGACGAGCGCGGGCCGCGGCCACCGCTCGGCGATCCGGGCGTCCACGACGTCTCCCGAGGTCACGGCGTCGTCGTCGGGGTGCCGCCAGTGACAGGCGACGAGGACACCGTCGTCGTCGAGGGAACCGAGCACCCGGTCGATCGTGGCGTCGAGGTCCGCCGGCGACAGGTAGTACCCGACCTCGGACACCACGACGAGGTCCCATCGACGGTCCGGCCACTCCGACGGCAGCTCGGCCTGGACGAACCGGGCGGCCGGCGCACGCAGCCGGGCACGTTCCAGTGGTGCCGCGGCGATGTCGGTCCCGAGCACGGCGTCGGCGCGCTCGGTCAACGCGGCCGTCAGCACCCCCGTCGCGCAGCCGAGCTCGAGCGCGGACCGGTACCGCTCGCGGGGGAGCGCCGCCAGGGTCACGGCCCGCTTCCGTCGTTCGTACCAGGAGCCCTCGAAGTCCCAGCCCTCCGGCTTCCGCTCGTAGTGGGCGTCGAAGGACTCCCGGGAGCGGGAGGACTGCACCGCGGACACGGCGAAGAACCACTCGGTCGGCCGCAGGTGGTGCGCGGCGTGCCGGGCGTCGACGATCGCCTCGTCGCCCGGGGCCGGCGAGAGCGGCCGGGTCTGCGAGGGGTAGGCGTCGAGTGCGGCGCGCTTCCGGTCCAGGACCGCCGACGACAGCGCCAGCGACCGGGCCCGGTCCCAGGGCGCCGCGGGGTCGGACGGGTCGTCCCAGTGCCACACCCAGATCGGGTACTCGAGCAGCTCCGCTCCCGGAGTGCCCGCGACGACGTCCTCGGCGACCTCGCCCGCGATGCGGTGGTCCCGGTGCCCGTCCCCACGCCACGGCGCGACGACGAGCACGGGACCGTCGACCGGCCCGACCCGCTCGGTGAGCGCCGCCCGGAGCACGTCCGGGTGCTCACGGAGTCCACCGTCCGGGACGTCCAGGACCGCGGCGCTCGCCGTGGGGGCGAGTGCCGCCAGCGCCGCCCGGAACTCGGTGTCCCGGATCGCTCGGAGCCGCTCGGGGGAGGTGCTCGGCGAGTCCGGGTGCGAGCCCTCGCCGCGGGTCACGAGCAGCACGTGCACGGGGACACCGGCGTCCGCGGCGGACGCGATCAGCCCGCCGGCGCCGAGGGTCTCGTCGTCGGGGTGCGGTGCGACGACCACGACCGCGGCGACCCCGTCGAGCCGCACCGGCAGCGAGGGCACCGACCGCAGGAAGGGCGTCCAGTCCGCGGGGTCGGTGCCCGGCTCGCGGTGGTCGAAGCTCACCACGCGACACCGCCGCGCTCGACGACGATGCGGCCGGCACGGGCGAGGTCCCGCTCGCCGTGGTCCTGCAGCACGTAGAGCTCGAGGTCGGCGACGCGCGCGGCGACCGCCGGGTCCGAGGTCAGGGGAGCGGGGCCGATCGTCCGCACGACCCGCTCCCGGACGGCGTCGACGGCCCGGCGGACCCGGGAGCGCACGACCTGGGCGAGCAGCGACCAGTCGTCGTCGGAGTCCGGGGCGGACGCGGCGCCGGAGTCGGTGCCCGCGCCGTCGATCCGGGCCGCGGCGTCGGCGAGGGCGTCCTCGGCGTCGGCGAGGTCGGCGACCGTCGCGCCGAGGGCGGCCTGCAGCAGCTCGGACTCGGGCCGGGACACCACCAGGGAGCGGAGCACCCGGGCGAGTCCGACCGCGCCACCCCACCAGCACGCCGCGACACCGATCCCGCCCCAGGCGAACCCCGGACGCGTGAGGTACCAGCCGGGAGCGCCGACGGGCGTCGCGTGCACCCCGGCGAAGTCGACCGGGCCGCTCGGCACGTCCGGCATGCCACGGGCGACCCAGGCCTCGTCGTGCACCGTCACACCGTCCTGCCGGAGGTCCACCGCGAACAGCTGCCGGTCGTCTCCGACGTGGGCGGTGACGAGCGCGTTCGAGAGGCTCGACGCGAGGGAGCACCACGGCTTCGTGCCGTCGAGCGCGAACGAGCCGCCCGACCCGCCCGACGTCGCCGTGAGCCGCAGCCCCGGGCCCTCGGCGGCGAACACGCCCCACGTCGAACCCTCCGGAGCGTCCACCCCGGCCTGCGCGAGGATGCCGAGCGCGTCGAGGTGCGGCTCGACCGTGCGAGCGAGGGCGACGTCCGCGGCTGCGACGGCAGCGAGTGCGGCGAAGGAGCCGCCGGCCGTCCCCGCGGACAGCAGCGGGGCCGTGGAGGCGACCGACCGCGCGAACGCGAGCCGGTCCGCCGGGGTCGCGCCGCGCCTCCCGGGACCGCCTGCGATCCGGGCGGACTCCTCGATGCGCGCGGTGTCGACGGATCGGGCGGAGGCCGGCCAGGCCGAGGATCGGAGCATGGCGCTCACGGTACGGAGCGGACGCCGAGTGCCTGCTCGGGAATCCACAGAGCGCCGAGGGGCGCTCCACAGACCGCTCATAGGAAACTCTCGATACTCGAAGACGTGACCATCTCCCAGCCTGCAGCAGCCCCGCGCCTCACGCGTGCCGACGGAACCCCGTTGCGCATCCTCGTCGTCGACGACGAGGCCAGCCTCACCGACCTCCTGTCCATGGCGCTCCGCTACGAGGGCTGGGACGTCAAGAGCGCGAACGGCGGCCAGGACGCACTGAGCACGGCGCGCGAGTGGAAGCCGGACGCGATGGTGCTCGACGTGATGATGCCGGACCTCGACGGTCTGCAGGTGCTCAGCCGGCTGCGGCAGAACAACGACGACACCCCGGTGCTGTTCCTCACCGCCAAGGACTCCGTGGAGGACCGCGTCACCGGTCTCACCGCGGGCGGCGACGACTACGTCACGAAGCCCTTCTCCCTCGAAGAGGTCGTGGCGAGGCTCCGCGGGCTCATCCGTCGCTCGCAGATCTCGATCTCCGAGGCCGGCGACTCGCGCATCGTCGTGGGCGACCTGGTGCTCGACGAGGAGTCGTACGAGGTGTCCCGCGCCGGTCGGCCGATCGAGTTGACCGCGACCGAGTTCGAGCTCCTCCGCTTCCTGATGCGCAACCCGCGCCGCGTGCTGTCGAAGGCGCAGATCCTCGACCGCGTCTGGTCCTACGACTTCGGGGGCAAGTCCTCCGTCGTCGAGATCTACATCTCCTACCTGCGCAAGAAGATCGACGCGGGCGAGACCCCGATGATCCACACGGTGCGCGGCGTCGGGTACGTCATCAAGCCCACGTCCTGAGGTCGGTGCAGTGACCCTCCGTCGTCGGCTCGTCCTGAGCATCGTCGCGCTCGTCGTCGCCGTCAGTGCGGTCATCGGTGCCGGGAGCATCATCGCGCTCGCGTCCATCCAGACGGGCACGATCGACAGCCAGCTCTCGAAGGCGACCGACCGTGCGAGCACGAAGTTCGGCGAGGGACAGCAGAACCCGAACGGGCAGCGCCCGAACGACGACGCCCTGCAACCCCTCGGCCAGGCGGCCGGCACCCTCACCGCGTACTACTTCTCCGGTGGCGGCGCGGGCGGGATCGTCCTGACCGACAACAGCTCGCGGCTCCAGCTCACGACGACGCAGCTCGACCGCCTGGGCAACGTCAAGGTCGGCGTCGACCCGGCCACGATGGACCTCGGCGGATCGCTCGGCCGCTACCGCGTGGCCGCCGTGCAGGTCGACAACCCGGTGCTCGGCAACGCCGTCCTCGTGGTCGGACTCCCGATGTCACCCGTGTACGAGAGCGTCCGGTCGCTGCTGCTCGTCGTGATCATCGTCGTCGCGGCAGCGCTCGTCGCCGCGTCCGTCGTCGCCGCGGTCGTCGTCCGCCGGTCCCTGCGGCCGCTCGAACGGGTCGCCGAGACCGCCTCGACCGTCGCCCGCATGCCACTCGAGCGCAGCGACGCCCTGCAGGACGTCCGCGTGCCCGACACCGACCCCCGCACCGAGGTCGGCCGCGTCGGCAGCGCCTTCAACCGGATGCTCGGCCACATCGCCGGCGCCATGCAGGCCCGCGAGCGCTCGGAGCAGAAGGTCCGCCAGTTCGTCGCCGACGCGTCGCACGAGCTGCGGACGCCCCTGGCATCGGTGCGTGGGTACGCCGAGCTCACCCGTCGGATGGGTGCGGACCTGCCGAAGGACGTCGTGTACGCGATGAGCCGGATCGAGTCCGAGTCGAAGCGCATGACGAGCATGGTCGAGGACCTGCTGCTGCTCGCCCGACTCGACGAGGGCCGCGAGATCCAGTTCGACGACGTGGACCTCACCGGGCTCGTGCTCGACGCGGTGAACGACGCGCACGCGGCGTCGCCGGACCACCCGATCGAGGTGGACGTCCCGTCGACCCCGGTGACGGTGGTGGGCGACGCCGCGCGCCTGCACCAGGTGATCGTCAACCTCGTCACCAACGCCCGGACCCACACCCCGGACGGCACCCGCATCACCGTGGGGCTCGCGCCGTCGGCCTCGGGCACCGGCGTGGACCTGACCGTGCGGGACACCGGGCAGGGCATCGACCCGGAGTTCCTGCCGAAGCTGTTCGAGCGGTTCGCCCGCGCCGACAGCTCCCGCTCGCGCACCGCGGGGTCGACCGGGCTCGGGCTCGCCATCGTGGACGCGGTCGTGCAGGCGCACGGCGGGTCCGTGGACGTGACGAGCGAGCCGGGGGACACCGTGTTCACGGTGCACCTGCCGTCGGAGCGGCCGGCGGCCGGCGCGGCGTCGGCCGCGGCTGGCGGTGCGTCGGCAGCGGCCGCTGGGCCTGCTGCGTCGTCCGCGTCCGCGTCCGCTTCCTCGTCCGGGGACGCGACCGACGACTGGTCGGCGACCCCGGTCCCGTCCGCCACCGACTGACGGACGGGAGGCGCGGTGCGGGCCGGCACCGCGCCTCCCGTCCGACGGTTGGTCGCGACCGTCGTGCCGTGCTACAGTTCTCGAAGCCAAAGACCGCCGGTTGTCGTGCTGCTCGCAGCGCGAACGAAGGTCCTCACTCATGAGGCAGCCCGCGCAGGTGTTCCGAACCTCTCCTTCCGTTCGCGGGGGAGTAGCTCCGAGCCTCTGCGCCGGAGCTTTTTTCATGTGGTGGAGTCCTGGGGCTGCCGGCAAGAACCCCAAGGAGAACCATGGCGAACAAGGAAGCTGCGGTCGCCGAGCTCACGGAGTCCTTCCGTAGCTCGAACGCCGTTCTGCTCACCGAGTACCGCGGTCTCACGGTCGCGCAGCTCAAGGAGCTCCGCAACTCGATCCGTGAGCACGCCACGTACGCCGTGGTGAAGAACACGCTGACCAAGATCGCGGCGAACAACGCCGGCATCTCGTCGTTCGACGACGAGCTCGCCGGTCCGTCCGCTCTCGCCTTCGTCCACGGTGACACCGTCGCCGTCGCGAAGTCGCTGCGTGCATTCGCCAAGGCGAACCCCGAGCTCGTGGTGAAGGGTGGTTACTTCGACGGTAACCCGCTCTCCGCGACCGAGGTGGACAAGCTCGCCGACCTCGAGTCCCGTGAAGTCCTGCTCGGCAAGCTCGCCGGCGCCTTCAAGGCCTCGCTGTTCGGTGCTGCGTACCTGTTCCAGGCCCCCCTCTCGCAGGCCGTCCGCACCGTGGACGCCCTTCGCGAGAAGCAGGAGTCCGCGGCCTGATCAGGCTCGCGTTCCACAACCACACGATCTAGCTAGTAGTAGGAGAAAATCATGGCGAAGCTTTCGCA
>Ga0308167_1003487_pt1 | contig 12511 bp, 8 predicted proteins | sample PhyCR1_2_FD_202138 | JGI IMG/M metagenome (GOLD analysis project Ga0308167, IMG submission 202138) | Phyllosphere microbial communities from UC Gill Tract Community Farm, Albany, California, United States - DLSLRC.R1 | ecosystem: Host-associated > Plants > Phyllosphere > Unclassified | place... | reverse complement strand
CCGGGTCACCCCATGCGCCGCCGCCCGCTGCAGCGCCAGGATTATCGTCTGATAATCCTGGCGCTGCAGCGGGCTGAATCCGCTAATCAGGCTGGCCGTACAGACTCCCCGCCACGCCGGATCGGTCACCAGTTCACCCAGCACCGACTGCAGCGTCTCGCGCTGTTGCGCGGAGGTCGTGGCGGAGGTGATCAGCGGCAGCCCTGGCGCAGGCGGGGTTTCGCCAATAATGTGCAGTCCCTGTAGCTCCTCTGGCGCATACCGGGCGATCAGTGCCCAGCTGACACAATCAATCGCCGCGATATCCGCCTGATGCTGGCGCACCGCCGCCAGGGACTGACGATGTCCGCCGCTCAGCACCAGCCGTGAAAACACCACGCCCTGCTGTGCCGTCACCAGGCGCAGCGCGTTATAGCCGGAGTGCGAATCCACGCTGTTAGTTACCGCCCGACGCGCATGAAAATCGCTTAGCGTCGCGCCCTGATCCCGTGCCACCAGCCAGCTACGATAATCGGGGCCGCTGCAGCCTGGCGCGCTGTAGTGAAACGTGCCAACCAGCTGCACCGCAGGCAGTCGCGTCACCAGCGGATAGCCGCAGGTCTGGCTCAGCAGCAGCCGATCATCCTGCCAGTGGGCAAGCAGATCCCTGGGCCAGATCGGTTGTGCCGCCGTGCCGTGCTGCGCCAGCAGGGTCACGATGGCCTGGCTGAGCGCCACAGTGGCGGGGCGATCAATGTCATACATCGGTAATGCCAGCAAATCAGTCATGGCGTGCCTCTTCTGAACGCCCCGGATGGGCATTGACCCCAACCGGCCGCGCCCAGAATTGACGCAGCCAGACCCGGTAGCCCGCCACGCGAAAACCGTGATTACGCTGATAGTAGCGTTCGCGGTCATGCAGATAGAGGCGGCGCAGGCCATACCAGGGTACGCCGGGAAGATCGTGATGCACTGAATGGTAGTTCAGATTCAGAAACAGGATCCGCCAGGGCAGCGCCGCTTCATTATTGACCGAACGCGCCAGCGGATCGTCAGCCGCGCGATGCTCATAGAAAGAGCGCACTTTGGTCAGCGCCAGCGCCGGGTAGCTGACTGCCAGCAGATACCACAGCGGGGGAAAACCGCGCTGGGCCATCCACCACAACAGCAGCGTCAGCAGGGTGCCGTGCAGCAGCCACATCCCAATCGCGGCCCGGTCGCCGCGGCGTATCGCCTGCCACATCGCCCTGAAGATACCGCCGATATCCAGCAGCGGACCCAGCAGCAACCGGCCAAAAAAAGTGTTACGCAGATGGATCAGCTGCTGCTGCCACGGTGACAGCTGCGCCCAGCGTGCGGCGGAGAGATAGTAACTTTCCGGATCGTCATCCGGTTCGGTCAGGGTGTGATTGCGGTGATGGGCCAGATGAGAATCGCGGTAGAGGCCAAACGGAAACCATACCGCCAGCGGCAGGGTGCCGAACAGCTGATTGACCCGCGGCCAGCGCGTCGGATGACCGTGGATCAGCTCATGCTGTAGCGACATGTACCAGGCGGTGAAGCCAGTCAGCAGCAGCGTAGCGGGCAGCCTCCCCAGGCTCTGCCAGCCGAGCAGCGTGCCGAACCAGCCGCCATAGACCGCGATGATCAGCAGCCAGGTGGGCAGTTCCGTACGCCATAACGCGCTACGCGACAGCTGTTGCAGCAGGGCGCGCTGCTGCGGGTGAAGGTAACCGGCACGGCTTTTTTGCATGATCAACCTGGCAGAAGAGGAACAGAGAACCACAGTGAAATAAACGCGGCGCAAAGACAAAGACGTTATTTTTCTTAGCTATGTCGAAAATCCTGAATATGGCGCTGAAAGATATTGACTATCAGTGGTGGCGACGACGGCGTAACCTTTGCTTATCGAAAACCGCCTTAGCATGCGCGGGCCAACGTTGCCCGCCAGGAGAAGTAACAGATGAAAAAGATTGGCTTTTTATCCTTCGGTCACTGGACACCCTCTTCACAGTCAGCCACCCGATCGGCGCAGGATGTGTTATTGCAGTCGATCGACCTGGCGGTGGCGGCTGAAGAGCTAGGCGCAGACGGTGCTTACTTCCGCGTGCATCATTTTGCCCGCCAGCTGAGCTCCCCATTCCCGCTGCTGGCGGCGGTCGGTGCCCGCACCAAAAAAATTGAGATCGGCACCGGCGTGATCGATATGCGCTATGAAAATCCGCTCTATATGGTGGAAGATGCCGGTTCAGCCGATCTGATTTCCAACGGCCGGTTGCAGCTCGGCCTGAGCCGTGGCTCGCCTGAACAGGTAGTGGATGGCTGGCGCTATTTTGGCTTTGAGCCAAAAGCGGGGGAGACCGACGCCGATATGGGCCGTCGTCATGCCGAAGAGTTTCTGGAAACGCTGCGCGGCGAAGGCTTTGCCAAACCGAACCCGCAGCCGATGTTCCCGAATCCGCCGGGTCTGCTGCGCCTCGAACCGCTGTCAGAAGGGCTGCGTGATCGCATCTGGTGGGGCTCCGGCTCCAACGCCACCGCAGAGTGGGCGGCAAAAATGGGTATGAACCTGCAAAGTTCGACCCTGAAAGATGATGAAACTGGTGAGCCCTTCCATATTCAGCAGGCGAAGCAGATTCGCGCCTACCGTGAAGCGTGGAAAGCCGCCGGCCATCAGCGTGAGCCACGGGTTTCAGTCAGCCGCAGCATCTTTGCGCTGGTGAATGACATGGACCGCGCCTACTTTGGCCGCAGCGGCAGCGACCAGGATTCTGTGGGTTTCCTCGATGAAAAAACCCGCGCCATCTTTGGCCGCAGCTATGCCGCCGAGCCGGAGCAGTTAATTAAGCAACTGGCGCAGGATGAAGCGATCGCTGAAGCCGATACGCTGCTGCTGACTGTACCGAATCAGCTGGGCGTGGCGTATAACGCGCATGTGATTGAGTCGATACTGAAATATGTCGCACCGGAACTTGGCTGGCGTTAATCCCTTTTCCCACACAGCGCCTTAGTAATAAGGCGCTGAATTTCGCCTTCAGCGACCCTTCCGCATCAGTCGCTTAACGCTTTTATGCACTGCTGACCTCCTCAGCGTCGCCCTCTGGCGAGACGGTCAATACCGCCTTTATTCGCTACCCGCATTTCGTGACGAAAATTACTAATAGTCACTCTTTTTCTGTTATCTGTCCTCTCGCTTACCCACCAGCCTGACCGCGTACTGGCTCATTACCTTTGCTGGCATGACAATCTGCATGTGCAGAACCAAAAGGAAGCCCTCAATCGCTATTTAGTGACCATTGACAATATTAGTCACTTGATAAGAGAATGGCGCGAACTCCCCATTCACTGATAAAGGTCACCTATGTTCAGGTTTAATCCTGCCACCGTTGCTGTCTGTCTTCTGCCGCTGGCGCTGGCTGCCTGTCATGACACTGCCCGCGATGACGATCCGCGCAACCAGCCGCCTCAGGTCCGGGTCGCAAAAGTAATCAGCGCCACTGACGCCGCACGCGCCTTCAGTGGGGTGGTGGTGGCCCGGGTCCAGAGCGATCCCGGCTTCCGGGTGTCGGGCAAAATTCTTGAACGTCTGGTGGATAACGGCCAGAGCGTCAGACGTGGCCAGCCGCTGATGCGTCTCGACCCGATCGATCTGAAGTTGCAGGTCCAGGCCCGGCAGCAGGCCGTTGCTGCGGCGCAATCACGCGTCAGACAGACCGCGGCCGATCAGGCGCGTTACCGCACTCTGCTGACCAGCGGGGCGGTGTCTGCGTCGGCTTACGATCAAATACGCGCGGCAGCAGAGACGGCGAAAGCTGAGCTGCGGGCAGCTGAAGCGCAGGCAGATGTGGCGCGTAACGCCAGCGGCTATGCGCTGCTGCTGGCGGACGCCGATGGCGTAGTGATGGCTACCTTCGCCGAGCCGGGGCAGGTCGTGAGCGCGGGCGAACCGGTGATCCGGCTGGCCCGCGCGGGTCAGCGTGAGGCACGGGTCCAGCTGCCGGAAACGCTGCGTCCGCCGCTGGGCAGCGAAGCGATGGCAACGCTGTATGGCCGCAATAGTGCGGCGGTTCCGGCCCGTTTGCGGCAGCTGGCGGATGCGGCGGACCCGCTGACCCGTACCTTTGAAGCCCGATATGTACTGGAAGGGGCGCTGGCCGCTGCACCACTTGGCGCGACCGTCAACCTCGCGATCCCCAACAAGGCCACACAGCCCTTGCTGCAGGTACCGCTGGCCGCGCTATACGATGCAGGCAAAGGCCCTGGCGTCTGGCAGATTACCGGGCCGCCCGCCACCGTCGTCTGGCGGCCGGTAAAAGTCATCCGTCTCGGCGATGAGTCGGCTACCGTCAGCGGTGAACTCCAGGTGGGAGAGCCGATTGTGGCGCTGGGTGCGCACCTGCTCCATGAAGGCGAACGCGTCCGTCTCAGCCAGGCTGACGCAGCCGGGAGCCAGCCATGAGTCACGGACGGTTTAACCTGTCGGCGCTGGCGGTACGTGAGCGCGCCATCACGCTGTTCCTGATCATCCTGATTACCGTCGCCGGAGTGCTGTCGTTTTTTGAACTCGGCCGGGCGGAAGATCCGCCGTTTACCGTTAAACAGATGACGATTATCACCGCCTGGCCGGGCGCGACGGCGCAGGAGATGCAGGATCAGGTGGCGGAACCGCTAGAGAAGCGGCTGCAGGAGCTGAAATGGTATGATCGCAGCGAAACCTATACCCGTCCTGGCATGGCCTACACCATGCTGTCGTTGCAGGACAAAACGCCGCCGTCACAGGTGCAGGAGCAGTTCTATCAGGCGCGTAAAAAGCTCGGGGATGAGGTCAGCAATCTGCCTGCCGGGGTGATTGGCCCGATGATCAATGACGAGTTCTCCGATGTGACATTTGCGCTGCTGGCGCTAAAGGCCAGAGGGGAACCGCAGCGTTTGCTGGTGCGTGATGCCGAAGCGCTGCGTCAGCGACTGCTGCATCTGCCGGGGGTGAAAAAGGTCAACATCATTGGTGAACAGGCCGAGCGCATTTACGTCTCCTTCTCACACGATCGACTGGCGACGCTCGGCATCTCGCCGCAGGACATTTTCGCCGCTCTGAATGATCAGAACGTTCTGACACCAGCCGGCTCCATCGATACCGCCGGGCCGCAGGTGTTTATCCGGCTGGAAGGGGCCTTCGATAAGCTGGAAAAGATCCGTGAAACGCCGATTGTGGTGCAGGGCAGAAGCCTGAAGCTGGCGGATGTGGCAACGGTCGAGCGCGGTTATGACGATCCTGCCGCCTTTCTGGTGCGCAATCAGGGCGAACCGGCGCTGCTGCTCGGTATCGTGATGCGTGACGGCTGGAACGGGCTGGATCTCGGTAAGGCGCTGGCGGCGGAGACCGTCAAAATTAACCAGGCGATGCCGCTCGGCATGTCGCTGACTCAGGTCACCGACCAGTCGGTGAATATCCGCTCGGCGGTCGATGAGTTTATGGTGAAGTTTTTCGTGGCGCTGCTGGTGGTGATGGTGGTCTGCTTCGTTAGCATGGGCTGGCGTGTCGGTGTGGTGGTGGCAGCCGCCGTGCCGTTGACCCTGGCGGTGGTGTTTGTGGTGATGGAGGCCACAGGGAAAAACTTTGACCGGATTACGCTGGGCTCGCTGATTCTGGCGCTCGGACTGCTGGTGGATGACGCGATTATCGCCATCGAAATGATGGTGGTCAAAATGGAGGAGGGCTACGATCGGGTTAAAGCCTCCGCCTATGCCTGGAGCCACACCGCCGCACCGATGCTGGCCGGTACGCTGGTCACCGCGGTGGGCTTTATGCCCAACGGATTCGCTCAGTCGACTGCCGGTGAGTACACCAGCAACATGTTCTGGATTGTCGGTATTGCACTGATCGCCTCATGGGTAGTGGCGGTGGTCTTTACCCCGTATCTCGGCGTGAAGATGCTGCCGGCCATCAAAACCGTCGAGGGCGGCCATACGGCGATCTACAACACCCGTCACTACAATCGCTTTCGCCATCTGCTGACGCGAGTGATTGCCCGCAAATGGGCAGTAGCGGGCGCGGTGGTTGTGCTGTTTGTGGCGGCGGTGTTCGGCATGGGGCTAGTGAAAAAACAGTTCTTCCCGACCTCCGATCGACCGGAAATGCTGGTGGAACTTCAGCTGCCCTACGGCAGTTCAATTGAGCAGACCGCGGCGGCCACCGCAAAAATCGAAACCTGGTTGAAAAAACAGCAGGAGGCGAAAATTGTCACCGCCTATATCGGTCAGGGGCCGCCGCGTTTTTATCTGGCGATGGCACCGGAACTGCCCGACCCCTCGTTTGCCAAACTGGTGGTGCTGACCGACAGCCAGCAGGCGCGTGACGCGCTGAAGTTACGGCTGCGGGCGGCCGCGGCCAGCGGTCTGGCCCCTGAGGCGCGGGTGCGCGTTACCCAACTGGTGTTTGGCCCCTATTCTCCCTATCCGGTGGCCTGGCGGGTGATGGGACCCGATCCTGCGCGGCTGCGGGTTATCGCCGACCAGGTGGAAGCGGTACTGCAGGCCAGCCCGATGATGAGAACGGTCAATACCGACTGGGGTTCACAGGTGCCGACCCTGCATTTCTCCCTCAATCAGGACCGTTTGCAGGGGGTGGGACTGACCTCCAGCGCCGTGGCCCGCCAGCTGCAGTTTCTGCTGTCGGGCGTGCCGATCACTGCGGTGCGGGAAGATATTCGTTCGGTGCAGGTGGTCGGACGGGCAGCTGGCAATATCCGGCTCGATCCGGCGCGGATCGGCGACTTTACCCTGGTGGGCGCGGCGGGTCAGCGTATCCCGCTGTCGCAGATTGGCGAGGTTAAGGTGCAGATGGAAGATCCACTGCTGCGGCGGCGCGACCGCACGCCAGTGATCACCGTACGCGGCGATATCGCTGACGCTTTGCAACCGCCGGATGTTTCGACCGCCCTCGGCAAACGCCTGCAGCCAATCATCGCATCGTTGCCGGAGGGCTATCGGATTGAGCTGGCGGGCTCGATAGAGGAGTCGGGTAAAGCGACCCAGGCGATGGCGCCGCTGTTCCCAATCATGATCGCCATCACGCTGCTGATTATTATTTTGCAGGTTCGATCCATGTCGGCAATGGTGATGGTATTTTTAACCGCTCCGCTTGGACTGGTCGGTGTGGTGCCGACGCTGCTGCTGTTTAATCAGCCGTTCGGTATCAATGCGCTGGTCGGGCTGATTGCGCTGTCGGGCATTCTGATGCGTAACACTCTGATCCTGATTGGCCAGATCCACCACAATCAGCAGCAGGGGCTGGCCCCGTTTGATGCGGTGGTTGAGGCGACCGTGCAGCGCGCCCGGCCGGTGCTGCTTACGGCAATGGCGGCCATTCTGGCGTTTATCCCGCTGACGCACTCGGTATTCTGGGGCACGCTGGCCTATACCCTGATTGGCGGTACGCTGGGCGGCACCATTATTACGCTGGTCTTCCTGCCAGCGATGTATGCCATCTGGTTCCGGATCCGTCCGGTAGCGGAGTAACCGGTGTGCGGTGAAAACTGCCCCTCTGATCATCCTGCTCTACGCCGTGCCTGTTGACAGGCGCGGTGCTTTTCATCGTTAAAACCTTTTCAGCTTAAGCATATTCAAAGGGGCAGGCTATCAAAGGTATAGGGTGATACAGGTGTGCCTTTTTCAAAAGCCACTATAGAGTAGCGCTAAGAATACATAAAAGAGGTGTGACCATGAGCAATTCTATTGATGAAGATGCAAAAGAAGCAAAGCCTATTGTCGAAGCCGATCGCGAAGCTGCGCCGGGTAAATGTCCTTTTCACGCAGGAAAAGGGAATCAGACATCAGGCGGCGGCACGACCAGTCGTGACTGGTGGCCTAACCAGCTGCGTGTCGACCTGCTGAACCAGCACTCATCCCGCTCTAACCCATTAGGCGAGTCGTTCGACTACCGTAAAGAATTTGCCAAATTAGACTACGCTGCGCTGAAAGCGGATCTCAAAGCCTTGCTCACTGAGTCACAAGCCTGGTGGCCTGCCGACTGGGGCAGCTACATCGGTCTCTTCATCCGTATGGCCTGGCACAGTGCCGGTACCTATCGCGCCGTTGACGGTCGCGGCGGTTCAGGCCGCGGTCAGCAGCGCTTCGCCCCGTTAAACTCCTGGCCGGATAACGTCAGCCTGGATAAAGCGCGTCGTCTGCTGTGGCCGGTGAAGCAGAAGTATGGACAGAAAATTTCGTGGGCTGACCTCTATATTCTGGCGGGTAACGTGGCGCTGGAAAATTCCGGCTTCCGCACCTTTGGTTTTGGTGCCGGACGTGAAGATGTCTGGGAACCGGATATGGACATCAACTGGGGCGATGAAAGCACCTGGCTGGAGCACCGTCACCCGGAAGCGCTGGCACAGTCACCGCTGGGCGCGACCGAAATGGGGCTGATCTACGTCAACCCGGAAGGCCCGGAACACAGCGGCGATCCGGCATCGGCCGCCCCGGCCATTCGTGCCACCTTCGGTAACATGGGCATGAACGACGAAGAGATCGTCGCCCTGATCGCCGGTGGCCATACGCTGGGCAAAACCCACGGTGCCGGTTCGGCCGACCACGTTGGCGTTGACCCGGAAACCGCACCGCTTGAAGCACAGGGTCTGGGCTGGGCGAGCAGCCACGGCACCGGTGTTGGTGCTGATGCGATTACCTCGGGTCTGGAAGTGATCTGGTCGCAGACGCCGACCCAGTGGAGCAACTATTTCTTCGAGAACCTGTTCAAATATGAATGGGTCCAGACGCGCAGCCCGGCGGGCGCGATCCAGTTTGAAGCGGTCGATGCGTCAGAGATCATTCCTGATCCGTTCGACCAGACGAAGAAACGTAAACCGACCATGCTGGTTACCGATCTGACCCTGCGCTTCGACCCGGAGTTCGAGAAAATCTCGCGTCGTTTTTACAACGATCCGCAGGCATTCAATGAAGCCTTTGCCCGTGCCTGGTACAAGCTGACACACCGCGATATGGGGCCGAAAGCGCGTTATATCGGTCCGGAAGTGCCGAAAGAAGATCTGATCTGGCAGGACCCGCTGCCGGTACCGGTTTACCATCCGACTGGTGCTGATATCGCTCAGCTGAAAGAGAAGATTGCCGTCACGGGTTTGAGCGTCAGCGAACTGACCTCAGTGGCGTGGGCGTCAGCCTCTACCTTCCGTGGCGGTGACAAACGCGGCGGTGCCAATGGCGCGCGCCTGGCGCTCCTGCCGCAACGCGAGTGGGACGTAAACGCCATTGCAGCCCGGGTGTTGCCGACGCTGGAAGCGCTACAGCGTGAATTTAACAAGGTTTCGCTGGCCGATCTGATTGTGCTGGCCGGTGTGGTCGGGGTTGAGCAGGCGGCGAAAGCGGCTGGCGTTGAGATTGAGGTACCGTTTATTCCGGGCCGGGTCGATGCGCGTCAGGATCAGACTGATATCGAGTCGTTTGAGTTGCTGAAACCTCGCGCCGATGGCTTCCGTAATTACGGTCGCGGCTACGGTAAAACCACCACCGAGAACCTGTTAATTGACAAGGCCCAGCAGCTGACGCTGACGGTGCCGGAATTAACGGTGCTGATTGGCGGAATGCGCGCGCTGGGCACCAACTACGACGGCAGCCAGCACGGCATTTTCAGCCGCCGCGTTGGTGAACTGAACGCTGATTTCTTCGTTAATCTGCTGGACATGCGTATTGAATGGAAAGCCGTCGATGGCTCCAGCGAACAGTTCGAAGGTCGCGATCGCCTGACTGGTGAAGTTCGCTTTACTGCTACCCGCGCCGATCTGGTGTTCGGCTCCAATGCAGTATTACGCGCCTCGGCGGAAGTCTATGCCAGCAGCGATGCGAAAGAGAAGTTCGTCAAAGACTTCGTGGCGGCCTGGACCAAAGTGATGAATCTGGATCGCTTCGAACTCTGATCGCCCGCTGTTAACGGTTGAAAAGCAAAAACCCGCTTAGTGATAAGCGGGTTTTTTTATCCCAACGCTGACAGTGAAGCCGTTGCCCGAATTCTGACTTGCCCTGACGCTTAACTCTTTCTGGCGCAGGTATGTTCCGGAAGCTGCGCCGCATTTGTTTATCCGATTCAAAATAATCCTTTGAGTCGCACAAAAAGTTATCTCTGATTATTCTGCTTTTCCGTCAGCTAAGCTGCCACAGGCACGATCCAGGAGAACCAGAGGGATGAGCTTTCTTCTGGCGGTGCCGTCGGTGAAAACGGTCTGCTCTCTCTGCGGATGGATTCAGGGCTTCTCCACGTTGAATCACACTAAGGAAGCCAGCATGAACCTGGCAAAAAATTGCGCGCCGCTCTCCGCTGAGGTTATATCAAAATATAATTTATGGAGGAGTTCTATGTACACCACGCGCCTGAAAAAAGTCGGCGGATCCGTCATGCTGGCGGTTCCGCCCACCGTGCTGAAGACGCTGGGGCTGTCAACGGACAGCGAAGTGGGCATGGCCATTGATAATGGCTGCCTGATTATCGAACCTCAGCAGCGGCCTCGCTATTCGCTTGATGAACTGCTGGCACAGTGCGATTCACACGCCGAAAGGAGTGAAGAGGATCAGGAATTGATTGATGCGCCTGCGGTGGGCAGGGAGATGCTGTAAATGAACAGAGGAGAAATCTGGCTGGTTTCACTCGATCCGACTATCGGGCATGAACAACAGGGAAAGCGCCCGGTAGTGATCGTTTCTTCTGCATCATTCAACAAGTTAACCCGATTACCGATTGTGGTTCCGGTCACCAGTGGGGCTAACTTTGCACGTACAGCGGGCTTTGCCGTTTCACTGGAGGGAGCAGGAACAAAAACCAGGGGCGTAATCCGCTGCGACCAGCCGCGAACCCTGGATCTGGACGCGCGCAGTGGCAAGCATCTGGAAAGGTTACCTGATGTTATCGTCAATGACGTGCTGGCCAGGCTGGAAGCCATTTTACGCTAACGCCGCGATGTGATTTCAGATTCATAAAAGCAAAAAGCCCGCTCAGGTTTCCCTGAGCGGGCTTCTCAAATTTGGCTCCTCTGACTGGGATCGCCTTTGCCAGTAACTATCTGATAAAAAAGATAAACCTGAGTTATCTTTCTGTCAATACCACCAGAATGACCACCAATAGTTTCTCGTTACGTAAAACAGGCTTAAAAATTTCGCTTCATCGCTGATCGTGCCACGAGGTTCTCTGCGAAAGACGGGTATTCAGAACAAGCATCTAAAAGTCGGCTCGAAGCGAGAGGGTGTCCAAAGAGCTCTGACGGTCTGCTCTGTGCCAGGAGCGGACGTTGTCGCCTTACTCAAATTCGATGGATATGCTTTAGAACTTTTATGGTAGATGTAAGGGGTTCGCAGAATAAAAGTACAAGGAAAAGCTATGAAGATCAGACTTGCTGTGCCTGTGGAGGCAGAGGAATGCTGGAACATTCGAAATCAGGCTATACGTTACGGATGTAAGAACAGTTATGATGATGCGGTTATTGCAGCCTGGACACCGGAAAAAATGCCTGAAAGCTACAGAAACGTCATTGTAGCGAATCCTTTTTTCGTTGTTGATGTCACTGATGGCAGGCTGGGAGCTACAGGCTTTCTTGATCTGTCTTCAGGCAGTGTTGAGGCTGTATTTACGTTACCTCAATATACAGGTAAAGGGTTAGGTAGTCAGATTATTGAAGCCATCAAAAGTGAAGCTCGTAAACGTGGATTCGAGCAATTGGCTTTGTCCTCAACCCCTAATGCCCAGCCTTTTTATGAGAAGCATGGTTTCAAACTTTTGCGGGAAAGTATATATTCATCTGCCCTGGCGCAGGCTGAACTGCGCTGCATGGAAATGTCTATAAAACTCCAGAGATAGTGGTTCGCTGTCTTATCGCAATGATCAATATGCCCAGTTAACACGGCGGGTAGATCTTAAAAGCTTTAAAATTAACGTCCGCTTTTCGCTCACAACGGACTTTCCGATTCGTTAGCTCAACCGCTGTGTGCCAAAAACGGAAATTTAAGCGTTCAGGGAATACTAATCCCCTGGGAATTTTCCATCGTTTTATATAGTCTCAAGCAATAATTTACATTTCATATTTTGTAATTTTTTGAATATTGTCATGAAGAGCTCGTGGCTTTTTTTGAATTCAGTTGTGAAAAATTGTCGAGCTGTCTAATCCCAGGGACCAGGCAGGTTCCTAAAGTTGCTATGACTACTGCTATCGCTGAAACCAGAAGCACATTACTCCTGCCAAAATGAATTGCCAGCGGCCCAGCGACCAGTTCACCTAAGGGAATGGCCACAAACGAACCTACAGCGTCATAGGCGTACACGCGAGCCAATTTTTCCTGAGGAATATGAGTTTGTAGTGAATGAGCCCAGGAGACTCCGAATCGACCGAACGTTACGCCAGCAATAAAAAAAGCTGCAATAAGCCACGTTGCAGAAGCAGATTGACTAAGCATAGAAATTGGCAGTGAGCATAGTGATACTAGCATTACACCAATAAAAAGATCGCGTCGTGGACGCCATCTTAGGGCGAAG
>Ga0308167_1003484_pt1 | contig 12515 bp, 11 predicted proteins | sample PhyCR1_2_FD_202138 | JGI IMG/M metagenome (GOLD analysis project Ga0308167, IMG submission 202138) | Phyllosphere microbial communities from UC Gill Tract Community Farm, Albany, California, United States - DLSLRC.R1 | ecosystem: Host-associated > Plants > Phyllosphere > Unclassified | place... | reverse complement strand
CGCTGCGCGCCACCAGCATGGCCTGGATCTGGATAGCGGTAATGTTCTGTCCGATCTCATCGTGCAGTTCACGGGCAATTGCCTTACGCACCTGCTCCTCGCTATCGACCAGCTGCGCCATCAGCCGGCGGCGCGCCTGTAGCTCTTTCTCCAGCTGCTGCCGGTAGCGCTGCAAATGCTGGGCCAGCTGCTGCTGGCGGCTAACGGCAATACCCAGCCCGGTGCCCAGCAGCGCCTGAGTAGAGAGAAACAGCTCCAGCTCACGCAGTTCGTGAAACGCTCCGCTGGCCTGGCGGGTCAGGGTAATCAGCACGCTGCCGATCATCGCTGACAGCACCCCGCCCTGCCAGCCAAAACGATAGGCCATGACCACGTTTGGCAGGAAAACAAAAATCAGCAGCAGCCGCTCCATTTCAGGCGTAACCGATACCTGTACGCAGATGCCGATGGCAAAAATAACCGAGCACCAGACTAACAGCGAGGTGCGCAGCGGCGGATCGGGCATGCGCTGCGACTGCATATCGTCCAGATGCAGCTGCCGGAGATATTCATAAATCAGGTAGATAAACGGCGTAAGCAGTACGCCGCCGGTAAAACTGGCCAGCAGCGTTTGGGCGACCGGCTCCTGTAACCACGGGCCAATCACCACGCCCTGAAGCAGCGCGTTGAGGCTGACCGCCGCCAGCAGCAGCGTCAGGCGCTGCCAGTAGAACGCATAGCGCAGCCACAGGACCTGACTGATGCGGGCAGGCAGCACGCTCAGCAGCGGCGAAAGCAGCATCAGCGGGTGGGTTATCAGCCCTTCCAGCTGTAGCCAGCCAATCAGGATCTCTTCCACCAGCAGCAGCGCAAGCCAGTAGCGTTTGGGCAGCAGGATCAACAGCGCGAGGTGCAGCCCGGCGGGCAGCAGGAATATCGCCTGCTGACCGTTGTGGCTCAGCCACAGGCCAATGGTCCACAGCGCCAGCCAGCTAAGAGCGAAGAACAGCGCCAGCATTAACGACAGAATAATATGGCGGTTTTGCGGCATATCAGGCCGGGCTCAGCAGCTGATGCTGAATAGCGAAATGCACCAGTTCAACGGTCGTCTGACAGTTCAGTTTACCCAGTACGTTAGCGCGATGAACGTGTACCGTCTTATGGCTTAACGTCAGACGATCGGCGATGGCCTTAACGCTGATGCCGTTGATCAGCAGATCGAACACCTGCTTTTCCCTTGGCGTCAGAGAGCTCAGCTCTTTGGGGATCGGCCGGGTCTGGCGCAGCGCCCGCAGCGCATCGGCGCACAGATAAAGCCCCCCCACGCTTACCGAACGCACCGCCTGCACCAGCTCTTCCGGCCCGCAGCGCTTGGTCAGATAGCCGCTGGCCCCGGCATCCACCGCACTTTGTACAAAGGCGCTGGTGTCATAAATGCTGAGAATAATTGCACGGAAGCCGGGCCGCTGCTGGCGTATCCGGGTGAGCAGGCTCAGCCCGCTTTCATCGGGCATGGCGATGTCCATAACCGCCACATCGAAAGGCTCACGCAGCAGATGCGGCCACGCATCGGCGGCGGAGGCAAACTGGCCGGTCACCTGAATATCACTTTCCAGGGAAAGAAGCTGAGCAAAACCGGAACGTACCACGATATGGTCGTCAATCAGCGCTACGTTAATCATGTTAGTTCCACCCACTTATTTTTTTGCATGATGCCCCACAAACCACGGGCGGGCAAACGCAGGGGGAGAAAATGCGGCGCGGTTTACAGTTTTATGACAGCGGTTAGAAAATAAAATAAGAAATGCGTGGCGGGAGGCGTCAGGGCAAAAAAAAACGGCCAGCGAAGCTGACCGTTTATGGCGATATTAACGCTTACTTGCTGCCCGGACGCAGCGCCGGGAACAGGATCACGTCACGAATGGTGTGGCTGTCGGTAAACAGCATCACCATACGGTCGATACCAATACCCAGACCGGCGGTCGGCGGCAGACCGTGTTCCAGCGCGGTGACGTAGTCTTCGTCGTAGAACATCGCTTCGTCGTCACCGGCATCCTTGGCGTTAACCTGCTGAAGGAAGCGCTCGGCCTGGTCTTCCGCATCATTAAGCTCGGAGAAACCGTTACCGATTTCACGACCGCCGATAAAGAACTCGAAGCGATCGGTAATTTCAGGGTTCACATCGTTACGACGCGCCAGCGGTGACACCTCAGCCGGGTATTCGGTAATAAAGGTCGGCTGGATCAGGTGCGCTTCGGCCGTTTCTTCGAAGATCTCGGTCACGACGCGGCCCAGACCCCAGCTCTTCTCAACCTTGATACCGATAGACCCGGCAATCGCCACCGCCTTATCAAAATCATCCAGATCGGCCAGATTGGTTTCAGGACGATATTTCAGGATCGCTTCCTTCATCGTCAGTTTTTCAAACGGCCTACCGAAGTCGAACGTCTGCTCACCGTATTTGACAACGGTATTGCCAAGCACGTCCTGCGCCAGCGTGCGGAACAGGCTTTCGGTCAGTTCGATCAGATCTTTATAATCCGCATACGCCATGTAGAGTTCCATCATGGTGAATTCAGGATTATGGCGCGGCGAGATACCTTCATTACGGAAGTTGCGGTTGATTTCGAACACGCGGTCAAACCCACCCACCACCAGACGCTTCAGATAAAGCTCTGGCGCAATACGCAGGTACATATCGATGTCCAGCGCATTGTGATGAGTGATAAACGGACGGGCAGAGGCGCCGCCGGGGATCACCTGCATCATCGGGGTTTCCACTTCCATAAAGTTGCGGTTAACCATAAAGCTGCGGATACCCGCCATGATTTTGGAACGCACCACGAAGGTGTTGCGGGAATCCTCGTTGCTGATCAGGTCCAGGTAACGCTGGCGGTAGCGGGTTTCCTGATCGGCCAGGCCATGGAACTTGTCCGGCAGCGGGCGCAGCGCTTTGGTCAGCAGGCGCAGCTCGCTACAGTGGATCGACAGTTCGCCGGTCTTTGTCTTAAACAACTTACCGCGGGCGCCAACGATATCGCCAAGATCCCATTTTTTGAACTGCTCGTTGTAGATGCCTTCGGCCAGATCGTCACGGGAGACATACAGCTGAATGCGGCCGCCGACGTCCTGTAAAGTCACGAAAGAAGCCTTACCCATGATTCGACGGGTCATCATACGGCCAGCGACGCTGACTTCGATGCCCAGGGACTCCAGCTCTTCGTTCTCTTTACCGTCGAACTCGGCGTGCAACGTATCCGAAGTGCGGTCCGGGCGAAAATCGTTCGGGAACGCCACGCCAGTTCCACGCAGCGCGCTGAGCTTTTCGCGACGCGCTTTCAGTTCATTATTAAGCTCTAGTGCAGCGTCAGCGGCCTGCGGTTGTTGTTCAGACATGTGAGTTCCTTATAAACCTGCTTTCAAACTTGCTTCGATAAAACGGTCCAGATCGCCGTCCAGAACCGCCTGCGTATTGCGCGTTTCTACGCTGGTACGCAGATCCTTAATGCGTGAGTCGTCGAGGACATAGGAGCGGATTTGGCTGCCCCAGCCGATGTCAGACTTGTTATCTTCCGCCGCCTGTTTGTCAGCATTTTTCTTCTGCATCTCGTATTCATACAGCTTGGCGCGCAGCTGCTTGAATGCCTGATCTTTGTTTTTATGCTGAGAACGGTCGTTCTGGCACTGCACGACAATGTTGGTCGGTAGGTGGGTAATACGCACCGCTGACTCGGTTTTGTTAACGTGCTGACCACCGGCACCGGAGGCGCGATAAACGTCAATACGCAGGTCGGCCGGATTGATATCGATATCGATATCGTCTTCAACTTCCGGGTAAATAAACACCGAGCTGAACGAGGTATGGCGGCGGCCGCCGGAGTCGAACGGGCTTTTACGTACCAGGCGATGAACGCCGGTTTCGGTGCGTAACCAGCCATATGCGTAGTCGCCGATGATTTTGATGGTGGCGGATTTAGTACCGGCCACTTCACCGTCGGACTCTTCAATAATTTCGGTTTTAAAGCCTTTGGCTTCTGCCCAGCGCAAATACATACGCAGCAGCATACTGGCCCAGTCCTGCGCTTCCGTACCGCCGGAGCCGGCCTGGATGTCCATATAGCAGTCGGCGCTATCGTATTCACCGGAGAACATGCGGCGGAATTCCAGCTCGGCGAGCTTCTTATCCAGCCCGTCCAGTTCGGCTACCGCTTCGTTGAAGGTGTCTTCATCTTCAGCTTCTACCGCCAGTTCCAGCAGGCCGGAAACGTCTTCCAGTCCCTGGGACATCTGATCGAGGGTTTCTACGATGGCTTCTAACGAGGAACGTTCTTTGCCCAGCGCCTGGGCGCGGTCAGGCTCATTCCAGACATCAGGCTGTTCAAGCTCAGCATTTACTTCTTCAAGGCGTTCTTTCTTGGCATCATAGTCAAAGATACCCCCGAAGAACGTCGCTGCGCTCAGTGAGATCCTGAATTCGGTTCTTTACCGGATTAATTTCAAACATGGTTTTAAAATCTTTTTAGGTGATCGAAATGGACGTGGATGTAACAAAGCAGTTTAACTGAATTAGCGCACGGTTTGTAGCGCTGAACACGTTTTTGACGGCGGAATACGCCCCGTCTGTTTTTCAAGGAGACAGTATGACCGTAATCGATGCTCTGATGGCATTTACCTTTGCCGCCACGCTGCTGACCCTGACGCCGGGGCTGGATACCGCGCTTATCCTGCGAACCTCAGCAGTGGAAGGCACCCGCAAGGCGATTCAGGCGCAGCTGGGTATCAATGCGGGCTGTCTGGTATGGGCGGCAATGGTGGCCTTCGGCTTGGGGGCGCTGATCGCCGTCTCTGAACTGGCTTACAATCTGCTGAAATGGTGCGGGGCGGCTTATCTGGCCTGGCTGGGCGTGCAGATGCTGCTGCGTCCGCGTCAAAGTATGGGCAGTGTGGCGATGTCCGCCGGGGCCAGGAGCGGGTTTATGCGCGGTTTTTTTGGCAATTTGCTGAACCCGAAGGTGGGTATTTTTTACGTTTCATTTTTGCCTCAGTTTATCCCGGCGGGTCATTCGCCGGTGCTGTGGACCTTTGGTCTGGTTATGATTCATGTGCTGTTAGGAACGCTATGGTCGGCGCTACTGATAGGCAGCACGCGCAGGCTTTCCGGCTTTTTGCAGCGTGAGAAAGTGGTGAAATGGCTGGATCGGACGACCGGAACGGTGTTTTTGCTGTTCGCCACTAAGCTGGCGGTGAGCCATCGGCCGGGATAAGGGTTCCGTCAGGATTTGCGTTCAGAAGAACTACACTTATATAAATTTGCAATGTGACAGGTAACTTATTGTGCGCCTACTTATCGCGATAATCCTTCTGGCGCTGGCGGCTTGGTGGAGCCTGCCTTGGCTAAAATCACATCTGCCGGCGCAGTGGAATCCCTTTATTCCGCTAAACGTAACCGACCCGCCGGGCTGGATAACCCGCTACAAGTTGCAGCAGTTGGAAGACGATCCGCAAGCCTGCCTGAGCGTGCTGCAACGCGCCAGTGAGCAGGGACTGGTGAGCTTTCGTGAAGCGCCGCAGGTCAAAGGAGAGTGCGCCATCGCGCAGCCGATTCGCATCAGCAAATTTGGTCCGGTGTCCCTGAGCAGCAGTTTTCTGGCGAGCTGCCCTATGGCCGTCGCCAGCACGATGTACGTCACGCGCAGTCATCAATTATTGCAGCAGGCAGAGGTAGCAAGCCCGCTGCGGCGTATCGAACATGTTGGAAGCTTTGCCTGCCGCAATATTTATCATCGTCAGCAGGGACGACTCAGCGAACACGCCACCGCAGATGCCTGGGATATTACCGCTTTTCAACTGGCTAACGGGCGCTGGCTGCGGGTAGCGAAAAACTGGCAAGAGCCTGCCAGCGAGTCAGCGGCACTGCATCTGCTCTGGCGCAACGGCTGTGCCAGCTTTGGAAACGCACTGGGACCCGACTATAACGCGGCTCATGCTTCACATTTTCATCTTGGCATGCGCGGTGGCGGATTTTGTCGCTAAGTGGCTCGGGGGCAATACGATGGATCGTGGGTTGCTTTCAAACAGCACCACGTGTGCTTTTATCAACTGGCGGCTGGCGATAAGTCATTTCAATATCGAATGCGGCACCCGAACGAGCGATTACCTTGTCAGGTTAAAGGTTACAACACAGCGCGATATTTTTACCCAACACAGGATGAGCGTGATTGAAAGCAGCGACGCCGGGGCAAACAGGCAATCGGTGCGGACGGGCTTCGCGGACCGTCGCGCGCAGGGATGCGCGCGCCGAGCCCACACGGACGTGTTCACGGCGCGTCCGCGAAGCCCGTCCGCACCGATAAGCCCGACTCCCATCAAACCGCAACGCTCTTCCCTGAACTCATACCGGACTCATCTACTCATATGAACGTGTAAATGCAGCGTCAGTGAAACTCGGCTCCGATCACACCGCAACGCTCTTCCCCAGCACTACAACGCCCAAAGATGCTCAATAATCAGCTGCACATTCCGGTTACCCCGAAACTCATTCACATCCAGCTTATAGGCCAGCTCAACTTGCCGGACGCTGGGATCCGGCCACAGGGTCGTATCAATATTAAACGCAATACCGTCTAACAACGGCCCGCCGCCTAACGGCTCCAGCATAACCTTAAGATGCCGTTCGCCGACCAGCCGCTGCTGTAACAGCTTGAATTTCCCGTCAAACGTCGGCTCCGGGAATGACTGCCCCCACGGACCGGCATCGCGCAGCATTTCAGCAGTTGGCAGCGTCAGCTCCTGCGCCATCAGCTCACCGTCGCTCCACACCACGCCCTGCAACAGCTCAGTATCCAGCCATTCACCTACCAGATCGGCAAAACGCTGGCGGAACTCGGGAAACTTCGCCTCTTCCAGCGACAGGCCTGCGGCCATGGCATGACCGCCGAACTTAATAATCAGGCCGGGATATAAGGTGTCCAGCCGTTCAAGCACATCGCGCATATGCAGCCCGGCAATAGACCGGCCGGAGCCCTTCAGCGTACCGTCACCCGCCGGAGCAAAGGCAATCACCGGACGATTGAAGCGATCCTTTAGCCGCGAGGCCAAAATTCCCACCACCCCCTGATGCCATTCGGGATGAAACATGGCAATGCCCAGCGGAAGCTCATCGCTCCCCTGCTCAAGACGATTGCACAGCGCCAGCGCCTCCGACTGCATGCCCTGTTCAATCTCCTTGCGTGTCTGGTTCAGCGCATCCAGTTCGCTGGCCAGCATCCGCGCCTGAGCAATATCTTCGCTGAGCAACAGCGCAACGCCGACCGACATATCATCAAGCCGTCCGGCCGCGTTCAGTCGTGGCCCCAGGGCAAAACCTAAGTCACTGGCCGCCAGCTGACGGGCATCGCGGTTGGCGATTTCCAGCAGCGCACGAATACCCGGCCGACATTTACCGGCACGAATGCGGCTCAACCCTTGCCAGACCAGGATACGGTTGTTGGCATCCAGCGGCACCACGTCTGCAACCGTCCCCAGCGCCACCAGATCCAGCCACTCGGCCAGATTCGGCAACACCACTGCGCCGCTGTCGCGCAGCCGCGCGCGCAGGGCTAACATCAGATAAAAGGCTACGCCTACACCGGCCAGCGCCCTCGAAGGGAATTCGCAGTCGCTGAGATTAGGATTAACAATCGCATCGGCTGCGGGCAAAATTTCGCCCGGCAGATGGTGATCGGTGACCACCACCTGAATCCCTTTTTGGTGGGCAAGCTCAACGCCCGCGTGGGAAGAGATACCGTTATCTACGGTAACAATCAGCTGGGCGCCCCGTGACGCCGCCTGCTCTACCACCTCCGGGCTGAGGCCGTAGCCGTCGTCAAAACGGTTCGGCACCAGATACTTCACGTTACGCCCACCCATGGCACGCAGCGCAAGAACCGTCAGTGCCGTACTGGTCGCCCCATCGGCGTCAAAATCACCCACGATCATAATGCACCGATCGTCGGCCAAAGCCTGCCTGATAATATCAACGGCGCGATCGATGCCGCTCAGACTATGGAAAGCGTGCAGGTACTTCGCGCCGCGCTCAAGTTCAGTTACGTCCGTTACGCCCCGCTGAGCGTATAAACGACGAAGTAAAGGATGTAAATCGGCGGGGAGTGCGGCGACATCCTCCGCCCTGCGGCGGCGGAGTTCAGTATTGGCTTTGTGCAAAATCAGCCACCGTTTTTATGGCTGTCGAGGAATTTCTTCATATCCTGCGGTCCCTGATAGCCCGGAACCAGGGTGCCATCTTCCAGCAGAATTGCCGGTGTGCCCTGAATACCGAACAGGATCCCCAGCTTATACTGAGCACCAATATCAATCTTACAGTCGGCAGGAGAGATCTCTTCACCCTTCATTGCGGCATCCAACGCTTTATGGCGATCCGCTACGCACCAGATTGATTTCATATCTTTTGCCACCTGACCGTTCATTCCCTCACGCGGGAAAGCCAGGTAACGCACGGTGATGCCCAGCGCGTTATAGTCCGCCATCTGCTCGTGCAGCTTACGGCAGTAGCCGCAGGTAATATCGGTAAACACGGTGATCACATGTTGCTCTTTCGCGGCCTTATATACGATCATCTCATCGGCCAGCGCTTCCACTTTCTTTTCCAGCGTCTTGTTCGTCACGTTAACCGGCTGTGCACCGCTGACATCATACAAAGGCCCCTGCATAAAGTGTTTGCCGTCCTCGGTAACGTACAGCACCCCGCTTTCTGACAGAACGGTTTTAAACCCCGGCAGCGGCGACGGCAGAATTTCAGTCTGCTGTAGTCCAAGGCGGTTTAACGATTTCTGGATCGCAGCATCATCGGCGTGGGCCAGTCCACCGATCGAGGCGATGAGAATAGAAAGTAATAAGCGGGTCTTCATTTAATGTCCTTATAGCCTGATACACAGGCCGTTATTTCAATTACTTATGCACGCGGATGGTGCTGCTGGTGCAGCTGGCGCAGCCGCTCTGTTGCCACGTGCGTGTAAATCTGGGTCGTAGAAAGATCGCTGTGCCCCAATAACATCTGTACGACACGTAAATCCGCGCCGTGGTTCAGAAGATGGGTCGCAAAAGCATGACGCAGAACGTGCGGAGAGAGCTTCTCGCTATCAATGTCCGCTAGTGTGGCGTAATGTTTAATACGATGCCAGAAGGTTTGTCGGGTCATTTGCTGTGCGCGGTTGCTGGGAAACAAAACGTCCAGCGTCTGTCCGTTGAGCAGCCACGGTCGACCGTATTCAATGAATCGCTCAATCCAGTATATCGCCTCTTCGCCCATCGGTACCAGGCGCTCCTTGTTGCCTTTTCCCGTCACCCTCACCACGCCCTGCCGCAGGCTAACGTCGCTCAGCGTCAGACCAACCAGTTCGCTAACGCGCAGGCCGGTCGCGTACAGCAGCTCCAGCATCGCTTTATCGCGCAGCTCAATGGGCAGTTCCTCGCTCGGTGCCTTTAGCAGACGTTCAATCTGCGCTTCAGAGAGATCTTTCGGCAGACGCTGCGGCAGTTTAGGGGATGACAGCAGCGCGCTCGGATCGTCCGCGCGCAGTTTCTCTCGATAGAGATACTGAAATAAACGCCGGATCGCACTGAGCAACCGCGCCGAACTGCTGGCTTTATAGCCGCCTTCCACCCTTTCGGCCAGGAAACCTTGCAGATTTACCGCATCCGCCTCCAGCAGCGTCAGCTGGTTATGCTGTAACCAGCCGGTCAGCGCGCGCAGATCGAGCCGATAAGAGGCCACGGTGTTTTGTGACAGATTGCGCTCTATCCATAATGCATCCAGAAACTGCTCAACCAGATCGCTGTCCTGCACAGTCACTCCTCCCGAGTCAGCGTTTATGTGGAATGGTGTCATATACTGCACCTGATGATAACACCTTCCATTAATTACCAATAAATCCAAAAAAATATTTATGATAGTCGCTATTATACATTTGGAACGTTATCCAAAAAAATTGGTGTGCGACAAGATTTAATTTTAGCTAACCATTACTCAATTTCAAGAATACGTTTTATAGAGTAGTGACGTTGTAAATGTAAAAACTTTCAGAAAAAACTAGAAATTTCCTGAGCTGCAGCATACCATCGGGTAGCAAGCCGCGGATAGAATCTACGAACATTATAACATAACTTATCGTAACGGGCGGTTACTGACGGATTTAGACGGTGTTATTTATGATGATCATGCCCCCCCATAACATCATTAAATTTATTGAAGATTATTATCTGGATGCGTGAAATTTAAGTACAACGCTCGTTACTCATCACAATGAGCGCACGGAGTTTAACTTTAGTCTAAAAAGGAGTTTATTTAGTGACAAACTTGATATATGCAAGCATTGAAGGTGAAAAGCAAGGTTTGATTTCCTCGGGATGTTCAACTTTGGATTCCATTGGTAATAAATTTCAAAGGGGACATGAAAATCAAATATTTATTTATGCATTTGACCATGACATGACGAGAGAGCAAAACATAAACCATCACCCAGTAATAGTCACAAAACCCATTGATAAATCATCTCCATTACTTGGAGTTTCATTGTCTAATAACGAGAAACTTCAAATTATCATTTATATGTACAGAATAAATCCGGCAGGCAGCATAGAAAAATTCTTCACTATAAAACTTAAGGACGCTTATCTTTCAGGCATTAGCCAACACTGCCCAAATTCATTAACCCAGAGTGAAATGCAACCTTATGAAATATTATCAATTGCATATAAAAGCATTGACTGGACGCACAATACCGCGGGAACATCAGGTTATAGCATATGGGATGAGAGAGTGTACTAAAAAATAAGACTTGCCGCCAAAACTTATGGCGGCATTTCACATTCAAATATATTTATCCGGAACTATTTTATCATAAACAAAGTACATCAGAATTGCAGTTGCTATGGTAAGCTTACCCCAATGATCGGGGATAAATTCAGAATAAATCGCTGATAACAATATTGTTAAGACAACACAGATACCCGCTAATGACTCATAAATCAATCTTTTAATCATCTCATTACGGTTCCTAAAGCTTCAATAATATCGTCAACTGTTGGTTTTTCGATAGCTCTTATACGTTTTATTATATCGCCTAAAATAGGATCAACATAGATATAAAGCATCTCTATCTTATTTTGGTACAATATATTATAGTAAATAGGATCTATCGTCCTTAGTTTTCTTGCTGCCATCGCCGATTTTTGAACCCGACCATAATATTCAGCCAAAGTGATTAAATAAAATCCTTTTTTATGAACCTGTTTTCTTACTGAAAATGATACAATAGCTGAATCTGCAAGTACTTTAGCCATTGTATAGGCCAGGGCTTTCTTGGTTAATCTACCAGCAGTGAAATCCGCCAATATTTGGCTTGAAAAATATGTTGTAACCCTTGCTTTCACCCTAGATCTTTCTTTGTCTTTTAAAATATAATCAATATAAAGATAAAAAATATCAAGTATCACATCCTTTCTTTTATAAACCTGTGCTATCGCATTTCCAGCCCTCTTGTCCTCAATTTTTAACTCTTGACAAACATTTTGATAACCATCCATCAGACAGGATGAATACCAACTTGCCCTTTCTAATCCATCGCCTACATTACTCAATATCCCCACTGAATTGGCAGCGATTCTTTCCATACCTTTATCTAATGACATCGCAAATTTTCTTTCGTATTGCAAACTTTGCTTTAGATAAGAACTAACACTCATTAAAAATTCCTTTTATGTGATTAGCTATAAATCAACGCATGAGTTTTATAATATAGTTAACCCTCAAGTAATCATGAAATACAATACCGAGTTAACATCACCTATTCTATCCAATGGTCTCTAACATAACCGACTGTACTTCCCTCCTTAAACACATGCAAATCATATAGTACAAAACTATTATTTATAGGAAAAATAAGGTTTCCAAGTAACAGATTGAAACGTAATCGCTATAAAAAACAGATGCTATGAACTCACCAAGTATCGCCAGAGAATATCTGTTCACTTACAGATAAAGACTGTCTATCTCACGCCGACTCTTCACCCTGTGTTCGGCTGAGAGTTATTGCACGATTTAGGCATAAAACAGGCTGAATCACGTGCAACGTGCTTCAGGAAGTGCATCGACGGCGAAGAACAACCTCACCATTAATCGTGGACTGTCGGACTGTGTCATCTTACGGACTATCAAGTATGGATTAAGATAGAATGTATACATGCTGAGCGCGTTGACAAGCGTCAAATAATTCGTGCGACTGTTTTTAATTTTATCAAGTACGATTACAATCACTGATTAGCTTCAACCCTTTGGCCAGTAACAGTGACGGTTAAAGGCGGTGGCACTCCCCTCTGGCAACCCTTAACTACTTAAGATAACTAATATATCTCAATGAATTTATAACACTTTTTACAGGGGTACAATGAATATTGGTCTGTTTTACGGCTCCAGCACCTGCTACACCGAAATGGCAGCCGAGAAAATTCGCGATTTTATTGGCGAAGATCTGGTGACC
>Ga0308167_1003483_pt1 | contig 12520 bp, 10 predicted proteins | sample PhyCR1_2_FD_202138 | JGI IMG/M metagenome (GOLD analysis project Ga0308167, IMG submission 202138) | Phyllosphere microbial communities from UC Gill Tract Community Farm, Albany, California, United States - DLSLRC.R1 | ecosystem: Host-associated > Plants > Phyllosphere > Unclassified | place... | reverse complement strand
TCGACAACAAATTAACACAATAATGTGATAACAAATCCTCTGGTTGCTGAGGCGTTCCATGTTTATTTAAATAGTCAGGACTTGCACAAATGACTTGTGGCATATCGACCAAATGCCTAGCAATTAAAGTGGAATCATCCAAACGTCCTGCTCTCACCACACAGTCTATCCCTTCCCTAATCAGATCAACCAAACGATCACCCGTACTAATTACAAGTTCAATATCGGGATATAACTCGTGAAATTGATTGATATTGGGTAAAACAATTTTAGTCGCATGTGCGCCTGATAAATCGACACGTAATAAACCACGGGGCTGTGTAATTACATTTCGTAAAGATGATTCTGCATCATCGAGTTCCGATAATATTTGTGTACAACGCTCATAAAATGCCTGCCCATCTAGTGATGGTCTTACGTGCCGAGTCGTCCGCTCTAGCAAACGACACTGTAAATTATTCTCTAACTCTTTAATGGCATTACTTGCTGTAGCGCGTGGGATATTTAGCTGATCAGCTGCCTGACTAAAACTACCCAGCTCTACGATGCGGGTAAAAAGTTGCAATGTATCAAATTTATCCATAGTGCTCGCTTTTAACCCTATCTATTATTAATAAATATGGAATTATCTTATCCAATTATGAAGATTTATCCCATATTTATATATTATTAAAATAAGCCATACTTACTCAAACAGGCAATCTAAAAATGAATATTTCAAAAAAAACGGCTCTCGTCACTGGTGCATCTCGCGGTATTGGTCGTGCAATTGCTGAACGCTTAGCTCAAGATGGCTTTTATGTGATTGTTAACTATGCGGGTAATAAGGTGCATGCCCAAGCAACTGTAGATCATATTATTGAGCAAGGTGGTCAAGCCTCAGCTATTCAAGCGGATGTTGCAAATGAACACGATGTCAGCCGTTTATTTCAAGAAGTAAAAGCCATTAACGGTCAATTAGATGTCGTGGTCCATAGCGCGGGCATTATGCCTATAGCAAAAATTACACCTGAAGCCCTGCCTGATTTCGATAAAGTAATTCATACCAATTTACGGGGTGCATTTTTAATATTGGCACATGCAGCCGAAACAGTGCCGGATGGTGGCCGAATTATTACGCTTTCAACCAGTGTAATTGCTAAATCTTTTCCAGCATATGGCCCCTATATTGCATCCAAAGCAGGTGTAGAAGGCTTGGTACATGTGTTAGCAAATGAGTTACGCGGCCGAAATATTACCGTAAATGCCGTCGCGCCTGGTCCAACAGGTACTGACCTTTTTTACAATGGAAAAACTGAGGAGCAGGTTTCGGCTATAGCAAAACTTGCCCCATTGGAAAGAATTGGAACACCTGAAGAAATTGCCAGTGTAGTTGCCATGCTAGCTGGCCCAGATGGACGTTGGGTAAATTCACAAGTCATTCGAGTAAATGGTGGATTTGCTTAATTTTTTTAAATTAAATTTAATCTAAGTTTGGAATATGTAAAGTATATTCCAAACTTATAAATGGCTATGATGTGAAACGTAACAAGTCTAATTAGAGAAATAATTCCCAAATCAATCTCAATGCAATCCCAATTAATAAAACTCCCATCACCCGCTCAAAATAAACCCCAAACTCTAAAAAACGTTTACGTACAATAGGCTGTGCAAACAGCACACTCACCACCATAAACCAAATAGCATTAACCATACACATCCACACTCCATAAAAAACCTGAACTTTCATCGGTGTGGTGGTACTTACAATCGTTGTAAAAATTGCCAGAAAAAAGATGGTAGCTTTCGGATTTAATGCATTAGTTAAGAAACCCATCGTAAAAGCTTTAAACAAACTTGGAGCATCACTATCAGTTTGGTTATTGATCTCAAGATTTGTATTCGGCTGGCTACGTAAACACTGCCAACCCAAATAAATCAAATAAGCTGCTCCCGCTGTTCTGATCAGTGACATGAGCCATTCGCTTTGCTGGATTAAAAAACCGATCCCAACCAGTGTATAAAACACATGAACCGAAATTCCGACACCAATACCAATTGCAGTCAGACATCCAACTAAGTAGCCATAGCGCACACTTTGTCGGACCGTAATTACAAAATCTGGTCCCGGTAAAATAACAGCCAAAAAATGAATAAGAGCTAAAGTTAAAAACTCATGTCCATACAACTGCCACATCTATTCAATCTCCTCAGCTACGCTATAACTAACACTTAGTTTTCCTTTCTTAAACTGATAAGATTGAATATCTATAGGGCCAATATCCCCTAATGCTGCGACATGAGTTCCACCACATGGAAATGCAGGAAAATCTCCAAAATTAATTTCACGAAAACCATCAGCATGTTGATGCAGATTGGCGGGAACATTAGCTTGAATATATTGAGAACATTTGTTCTGAAGCATTTCAGCATCAAGTTGTTCAACCGTGTCTAGAGGAATAAACTGAACCCTAGCATCATTAGGCCAGTGCTGAGCCTTTGTGGCTTGCCAGCCGAATAAATGCATTACATGGGCAATAAGATGCCCAGCCGAATGTAATCGACTATGATAATGGCGTTTCTTTTCATCGACTTGTGCGAATGCCGCTCCTAACCCAACAGGCTGTGTGCAATAATGAATGATTTCCCCTTGTTCAATCCCAACATGAACAACATCTGCCTCTGCAATTTTTCCCGTATCACTTGGCTGTCCACCACCTTGAGGATGAAATGGTGTTGCGGATAAACGCACTGCAAAACGTCCATCTTCACATGGGTTACACGCTAGAATTTCAATCTCAGCACTTAGTACACCTTTTAAATACAATGCTTGTGTCATACTTTTTCACACACCCCTTAAGATGAAAAAGATTGTATTGCGATTTCTAAGGCGCGATAATCCAATTAAAATCCAAATAACTTTTGCCTCATGAGCACAAATCAAAGTCTGGTTCTGTTAAACGAAATGGCGACTTTCGTTAAGGTTGTCGAGTCGGAAAGTTTTTCTGAAACTGCAAGGCAACTTGGTACAACACCTTCTGCTGTTAGTCGTGCGATTGCCCGTTTAGAACGTGCTTTAGGCACTCGCTTACTCTATCGCACAACACGGAAACTTCGTTTGAGTGAAAGTGGGCAACAGGTCTATCAACGCTGTTTAGATATGGTGAATGCGGCTCAAGCTGTTATGGAAAGTTCAGGCCAATTTCATGTCGAACCCCAAGGTGTCATTCGCATGAGCGTTCCGAAAGCTGTGGGTCATTTTATGATTCATCCGCATTTACCCGAATTTTTAGAACGTTACCCAAAAATTGATATTCAAATGCTTTTAGAAGATCGTTATGTAGATCTCATTGATGATGGAGTCGATTTAGCACTTCGAATTACAGAGCAACCACCAGGTGGCCTTATGGGTAGAAAGCTCATTGATATTGATCACTTGGTTTGTGCTACGCCTGAATATTTGGCAAAGCATGGCAAACCGAAGCACCCTCATGATTTAAAGCAGCATGAATGTATTTACTTGGGTGAACAAGCCAGTGACTCAAAGTGGAAATTTCAGCAAGGAAATAAATCGATAAGTGTGGCTGTGCGTGGCCGTTATGCAGCAAACCATACGGGTGTGCGTTTGAGTGCAGCATTACAGCATTTAGGTGTTGCGAGCTTACCGTATTTTGTAGCCCGTCATGCCCTACAACAAGGGAGCTTATTTCAGGTTTTGCCCAACTGGGATTTTAAGACCTATTACAGCGGAGGGCTTTGGTTACTCTACCCTCCTACACGGCATGTCCCGCCGAAATTAAGTGTATTAATTCAATATTTGGCAGATAAATTAGCAGCAGAGCCAACGTTATTGAAAATAAAGTAAAAATATTTCTGTAGCTAATTTAGTTAAAATCATCTGCAAATTGTAAAGTAACTCAATAGATTACCACCTAGCAAAATCTATAAAAAATCGGACACCAATGCCCGATTTTTATTAAATGATTTTTAATCTATTGCTTACTTTCTCAGTACATCGCCAATGCTTGAGTCTTTATCAAAAACCGATTTAGCATATGGACAAAGTGGAATTACTTTTACGTCTTTCTCACGAACAAAAGCCACCAAAGCATCAAGTAATTGGCGGCCTACGCCTTGTCCGCGATAATTTTCATTCACATCTGTAGCATCAATAATTAGCATGCTTTCGCCTGCCCATGTATAAGTCATTTCGCCTGCAACGGTTTCACCATCAAGTAAGCTAAAGCTGCCGTGTTTCGTATCATCTTTTTGTTGAATATTCACAATGAATTCCTCGTATTACGACTCATATTTATTTAAAAATGACTTTGTTTATCTTTGACTATAAGAACAAATTTAAGTGTAAAAAAATAGCCTGTTTTTAGCAGTGAGTCTGTATGCTTTTTAAATACAATTCATGCATAAAACTCATAATTCTATTCGTAATTCTGTGCCTAATCCTTTCAAACTATTGCTGTTAAGCTCTCTGGCCAAATTGATTCATTTCTTACATGAACATTCAAAGGTTTTAAAATCGGAACTTTTATGTCTTCTTTTCGTCAAATTGAGCAGAACTTACAGGAAAACAATACACCCGCATGGGGTGCCGTATTTGTAATGTCACTCTGCTGTTCAGTATTAATTGCTTCGGAGTTCATGCCCGTCAGTTTACTCACGCCAATCTCTACAGATTTAAATATGAGTGAAGGCCAAGTCGGTCAAGCTATTGCCATTTCAGGCATTTTCGCTGTTATTACCAGTCTATCAATTAGCCATGTTTTTAAAACATGGGACCGACGCCCTATCATGCTGTTGCTTACCCTACTCATGATTGTTTCAGGCATTATCATTACATTTGCTCATTCTGCTGTCTTATTTATGTTGGGCCGTGCAATTTTAGGTGTGGTGATTGGTGGTTTTTGGGCGATGTCGACATCAATTGTTATGCGACTCGTTCCTCCACTTTCAGTACCTAAAGCACTCGGTTTGTTAAATGGCGGAAATGCCTTAGCGACAACCATTGCTGCGCCTTTAGGCAGTTTCCTAGGCTCAATCATTGGTTGGCGTGGTGCTTTTTTCTGTATTGTGCCAATTGCGGTTTTTGCGCTTATTTGGCAATTTAAAAGTATGCCGGCTCTTCCAGCAATCTTGTCAGTTGAGAAATCTAAAAACCCTTTTGGCCTGCTTAAACGTCCCATTGTCCTGTACGGTATGTTAGGTGTTTTATTGCTCTTTATGGGGCAATTCGCACTCTTTACCTATTTACGTCCATTTTTAGAAACTGTCACTCATGTCAATGCAGCCCAACTATCTACCTTATTATTAATATTAGGTGTTACAGGCTTAGTGGGTACGTTCCTTATTAGTTTGATGCTTCACCGACATGTTTATCGTTACCTCATCATCATTCCCTTCATCATGGCAGGCATCGCGGGAGCCTTTGTGCTGGGTGGTCAGCATATATGGTTCGTTGCCATATTGATGGGTTTATGGGGATTTATTGGAACGTCGGTACCTGTTGCTTGGAATACTTGGCTGGCTCAAACATTACACCAAGATGCCGAAGTTGGCGGCGGTTTAATGGTTGCCATTATTCAGTTTGCAATTACTTTGGGAGCAACGCTAGGCGGCGTGTTATATGACACACATGGCTATACCGCGACATTTTATTTGAGCGCTATTATTTTATTGTTAGGGTCTATAACTGCTTTTCTTACATGGCGTAATGCTACTCACGCAACACATCAATAACCAATCTTAATGCAGGTGAAAGTTGTCTGCGATGTGGGTAGTACAAATGGTATCCGGGAAACTGGATACTGTACTCTTCCAAAACTTGAATCAGATTACCCTCTTTTAGATCTTCTCGAATCAAATCTTCTGGAATATAAGCAAGTCCAAATCCAGCTCTAACCGCCTCGACGATATCGTAGCTTTCATTAAATATCCATTGACCCTGAATTTTGATTTTTGTTTCTTGACCATCTTTGACAAATTCCCATGCATAAACACTGCCTTGGGTTGTTAAACGAAAGCCAATACATTGATGACTCAATAAATCTTTCGGTGTTTGTGGAATTCCATATTTTTCAAAATATGCCGGAGTTGCTATGACCACCATTTTGACATCTGGGCTTATACGTACTGCAATCATGCCATCAGCTACGCGGCTTCCGAAACGAACCCCTGCATCAAACCGCTCTGCAACAATATCGACCATTCCACTATTGGCAGTTAGTTCAACTTGTACATCTGGATACTCACCTGCAATCTTTTTAAGTTTTGGAATCAATACTTCCCGTATTGCATGACTACTGGCATTAATCCGAACCGTGCCGGCAGGTTGGTCTCGAAATGAAGTTAATAGAGATAATTCATTATCAATCTGATCGAAGCTGGCACTAATGGTTTGTTTCAACCTTTCACCTGCTGCTGTTGGTGAAACACTACGGGTGGTTCGAGTCAAAAGTAACATACCTAAACGTTCTTCTAAACCGCGAATGGTATGGCTTAGCGCAGATTGTGAAATTCCCATTTTCCCAGCAGCCTTAGTAAAACTACCCTCGCGAGCCACCATGAGAAAGGCATAAAGATCATTATAGTTTTCTTTATTTATCATCTGCTTTATCTCTTATTCAGGGTCAATCTCATTATAGAGCATAAAACCATTCATGAATATTGCTCATAAGTCCATATTTGTTTTTTAGACTAATTATTAAAAAGAAGATTCGTTAAAATCCATATCAAGCAGTAAACATGAAGATTTAAATAAACTGAGGCGATTATTATGAGTCATTTTTATTATTGTAAAAAATTAATAAATTCCACTCATATCTTTACGTTAAAGAATAAATAGTTTCATCGCATTTATGTGCTTGTTTCTTAAAGAAGTGAGGTAATTTGATATGGCTAATCATAAGTTTTTTAAAGGCTTAGTCAGCCTATGTGTTTTGTTCTCAGTTACTTCCGCCTCTTATGCAATAAAGCCTCAAGGTAAAAATCAACAAAGGGTATCGATGATGAAAATCCGTATTGATATTGATGGAACACAGCAACCATTATTTGCCACATTAGCCATGACACCTACTGTTCAAGATTTTATCAAACAGCTTCCACTGACATTAACACTTAAAGATTATGACTCTACTGAAAAAATAGCCGATCTACCCGCCAAGCTAACTACGCAGAATGCGCCTCATGGTTATGCGGGCAAGGCTGGTGATCTTACCTATTATGCTCCGTGGGGCAATCTGGCTTTTTTCTATAAAGATTCTCATGTTGGCTATGCCAATGGTCTCATTTTTCTTGGGAAACTGGATGCCATTCCTCAACAATTTAAGCAGAACCAACCGATCAAAATTTCAATTTCTCAAATGAAATAAGCGTGAATTAATCTCCCCCTTTAAATGGTTTTATTGAGGTATCTATGACTACATCTCCCTTGTTTAAAAAGCTTAAAACCCATACGGCGGCTGCAATTTGTGCAGCAACTATTGGTCTATTTTCTTCAACTTCTGGTATGGCGGCCGATATGTCTAATGGTGCAAATAACTTCTATCAAAGTCAGCAAGTGACTATTCAAAAGGTGACTTTTAAAAATCAATACAATATGGATATTGTCGGCAATCTGGTTATTCCCAAAAAACTGAATAAAAAGGTTAAAGCCCCTACGATTGTAATTGGTCATCCTATGGGTGCTGTCAAAGAACAAAGCTCTATGCTTTATGCACAAAAACTGGCTGAACAGGGTTTTGTAACCTTAGCAATTGATCAATCATTTTGGGGTGAAAGCTCGGGCCAACCAAGAAATGTGGTTGCACCAGACATTTATGCAGAAGCGTTTAGTGCCGCTGTAGATTATTTGGGAACACAATCCTTTATTGATCGTGAACATATTGGCGCCCTGGGTATTTGTGGAAGTGGAAGTTTTGTCATTAGTGCTGCAAAAATTGATCCGCGTATGAAAGCGATAGCAACTGTCAGCATGTATGATATGGGCGCAGCAAACCGCAATGGCTTACGTCACTCACAAACCCTAGAGCAAAGAAAGCAAATTATTGCAGAAGCCGCTGCACAGCGTTATGTTGAATTTACAGGCGGTGAGAAAAAATATACTAGCGGCACTACGCATCAGTTAACAGCAGATACACACCCTATTCAACGCGAATTTTATGACTTTTATCGTACTCCACGTGGAGAATATACGCCTAAAGGATCATCAAGAGATCTTACAACACATCCAACTTTCACAAGTAATGTGAAATTTTTAAACTTCTATCCATTTAACGACATTGAAACGATTTCACCACGTCCAATGTTGTTTATTACAGGTGATCAGGCTCATTCAAAAGAGTTCAGTGAAGAAGCTTATAAACTCGCAGGCCAACCTAAAGAGCTTTACTACGTTAAAGGCGCTGGACATGTTGATTTATATGATCGGACCGATCTCATTCCATTTGATAAATTGACCAGTTTCTTTAAACAGAACTTGAAGTAAGAAAAGTGATAGAGGCTCGATGGGGCCTCTATTTTTTAAACTAACTTAATGAAACTCTTGCACCAAACTATTAATATGTGCCACGGCAGCGGTTCGGTTTTCAACGCAAAGTTTTTCAAAAACATGTTCTAAATGTTTGTTTACCGTCCGCGGGCTAAGCTCTAAAATTTCTGCAATATCTTTATTGGTTTTACCCAATAATAGCCAGTGCATGACTTCTGCTTCACGCTGAGTCAATTGTGGGCAATATTTCAAAATATCAGCCATTTCCAAAGCTGGCGTAGATGTCTTGATCTGTATGAGATAGTTTTTTGCCACACTTGATTCAGTTTCCCACGGCGTAAGCAATAAAAGCTGTAATTGTTGAGATGGCGTTAAATAAGAACAGCTGGTTAATTTTTTGGGGTCTTTTTCATGCTCTAAGTCTGAAAACCAAGCTTTTAAGCCTGCTTCAAAACCGTCTAATTCAGGTAAATATTGATTCAGTAGATCACTGGCTTTTTGAGTTTTCCAAACAATTTTACCGTGAACATCTAGCGCAAGAATAGCTGTTTCCGTTGCATCAATCACCTGTTTTTGTTGCTGCAATAGTTTGGCATGTGCCAAATGTGTTTTTACCCTCGCTAATACTTCTTCAATATTTAGTGGTTTGGTTACATAGTCCACCCCACCGACCTGAAAACCACGCACAATATGCTCTGTCTCAGACAAACCGGTCATAAAAATGACAGGAATAAACTGCGTAATTGGACTCGCTTTAAGCTGTATACAACTTTCAAAACCGTCCATATGTGGCATATTGCCATCGAGCAAAATCATATCTGGTAAGCATCGGTGGGCGATTTCAATTGCACTCAACCCATCAGTTGTGACAAGCACGCGATAACCTGCCTGATCTAGACTTTCATGTAACAAACCTAAATTTTCCGGCACATCATCCACAATCAGAATAACAGCCTGCTCGTTTGGCCAAGCTTGCTGAAAAGAACCATGTTGCGTACTCATTGCTTATCCTTAATCAATCGTTGCGCGTGTTTTAAATCAAACTTTTGAATCGCTTGTTCAAGCTGTTCCCATAACTCGTTATGCTCTGGAAAATTTTGACGACATTGTGTTAAAGTCTGTTGAATTCCACGAATGTAGCCTTGTCCAATTAAATCATTTAATTGCTGCAAGCTTTGTGTTAAATCAAGCAGATCATTATTTTCCGGTCGTTTGAGTGGCGTATGAACAGCGCTTTGCTCTTGCTTAAACACGTTTATATCAAGTGCTTGAACTTCATTATTTTCAAGTAGTGCATCTGATTTGGAATCAATCCATACCAAACCTAATTTGTCCCCAATTTTACTGAGCAATAAATTCAGATCAATTGGCTTTAACATGAAGTCTTCACTTAAGACTGCATCTTGTGGATTGACTTCACGCTCGCCTGCATTGGCCGAAATAATTAAAATAGGCACATTGGTAATATTATTCTGACGCAATAACCGCGCAGTTTCCCACCCGCCCATCAAAGGCATATTCAAATCCATCAAAATTAAGTTAGGCTGAAAAATAGGAACACGTCTTAAACAGTCAATGCCCGACTCGGCTTCTTCAATCATAAATCCCAAAGGTTTTAGAAAATTAGCGACTAAACCTCGGTCCACCGCCTCATTATCGACAACCAAAATTCGTTTTCGGTCGCCTTGATAGCCTGTAATTTGGTTGGAGTAAACATTAGAAATCGGATGAACTACTTCTTTTGAAGGTAAATAAAACTTAATCTTAAACTGTGAACCCTGATTGAGTTGACTAGTCACAGATAGTTGGCCACCAAGTAAATCGACTAATAATTTTACAATCGGTAGGCCTAGCCCTGTTCCGGTAAATCCGCCTTGAACCACATTGCTACCTCGTTCAAACGGATTAAAAATTCGCTCTAAATCTGCCTCGGCAATACCACAGCCCGTATCTCTAATTTCAAAATAAGCCGTTTGAAAACGGTATTCGACTTTCAAAGTAATTGTGCCGCTCGTCGTAAACTTTAAAGCATTGCCCAATAAATTGATGAGCACTTGCTCTAAGCGTTTTTTGTCGGTACGAACATAGTGCGGCAGGTTCTCTCCAATTTCATAAACAAACTGTAAATTCTTCTGTTCAAACTGTGGCTGAAACATTTGAATAATCTGTTCTATAAAATTTGGGAAATGAACATCGACTACATTTAAAGAAATCTTGCCCGTTTCAATCCGTGCTAAATCTAATAAACCATCAATCAATGAAGTCAGATGCTGTCCACTGCGGCTAATCACACCGAGCGCCATTTTGCCTTGTTCTGAAAGCTGTTCTTGTTTTTGAAGTAATTGGCTATAGCCCAAAATACTATTTAGAGGTGTTCGTAGTTCGTGGCTAATTCCAATGACATAACGACTTTTTGCATCATTTGCCCGCTCTGCCGAAATTCTGGCATCTTGCAGGTCTTTTGAAGTGACTTCATGGGCAGCAATTTCGTCAATCAATAATGCTGTTTGCTGGTGTGTCTCAATTTCAGCATTACGACGGCTTTCATCGTTTAGCACTAACCACCATGCGGCAACGCTCATCAATAAAAATAAAATGGTGTAAATTTTCACAAACAGCGTAAATAACTGAGGAACGGCTGCCGCATTAATGGTTTCTAAGTAGGTTTTTTCTTGGATATAAACCAGACTTAAACTCACTGCCAAAACAATAGACAGCCCTAAAGTCAGTAATAAATACAAACTGACCCTGCTATTTAAACGGCTCGCCCAACGTTCTGGTAAATAGTGCCAGATGGCTTTTTTCAGTTGTACTGACCAGCGTGCATCGGGTTTACATAAATCGTGGCAGCGTGCTTCAAGTGAACAGCATAGGGAGCAAATCGTACCGTTATAGGCTGGGCAGCCCGCCATATCGGCAAGTTCATAGTCCCGTTCACACACGACACAATTTGCAACTGAGGTTGCCTGAATTTTTTCAGGCTGACGTGCGATGTAATATTTGCCTTTGGTTAAGTAAGCAATAACAGGCACACATAACACCGCACTCCCTAAAGCAATAAAACTCGCCAAGCCTTTCGCCATGAGTCCGAAAAAGCCCAAATAGCTAAGCATCGATAGCACTGAAGCGATGAGTAAGGCACCCACACCTACAGGGTTAATGTCATATAAATAAGCACGGCGAAATTCAATTCCCTTCGGGCTTAAACCTAAAGGCTTACAGATAATTAAATCGGCAACAACGGCACCAATCCATGCCAGAGCAATATTGCTATATAGTCCCAAAATACGTTCAACCGCATGGCTAATCCCCATTTCCATCAAAACAATGGCAATAAAAACATTAAAAAGAAGCCAGACAATTCGCCCTGGGTGGCTATGAGTCAAGCGAGCAAAAAAGTTTGACCATGCCAATGAGCCAGCGTAGGCATTGGTCATATTAATTTTAATTTGCGCCACGCAAACTAGTGCTAATGTGAGAATTAAAGCAAGTTGAGGATTTGGAATAAATTGTTGATAGGCAACCCAATACAGATAAGTTGGATTGTCTAGTTCAGAGACAGGAATAAACAGCTGAAAAGCCAACACCATCAGCAGCATGCCCATCAATACTTTTAGGAATCCAAAAATAATCCAAGATGGACCACCTAAAAAAACGGCAAAACGCCATGCGGTTCTGTTTTTTTCTTGTTGCGGCAAAAAGCGTAGATAGTCGGCTTGCTCACCAATTTGGATCACAAATGAAAAAATAAGAGTGCACGCCGCACCAAAGTAATACAAATTAAAATCGGTCGAGTTTGAAACCGCCCCAACAAAATGCAGGCTACTACTTAAAATTTGTGGCTGTTTCCAAAGTACAAAAAACCACGGTAATAACAGTAATAAGAGCCAGATTGGTTGTGTGATCGCCTGAACTTTATTAATAAAACCAATGCCTTTGACCACTAAAGGCAAAATTACTAAGGCAGAAATTAAGTAACCAATAACTTGTGGAATGCCTAAAGCCAGCTCAAGTGCCATCGCCATAATTGCGACTTCAAAC
>Ga0308167_1003482_pt1 | contig 12523 bp, 10 predicted proteins | sample PhyCR1_2_FD_202138 | JGI IMG/M metagenome (GOLD analysis project Ga0308167, IMG submission 202138) | Phyllosphere microbial communities from UC Gill Tract Community Farm, Albany, California, United States - DLSLRC.R1 | ecosystem: Host-associated > Plants > Phyllosphere > Unclassified | place... | reverse complement strand
TCGAGGCCGCGCAGGCCGGTCGCCCCTCGGGCATCAAGATCAAGATCAACTCGATCGTCGACGAGCAGATCATCGACGCGCTCTACAAGGCCAGCCAGGCCGGCGTGCCGGTCGACGTCTGGGTGCGGGGCATCTGCACCATCAAGCCGGGCCAGCCGGGCCTCAGCGACACGATCCGCGTGCGGTCGGTGCTCGGCCGCTACCTCGAGCACTCGCGCCTGTTCTGGTTCGCGAACGACGGCGACCCCCAGGTCTTCATCGGCAGCGCGGACATGATGCACCGCAACCTCGACCGCCGCATCGAGGCGCTCGTGCGCCTCACGCAGCAGGACCACCTCGACCAGGTCTCCGAGCTCTTCGACCGTGCGATGTCCGACGAGACGGCGTCGTGGTGGCTCGAGAGCGACGGCACCTGGACGCGCCACGCGCGTGACGCGTCGGACGCGCCGCTCGCCGACATGCAGAACGTGCTGATGAAGCAGATCACGCAGCGCCGCCGGGCCAGCCGGTGAGCACGGTCGCCCCCACGACGATCGTCGCCGCCGGCGCGGTCTGCTTCCGCCTCGTCGACGGCAAGGCGCGCGTGCTGCTGATCCACCGCGAGCACCACGGCGACGTCTCGCTGCCCAAGGGCAAGGTCGACCCCGGCGAGTCGACGCCGCAGACGGCCGTCCGCGAGATCCGTGAGGAGACGGGCTACCGCGTCGCTCTCGGAGCCCCGCTCGGCACCGCCGAGTACGTCATGCCCGGCGGTCGGGACAAGATCGTGCACTACTGGGCGGCCGAGGTCACCGACGACGCGGTCGCCGAGGCCGGTCGCTTCACGCCCAACAGCGAGGTCGCCGCGATCGAGTGGGTCTCGATCGAGAAGGCGCGCGCCAAGCTGACCTACGAACGAGACGCGGAGGTGCTCGACCGGTTCGCCGACCGCGTCGCCTCGGGCGCCGCCCGCACCTTCGCCCTCGTGGCACTGCGGCACGCCAAGACGACGTCGCCCGGCGACTGGAGCGGCTCGGACGCCACCCGCCCCCTGCTGCCCCAGGGCCGCCGTCAGGCGAAGTCGATCGCGCCCGGCATCGCCGCGTGGGCCCCGCAGCGGCTGATCAGCAGCACGGCCGCCCGCTGCCTCGCGACGCTCGAGCCGGTCTCGGCGCTGACCCGCGTCGGGGTCAAGCAGAGCGACTCGATCAGCCAGGACGCGTTCGACCGCCACGACGACGACGTGGCCGGCGTCGTCGCGAAGCGCCTCAAGAAGCGGGTGCCGGCCGTGTTCTGCACGCACGCCCCGGTGCTGCCCGAGATCGTGCGCCAGATCGCCGCGGGGACGGTCGGCGGCCACCGGCTCGACCTGCGCCGCGCCTCCTCGCTGAGCCCCGGCGAGTACACGGTGCTGCACGTGTCGTGCTCCGACGCCGCGCTCGTCGCCGTCGAGACGCACGGCCCCGTGCTCTGAGGCCTGCCGCCGACCTGCCGCCCCTCGCGCCCCGTGGCCCCGCCGCGGGGCGCGAGCTGTGTCGGGCCGGGTCGGCGCGACGGGTGGACCCGGCGGGTGATCCTGGCCCCGCGACCCCGTGGCGGCGGTCACGCCCGGCCGATGTTCCCCCCGCGTTAACCTCCCGTTCACCATCGCAGACGACCGTGGTTAACCGCCCGACGTAGCGTCTCGCAACGGGCCAGCACCGGCCCCCCAGCACCCCACAGCACCACATCCCGAAAAGGAACCTCTGTGAACTTCAAGCGCACCGGCAGCATCGTGGCGATCGCCGCGGTCGGCACCATGCTCCTCGCGTCCTGCGCCTCCAACGAGGGCGGCTCCGGCTCCTCGTCCGAGGGCGCCTCCTCCGACCTCTCCGGCACGATCGCCGGCATCGGCGCCTCGTCCCAGCAGGCCGCCCAGGAGGCCTGGGTCGCCGGCTTCCAGACCGCCAACCCCGACGTGACCGTCAACTACGACCCGCAGGGCTCCGGCGGCGGCCGGGAGAGCTTCATCTCCGGCGCCGCGGCCTTCGCCGGCTCGGACCGCGCGTTCAAGACCGACGAGATCTCGTCGAGCACCTTCGCGGGCTGCACCCCCGACACCGGCATCGTCGAGCTGCCCGTCTACGTCTCGCCCATCGCGGTCGTCTTCAACCTCGACGGCGTCGACGAGCTCAACCTCTCGCCCGCCACCATCGCCGGCATCTTCAGCGGCGCGATCACCACGTGGGACGCCGCCGAGATCAAGGCCGACAACCCCGACGCCGACCTGCCCAGCACGCCCATCACGGCCGTGCACCGCTCGGACGACTCGGGCACCACCGAGAACTTCACCGAGTACCTGAACGCCAACAGCCCCGACGTGTGGTCGTCGGAGCCCGACGGCGTCTGGCCCCTCGAGGGCGGCGAGGGCGCCTCCGGCACCTCGGGCGTCATCGACGCGGTGACCAACGGCACCGGCACCATCGGCTACGCGGACGCCTCGCGCGCCGGCGACCTCGGCGTCGCGAAGATCAAGGTCGGCGAGGAGTTCGTCGAGTACTCGGCCGAGGCCGCCGCCGCCATCGTCGACGAGTCCCCTGAAGAGGAAGGCCGCGCCGACGGCGACATCGCCATCGAGCTCGACCGCACCTCGACCGCCGACGGCGTCTACCCCCTCGTCCTCGTCAGCTACCTCATCGGCTGCGAGTCGTACGAGGACGCCGCCCAGGGCGAGCTCGTGAAGTCGTACTTCGAGTACGTCTCCAGCGACGAGGGCCAGCAGGTCGCGGCCGACGCCGCCGGCTCGGCTCCCATCTCGAGCACCCTCTCGGGCCAGGTCGCCGACGCGATCGCGCTCATCAAGTAGCACCCGCCACACCGGGCCCGGGACCGCACGCCGTGCGGTCCCGGGCCGTCGCCCTGACAGGGGCACCCGTACGATCAGCACCATCGGCAGAACCGCACCGCCACCCGAGCACCGCCCGCACACCGAGCACCCACCCGGAGGACCTCGTCCGATGACCGCCCCCGCATCGACCGCCACGAAGGTCAGAGCACCTCGTGCGCCGCGTCGCCCCGCAGACCGGATCTTCTCGGGCAGCACCGTCGTCGCCGGCGGCCTGATCCTCGCCATCCTCGCCGCGGTCGCGATCTTCCTGGTCGCGCAGAGCATCCCCGCCGTGATCGCCGACCCGGCCGACATCTCGCTGTCCGGGTTCCCCGACTCGTTCTGGCAGTACGTCGGCCCGCTCGCCTTCGGCACGGTCTACGCCGCCGCGCTCGCGCTCGTCATGGCCCTCCCCGTCGCCATCGGCATCGCGCTCTTCATCTCGCACTACGCCCCGCGCCGCCTCGCCGCGGGCCTCGGCTACGTCATCGACCTGCTGGCCGCCGTGCCGTCGGTCGTCTTCGGCCTGTGGGGCAGCATCGTCCTCGCCCCCGCCGTGCAGCCCGTCTACGCGTGGATGGCCGACCACCTCGGCTGGTTCCCGCTGTTCGCCGGTCCCGTGTCGGGCACCGGCCGCACGCTGCTCACCGCCTCCATCGTGCTCGCCGTGATGATCCTCCCGATCATCACCGCGCTGAGCCGCGAGGTGTTCCTGCAGACGCCGACCCTGCACGAGGAGGCGGCCCTCGCGCTGGGCGCGACCCGCTGGGAGATGATCCAGGTCGCGGTCCTGCCCTTCGGCCGCCCCGGCATCATCTCGGCCTCGATGCTCGGCCTCGGCCGGGCCCTCGGCGAGACCATGGCCGTCGCCCTCGTCCTCTCGCCGGCGCTCGTGATCAACCCGGCCATCCTCACCTCGACGAACTCGTCGACCATCGCCGCGAACATCGCCCTGAGGTTCCCCGAGGCGCACGACATCGGCATCAACACCCTCATCGCGACCGGACTCGTCCTGTTCGTCATCACGCTGGTCGTCAACTCGATCGCCCGCATCGTCATCAACCGCCGCAAGGCCTTCTCCGGAGCGAACTGATGGCCACGACCACCCAGGACCGTCCCCGCACGGCCAGCCGCACCGTCAACACCCTCACCACGGGACGCCTGCCCAAGGCCTCGCCCCTGGTCATCCTCGCCGGCAGCTGGGCGATCATGCTCGTCGTCTTCGGCCTCCTGCAGGCCGGCGGTGTCACGGAGACGTTCAACTGGGTCGCTGCGATCGTGCTCGGCACGATCCTCTACGCCGCGCTCGTCTTCGTCATCTCGATGCAGGTCGAGGGCATCCGCCGCGCCAAGGACCGCGTCGTCACGACCCTGGTCAGCGCGGCGTTCATCCTCGCCCTGATCCCGCTCGTCTCCGTGCTCTTCACCGTGGTGACGAGCGGCGCCGCGCGCTTCGACGGCGACTTCTTCGCCATGTCGATGCGCAACGTGGTCGGCGCGGGCGGCGGCGGTCTCCACGCCCTCACCGGCACCCTGCTGATCACCGCCCTCGCCGCCGTGATCTCGGTGCCGATCGGCCTGCTCACGGCCATCTACCTCGTCGAGTACGGCCGTGGCCGCCTGGCCCGCGCGATCACGTTCTTCGTCGACGTCATGACGGGCATCCCGTCGATCGTCGCCGGCCTGTTCGCCTACGCCCTGTTCGTGATCTTCTTCGGCGAGGGCGTCCGCATGGGCGCCGCCGGCTCCGTGGCCCTGGCCGTGCTGATGATCCCCGTCGTCGTCCGCAGCACCGAGGAGATGCTCAAGCTCGTCCCGAACGAGCTGCGCGAGGCCGCCTACGCGCTCGGCGTGCCGAAGTGGCTGACGATCCTCAAGGTCGTGCTCCCCACCTCCATCGCGGGCATCACCACCGGCGTCATGCTGTCGATCGCTCGCGTGATCGGCGAGACGGCCCCGCTGCTGATCACCGCGGGCTTCACCGCGAGCATGAACTACGACCTGTTCGACGGCCGCATGCAGTCGCTGCCGGTCTTCGCCTACAGCTCGTACGTCAGCCAGGGCACCGACGCGGCCGCCTACATCGACCGGGCGTGGACCTCGGCCCTGACGCTGATCCTCATCGTCATGGCGCTGAACCTGCTGGCCCGCCTCATCGCGCGCCTCTTCGCCCCCAAGCTCGGCCGCTGACGGCCGCGCGCCTCCCCCTCTCTTCCCCCTGCGTCCCCGTACGACGCCGCACCTCACCGAAGGAACCTGAATGTCCAAGCGCATCGAGGTCAAGGACCTCAACGTCTACTACGGCAAGTTCAAGGCCGTCGAGGACGTCAACATCACCATCGAGCCGCGCACGGTCACGGCCTTCATCGGCCCGTCCGGCTGCGGCAAGTCGACGTTCCTCCGCACGCTGAACCGCATGCACGAGGTCATCCCCGGTGCCTACGTCGACGGCGAGGTGCTGATCGACGGCAACGACCTGTACAGCCCCGGCGTCGACCCGGTGCTGGTGCGCCGTCAGGTCGGCATGGTGTTCCAGCGCCCGAACCCGTTCCCCACCATGAGCATCCGCGACAACGTGCTCGCCGGCGTGAAGCTCAACAACCGCCGTATGGGCAAGGGCGAGCAGGACGACCTGGTCGAGAGCTCCCTGCAGGGCGCGAACCTCTGGAACGAGGTCAAGGACCGCCTCGACAAGCCCGGCTCGGGCCTCTCGGGCGGCCAGCAGCAGCGCCTCTGCATCGCGCGCGCCGTCGCAGTCTCCCCCGACGTGATCCTGATGGACGAGCCCTGCTCGGCCCTCGACCCGATCTCGACGCTCGCCATCGAGGACCTCATCGAGGAACTCAAGCAGCAGTACACGATCGTCATCGTGACCCACAACATGCAGCAGGCCAGCCGCGTCAGCGACAAGACGGCCTTCTTCAACATCGCGGGCACCGGCAAGCCCGGCAAGCTGATCGAGTACGACGACACCGCCACGATGTTCTCGAAGCCCAGCGTCCAGGCGACCGAGGACTACGTCTCCGGCCGCTTCGGCTGAGCCCGGAGGCTGGCGCGCGGACCACGGTCGCTCGCGGCGCGTGGACCACGGTCGCTCGCGGCCCACGGGCCGTCCTCGGCCCGGCACGACGCGAAGGAGGCGGCCCACCTGCTGGTGGGCCGCCTCCTTCGTCGTGTGGCCGGGTCACGCCCTCGCGGAGCCCGACCGGGTCGTGCAGTCGTCGCTAGGCGCTCTGCACGGCCATGATCGGGTCGCTCGTCGGCTGCTCGGAGCCGCCGGCAGGCTCGACCGTGAGGCCGATGGTGTCGCCGGGCGTCATCTCGCCCTTGAGCACCTTCGTGACCGTCGAGTCGGTGTCCGTGTCGAACGTGCCGGCAGGGACGGCACCGTCGGCGCCGATGTACCAGAGCTCGTACGTCTGGTCGCCGGGCAGCGAGGTGAGGCCGTCGAGGACGACCGCCGAGCGCTTGAGCTCGTTCGACCAGACCAGCGTCGCGGTGCCGCCGGTGCTGACGTCGGCGACGGTCCGCTGGAAGTCGCCAGCCGCGTAGATCTCGTCGATCGAGGAGGCGGTGGCCTCCTGCTGCTGGCTCGGGCCGGTGACCTCGGACAGCAGCGCGCCTCCTCCGAAGAAGAGCGCGGCGGCTGCCGCGGCGACGCCGAGCATGGCGACGGGCCGGGTGAACCAGCGGGCACGGGCCGCGCCGGTGGGCTCGAGCACGCGGGCAGCGGTCTCGGACTCGCTCGGCTCCATCTCGGGGACGGCGTGGCGGCCGGGGCGGGCGATCTCGTGGTCGTCACCCGCGCCTCCTGCGACCTGAGTGGCTGCCGGCGTCTGCGAGGCAGAGTCCGACGTGGTCTGGGCGGGCAGCTGAGGCAGCCCGACGATGGCGTCCATGATGCTCGCGCGGAGGGCGGCCGAAGGCATCACGGGCGGTGCCGCGTGGGCGAGTAGCAATGCGGTCTCTCTCAATTCGGTCACTTCCCTTCTGGTGCTCTCGGACTCCTCCAGCAGAGTCTCGAAGTCGTGTCGTTCGTCGTCGCTCAGGGCGTCGAGTGCGTACGCACCCGACATCGCCTCGAGCGAGTCGTGGGGCGGGTTGCCGCCGGTGGTGGAGTCGTCGCGGTAGGTCACGATGCCACTCCCATCTCGTCGCGCAGGCGGATCATGCCGTCGCGCAGTCTCGTCTTGACGGTGCCGATCGGCACCCCCAGCATCGCGGCCACCTCGCTGTGGCTGTAGCCGCCGTAGTACGCCAGCCTGACGGCCTGGCTCTGGAGCTCCGTGAGTCGTCCCAGTGCACGCTCGACGCGCTCGTGCTCGATCCGGATCTCGACCGACTCGGTGACCGAGTCGTAGCCGGGCTCCAGGTCGCGGACGCCGATCTTGAGGTCTCGGTCGCGGCCGGCCTGCGAGGCGCGGACACGGTCGACGGCCCGGCGGTGGGCCATCGTCAGCATCCAGCTCGAGGCACTGCCCCGGGTGGTGTCGAAGCGAGCGGCGTTCTGCCAGATCTCGAGGAAGACCTCCTGGGTGACTTCCTCGGACTGCGAGTGGTCCTTCAGGAGGCGCTTGATCAGGCCCATTACACGAGGTGCGGTCTGGTCGTACAGCTCGGCGAAGGCCACCCGATCGGCCTGGGCGACCCTCAGGAGGAGCTCGTCAGGAGTCGACGCACGCGCCTCTTCCTGGGGAGTCTCGATGTCATGGGTCACGAGCTTCAGCATGTCAGGGTTCACCTCGATCCGCTCGTGTCGGGTTGACCGTCACAGGGGAGTGACGGGTTCGTGCAGGTCGTTCGTGCTGCTGGTTCTTGGTGGTGTGAGTCGAACCCCCCGCCCGGTAACCGTCTGGGATGGCGTTCAGGCCCGGGCCGAGCGGAGGGAACGACCGCGTCGTCCCGCCAGTCAGGGCGGCGGGAAGTCAGCGGAGGATCTCTCGATCCCTCACGCTCATGGTTCGGCACCGGGGGGCTGCTGGTTTGGGCGAGTTTGCCCCGGGTGCACGGAACGCCCGGCGGGGCCTCGGCCTGCGGCTGGCCGAGTGGTCACGAACGGTCGGTCACCGCGTCGGGAGGGACCATTTCGGACCACTCGACCGTGGGCCCCGGATGGAGGGGCGGGGACGGGGACGGGGACGGGGACGGGGACGGGGACGGGGCCCCGGTCAGCCGGGCGGGATGGTCACGCTCGGCGAGGGGAAGAGGGTGTCGGGCCGCAGGAACGCCTCTCGGCGCGAGGCCGCTCGAAGCGGCTAAATTTGGAGCCCGGGGTTTCTACGGCCCGACAATGATCGAGTGTAACCGTCGTCGCCGGGCCTCGCTCGGGCGTTCGCCGGGTGCGAACGCCGAGTGTCAGTCGAGGCTGCCGTCGCGCCAGAGCGCGGCGCAGGCAGTGAGGTCGACGCCGAGCTCGGAGAGGCGGAGCGCGCGCCGGGTCAGCGTCGAGGCGAGGTCGGAGCCGATCGAGTCCTGCTCGTCGGCCACGGTCGTGGCGCCCGCCGAGGCGAGCCGGCAGAACGCCGCGCCACGCTCGAGCGCGACCGCGAAGTCGCCGTCGAACACCCCGCGGAGGATGAGGTCGGCCAGCGCGAGCACCTCGGCCGGGGTCGCGGGCGTGGGGGCCCCGGCGACGATCGGGTCGATGGTGGTCGACGTCTCGACGCCGCGGTCGAAGAGGTAGGTGACCTCCTCGGGCGCCTGGCGGATGACGGCGCGCACGAGGTAGATGCGCCACAGGGCCCCGGGCAGGGTGTGCGGTGCGGCACGCGCCCACAGCTCGGCGACGACGTCGATGCCGTGCTCGTCGCTGAACGAGACGAGCCGGTCGAGGATCTCGGGCTGCGGGTCGTGCTTGACCCGGGCGACGAGGGCGGCCGCCGACTCGTGGGCGATCCGGTTCACGGTCGCCGGGTCGTCGCCTCCCTGGAACGCCTCGAAGGCGGCGCTGGGGAACTGGGTCGGGCGGTGGAAGTCTCTGGGCATCGCCTCGACGATACGCGCGTGCACCGACAGCGGCGTGTGGGTCGGGCGTCGCCGCCCGCCGTTGGCTGTCGGCCCCCGTCGCCGCTCACAGCCGCGAAGGAGGCGCACTGCCGGCCCGCGAGGACGCCCGCGATCACGTATCCTCGACCACCGAGGGCCTCTAGCTCAGTTGGCAGAGCATCGGACTTTTAATCCGCGGGTCGTGGGTTCGAGCCCCACGGGGCCCACGAATGACGTAGGCGACACCCAGCTCCATCGGGTGTCGCCTACGTCATTCGTCGGTCTCGTGTCGTCGAGAACGCACTCGTGGTGGGCCCACGCCGCCGGTACCGGCGCGTCGCGAAGCGGCGTGGCGGCCGTGCCGGTGGGGATCGAGCCCCGCGGGGCCCACGAACGACGAAGGCGACACCCAGCTCCATCGGGTGTCGCCTTCGTCGCGTCGAGGACGCACCGGGGGCCGGCTGCCGACGCAGGAGACGGGCGTGCCCCCGACCGGCGGAGCCAGCGGGGGCACGGTGCACCGGGAGCGGCTCCGGTCCCCGGATCAGGTGGGGAACGGCGCACGGACCTCCCGGCGACTTGTGTCCGGTAACCAGCCGAACGAATACACGCTAGCGCCCGGACGGGCAGTTCCGGGTGTGCGGCAGGGACCACCTGCGCATACTGGACAACAGGTCAACGGGTCGGTTTTGCCGGACGACACGTGTTGCACAGCCGGATCGCCGCCTCCTAGACGGCGCTGAAGCGACAGCGACAGCGACAGCGACAGAGACAGCGACGCGATGACGACAAGACGACGCAGGACACCGCGCGGCTTCGTCGCGATCGCGCCGCCTAGGCCTGCGCCGAGACGCCCGCGGCCCCCGCGGCGACCCGCCGGATGCCCCACGCCGCCGTCCACGTCTCGCCCGGCTCGAGCCAGAGGAGCCCCTCGCCGGTCGCGAGCGCGTTCGGCGGTGCCGTCATCGGCTCGACCGCCACGGCCAGCCCCTCGACCCCGGCGCGCGGGAAGTTCCGGGGCGTAAAGACCTGCACGTACGGGAACGCCTCGTCCTGCCAGAGCTCGGTCGCCGTGCCGTCGGGCGCCGTCAGCATCGTGCGCCGGACGCCGTCGGCGCCGGGCTGCACGTCACGGTAGGGAGTGTCGAGGTCGAGGTCGCCGAGCCGGGGTCCGCCACGGAGGTCGGCCGATGTGCCCGCCACGGGCGACGTGCCGGTCGGGATGCCGCGCTCGCTGACCTCGTACCGGGTCGCCGCCTCCAGCGTGATCGTCAACGTCGCCGGGTCGTGCTCGCCGACGCGCAGGAACGGGTGCGAGCCGACGGCGAACGGCGCACGGGCTGCACCGACGTTCGAGACGGTGTGCACCACCCGCATGCCGTCGGCGACGAGCTCGTGCCGCACCGTCGTCTCGAGGGTGAAGGGCCAGCCGTGCTGCGGGAACACCGTCGCCGCCAGCGTCACCGCGTGCGGCTCGACGTCGACCGCCCGGTACGCCGTGTACCGCAGCAGCCCGTGGCTCGCGTTGCCCTTGGCCGGCTCGGTGAGGTCGAGCTGCAGCTCACGCCCGTCGAGGGTCCAGCGCCCGCCGTCGACGCGGTTCGGCCACGGGAACAGCGTGATGCCGCACGCCGACGGAGGCGTCTCGTGCCCGGCGAACGTCTCGGTCAGCGCCTCGCCGTCGACGGCCAGGGCGCGCAGCCCGGCGGCGACCTCGGTCACCGTCGCCGTGACGACGCGGCCGTCGGCCTCGAGCCTCAGCTCGTGCTGGTGCCCGGTGGGTGGGGTCGTCATGGTCGTCCCTTCGTCGTGAGCGTCGTCGCAGGAGGTGCGGGTGCGGACTGCAGGACGCGCAGCCGTGCCGGCGGCCGGCACCGCGCCTCCGGCGTCAGCCTGCCAGGTCGTCGGCCGACCCGGCCGGGCCGGGACCGTCGTCGGGCAGCTCGGCCTCGACGACCTCGAGCCCGGCTCGCCGCAGGGCGTCGACCTGCCCGGCCTCGGCGTCGGCGGTGATGAGCGCCTCGAACCGGTCGAGCGGGCCGATGACGCCCAGGTGCGCCTCGCCGAGCTTGCCGCCGTCGGCGACGATGTACGAGCGCCGGGCGGTGGTCGTCATGAGGCGCTTCAGGTCGGTCTCGGGCAGGTTGACGTTGGTCGCGCCGTGCTCGGCGTGCACGCCGGTGCAGCCGATGAAGGCGAGGTCGGCGGTGATCGAGCTGAAGACGCTGGTCGCCAGGGGGTTCACGAGCGAGTGCTGCAGCGGCCGGAGGGTGCCGCCCGAGACGATCACGGTGAAGCGGGGCACCGCCTGCTCGAGGGCCAGCGCGATCGTCAGCCCGTTGGTCACGACGACGACCCCCTCGAGGTCGTGACGGTCGAGCAGGGCCAGGGCGATCTGCGTCGTCGTGGTGCCGACGTCGATCACGACGCAGTCGCCCGAGCGCACGAGCGAGGCGGCACGGACGCCGATCGCCTTCTTGGCGTCGGTGCCGACCGCGCTCTCCTCCTCGAAGGGGCGCTCGACCGGCCGGTCGACGGAGAGGGCGCCGCCGTGGACGCGCGAGAGCAGCCCCTCGGCGGCGAGGCTCTCGAGGTCGGTGCGGATCGTCACCTCGGAGAGCCGGAACTCGCGCGCCAGCTCGGAGGTCGAGACGAACCCGCGACGGCCGACCAGGTCGGCGATGCGGCCGCGCCGACGCTCGCCGGGCAGCGGGGCGTCGTCGGGGTTGCGGGTCACCCCTCGATCTTCGTATGCTTTCACCTGCTTTCGCAAGTGCAAGTCGCGGGGGCGTCCGCAGGCCCACCCCCGCCCCCGAGGAGGCACCATGGCGTCGATCGCCATCCGCCCGACGACACTGGCCGACGGCCGTGAGCTCATCTACTTCGACGACGCCGACACCTCCCTCGGCGCCGAGCGTCGTGCCGACGCGCGCGTGCTCGACCCTCGCCCCGAGACCGCCTCGATGCGTCAGGACCCGCTCACGGGCGAGTGGGTCTCGATCGCGGCCTCGCGCCAGAACCGTGTGTTCCTGCCGCCGGCCGAGCTCGACCCCCTGGCCCCCGCCTCCTCGACGAACCCGTCCGAGATCCCGGATCTCTACGACGTCGCGGTCTTCGAGAACCGCTCCCCGTCGTTCGGCCCGACCCTCGACGGGCCCGACGCGCCCGCCGGTCTCGCCGATCTGGCCGAGGTCGGCCTCGGCCGCACGCGCCGCAGCGTCGGCCGCTGCGAGGTCGTCTGCTTCAGCCCCGAGACGCACGGCTCGTTCGCCGGCCTCAGCGACTCCCGTGCCCGCACGGTCGTCGAGGCGTGGGCGCACCGCACCGAAGCCCTCTCGGCCCTGCCCGGCGTCGAGCAGGTCTTCCCCTTCGAGAACCGCGGGCAGGCCATCGGCGTGACCTTGCACCACCCGCACGGCCAGATCTACGCCTACCCCTACGTGACGCCCCGCACCTCCGCGCTGCTGCGCAGCATCGACGCGTACGGCCCCGACCTCTTCGCCGACCTGCTCGAGAGCGAGCGCACCGGTCCGCGCGTCGTCCTCGCCGGCGAGCACTTCACGGCGTTCGTGCCGTTCGCCGCGCGCTGGCCCATCGAGATCCACCTGCTCCCCCACCGCCACGTGCCCGACTTCGCGGGCCTGACGAGCGACGAACGCGACGAGCTCGCGGTCATGTACAAGCGCCTCCTCA
>Ga0308167_1003481_pt1 | contig 12533 bp, 10 predicted proteins | sample PhyCR1_2_FD_202138 | JGI IMG/M metagenome (GOLD analysis project Ga0308167, IMG submission 202138) | Phyllosphere microbial communities from UC Gill Tract Community Farm, Albany, California, United States - DLSLRC.R1 | ecosystem: Host-associated > Plants > Phyllosphere > Unclassified | place... | reverse complement strand
CTCTGGCGAGCTTCTCGGGTGCTGCCCGTCGATTCGAGCTCAAGGGCAGCGTCGGCGGTGTGAGGGTTTACGACGACTACGCCCACCACCCGACCGAGGTGCTCGCTGCGCTCTCCGCAGGACGTACGATGGCGGGGGAAGGGCACCTTCATGTGGTGTTCCAGCCCCACCTGTTCAGCCGCACAAAGGAGTTCTACCGCGAGTTCGCGAAGGCGCTTTCGCTTGCCGACTCAGTGGCAGTTCTTGAAATCTACCCTGCGCGTGAAGAACCAATTCCGGGCGTTACCAGTGAATTAATTGCCTCGCGTGTTGAGGTCCCAGCTCACGTGCTGAATCCTGCCGCGGCGGTCGCGCACGTGGTGGAGCAAGCCGAGCCAGGAGATGTTGTGATGACCATCGGTGCCGGAGATGTTACGGCGCTGGGTTCGCAGATCATTGAGTCGCTGAGCTAGCGTCAACTTGAAATTGTCATAGGCCACTGACGTTGGTCGTTTCAACCAAACAAGGTGTTCCATGGGTGAAGAAGCAAAAGTCGTAGAACTTCCAGAAAGTCCAGAGAAGAGACGGCGCAAGCTCTTGATTATTATCGCTGCCTGCATCGTGGTCTTGAGTTTGGCAGCGGTATTGATTTTGAGTTTTTCACCTGTCCTTGCGGCAAAGAAAATTGAGGTCACTGGAACGAAACTGGTCAATGCCGGCAAGCTGGCCGAATCGCTGGAACCGCTCAAAGGCACCCCGTTGCCGAGAATTTCTGAATCCAAGGTTCAAGAGCTGATGGGCAAGCAGCCGGCCATCGACCAAATCGTGGTGAAGGCGCAAATGCCTGACACCCTGGTAGTCGAAGTCATCGAAGCAGTTCCTGTGGCCATCCTGGTGGAGGGCGACAAGCAGTATTTGGTGGCGGATACCGGCAAGAAGCTGCGAACCTTGGGCAAGAACGACAAGACGAAGCTGCCCAAAGTCAAAGCCAGTGATGAAACCAAGGACCCGGAGAAGTTCAAGCTGCTGACCGGGATCTTGAGCACGGTTGACGAGTCGGTGCTGAAACAGGTTTCCACTGCGTCGCTGTCCAAAGCAGGGTTCGCCGAATTGTCGTTGCCGAAGAAACGGACGTTGATTTGGGGGGACGCTTCTAAACCGGCACTGAAAAACGAGGTCGCGAAAATCTTCGTCAAAGGCTTGAGCGACAAATACGCCTCAAAGACCACTATCGACGTGACCAATCCAGAGAATCCGGTGGTTTATTAAGTCGCGTTCCTCTGGGCGCGGGAAGACCAATAAGCCGACAAATTCTGGAAAGATAGTTTTGAATAAGCGACACGCCTCAGCGGTCGTTGCAGAAAGACCATACGGCTCATAGCGTTTCTAATAGCGATAGCTTGACAGATCCTAAACCTTAAGGCTAAAGGTGAAGGTTTTTGGCTGGAGTCGTAAACATGTAGCACATCTAACAAGGGAAGCGGGACGTGGCAGCTCCACAGAATTACCTCGCGGTCATTAAAGTCGTCGGAATCGGCGGTGGCGGTGTAAACGCAGTCAATCGAATGATCGAAGTCGGTCTCAAGGGCGTTGAGTTCATCGCCATTAATACCGATGCCCAGGCTCTGCTTATGAGTGATGCCGACGTCAAGCTCGACGTGGGACGCGAACTTACTCGTGGCCTGGGCGCCGGCGCCAACCCTGATGTGGGACGCCAGGCAGCTGAAGATCATGTAGAAGAAATCGAAGACGTCCTGCGCGGCGCCGATATGGTCTTCGTGACCGCAGGCGAAGGCGGCGGTACCGGTACCGGTGGCGCACCAGTCGTGGCACGCATTGCCCGTTCGCTCGGCGCATTGACCATCGGTGTCGTCACCCGTCCATTCACCTTCGAGGGTCGCCGCCGTGCGAACTCCGCCGAGTCGGGCATTGAAGCCCTGCGCGACGAAGTAGATACCCTCATCGTGATCCCGAACGATCGACTGCTGTCGATCTCGGATCGCAACGTATCGGTGCTCGATGCATTCCGCCAAGCAGACCAGGTGCTGCTTTCCGGTGTGCAGGGCATTACCGACCTGATCACCACCTCGGGCCTGATCAACCTCGACTTCGCCGACGTGAAGTCCGTGATGCAGGGTGCAGGCTCGGCACTCATGGGCATCGGTTCGGCACGGGGCGAAGATCGCGCAGTCAAGGCAGCCGAACTGGCTATTGCCTCGCCACTGCTCGAAGCTTCCATCGATGGCGCCCACGGCGTCCTGCTGTCCATCCAGGGCGGCTCGGACCTCGGCCTGTTCGAAATCAACGAAGCTGCACGCCTGGTGCAGGAAGTTGCCCACCCGGAAGCCAACATCATCTTCGGTGCCGTCATTGACGACGCCCTGGGCGATGAAGCACGCGTTACCGTGATTGCTGCCGGCTTCGACGAGCCAGATGTCACCAGCAAGCCAATGGCACCGGTCGCAGCAAAGCCAGCTGTATCATCGCGTCCAGTTGAGCCGGTACCTGCTTCGGTTCCAGAAGCGCAGTCGCACCCAGCGCCAGAAGCTGCAAAGCCAGCACCTGTAGCTGAGGAAAAGCCTGCCGCTGAAAGCGCGGGCTCGTTCCAGGAACTTCCTGATGTTGTCGATTCGGACCTCAACGGTTCCAATGACGACCTGGATGTTCCTGACTTCCTGAAGTAAATAACAGCGAGAAGCTGAGCAGTGCTACATTTCACGTCGGACCTTGATCCGAGTATTCAACTGGCGTTCACATCGCAGGATGAGGGAAACCTCGCCCTGCATGTGAACGACGATCCTCGCCGTGTGGCAGAGAATCGAAGCCGGCTGGAGGACTTGATCGGGGTCCGGCGTTTCTCGCTTAACTTCATGAACCAGGTGCATTCGGCAGATGTCCTGACGGTGCAACCTGCTGCGCGCACGTCATGGTCAGAGCCTCCGGCTCCAACCTGCGACGGACTTGTTGATCCGACCGGGACCCAAGCCCTGGCCGTCATGGTTGCAGATTGCCTTCCGGTTCTTTTTGTCGGACGAAGCAAAAACGGCCAAGAAACGTTGACAGCCGCGACGCATGCAGGACGCCGTGGATTGCTGGACGGCATCCTTACCCGCACCGTGGAGCAGCTGAGCATGCTGGGCGCCACAGAGATCGAAGCAGTTATCGGCCCATCGATTTGCGGGTCTTGTTATGAAGTTTCCCCTGAGATGGCAGAAGAGTCTGAGCGCATCAGAACCGGGATTCGTTCAGAGACTCGTTGGGGCACGGCCGGATTGGACCTTCCAGCCTCAGCCGGTCAAGAACTAGCCCAGCTTGGAGTCGCGGTGCGACAAAGTGGCGTGTGCACTTTGGAAGACGAGAACTACTTTTCCTATCGCCGTTCAAGCGACGCCGGACGGCTGGCTGGTCTGATCTGGCCCGCAGCCTAGGCGTGCGCGACACACCGCGCAAAATTGAGCGAATGAACGTTATCTGCCGAAATTTGTGCGGTAGCGTCGAAGTAGCGGAAGCATGCACTGGGGTTGCGTGCAAGGGATAAACAAGGAGAAACATCGTGGCTGACGGACTGCGTAAAGCAATGGTATATCTCGGCTTGGCGGATGCCGTCGAGCAAGAAGAAACCCAAACAGCACAAGCCGAGCCTAGGAGCCAGGTACGTGTTGTCGAAGATGCAGCCCCCAAGCGCACTGCTGAAGCCCCACGCCCGCAGGCTGTCGCACGGCCGGCTGCACCGCAAACACAAGCTAGAGAACCAGAGTCGGAATACCGCGCTCCGGTCACCCCAATCAAGCGTGCCCCTTCAGTACGGGATGAGGATTCCGAATTGCGTCAGATTACAACCGTTCACCCGCGTTCTTACAACGATGCCAAGATCATCGGTGAGAACTTCCGTGACGGAATCCCAGTGATTATGAATGTCACTGATATGGGAGAGACCGATGCCAAGCGCCTCGTAGATTTCTCCGCAGGGCTGGTTTTCGCCCTGCACGGCTCCATCGAGCGGGTTACCAACAAGGTGTTCCTGCTCTCTCCAGCGACCGTTGAGGTGCTTGGAGAAGACCGTAAGCAGTCTGAAGCCCAGGCTACTTTCTTCAATCAGAGCTAAGTTACCAGGAGCACAAGCGCAAAATGGTGTTCGGGATCATCTATCTCGCTTTAGCAATCCTGCAAATTCTGCTCTTGATGCGAATTGTGCTGGATATAACTGAAAGCTTTGCTCGCCACTGGCGTCCTACGGGTATCGCCTTGATCGCTGCAACGGCGATTGTGTCGATAACCGACCCTCCTCTGCGGTGGTTGCGCAGAAGAATTAAACCCCTAGATCTCGGCGGAATCCGTCTTGACCTGTCGTTTCTGCTGCTGTTTATCGTTGTAATGCTTCTCAAAGCTGTGGTAAGTAGTTTAGGCAGTACTACAGGGATCTGATTAGGCGATTTTCGTCTAAACCGGGGATTGTTCTAAGAGTTCAAACCCTGTAGATTCAAAGAATATGAGACACGGGCGTAAGCTCGATTTCGTATTTAGTGTCCAAATCGTTATATCCTTTAGGAAATGGTGCTCCGACTTCACCGGTCGCGACACTGACAACAACGGTAAGTGTTTCGCAAGGCATGACATGGTCGTGCGGAAATGATCCCAGTATTGAGGTGACCCAATGGCTTTGACGCCAGAAGACGTAGTCAATAAGCGGTTTCAGCCGACCAAGTTCCGTGAAGGCTACGACCAAGACGAGGTAGATGACTTCCTCGACGAAATCGTAGTGGAGCTGCGTCGCCTAACCGGTGAGAACGAGGCTCTTCGTAGTCGACTTGCCGAACTTGGTGAGGATGCCGGTTCGGTATCGAAGGAGCAGGCAGTGCCTGCACCTGTTTCGGCTGCTCCTGCTGCAAAGCCAGCTGAGGAGAAGAAGGCTGAGGCTAAGCCAGCTGAGCCAGCCAAGGCTGCAACTCCAGCTCCGAAGCCGGCCGAAGAGAAGAAGGCCGAAGCCAAGCCTGCTGCCGCAGAGAAGCCAGCCGCAGCTCCTGCTGCAGCTGCTCCAGCAGCTCAGGCTGCCCCAGCTGCAGCTGCCGCTCCTGCCGCAGCACCACGTACCGAATCCGCCGAGTCCGCAGCCAACGTGCTGTCGATGGCTCAGCGTTTGCACGACGAGTACGTTGCTGCCGGTGTAGAACAGCGCGACAAGATCATTTCGGAAGCAAAGACCGAGGCGAACTCGCTGGTTACCTCTGCTGAAGAAAAGAGCCGCAAGACCTTGTCCGCCCTTGAGCAGCAGAAGTCTGTTCTTGAGCGCAAGCTTGAGCAGTTGCGCGGATTCGAGCGCGACTACCGTGCTCGCCTGAAGACCTACATCGAAGGTCAGCTGCGCGACCTCGAGTCCCAGGGCTCGATTGATGCAGACGCAAGCAAGTCGAACTAGTCGCTGACAGGTAAGAACCTGATCTAGCTTTCTAGTAAGATCAACGGTGGTGCACGGATTTTATCCGGGTACCACCGTTGACGTTTAAGAGGAACTAATAGGTATCACTGTGGACGCAGTTCAAACTGGGGGTAAGTCCCCGTCACCGAAGAAATTCTTGGGCACGGGCCTAGTAATTGCGCTGATCGCTTTGGTCATTGACCAGGTCGTGAAGATTTTGGTGGAGCGGAACATGCGGCTAGGCGAGTCGATTGAAGTCATCCCTGGGATCTTCAATATTCATTACATCTTGAATCCAGGCGCCGCGTTCTCCATCGGGGAAGACTTTACGATCATCTTCGCGCTGCTCCAAGCAGCAGTGGCCATTTTCGTGATCTATCTTCTTTCGCGCAGAGTATTGGTTCGCAGTTGGGCAGTCGTATTGGGCTGCTTGCTCGGCGGTGTTCTCGGAAATCTGGGAGACCGAATTTTCCGCCAGCCGGCCTTCGGATTCGGCCACGTCGTGGACATGTTCTCCGTAACCCATTTTGCGATCTTCAATGTTGCGGACTCATTCATCGTTTGTTCGATGATCGTTGTCGCTTACATGCTGATTCGAGGACGCAACCTGGACGGAACCATCGGGGATGCTCCGGCTAAGCAGAAATCAGACCAGGGCGAAACGGAATCCAAAGAATGATTTCTGACGAAACCGTTATCCAGGATCTCCTTGTCGAACCAGCAGATGCTGGAGCCCGGCTCGACGCCTACCTCGCGCGACATCTGGACATTCCTCGTACTTTGGCCTCAAGCCTGTGCAAGGACTCTCACGTTCAAGTAAATGGGCGCATCATTGCAAAATCATTGAAGCTCAAGGCTGGCGATCGTGTGAACGTGACGATTCCTCCGCAACGAGACCCATTGGAAATTAAGGTTGAGAAAGTGGAAGAGCTGAAGATCATCGCGGATGACGATGACTATGTAGTCATTGACAAGCCGGTTGGAGTTGCCGCTCACCCTTCTCCAGGCTGGGTAGGACCCACGGTTGTCGGCGCCTTGATGGCAGAGGGATATAACATCTCGACTTCCGGTGCCTCGGAACGCCAGGGCATTGTTCATCGCTTGGATGTCGGTACCAGCGGCCTGATGGTCGTAGCCAAGTCCGAACGCGCCTACACCGCGTTGAAGCGGGCTTTCAAAGAGCGCACCCCTAAGAAGATTTATCACGCAGTGGTTCAAGGATTGCCTGATCCATTGGAGGGCACCATCGATGCTCCTATCGGGCGCCATCCAGGGCACGATTGGAAGTTCGCAGTCCTGGAAGGTGGACGCCAATCGGTCACACACTACAAGGTCATCGAAGCCTTCGGCCGTGCATCACTGGTGGAAGTGCATCTGGAAACCGGGCGTACCCACCAGATTCGAGTCCACTTCTCAGCCTTTGGCCATCCTTGTGCAGGCGATCAGACCTATGGCGCTGATCCAAAACTTGGCGCAGCACTCGGGCTCACCCGCCAGTGGCTGCATGCCAAAAAGCTCGGTTTCAGCCACCCGGTCTCGGGCCAGTGGATGGAATATGAAAGTGATTACCCGGCCGACCTTGAAGGTGCCGTAGAACTTCTGCGTAGCGGCGACTACTAGGCCAACGGGCAGAGGAATCCATGCTGTCGCAATAACCACATCTACCGCTCGGGCTTTGCTGAACCCCGCCAAGGGTTTTCATCGCTAGACTGGTTGGGTGAGTGCAACACGCGACGGATTCGTTCATCTTCATACCCATACCGAATACTCCATGCTGGACGGTGCTGCGCGTCTCGGCGAGCTTTTTGCCGAGGCCAATCGCCAGGGCATGGAGGCTTTGGCGATCACTGACCATGGTTATCTCTTCGGTGCCTTCGACTTCTGGCGGCAGGCAACTGGTGCTGGGGTGAAACCCATTATCGGCGTTGAAGCCTACGTCACTCCGGGCACTGCGCGTGATGACAAGACGCGCGTCAAATGGCGCACCGACGAATCGCAAAAAGGCGACGACGTTTCCGGTGGTGGCTTGTACAACCACATGACGCTGCTGTCCTACAACAACGTGGGCATGAACAACCTCTTCAAAGGTTCCTCCCGCGCATCTTTGGACTCCGTTTTCGGAAAGTACCCTCGCTGGGACCGCGAGCTGCTCAACGAACACCACGAAGGCATTATTGCGACCACCGGTTGCCCTTCAGGCGAAGTGCAAACGAAACTTCGCTTGGGACAGTATGACGCGGCCAAGGCAGCGGCGGCTGAACTGCAGGACCTCTTTGGCAAGGAGAATTACTTCTGCGAGATCATGGACCATGGCCTGGAGATCGAGCGACGGATCACCAAGGATCTGCTGCGCCTCGCCAAGGAACTGAACATTCCGCTGGTCGCCACAAATGACCTGCATTACACTCACGAGGCAGACGCCAAGGCGCACGAAGCCTTGCTCGCGATCAACTCGGGGTCCACGCTTGATGAGCCGACCTATGATCAAGGCGGAAGCCGCTTCGCCTTCTCCGGCACCGGCTACTATCTGAAGAGCGCGCGCGAAATGCGCGAACTCTTTAAAGAATTCCCTGACGCGTGTGACAACACCTTGGAGATCGCAGACCGCGTTGAGGTTTCATTCGACACCAGCGCGAACTACATGCCAAAGTTCCCTTGCCCACCGGGCGAGGATGAAACCAGCTGGCTGATCAAGGAAGTCGACAAGGGGCTTCACTACCGCTACCCCGATGGAGTGCCCGAAGCCTCGCGCAAGCAGGCTGACTACGAGCTCGACGTCATCATCAAGATGGGCTTCCCGGGCTACTTCCTCGTGGTGGCCGACTTTATCAACTGGTCAAAAGACCACGGGATCCGTGTAGGTCCCGGCCGTGGCTCCGGTGCAGGTTCCATGGTTGCCTACGCGATGCGAATTACCGACTTGGACCCGCTCAAGCACGGTTTGATCTTCGAACGCTTCTTGAACCCGGAACGCGTTTCCATGCCCGACTTCGACGTCGATTTCGATGATCGCCGCCGTTCTGAGGTCATCAAGTATGTGACCGAGAAGTATGGCGATGAACGCGTATCAATGATCGTGACCTACGGTTCCATCAAGACCAAGCAGGCCCTGAAGGACTCCTCGCGCGTACTCGGATATCCATTTAGCATGGGCGAGACCCTGACCAAGGCATTGCCACCGGCCGTGATGGCCAAGGACATTCCGCTCAACGACATCGAGAACCAGAACTCCAAGCGCTACTCGGAAGCAGGCGACTTCCGCAATTTGGTCGCCAACGACCCCGAAGCCGCACGAGTCTTCGAAACCGCGAAGGGGCTTGAAGGCCTGAAGCGCCAATGGGGCGTGCACGCGGCAGGTGTCATCATGAGCTCCGATCCGATTATTGATGTGGTCCCAATCATGCGCCGCATCCAGGACGGCCAGGTTATTACCCAATTCGACTACCCAACCTGCGAGGGCTTGGGCTTGATCAAGATGGACTTCCTGGGATTGCGAAATCTCACCATCATTTCCGATGCGCTGGAGAACATCCGGTATAACACCGGCGATGAGATCGACCTGGAAACCCTGAGCATCGAGGATCCGGAAGCCTATAACTTGCTGGCCCGAGGCGATACCCTCGGCGTGTTCCAGCTCGATGGCGGCCCGATGCGCTCGCTGCTGAAAATGATGCGCCCGGATAACTTCGAAGACATCTCCGCAGTGATCGCGCTGTACCGCCCGGGTCCCATGGGCGCCAACTCGCACACCAACTACGCCTTGCGCAAGACCGGGCTGCAGGAAGTTACCCCGATCCACCCCGAGCTCGAAGAGCCGTTGGCTGAAATCCTCGGTGGTACCTATGGCTTGATTGTGTACCAAGAGCAGGTTATGGCTATTGCCCAGAAGCTGGCTGGGTACTCCTTGGGCCAGGCAGACATCTTGCGCCGAGCCATGGGCAAGAAGAAGAAGTCCGAGCTGGACAAGCAGTTCGCTGGCTTCAAGCAGGGCATGAACGATAACGGATATTCCGACGCTGCCGTGCAGACGCTGTGGGATATTTTGCTGCCATTCTCCGACTACGCGTTCAACAAGGCCCACTCGGCCGCCTATGGCGTGGTGTCGTATTGGACCGCCTATTTGAAGGCGCATTACCCTGCCGAATACATGGCCGCGCTGCTGACTTCGGTCGGAGACGACAAGGACAAGCTGGCCCTGTACCTGAATGAATGCCGGCATATCGGTATTACCGTGTTGCCACCTGATGTGAACGAATCCGCCTTGAACTTCACTCCTGTGGGCAAGGACATCCGCTTCGGCATGGGTGCTATTCGCAACGTGGGCACCAACGCCGTGGCTGGCATCGTAGAAGCCCGCAAGGACAAGGGGCACTACAACGACTTCAGCGACTTCCTGGGCAAGGTCCCAGCGGTTGTCTGCAATAAGCGAACCATTGAATCGCTGATCAAGGCCGGTGCCTTCGACTCGTTGAAGCACCCGCGCCGCGCGCTGGTCGCCATTCATGAAGAAGCTGTTGATTCAGTTATCCAGGTCAAGCGCAACGAGGCTGCCAACCAGTTTGACTTGTTCAGCGCGCTCGGCTCTGAAGAGGCCTCGGAATCCATGAGCGTGGCCATTCCGGATTTGCCCGACTGGGACAAGAAGGAAAAGCTCGCGTACGAACGCGACATGCTGGGCCTGTACGTATCGGATCACCCATTGCAGGGGCTGGGGTCCGCCCTGGACCAGTACGCGGACATGCCGGTAACCCATGTTCTCTCGGATGACGGTCCGCAGGACGGGCACATCATCTCCATTGCGGGCATGATTTCAGGTTTGCAGCGCCGCATCGCCAAGAAGAGCGGCAATCCCTATGCGCGCTGTGAAATCGAAGACCTCTCCGGTTCGATGGAAGTGATGTTCTTCGGACAGGCCTACCAGCCGATTGCGGAGATCCTGGCCGATGACCTGATCGTGGTGATCAAGGGACGCGTCCAGCGGCGCGACGACGGCTCGATTACGTTGAACGCCCAGGAAATGATGATTCCCGAAATTTCAGAGGACGCCAATGGCGGCCCTGTGGTGATCGGCATCCCGACGCATAAGGCCACCGAATCGTTGGTGCAACGCCTTGGCGACGTGCTCAGGACGCACAGCGGGAACACCGAAGTGCGCGTTAAGCTCACCGGCAGCCGAGGAACGTCGCTGATGCGCCTGGGGATGAACTTCCGGGTCAACCCGAATCCAGCGCTCTTTGGCGACTTGAAGGTCCTGCTTGGCCCGCACTGCCTGGATGTGTAGCTCCGGAAATCAGCCAGTTTGTTGACCTGTCAGTTCCCATAATGGCGGCTTGAATGACCGGGTGAGGTAATCAATAAAACCTCACCCGGTTATCCGCGTTAAGCTAGGTAGGTGAGCACAATTCCAGAGACCGAATTTTCAAACCTCGCCACCATCGACTGGCGCAACGAATCCCTGAGCTATGCACAGCTCAAAGCTCATTTGCCGCGTCCCGAGATGAACACGCAGACCGCTACCGAGACCGTGCAGGCGATCATTGATGACGTCCGCAGTCGTGGCATGCAGACTCTCAAGGATCTTGCCAAGAGATTTGACCATGTGGATCTGGACCACACGCGCGTGCCCCAGCATGAGCTGGATCGGGCCCTTGAAGAACTCGATCCGCAAGTCCGCCTGGCCCTGGAAGAGTCCATTGACCGTGCCCGGGTATTTGCCGCAGCCCAGCGCCCACAGGACACGGAAGTGAACTACGCCAATGGCGCAACGGTAACCCAGCGTTGGGTTGCCGTACGGCGCGTTGGCTTGTACGTGCCAGGTGGCCTGGCCGTGTATCCATCCTCGGTCATCATGAACACCGTGCCGGCCCAGGCCGCCGGTGTTGCTTCCCTTGCGCTGGCCAGCCCGCCGCAGCAAGAATTCGGGGGACTGCCACACCCAACCATCTTGGCTGCTGCCAAGCTGCTGGGCATTGATGAAGTCCACGCCATGGGCGGGGCGCAGGCCGTGGCCGCCTTCGCTTACGGTGTTGAGGTCGAAAATGACGAGCGTGGCGGGATCGAGCCGGTTGACGTGATCTCCGGGCCGGGCAACGTTTTCGTGGCCACTGCCAAGCGCCTGGTTAAGGGCGTCGTCGGCATTGATGCTGAAGCCGGCCCTACGGAAATTGCGATCCTTGCCGACCAGGGCGCGGATCCCAGCTTTGTCGCTGCCGACATGATCTCCCAGGCCGAACACGACGCCAACGCCGCTGCGGTGCTGATTACCGACTCTGCTCAACTAGCAAGCTCGGTACGAGGCGAACTGCTCAAGCAGGTTGCAGCCACGAAGCACTCCGAGCGTGTTCGCCAGGCCTTGTCGGGAACCCAGTCAGCCATCATCCTGGTCAAGGACTTGGAACAGGGCATCGAGGTCTGCAATGCCTATGCGGCCGAGCACCTTGAAATCATGGTCAGCGATCCAGAATCTACCGCGACACGCATTACCGCTGCCGGAGCAATTTTCGTAGGACCGTATGCCCCGGTGTCACTAGGGGACTACTGCGCCGGATCAAATCACGTACTTCCCACCAACGGCACTGCCCTGCACGCCTCGGGCCTGAACGTGAATACCTTCTTGAAGGCAATCCAGGTGATCAATTACAACAAGGCCGCGCTTGGCGATGTGGCTGCGCACGTGATCAATCTTGCCAATGCGGAGGACCTGCCAGCGCACGGCGACGCTGTCGCAGTGCGAAACGCGCAATAGACGCTAAACTGGTAGGTGACATGAGTGGATTCTCGTCACCCGTGAATAACCGAGAATGCTTCGATAGCTACAGATGGAGGTGCCGTGAATTGCCCGTATTGCCGTAATGCTGATTCCCGCGTGGTCGACAGCCGAGTTGCTGATGACGGCGTGTCCATCCGCAGGCGTCGCCAGTGCACCGCGTGTTCTCGGCGCTTCACTACCACTGAGACTGCGAGCCTCAGCGTGCTCAAGCAGTCCGGCGCGGTGGAGCCATTCTCGCGCAACAAGGTCATCAACGGCGTGCGCAAAGCCTGCCAGGGCCGTCCGGTTACCGACCACGATCTGGCAATTCTTGCTCAAGAAGTGGAAGAAGCTGTGCGTACGTCGGGAGCGGCCGAAATTCCGGCGCAC
>Ga0308167_1003480_pt1 | contig 12542 bp, 9 predicted proteins | sample PhyCR1_2_FD_202138 | JGI IMG/M metagenome (GOLD analysis project Ga0308167, IMG submission 202138) | Phyllosphere microbial communities from UC Gill Tract Community Farm, Albany, California, United States - DLSLRC.R1 | ecosystem: Host-associated > Plants > Phyllosphere > Unclassified | place... | reverse complement strand
CCTGGCCACCGGCCGCGCGGAGGACCGCGAAGATCGCCAGCACGACCGCGTTCGCGAGCACCCAGTAGAGGACGGCGCCGATCACGGCCGCGAGCAGCGGTCGCCACCAGCGGTACGTCGGCAGCGCACGGAACAGCCGGTGGTACTCGACGGAGGCGGTGGTCACGCCCCCGAGGTTAACGCCGGCGGCCCGGCCGCACCTGTGCAGGTGCGACCGGGCCGCCGGGTGGTGCGGGAGGGATCAGTCGGTCGCCTCGGCGAGGAGCTCGCGACGGCGGCGGAGGCGCGTGGCCGTGAGCACGCCGGCTCCGGCGAGCATCAGGGCGAGCGCCGTCAGGAGGCCCGTCGTGGCCGCGTCCGAGCCGGTGAAGGCGAGGTCGCCCGCGGCGGCGGGGCGCGGGGTCGCGCCCGTGCCTGACCCGGTGCCAGCACCCGAGCCGGGGGCGGCGCCTGCGCCGGTGCCCGGGGTGCCGGGCGTGCCCGGCGTGGTCGGGTCGCCCGGGGTCGGGTCGACGACCACCGGGGCAGCGGCAGCAGCGAACACGATCGGCAGGTCGATCTCGGTGCCGGTGCCAGGCACGGCGATGCGGAGCGAGCGAGTGACCGGGCCGGCTGTGGGGGCGGTGATGCCTTCCGGGACGGTGAACGAGAGGGCCGCGCGACCCTGGTCGTCAGCCCCGTCGACGACGGAGACGTCCACTGGTGCGGCGGCGAGCTCGACGCCGTCGAGCGACGCGGTGACCGTGAGGGGGGCTGCGGAGGGGAGCTGGCTGAGCACCAGCGACGACAGGGACATCGACACGGTGTCGCCTGCCGCGAACCCGGCCTCAGGTGCGGCCGTGAGGCCGGCGACCCCGACCGACCGTGACGCGAAGTCGGGATCGGAGGGTGCGGTCTGGGCGTCGAAGTACTCGAGCTGGCTCTGCAGGTCGACCTTGCCGCTGTCGGCGTGCGGACGACCGTTGGCGAAGGCCGTGAAGCCGTCGCCGCCCGTCGCGAGGAACGAGTTGACGGTCACCTTGTAGACGGCCGTGTCGTCGACGGGGACGCCCTCGAGGAAGACGTCTCGGATGCGGTCGCCGGTCTGGACGGCGGGGTCGTAGGTGTAGACGAGCCCCTCCGAGGTGCCGAGCTTGAGGGTGGTGGTGCGCGTCGCCGTCGGCCACTGCTGTTCCAGGGCCTGACGGATCTCGGCGCCGGTCATGTCGACCACGACGAGCGTGTTCGCGAAGGGCTGGACGCCAGCGGCCGCCTGGTAGGTCACGGCCCCGTCGGGCGCGACGTACGAGAGGTTTTCCCGCAGTCCGCCCGGGTTCATGAGGGCGAGCTGGGCTCCGTTGGCCGTCGTCGCCGAGAGCTGGATGTCGGCGACGAAGTTGCCCAGCGTCGACTCGCCCGCCCGGTTGGCGACCGGCAGGCCGTTCTTGTCGAGGAGGGAGTCGTAGGCACGGTCGAACGAGCCGCTGATCGACCCGATGACCTCTTCGCCACGCTCACGAGCGACCTCCACCGCGGCGGCGACGATCGCCGCGACGGCGGGGTCAGCCGGGTAGGCAGCGTAGAGCGGCGACACGGAGTGCGCCGTGATCGTGGTCCTGGCGCCGAAGTCCGCGACTGCGGGGTCGACGGTCATCGTCACGCGGGCGAGAGCGGACCCGTAGCTGCCGGTCTGCACGACGGCCCTCTGCCTGCCTCCGTCGGACGGCGTCACCAGGTAGTCGTAGCCCTGGTGCGTGTGGCCGGAGAAGATGGCGGACACGTAGCCGGAGATCCCTCGGGCGATCTCGCCGAAGGGGGTGTCGCCGCTCACGGCGGCCTCCGTCCCCGTCTCGGCGCCCTCGTGCAGGAGGAGGACGATGGCGTCGGCGGCGTCCGTGGCGACGATCTCGTCGGCGACCTCGTTGACCGACTCGACGATGGGGGCGAACGTGAGGCCCTCGATGCCGCCCGGGCTCACGAGGGTCGGCATGGACTCGGTCAGGGCCCCGATGAACGCGACGCGGACGCCGCCGATGGTCTCGACCTCGTAGGGCGTGTAGGCGTGGGTCCCGTCGGCCTTCATGATGTTCGCGTTCACGTAGTCGAACTCGCTGTTCGCCTGCACGCGGCCGGTGAAGTCGTCCTGGCCCTTGTCGAACTCGTGGTTGCCCGGGGTGCTGACGTCGAGGCCCATGGCGTTCAGGGCGTCGAGGGTGGGCTCGTCGTCCTGGATGAACGAGGTGAACGTGGAGGCGCCGATGTTGTCGCCTGCCGAGACGAACAGCGTGTTGGCGTTCTGCTGCTCGACCGCCTTGACGGCGCTGGACAGCACTGCGGCGCCGGCGATGGAGGCGCGTGACCCGGGGGCGTCGGCCTCGAGACGGCCGTGGAAGTCGTTGATCCCGACGATGTCGACGGTGACGGGGGCGGCCTGGGCGGCCGGGGCGGCGACGAGGACGCCGAGGCCCATCGTGGTGACGGCGACGAGCGAGAGGGCGGCGCGGCGACGTCGCCGGCCCCCGTTCTCGCGCTGGGGTGTGGCGGCGGGGCGGGGGCGCATGACGAGTGTGTCTCCTGGAGGCTGCGAGGTGGAGGGGCCGGATCGGCACCGACGGCCTGCCCCCCGGTCGAGGGACGGCCCCCACGACCATAAGATCCAGCTGGGAGTCCGACAAGGCCTCCCGCAGCTTCGTCATCCGTTGTTAACGCGACGGCCGTCTCGCGAGGCGACAGCTGTCGTCCTGGCTCGCCCCGCACCTCCTGGAGTCGCCGTGATCGCCGCCGTCCTCGGCCTGCTGGCCGCCGCCTCCTACGGCTCGGCCGACTTCCTCGGCGGGCTCGCCGCCCGCCGGATCGCCCCGCTGCGCGTCACGGCGATCGCCGCCGCGAGCGGGCTGGTGCTGCTCGCGCTGCTGCTGCTCGTCGTGCCCGGCACGGCCTCGACGGCCGCGGTCGGCTGGGGCCTGCTCAGCGGCGTCGCCGGAGCCGTCGCCCTCGCGCTGCTCTACGCCTGCCTCGCCCTCGGGCCGATGAGCATCCTCTCGCCGCTCACGGCCGTGGTCTCGGCGATCGTGCCGGTGGGGGTCGGGCTGGCGCAGGGCTCCCGGCTGGGAGGCGCGGGCTGGGCCGGCATCGCGCTCGCGCTCGTCGCCGTGGTGCTGGTCGGCTTCGTGCCCGATCCGACCGCTCCGCGACCGAGCGCGCGAGGGCTGCTGATGGCCCTGGGCGCCGGTGCGGGGATCGGGCTGGTGCTCGTGTTCCTCGACCGGACGCCGGGCGACTCCGGGCTCGTGCCGCTCGTCGCCAACCGGTCGGCGAACCTCGTGCTGACGGGAGGGGCGGTGCTGGTGCTGCTTCTCGTCGCGCGGGTGCGGGGGCGCACGCGGGCCGCGGAGCCGGGGCGCGCTCCGCTGCGGCAGCAGGGCGAAGGAGGCGCGGCGCCGGTCGCCGGGGCCGCCCCGCACCTCCTGCCCCTGCGTCGTGCCCTGGGGCTGGCCCTCGCCTGCGGCGTCGCCGACAGCGGGGCGAACGTGCTGATCCTCGTGGGGCTGCGGGTCGGCGACCTCACCGTGATGAGCGTGCTGACCGCGCTCTACTCGGCGGCGACGGTGGTGCTCGCGGCCGCCGTGCTGCGCGAGCGGCTGACCCGGGCCCAGGTCGGCGGGCTCGTGCTGGCCCTCGGCGCGGCGGCGCTGCTGGCGCTGGACTGATCGGCGCCGCGCTGAGCTGCCGTACGGGCTGGGCTGGCGGGCTGGCGGCTGGCCGGCGGCTCAGTCCTCGATGAGGCGCTTGCCGTAGACGACGACGTCGGACTGCTCGTAGCCGAGGCTGCCCCAGGTCGCCTCGGCGGTGTCGTTGCCGGAGCGCACCATCAGCTGCACCTTCGGGCAGCCGGCCTCGAGCAGCAGGCGCTCGGCCTCGGCGACGATCTGGCGGGCGCGCCCGCCGCCGCGGTGCCCGGGCGCGACGGCGACGTAGTACAGCCAGCCCCGGTGGCCCTCGTGACCGGCCATGGCGGTCGCGACCACCACCTCCTCGGGGCTGCCGCCGCCGCTGCTCTCGTCGCCGCCGTCGACGGCCGGCTGGACGAGCTCGGTGCCCACGAGGAACAGCTCGGGCTGCACCGCGAGCTTGCGCTCGATGTCGCGGTGCGGGTCGTTCCAGGGGCGCGTGAGACCGCACTCGTGCCAGAGGGCGACGACGGACTCGGTGTCTTCGGGGCGGAAGGCGCGGATCTGCATCCGACGATGCTGGCACGGGTGCCGCGAGCCGCGTGCCGGGTGAGGCGTGCGGGGTCCCACGCATCCGCTCGATGTCGGCGGGTCGTGGTCACTCTCGGCGGGTTCCTGTCTGGTGCGGCGGGTTCCCGTCGCCGACGGCGGGTGGGCGCTGACCCGCCACGCGTGACGGGAACCCGCCGACACCGGGTGGCCAGGCTGAAACGGTTCCGAGGAGGCGCGGGCCGGGCACCGGGGGCACGCGCGAGGCGAGAGCGAAACGGGCGAGCGAAGCACGGGCGGGAGGAACGACGGAGCAGGGACGGCCCAGGGGGCCCGGGCATACTGTGTCGCGTCCGTCCGCCGCCTGAGAGGTCCCCGACTTGTCCGTTGCTCCCCGCCGCCTGGCCGTGCTCGGCTCGCCGATCGCCCACTCCCTGTCGCCCGCCCTGCACCGCGCGGCCTACGCAGAGCTCGGGCTCGACTGGCAGTACGACCGTGCGGAGGTCGCCTCGGGCGAGCTCGGGCGGTTCCTCGACGAGACCGTCGGCGGCACCGCCACCGGTACCGGCACCGGTACCGGCGACACCGCCGACCGACCCTGGCGCGGGCTGAGCCTCACGATGCCGCTGAAGCGCGAGGTCCTGCCCCTGCTCGACACGGTCTCGCCGCTCGCCGCCTCGCTCGGCGTCGCCAACACGGTCGTCATCGACGACGGCGGACGCCGCCACGGCCACAACACCGACGTCGACGGCATCGTCCGCACGGTCGAGGCGCACCACGACGCGCGCCCTGCGAGCGCGACGATCCTCGGTGGCGGGGCCACCGCCTCCTCGGCCATGTGGGCCGCGTGGCAACTCGGTGCCCGCTCGTTCTCGGTGCACCTGCGGAACCCCATGCGTGCCGGCGAGCTGACCTCGCTGGCCAGCGAGCTCGGTGGCGACATCAGCATCGCGCCCTTGACCGAGCTCGGCACGCTGGCTCCGCTCGACTTCGTCATCAGCACCCTGCCCGGCGGGATCGCCGACGACCTCCCGCTTCGCCCGCGGAGCGGGTCGTCGATCCTGTTCGACGTCGCCTACGAGCCGTGGCCGACCCGCGTCGCGTCGACCTGGTCGGCCGACGGCGGCATCGCGTTCAGCGGGCTCGACATGCTGTTCGAGCAGGCGGTGTCGCAGGTGCGCCTGTTCACGGGACGGGCGCAGGAGGAGCGGCTCGACGACGAGGACAGCGTGCGCGCCGCCATGCGCGCCGCCGTCGGCCTGCCGGAGAGGCGCTCGACCAAGGCTGACGCGGCGACCGCTGCGGGCGCCGCCCAGGCCTCCGCCGCCCCGGCCTCCACTTCCCCTGCCTCCACCTCCACGACGACGTCGCCGGTGGCCTGACCGTGCGCCCGACCCCCCAGCCCGCGACGCTGCGGTCGCTCGTGCTCGGCGACGGCAGGCCCGCGGTGTGCGTGCCCCTCGTCGCCCGGACCGCCTCGGCGCTCGGCGAGGCTGCCGGCTCGCTGACCCGCGCCTCCTACGACCTCGTCGAGCTGCGGGTCGACCACCTCACGGCCGTCGACGACGCGGAGAAGGTCCGTGAGGCGGTCGCGGCGGTCCGGGCCGCGCTGCCCGACGACGTCCCCGTGCTGTTCACGTTCCGCACGAAGCAGGAGGGCGGCGATCGCGACATCACGCCCGAGGAGTACGGCGACCTGCTCACCCGCACGATCCGCGACGGGGGCGTCGACGCGGTCGACGTCGAGATGTTCACGCAGCCCGACATCCGGGAGGCGGTGGTCGAGACCGCGCACCACGCCGGCGTCGTCGTCGTCATGTCGTCGCACGACTTCGGGGGCACTCCGTCGCGGGCCGAGATCCTCTCGCGCCTGCTGCAGCAGCAGGAGCACGGCGCCGACGTCGTGAAGCTCGCCGCGATGCCCGCGAGCCCGGCCGACGTGCTCACCCTGCTCGCGGCGACGGACGATTTCCGCTCGGGCCCCGGCCTCGTGCCGGCGATCACCATGTCGATGGGCCCGCTGGGCGCGGCGTCCCGGCTCGTCGGGGAGACCTTCGGGTCGTGCCTCACGTTCGCCGCGGCGACGGCGGACGGGGCCAGCGCGCCCGGGCAGCTCGACGCGGCGGGCGTGCGCGCGGCGCTGGAGCTGCTGCACGGGGCGTCGACGACCGAGTCGTGAGCGCCGGCCACGACGCCCGCGAACTTCTCGCGGGCAGGGCTCCGACGGCCCCGGCCCTGTGTCCCACACCGGGAAACACGAGCGACGGACGTCGCTGAACAGGGACTCCAGGGCCGGGGATCCGCCGAAGTGAGTTGAGGATACCGCGAGGACGAGGCCCCGTGGGAGGGACTTGCGCGACGGCCGTCGTCGCGATATCGCGGTCGGCCCGAAGGAGGGGGTGACGCAGGAGGCGCGGCGTCGGTACCGTGGCCCACCGCGGTGGACACTCCCCCGCTCGACGAAGGAGACACCATGAGCATCGGCGGCGGAATCGCCCTCATCGTGATCGGCGCGATCCTCGCGTACGCCCTGGACTTCCAGGTCGCGGGCATCGACATCATGCTGATCGGCTACATCCTCATCGCGGCGGGCGTCCTCGTGACGATCCTCGGCATCGTGTTCGCGACGCGTCGTCGCCGCACCGTCACCGAGGCACGCACGGCCGTCGACCCGGCCAGCGGCGAGCAGGTCACGCGTCGCTCGACGCAGGACGGCGGCGGCCCGGTCGTCTGACCGGCCCTCCGACACGGACACTCCCGACGGGCGGGTCCGTCGGGGCCGGGCGCTCACGAGCGCCCGGTGTCGACGGACCAGCCCGTAGTCGTGTGCGCGAGCGCGGGCGGGCCCTGCCGCGAGCAAGGACGGGCGGCGGCCTCTACGAGCCGACGGTCGTGCGCAGCACCGACGAGCCGTCCGGCTGCCGTCGCACCTCGATGCGGTCGGCGATGCGCTGCTTGAGCTCGTCGACGTGGCTGACGATGCCGATCACGCGCCCCGTGTCGGACAGGCGACCGAGTTCGGTCATCACCGCGTCGAGGGTCTCGGGGTCGAGCGAGCCGAAGCCCTCGTCGACGAACAGGGTGCCGAGCGCGAGCCCGCCTGCCTCGGCCTGCACGACGTCGGCGAGCCCGAGCGCCAGGCTCAGCGACGCGTAGAAGGTCTCGCCGCCCGAGAAGCTCGCGGGGTCGCGCGTCGTGTCGGTCGCGTGGTCGCGGATCGCGAGGGCGAGGCCCACCCGCCGCGACCGTGACCGCTGCTCGCGCTCGTCCGACGCCTCCAGCGCGTACCTGCCGCTCGACATGACGCCGAGCCGGGCGTTGGCGGCGGCCACCACGTCGTCGAAGCGCCGCAGCAGCACGTAGGTGCCGAGGGTCACGCCCTTGACGTTGACGGAGCCGGTCGCGCTCGCGAGGTCTGCCATCCTCACGACGGCCCTGGCCTCGTCGGCGACCTCGGCCCCGGCCCGCTGCGCACGTCGGAGGTCGTCGAGAGCCGCCGCCGACGCGGTCGCCCGTGCGGCACGCCGGGTCGCGAGCTCGGCTGCCCCCGCGAGATGGGCCTCGGCCACGGCCAGCGCCTCGACGGCGGAGTCGACGTCGACCTCCTCGTCGCCGGACAGGCCGGCGACCTGAGGCTCGGCCAGCCCGGAGGCGACGACGGCGAGGTCGGCCTCGTGCCGTCCGACCCGGGCGCGCAGAGCGTCGCGCTCGGGCACGGGCAGCACGGCACGCGCCGCGGCGGCCGCGTCGTCGAAGCCCGACTCGGCGAGGGCCGCGGCCCGCTCGGCCGCGCGTTGGGCCCCCGCAGCGACGGCGGTCTCGTGGGCGTCGAGGGCCCGCAGGAGGCGCTCGGCGGCCTCGGCACGAGCCTGACGCTCGGCGACGATGCCGGCGACGGACTCGCCTGCCCCCGCCAGCGCGGCCGCGACGACCGCCGCGTCGTCGTCGAGTCGCCGCTGCTCGCCGACGAGACGCTCGGCCAGGGTCGCGTGCTCGGTCAGGACCGCGGCGAGCGCCGACCGGCGACGCTCGGTGTCGGCGTCGAACGCGGCGAGCGCGCGCTCGGCCGCCGCGAGGAGCTGCTCGGCGGCCAGGGCCTCGCGCACCCGCAGCCGGGCGGCGTCGACCAGGGCCCCGGCAGCGTCGGCCTCGAGGCCGCCGAGGGCGGTGCGCGCGTCGTCGCGTCGGGCCTCGGCGGCGGAGGCGAGCTCGGCGGCGCGGCGCTGTGCGTCCTGCGCCGAGCGGGCACGAGCGGCGGCGAGCTCGACGTCGTCGTCGCTGGGGTGCTCGGGGGTGAGGGCGGCCGGGGCAGGGTGCTCGACGGAGCCGCAGACCGGGCAGGGCTCGCCCGCCGAGAGCGTCGTCGCGAGCTGGCCCGCGAGCCCGGCGATCTGGCGGAGGCGCAGGGCGGACTCGGCCTCGACGGCCGAGACCGCGTCGCGGCTGGCGGACGAGAGCGCCGTCGCGGACTGCTCGACGTCCCCCTCGAGGACCGCGAGGCGGTCGAGCGCGGCTGCCTGCTGCTCGGCCGTCGCCAGTGCCTGCTCGGCGGCGGGGCGGCCTCCTGCTCGCCGGGCGGCGTCCTCGCGATCGGCCACGAGCACCTCGCGGGCCGCCGGCCGACCGATGAGCTCGGCGTCGGCGGCAGCACGAGCCTCGTCGAGCGCGGACAGCCGTGCCCGGGTCGACTCGACGGCGACTCGGCGGGCCGGCAGCGCCGCCTCGACCTTGGCCGTCTCGGCGAGCACGGCCAGCTCGGAACGGAGCCGGTCGCGCTCGGCGGCCAGCTCGGCCGCGTCGAGGGCAGGTGCGAGTGCGGATGCGGAGCGGGGATCGGCGGCGGGCTCGACAAGGGCGATCGCGGCGTCGGCGTCGGCGTCGGCCGCAGCAGCAAGGTCGGCCGCAGCGGCAGCGCCGGCGGCGACCCCGGCTGCGGAGGCCGCGCGCGCAGCACGGGCGAGCTCGTCCGCGGTCGTGCGGACCGCCTCCTCGGCTCGGCCTGCACCTCGGGCTGCTCCCGTGACGAGGTCGGCGCGGGCGGCAGCGTCGAGGCCGTCACGCGCCTCGTGGACGGCCGGCTCGGCGGCCTCGAGCTGGTCGGCACGGACGAGCAGCGCGGCCCGACGGTCGAGGGCCTCACGGAGCCAACGTCGCGCGTCGAGGGTCGACCTAAGCTCGTCGCGACGGGCTGCCCGCCGGTCACGGAGCGACTGTGCCGTAGCGGCTGCCGCCACGAGGTCGGCGACGACCGCGTCGGGATGGGAGTCGGGCCCGGCATCGAGCCGCTCCGCGAGGTCACGGACGACGATGATCGCGGCGTCGGCGTCGGCGTCGGCGTCGGACGCCCCGTCGCCCGGGGCTGCGTCGCCGTCGAGCGCGGAGTCACCCTGTGCGGGCTCGTCATGAGCGCCCCCGAGCTCGTCGTCGCTGCCGACGCCGGCGGCCTCGCGCAGGCGCGCCCAGCCGAGCTCGACGGCGTGGTCGGCGGCGGCCACCTCGGTGTTCGCTGAACGCCGAGCCTCGACGAGCTGCGCCGTCGTCGCCTCGTAGATCTCGGTGCCGAAGAGCGACTGGAGCATCGTGCGACGCTCCTCTCCCGTCGAGCGGAGGAACGCCGCGAACTCGCCCTGCGGCAACACGACCGTCTGCACGAACTGCTGGCGCGTCAGGCCGAGGATGCGGGCGATCTCGCCGCCGACCTCTTGCGTGCTGGTCGAGACCGGCTCGCCCGCGGTCGCGTCGGGAGACGTGAGGCGGACGAGGCTCGCCGTGGCGTTCGCCGGGGTCGTGCCCGTGCCGCTCTTCTTCGGCCGCCGCCAGGCCGGGGTGCGCCGCACGCGGTGGATGCCCGCGGCGGTCTCGAAGACGAGCTCGACGAACGGCTCGACCTCGGGGGCGGCGTGGTGGCTGCGCAGCCGGTCGCGGCTCGCGCCCTCGCCGGCCAGCGACCCGTACAGCGCGAAGACGATCGCGTCGATCACCGTCGACTTGCCCGCGCCCGTCGGGCCCTCGAGCAGGAACGTGCCGGACGCGCCCAGCTCGGCGAAGTCGACCGTGTGCTCGCCCGCGTACGGCCCGATGGCGCGGAGGGTGAGGCGATGCAGGTTCACGCGGACTCCTCGGCGCTGCGGGCGGTCTCGTAGGCGTGCCGCACGGCCGCGAGCTCGGCATCGGTCGCGACGCCGCCCGAGGCGAACGCGACGAAGTCGGCGGCCACCTCGAGCGGGTCGGTCTCGGCGGTCACGAGGCGGAGCGCGGGGGCGTCGACGGCGCCGACCGGCTCGTGCAGCACGACGAGTGCGTGCGGGAAGTGCGCCTTGACCCGGCTGTACAGGCGCTCGGGATGGGCCGGGTCGGTCACGTGCACGCGCAGCCACGCGTCGCGCAGCCCGTCGTGACGACCGTCGAGCAAGTGCTCGAGGGTGTCGGTCACCTCGGCGAGGCGACGCGGGACGGGAGCGGGGACGAGCTCGACCGTCGCGCCTCCCTCGCCGTCGAGGTCGACGAGGGCCGTCGATTTGACGTGCGCGAGCTCGCCGAACGAGAAGGCCACGGGCGAGCCCGAGTACCGGATCACGGGCCGCTCGCCGCGGGACGCACCGATGCGCTGGGCGCCGTGCAGGTGCCCGAGAGCGACGTAGTCGACGCCGTCGAGCACGGCCGAGGGCACCGAGTCGACCCCGCCGACCCGGATGTCGCGCTCGCTCTCGCTGGCCTCGCCCCCGCTGACGAAGGCGTGCGCGACGACGACCGAGCGGGTGCCGGGGCGCGACGCGAGGTCGGCGCGCACCCTGTCCATCGCGGCGGCGACGACGGCCTCGTGCGACCTCGCCAAGGGCGCGCTCTCGGCACCGGGGCCGGGGCCGGGCCGCGCATCAACGAGGCTCGCATCCTCATCGGCGCCGGGATCCGCACCGGCACCCGGCGCCAACGTGTGCCGGACCATGTCCGGATCCAGGTACGGCAGCCCGTAGAACGCGACCTGCCCGTGCTCGTCGGCGATGACGACCGGCTGGTCGAGGGCCTCGACCGAGGCGAGCACGTGCAGCCCCGGCCGCATCAGCTCGGCCGCGAAGCCGAGCCGCACGGGGCTGTCGTGGTTGCCCGGGGTCACGATCACGACCGCGTGCTCGCTCAGCCGCCGCAGGGCCGAGCCGAGGAGGCGGACGCTCGGCACCGAGGGGACGGCCCGGTCGTACACATCGCCCGCCACCAGGACGACGTCGACGTCGCGCTCGGCCACGAGCCCGACGAGGTGGTCGACGAACGCGGCCTGGTGCTCGAGCAGGTCGACCCCGTGCAGGGTGCGCCCGAGGTGCCAGTCGCTGGTGTGCAGGATGCGCACGCTCGCCCTCTCGTCGTGGTCGGTGTGGCCGTCACGGCCGTCGTCAGATCGCCGTCACTGTATCGGCGGCCGCCGACACCGCCGACACCGCCGGCATGCCCGCTCGGGGCATCGGCTCCCGCCCGGCGCCGTTCCCGTACCCTCGAGCGCATGTCCGACGACGCCGGCACCTGGGTCGAGTTCGCCGACGCCCCGAAGCAGCGGGCGTTCCTCAGGGTCATGCGGACCGTCCTGCCGATCATGGTGCTCGTCGGCACGGCGAGCGCTTTCTTCTCGAAGTCGGGAGAGTCGCCGGTCCAGAGCTTCGGACCGATCGCCGTCCCAATCTGGTTCGTCTTCTGGAGCACCGTCGCCGCCATCTCGTGGAACGTCGTGCTGCGCCTCTCGCGTCCGTTCGCGGTCGACGTCGCCGGGAAGCGCCTCCGGATCCGTGGCCGGGTGCTCGCGTTCGAGCAGGTCGACTCGGCCGAGCTCGTGCCCCTGTCGAACGACGACGCGTCGGGGCTGCTCCTGAGGTTCGGACAGAAGAAGGGACGCAAGGCGTCCGTGCTGCTGCGCGACCGCGCCGAGCCCGTGCTCGACGACGAGCGGCGCGAGCTGCTGCTCGCCGTCATCCGCGGCTCCCGGATCGCTCGGCCGGTCAGCCCACACGACCCGACGGGCGCGTTCGGCCGCTTCAACTTCCCCGGGACGCTCGACCGTGAGGGCGCTGAGCAGGTCGTCCTGCAGCCGCCGGCACCGGGCGAGCACGCGCCCTGACCCGTGCCCGCAGGAGGCGGTCGCGCGCCCCGCAGGGAGCAGCGCGCCGCTCCTCCACAGCGGCCACGCGGGCCCGAGCCGCCCCCAGGCGGTCGGGACCGGCGGGCGGTGGCGACCCGCGCCTCCTACCCTGGGGGTGCGTCCTCCTGGCGAGCGACGTCGGCGTCCGCGCCGCCACTCCCCCGGAGGCACCACCGTGACAGACCTCGACATCACCGCCCTGCGCGAGCGCATCGAGC
>Ga0308167_1003476_pt1 | contig 12545 bp, 8 predicted proteins | sample PhyCR1_2_FD_202138 | JGI IMG/M metagenome (GOLD analysis project Ga0308167, IMG submission 202138) | Phyllosphere microbial communities from UC Gill Tract Community Farm, Albany, California, United States - DLSLRC.R1 | ecosystem: Host-associated > Plants > Phyllosphere > Unclassified | place... | reverse complement strand
CCCGCCTTGGCGAAGTTGAAGTGATCCGAACGGAAGTAGAAACCGCTCTGCACCGCGGTCTCGCCGTGCAGGGTACGCCCCTGGTTAGCGGCCAACGGCTTGAGGATGTCTTCCAGCTCGGAGCTGCCGAAGCCGGTCACGGTCATGTCCTTGGCACGGCCCGCCACCGACATCGCATCGATGTTGATCACACCGGCGATCTTGTCCAGCGGGAAGGTCGGGTGGCTGACGTAGTACTTCGAGCCCAGCAGGCCGGACTCTTCCAGCGTCACTGCAAGGAACACCACCGAACGCTCCGGTGCCGGCTGCTGGTGCACCATCGCATCGGCGACTTCCAGGATGCCGGCCACGCCGGTCGCGTTGTCGACGGCACCGTTGTAGATGGTGTCGCCCTGCTCACCCTCGTGCTTGCCCAGGTGATCCCAGTGCGCCATGTAGAGCACGGCTTCATCGGCCCGCTTGCTGCCCGGCAGGACACCGACCACGTTGCGCGACTTCTTCTCGGCGATGGTGCTCTTCAGATCGAAGGACACCTTGGCCTTCAGCGGCACCGGCTTGAAGCCGCGCTTGCTGGCGTCCTTGTAGGCCTTGTCCAGATCCAGGCCGGCCTCGGCGAACAGCTGGCGTGCCGCCTCGGCGCTCAGCCAGCCCTGTGCGGGCAGACGCGCTTCCGGGTCATCCTTGGCCGGCAGGTCGTACTGCGGGCCGGCCCACGAGTTCTTGACCACGTCCCAACCGTACGATGCACCGGCGGTGTCATGCACGATCAGCGCGGCGGCGGCGCCCTTGCGTGCGGCCTCTTCGAACTTGTACGTCCAGCGCCCGTAATAGGTCATGCGCTTGCCGTCGAACAGCGTCTCGTCGTTGACGTGGAAGCCGGGATCGTTGACGAACATCACGACCGTCTTGCCCTTCCAGTCCTGGCCGGCATAGTCGTTCCACTTCTGCTCCGGCGCATCCACGCCGTAGCCGACGAAGACCAGGTCGCTGGCCTCGACCTTCACGTCCGGCTGGCCGCTGCGGGTACCGATCACCATGTCGGTGCCGAACTTCAGCTCGCGGGTCTTGCCGGCCTGGTCCAGCGTCAACACGGTCGACTCATCGGCCGTGGTCTCGGTCATCGCCACGTCCTGGAACCAGCTGTCGCCGTTGCCGGGCTGCAGGCCGATGCGCTGCATCTGGTCGCGGATGTAATTGACGGTCAGCTCTTCGCCCTTGCTGCCCGGCGAGCGGCCTTCGAATTCATCCGAGGCCAGGGTCTTGACCAGCTCGGCGAAGTCGCCGGCGTTGATCTCGGCCGAGAAGGCATGGCCCGGCGCGGTCGGTGCCGCGTCAGTGGCGGGTGCCGCGGTGGGCGCGGCAGATTCGCCCTTGCACGCGGTCAACGCAGCGGCAGCGGCAAGGCACAACAGAAGTTTGCGGGGCATCATCGGTTCCTGGAACGGGAAAGGCGGGTGCGCACGGCACCAGTCACCACCATATCAATCCTGCGGTGCGGTGTCGGTATCGAAGGGCACGGCCACGGCGCCGGTGACCGGGCCGATGCGGGCAGTGCGGTGTACATACAGGGTGACCTCGCGCTCGAACTGCAGCGACCCGTTGACTGCCGCGTTCGGTCCGATGATCACGCGCGGCTTGCGGCCGGGGGTCAGCGACAGGTTGAAGTTCGGCTTCTTGACCTCGATCCCGCCTTCGACCTGCGAACCCACGCCCACGGTGATGTCGCCGTTGACGGTTTCGATGCCGCGCGCCACGCGCGTTTCGACCAGCCCGATGCTGCCGTTGACCGTTTCCAGCCCGCCGTCGATCTGGGTGCCCCGATCCAGGAAGATGCCGCCGTTGACGGTGTCCACGCCGCCACTGGCAACCACTTCGCGCCCGACCCGCACGCTGCCATTGACCGTGGAAATGCCGCCGGTGCGCGCGCGATCCGCCACGCGGATGCCGCCGTTGACGGTTTCGATGCGACCGGTGACCGCACCTTCGGCGACCTTGATGCCGCCGTTGACCGTCTCCAGATTGCCGTAGCTTTGGCCGGCCTCGGCGGAGATGCTGCCGTTGACCTTGCTGATGTTGTCGCTTGCGAAGGCCGGCGCACAGGGCAGCGTCAGGGCCAGCAGCAGCGGAAGCAGGGAGCGTTTCATGGGAACCTCGATGGTGGAGCGCGGCTGGCAGGCCGCCTGCAGGAATGTCACCATGCATCGTTGCAATCCGCATCTGCCTGAAGTCACTGGAAAGCCCTTGCGCCACAACGCCTTTTCCTCACGCCGGGATAACAATCCGACCGACGGACGCGGTCGCACGCAGTGGCTGACCCCGGCGTTGCGTGCGCTGCTGCTGGCCGTGGCCGTTCTCGGCGCCAGCCCGCTGGCTGCGCAATCCTCCAAGGAAGCCGAACGCAAGCTGCAGAAACTGCGCAGCGAGCTCAAGGGCGTGGCCCAGGAGCGGCGGAATCTGGAAGGTCAGCGCGGGCAGGCGTCGCGCCAGCTGCGCGATGCCGATGAGAAGGTCGCCCGCACCGGGCGCGTGCTGGCCCAGACCGAAACCGCACTGCAGCGCGAAACCCGCGCCATGAACGAACTGCAGGCCAAGCGCGATGCGCTGCAGGCCGGCCTGCAGCAGCAGCGCGCGGAACTGGCCTCGCTGCTGCGCGCGGCGTACCGCATCGGCAACAACGCACCGTTGAAGCTGCTGCTGTCGCAGGACCGTGTCGCCGATGCGAACCGCAGCCTGGCCTATCACCGGTATCTGCAGCGCGAGCGCGCGCAGCGTATCCAGTCACTGACGGCTGATCTCACCGAACTGCAGCGCGTGGAGACGGAAATCGTCGAACGACGCAAGGCACTGGAAGGCACCCGCCAGCAGCAGAAACAGCAGGTTGCCACGCTGGCCGACGATCGTCGCGAGCGGGCGGCCACGGTCGCCTCGCTGGACGAGCGGTACAAAGACCGCAGCGAGCGCGAAAAAGCCTTGGGCCAGGATGCCAAGGCGCTGGAAACCCTGCTGGCCAATCTGCGCGCCGCCGCCGCCCGTGCCGAGGCCGAGCGCCGTGCTGCCGCGCGACGTGCCGCCGCGGAGAAGGCGGCCGCCGAGAAGGCTGATCGCGCCGCTGCTGCGAGCGGCACGCGCCCGCCGCCGCGCGCGACCAAGACGCCCCCTGCGGTTGCCTCCGCGCCCGCGCCCAAGGTGGGCGGTCTGGGCTGGCCGTTGTCGGGCAATCTGCTCGCTCGCTATGGCGGCAAGCTGCCCGATGGCCGCACCAGCAGTGGCGTGCTGATCGGCGCGCCCGCCGGCAGCACCATCACCGCCGTGGCAGATGGCACGGTGGTGTTTTCCGATTGGATGACCGGTTACGGCATGATCCTGATCGTGGATCACGGCAACGGCTACATGAGCCTCTATGCGCACAACGACACGCTGCTGCGTGATGCCGGCGCCACGGTGAAGAAGGGCGAGGCCGTGGCCAAGGTCGGCAATTCTGGTGGCCAGGGCGTGACCGCGCTGTACTTCGAACTGCGCCGCAATGGACAGCCGGTGGACCCGGGCAGCTGGCTGCAGCGGCGATAAACCGCGCCCAACACGGGGGCACCGCCAGGCACGGGGTTCAACGGGAATTTATCGTCGCTTCGCGCATAATCGGGCGACGCACCCCCGTGCGTGGTCAACCGTCCCCCGCTCATCCTGGAGTGCTTCATGCGCGTAGCCCGTTCCGCCACCTTGCTGCTGGCCCTGTTGCCCGCGGTGTCCTGGGCGCAGCAGACCGCCGAAGCGCCGGCACGCGGGGCCGATGCGGCCACCACGGAAGAAGCGGTGACCTCACGGGTTCCGTTGGAAGAGATCCGCCGCTACGTCGCCGTCTACAACGCGGTGCGCGCCGCCTATGTGGATCCGGTCGACGACAAGAAGCTGATGCAGTCCGCCATCCGTGGCCTGCTGCTGGACCTGGATCCGCACAGCACCTACTTCGACAAGGAAGACGCCGAAGCCTTCGATGAGCAGGCCAACGGCGCCTACGACGGCATCGGCGTGGAGCTGCAGCAGCAGCCCGACAACAGCAGCCTGAAAGTCATTTCGCCGATCGACGATACCCCGGCCGCACGCGCGGGCATTCTTGCCGGCGATCTGATCATCGCCATCGACGGCAAGCCGATCAGCGCGATCGAAGCCACCGAACCGCTGCGCGGCGTGGCCGGGACCAAGGTCGTGCTCACCCTGGTGCGCGAAGGCAAGCCCAAGCCGTTCGATGTCACCGTCACCCGCGAGACCATCCGCGTCACCAGCGTGCGCAGCAAGATGCTGGAGCCTGGTTATGGCTACATCCGCCTGAGCACCTTCCAGGCCGACACCGGTGCCGATTTCCAGAAGCACGTTGCCCAGCTGCAGCAGCAGGCCGGTGGCAAGCTCAAGGGCCTGGTGCTGGATCTGCGCAGCAACCCGGGTGGCCTGCTCACCGCCGCCGTGCAGGTGGCCGACGATCTGCTCGAGAAGGGCAACATCGTCAGCACCCGCGGCCGCATCTCGATCAGCGATGCCCGTTTCGATGCGACCCCGGGCGATCTGCTCAAGGGCGCGCCGGTCGTGGTGCTGGCCGACGCCGGCTCGGCCAGTGCCTCCGAAGTACTGGCCGGCGCGTTGCGCGACAACGGCCGCGCGCGCGTGGTCGGCAGCCGCACCTTCGGCAAGGGCTCGGTGCAGACCGTACTGCCGCTGGACAACGGTGACTCGGTGAAGCTCACCACCGCGCGATATTTCACCCCGAGCGGCAAGTCGATCCAGGCCACGGGCATCATCCCCGACGTGCTGCTGCAGCCGGAGAAGCGCGCCGGCGATGACGACCTGCCGGCCAGCCTGACCGATTACAGCGAAGCCACGTTGCCCGGCCACCTGCGCGGTGACGAAGAAGGCACCGAAGGCTACAAGGCCGGTGACGTGCTGCCGGGCGATGGCCCGATCAATGACGCGCTGGCCGAGTTGAAGCAGCCCGGTTCGGTGCTGGCCCGGCAGAAGGCAGAGGCCGCGAAGAAGCCGGCGGCCAAGCCGGCGGCGGCAGCGGCAGCGGTGGCAAAGCCTGCCGATGCGACGGTCAAGCCGGCAGAAACGAAGCCGGCAGAGACCAAGCCGGCCGAACAGCCTGCGGCTGCGCCGGCGACGCCCGCACCGGCCAAGCCGGAAGCCCCGGCCTCGACGGCACCGATCAAGCCCTGATCGGTAGTGCCGGCCGCTGGCCGGCGCTGCTCGAGTCCAACCCTGCGTGGAGCCGGCCAGCGGCCGGCACTACCCGTTGGCCGATCTGTCGGCCGACCTGCTCCCGGTCATGCCCTCAAAACCCATGCCGCTTGCGCAGCCGCCGCGCGATCGCCGCGCGCACATACACGCCGTAGCCCAGGCCGAACACGAAGCCGGCGATATGCGCCCACCAGGCCACCATGCCGAAGGTCGGGCCGATGTAGGCGAACACCACCTGCAGCGCCGCCCAGACCCCGATCAGCAGATAGGCGGGGGCGCGGACGAATTCCAGGAACAGGCCCAGCGGGATCACCACGCCCAGCCGCGCGCCTGGGAACAGGGCCAGGTAGGCGCCGATCAAGGCCGACACCGCGCCGCTGGCACCGATGATGATCTGGTCCGGGTTGCCCATGGTGTAGATGGCGGTCAGATTCGAGATCGCCCCGCCCACCAGGAACAGCAGCATCAGCCGCCACGGCCCCAGCACGCGTTCGGCCGGCAGCCCGAAGATCAGCAGGAACACCAGGTTGCCCAGCAGGTGCGACCAGTCCGCGTGCAGGAACAGCGCGGTGAACAGCCGCAGCACGCTGCCGTCCTGCAGGGTCGCCCACCAGTCCAGCGGATGGGTCAGGCCGGTCGAGAGGGCGCCCCAGTCCATCCACAGGCTGCGCCGCGCATCGTCCGGCCGGGAGATCGACCAGAGGAAGGCCACCCACAGCGCGGCGAACAGCAGGGGGGTGGCCCAGCGGTAGGCGGCTTTCTTGCGGGAGGGGGTCGACACGAACATGCGGGCACTAGCCTAGCGCGGAGGCTGACCTGACGGGGATATGTCGCGTTCAGCATGAATAGCCACAAGGGCGACTTACGTTATTGTTTCATTAACCGCTCTCGGTATACTCGCATACGGCGTCGTATGTCGGGAGGGGAATCCGGCGCGTTGTCCTGACCCATCAAGGGGAGGGGCGGCGCAGGCGCGCGTTGCCAACATCACCGCTTTCCGGAGAGAACCAACAATGCATACCGCTTCCACTCTTGCCCGCGTCACCGCCCTGGCCGTCGGCATCGCCGGTGTCCTGGCCGTGGGCCACGTCAACGCTGCCGCCTTCCAGCTGAAGGAAAACAGCGCCAAGGGCCTCGGCCGCGCCTTTGCCGGTTCCGGCAGCGCCGCCGGCGACGCCTCGATCATGGCCGTCAACCCGGCCGGCATGCGCCAGCTCGAGGGCATGCAGGTCCAGGGCGACCTGAGCGCCATCAGCTTCTCGGCCAAGTACAAGGGCACCGGCCGCAACGGCGCAGGTCAGCCGCAGACGGGCGGTAACGGCGGCGACGCCGGCATGATCGCCCCGGTTCCGGCCGCGTACTTCCACATGCCGATCGGCGAGCAGGCCCACTTCGGCGTCTCGCTGACCGCCCCGTTCGGCTTCAAGACCGATTATGACAATGGCTGGGTCGGCCGTTACAGCGGTCTGAAGACCGATATGAAGGCCATCGACCTGGGCTTTGCCGCGTCCTACGACGTCAACCCGTACGTGTCCTTCGGCGCGTCCGTGTTCGTCGAGCACCTGACCATCGAGCTGAGCCAGGCTGTCGACTTCGGCGCCCTCTTCGCCGGTCGCGTGCCGGGCTACGCGCCGGGCAGCGCCGATGGCAAGTCGACCGTGAAGGGTGACAACAACGCCGTGGGCTGGACCGTCGGCGGCTTGTTCAGCCCGGACGAGAACACCCACATCGGCATCAGCTACCGCTCCAAGGTCGAGCACAAGATCACCGGCGGCGATGCCAACTTTGATCTGCCCAACGATGGTGGCCGTACGGCGACGATTCTGGCAGCGACCCAGCCGGGCGTGTTCGTCAACACCAGCGGCAAGGCCACGCTGACCCTGCCGGCCTCGGCCACCCTGAGCGTCACCCACAACATCAATGACCGCTGGACCGTCATGGGTGATGTGACCCGCACCGCGTGGTCGACCGCGTTCGACACGGTCACCATCGACTTCGCCTCCAACCAGCCGAACTCGGAGCTGAACTTCGCGTACCGCGACACGACCTTCGTCTCGCTGGGTACCGATTACAAGCTGAGCGACACCGTGACCCTGCGTGGTGGTGTGGCGCTGGACCAGACCCCGACCACCGACGCGCACCGCGACGTCCGCGTGCCGGATACCAGCCGCAAGTGGCTGTCGCTGGGCGTGGGCTGGACCCCGTCGGCGAACACCGAATACAACTTCGGTTACACCCACCTGTTCACCAGCGAGCCGAACATCCTGGTCAAGCCGACCCAGGGCAACCAGGGCAACTCGCTCAACGGCAAGTACAAGGTCCGTGGCGACGTGCTGGCCGCATCGTTCAACTACAAGTTCTGATCAACGCCTGATCGGTTGAACGCAGCAGCAGAAAACCCCGCGAAAGCGGGGTTTTTTGTTGCGTGCAGAGAATGCGGACCGGATCAGCGCAACTGCCGCGGCGTGGCGTTGAGGCGCTTGCGCATCAGCCGGCGCAGGGCGGTGGGATCGCGGTAGCCCACCCGCTCGGCCACGGTCTCCACCGAGTAGCGGCTGTTCTCGAGCAGGGCGCGCGCCTGGTTCAACTGCACGCTGCGGATCAGGTGCAGCGGCCCTTGCCCGGTCGCCTTGCCCACCTGTCGCGACAGCGTGCGCGTGGACATGCCGGCATGCGCGGCGAGCGCGCCGACGCTGACCGTGGCCGGCAGGGTAGCTTCGATATGCGCGGTGAGCGAGGCGATCAGCGCGTTGCCCTGCGCCATCATCGCCGGGACCATGAACGGCGATTGCAGCTGCCGACGATCCAGCAGCAGCGCCCTCGCCACCGCATCGGGAAGCGCCGGGCCAAAGCGTTGCCGGAGCAGGTACAGCATCAGATCGGTGTGCCCGAGCGCAGCACCGGCCGTGATCAGCGGCGCGTCGTCGATCACCATGCGGTCTGGATCGACCTGGCACTCCGGCGCTTGCCGCTGCAACGCGCCGGCCAGCCACCAGGTGGTGGTCACGCTGCGCCCGGTCAGCAGCCCGGCGTTGTGCAGCAGGAAGACAGAGGCACAGGAGGCCGCGACACGCCCGCCCGCCGCCACGTGCGCGCGCAGCGCCCGCACCACCCCCGGGATGTCGGGCTCACCCAGCCGCTGTGCGATGGCGTCGGGATCCTCCACGCCCAGCCCTGGCACGATCCAGCACGCCTGCGCATCGGCCACGCGTGGCATCGGCGCGGCACGCAGCTGCAGGTGCGTTCCCAGGCGGACAGCGCTGCGCGCCGGGCTGCAGACCTGCCAGCGCGGCACCGGCAGCCCCAGGCGCGGGGCGAGGGTGGCGGCCGTGGTGAGGATGTCCAAGGTAAGCGCGACGCTGGAGGCGAACGCACCCGGCAGGACGATGACAGTGAAATCATGCATTGGCTGATTGTGCACGAAAGATGTCGGATCGGCCGATGTCGCGCGGTGTGGCGTTCGGCTCCAATGGAGGCCCCTTACGCAACCGGTCGATCCGCATGCCCAACATCACCCTCACCCTTCCCGCCAACGCGTTCGACGCCGCTACCCGGCAACGCCTGCTGCAGGCGGTGCATGACGCCGCCGTCCGCGCCAGCGGCCTGGGTACCGAACCAGCTCAGCAGCGGCTGTGCTGGGTGATGCTGCAGGAACTCGCGGCCGGCCACTGGCTGTGTGGCGGCCTGGATATCGGCGCACGCGGCATTCCCTGCCAGGTCGAGGTGCGGATTCCGCAGGGCGTGCTGGATGCGCAGCAACGCGCCGACTACGCGCTGCACCTGCACGACGCCATCGCCGGTTGCGTGGCACCGGGCGATCCGCGCGTGCTGCTGAGTTCGATCGTGATGACCGATATCGCCGATGGCCACTGGGCGGCCAACGGCCGACTGTGGCACTTGAACGACTTCGTGCAGGCGGCCGGTTACGCGCATCTGCAATCGCAGGTCGCATCGACATGATCACGCGCGCCGCGCGGCCGGAACGATGAACACTGGAATGACATCCAGCACGACGTACAATCCCCGCCCGGACTGCGCCCTGCCGTCCCGTGCTTACTGACAAGGATCTGTATATGTCGTCTCTGCTGCTGCGCTCCACGCTCGCCATTGGTCTGGCCGGTCTCTCGCTGCCTGCCATTGCCGCGCCGGAGTTCGCTGCCTGTTTCACGTTGACCCCGGGCCTGTCCTGGTCCAACGCCGATGAAACGCTGACCATCGAAAAAGTCACCTTCGCCGGCCAGACTGCCCTCAAGGTGCACAGTGCCGGTGGTGGCATCGGGATGGCCACGTTCCATGACATCAGCGGCCGCCAGCTGCTGGGCCAGGAGCGTTACAGCATGTCCAGCGACGGCCCCACGCGGACCGACACCTTCAAGCCGGCGCCGACGTTCCCGCAGAGCGCCAAGCCGGGCGATCGTTTCGAGCTCACCGGCGCGGGCGAGCGCACCAACCATGTCGACGAAACCGTCGAGCCGATCGAGTACGACGGTTTTTCCGATTACACCTTCGTCGGTTTCGAGAACATTGAAGCGGATGTCGACAACCAGCCGCGCACGTTCAAGGACACCTGCCACGTCACCGCGACCTTCGAAGACGGCCGTATCGAGGCGTGGTACGCCGCCGGTTTCGGCCGCATCAAGTTCGAGCGTTACATGGGTAACGAGCTGCTGATGCAGGACCAGATCGAGTCCATCGAAAGCCCGTGATCCGGGCCGCTGACCGGCGACGCCAAGCGCGTGCCAGGCCCCACAAAAAACCCCGCTTTCGCGGGGTTTTTCGTTTGCTGCATGACGCCGGAGATCAGTCGCCCAGGGTCAGCAGCGAGGCATTGCCACCGGCCGCCGTGGTATTCACGGTGACGGTCTTTTCGGTGGCGAAGCGCAGCAGGTAGTGCGGGCCGCCGGCCTTGGGGCCGGTGCCGGACAGGCCCTGGCCGCCGAACGGCTGCACGCCGACCACCGCGCCGATCTGGTTGCGGTTGACGTACACGTTGCCGACGTTGATGCGCGAGGAAATGCGGTCGACGGTTTCATCGATGCGCGAATGCACGCCCAGGGTGAGGCCGTAGCCAGTGGCGTTGATCTGGTCGATCACCGCATCGAGCTGGTCGCCCTTCCAGCGGATCACGTGCAGCACCGGCCCGAAGATTTCCTTGTGCAGCTGGTCCAGGGTCTTCAGTTCGTACGCACGCGGCGCGAAGAAGGTACCGTGCGCGGCTTCGTCGCTGAGCGTGGCAGCGGCGATCAGGCGCGCCTCCTTCTCCATGCGCACGGCGTGGTCCTTGAGGATCTGCAGCGCGTCGGCATCGATCACCGGGCCGACATCGGTCGACAGCAGCCCCGGGTCACCGACCTTCAGTTCGGCCATCGCGCCGGACAGCATGGTCATCACCTTGTCGGCGATGTCGTCCTGCACGAACAGCACGCGCGCGGCCGAGCAGCGCTGGCCGGCCGAGGTGAAGGCCGAACCGATCGCATCCTTGACCAGCTGTTCCGGCAGCGCCGAGGAGTCGGCGATGAAGGCGTTCTGGCCGCCGGTTTCGGCGATCAGCACACCGATGGCGGCGTCGCGGGCGGCCATCGCGCGGTTGATCGCACGGGCGGTGTCGGTCGAGCCGGTGAAGGCCACGCCGGCCACGCGCGCGTCGGCGGTCAATGCGGCACCGACGGTCGCGCCGTCGCCCGGCAGGAACTGCAGCACGCCTTCGGGCACGCCGGCGTCGAGCAGCAGCTTCACCGCGTAGTAGCCGATCAGGTTGGTCTGCTCGGCCGGCTTGGCGATCACGCTGTTGCCGGCGGCGAGCGCGGCGCTGACCTGGCCCAGGAAGATCGCCAGCGGGAAGTTCCACGGGCTGATGCAGACGAACACGCCGCGGCCATGCAGCTGCAGTTCGTTGGATTCACCGGTCGGGCTGGGCAGCTTTTCGGCGTGGCCGAACTGCTCGCGCGCCTGCTTGGCGTAGTAGCGCAGGAAGTCGACCGCTTCGCGCACTTCGGCGATGCCGTCGGGCAGGCTCTTGCCGGCTTCCTTGACGCACAGCGCCATGAACTCGGGCATGCGCGCTTCCAGCTGGTCGGCGGCGTGTTCCAGGATCGCGGCGCGGCTGGCGGCCGGGGTGCGGTTCCAGGACGGCTGCGCGGCCACGGCATTGGCCAGCGCCTTCTCGACGGTGGCGCTGTCGGCGGGCTGCCACTGGCCCACTACCTGGCGCGTGTCGGCCGGGTTGGTCACGTTCAACAGTGCGCCGGTCGGGTTGGCACCCGGCACCAGCGGCGCGGCGTGCCACGGCTTCACGGCGGCGTTGAGCTGCTCGGCCAGGGCGCGCAGATCGTTGTCGTTGGCGAGATTGACGCCCATGGAGTTCTTCCTGTCATGGTTCTGGCTGCGCAGCAGATCGACCGGCAGCGGGATTTTCGGATGCGGGATGGACGCGAACGAGGAGACCACTTCGACCGGATCGCGGATCAGGTCGTCGATGGCCACGTTCTCGTCGGTGATGCGGTTGACGAAGCTGGAATTGGCGCCGTTCTCGAGCAGGCGACGCACCAGGTACGGCAGCAGGTCTTCATGCGAACCGACCGGCGCATACACGCGGCACGGCACGTTCAGACGGTCGGCCGGCACCACTTCGGCATACAGGTCATCGCCCATGCCGTGCAGCTTCTGGTGCTCGTACTGGCCGCCCCTGGCGATCGCCTGCACCGCCGCGATGGTGTGCGCGTTGTGGGTGGCGAACATCGGGTAGATCGCATCGCTGTGCATGAACAGACGCTTGGCGCAGGCCAGGTAGGAGACGTCGGTGTTCTGCTTGCGGGTGAACACCGGGTAGGCCGGCAGGCCGTCGATCTGCGCGCGCTTGATCTCCGCATCCCAGTACGCGCCCTTGACCAGGCGCACCTGCAGGCGGCGACCGATGCGACGGGCCAGGTCGGCCAGGTAGTCGATCGTGTACGGGGTCCGCTTCTGGTAGGACTGCACGACCACACCGAAGCCTTCCCAGCCGGCCAGCGAGGCATCGCTGACCACGGTTTCAATGATGTCCAGCGACAGTTCCAGGCGGTCGGTTTCTTCGGCGTCAACGGTGCAGCCGATGCCGTACGACTTGGCCAGCTGCGCCAGTTCCAGCACGCCCGGCACCAGGTCGGCCATGACGCGTGCGCGCTTGGCGTGCTCGTAGCGCGGGTACAGCGCAGAGAGCTTGATCGAGATGCCCGGTGCCGAATTGACGTCGCCATCGGGACGGCCGCCGCGGGCCTTGTGGTCGCCGCCGATCGAGTGGATCGCGCGACGGTAGTCTTCCAGGTAACGCTTGGCGTCCT
>Ga0308167_1003473_pt1 | contig 12560 bp, 13 predicted proteins | sample PhyCR1_2_FD_202138 | JGI IMG/M metagenome (GOLD analysis project Ga0308167, IMG submission 202138) | Phyllosphere microbial communities from UC Gill Tract Community Farm, Albany, California, United States - DLSLRC.R1 | ecosystem: Host-associated > Plants > Phyllosphere > Unclassified | place... | reverse complement strand
CGCCCCGAGGAGGCCTTCGCGATGATCATGAAGGACGGCCGGGTCGTCGAACCGGCGGGGGCTCCCGTCTCCCGCTGAGCGCTCGACCTCAGGTCGTTCCGGCCGCCGCCGCGAGGCGCAGCAGGTAGCGCTGCTCGGGGAGGCTGCGGGTGGCGTCGGCCGCGCGGAGGAACGCCTCGCGGGCGGCGTCGTCCCGGCCCAGTCGGGCCAGCAGGTGCCCCTCGACGGCGTCGTGGCGGTGGGTCCGCCCGTCGGCCGTGGCGAGGAGGTTCAGGCCGGCCTGCGGGCCCTGCACCTCGGCCGTCGCGACGGCGAGGCCGAGCCGCACCGACGGCGTGGGCTCCACCTGCTCGAGCATCCGGTACAGCTCCAGGATCTGCGGCCAGTCCGTCGCCTCGCCCGTCGGCGCCTCGGCGTGGACGGCGGCGATGGCCGCCTGCAGCTGGAAGGGGCCGACGGGCCCCACCGGCAGCACCTCCCCCAGCAGGGAGACTCCCTCCGCGATCAGGGTGGTATCCCACAGCGAGCGGTCCTGCTCCAGCAGCGGCACGATCTCCCCGGCCCCGTCGCGGCGGGCAGCGGCCCGGGCGTGGGTGAGCAGCAGCAGGGCCAGCAGCCCGGCGCTCTCCGGCTCGTCGGGACCGGCGGCGCGGACCGCGCGGGCGAGCCGCACCGCGCCCTCGCCGAGCTCGGCGAGGGCGTGCTCCTGGGAGTACATCGAGGCGACGACGTGCCGCACCGCGTGCAGGCGGCGCGGCAGCTCCTGGGGACGGGGCGGGGCGAAGCGGGCCCCGTGCGCGCGCAGGGTGGCCTTCGCGCGGCTGATCCGCTGCGCCATCGTCGACTCCGGCACGAAGAAGCACTCGGCGACCTCCGCCGTGCGCAGCCCGGCGACCGCCCGCAGCATCAGCGCGGTCTGCGAGGCGGGGCTCAGCGCCGGATGCGCGCAGAGCACGAGCAGGCCCAGCAGGTCCTCGCCCGCGCTCGTCGGCTCCGGCCCGTCGGCCCCGTGCAGCGGCTCCTCCAGCCGGAACGCCCGCTCCTCCCGTGCCCGACGGGAGGCGTCCGAGCGCACCGCATCCACCAGGCGGCGGGTCGCGACCGTGCGCAGCCAGGCCCGGGGTTCCTCGGGAAGCCCCTCGCGCGGCCACTGCTCGGCGGCGGCGAGCAGGGCGAGCTGCACCGCGTCCTCGCAGGCGGCGAGGTTCCCGCTGCGCCGCAGCAGCGCGGCCAGGACGTGCGGCGCCTCGCGGCGCCACACGTCCTCGAAGGGCACGCCCGGCTCAGGATTCGTCGGGACCCTCGCTCATCACGGGGCGGAGCTCCACCGTCTCGCCGCGCGCCCCGAACAGGGCCGCGATCTCCTCGGCGCGCTCCTGGGTCTCGGTGTCCACGAGGAAGAACCCGGCCAGGTGCTCGCGGCCCTCGGCGTAGGGGCCGTCGACCACGATCTTCTGATCGCCCTTCCAGCGGAACAGCCGCGAGGCGGTGGGGGAGGCGAGCGCCTCGGCGTGGACCAGCTCGCCGCGGTCGATGACCTCGGCGAAGCCCTCGTCGAACGCACGATTGCCGGCCTCGCGCTCCTCGGCGGGGAGGGCCTGGTGCTCCGGGAGGTAATCGGGCGTGGGGTGGCCCCACGGCTGCGGATTCGAGTGGATCAGGATGACGTACTTCATGGTCGCTCCTCAGCGGTTCGGCAGTGGCGGCGGGGTGCCTCCATGACGTGGTCGGAGCTGCGGCCCGGTTCTCGACATGGGTGTGGACAGGATCTGCCCACGTGCGTGAGGATGGGTCGCAGCATGCGCCCGAGAGTAGGCCCCGGCGGGCTCCGCCGGGGAGGTTCGGGCGAGGAGGCTCCGATGACGTACCCCGTGCTCAGCTGCACCGCGCTCGACGCCCGCGACCCGCGAGCCCTCGCGGAGTTCTACCGCGAGCTGCTGGGCCTGCACTACCGCCCCGGTGACGAGGTCCCGCCGCCGCCGGCGCCCGACGACACCGACTGGATCGTGCTGCTCGACGCGGAGGAGCACCGGGTCCTCGCCGTGCAGGGAAAGCCGGAACTCCGTCCCTCCACTTGGCCGAGCGAGGAGATCCCCATGCAGCTGCACATGGACTTCCGGGTGCCCGACGCCGCCGAGCTCGAGACCCAGCGCGCGCGGGCCGAGGCCCTCGGGGCCACGCCGCTCATGGACCGCAGCCACGACCCCGACGAGCCGCTCCACGTGATGGGCGACCCCGAAGGCCACCCGTTCTGCCTGCTGGTGGGCTGACCAGCCCGCCCCTGAGGAAAGGTCTGCCATGACCGACCCCGCACAGATCCTCGCCGCCGCCCATCACGTGCTGCTGCACAACTGGCCCTCCACCGATGTGCCCCACACCCTCGCCCGCGCAGGGTTCGCCGTGACCGTCTTCGGCGGTCCCGCTCCGGACGACGTCTCGGAGACGGAGCTGGTCGACGGGGAGATCGTCGACCGCCGGACCGGGGTGAGGCCGGAATCGGCCGACATCCTGTACGTCTATCCCTGGCCCGGCTTCGAGCTCGAGCGGGATCTGCCGGGCGTGGCCCGCACCGCCCGCGAGCTCGGCGCCGGGACGCTCTGGTTCCAGTCCGCGCTCGCCGCGGACGGCTCGCAGGACGACCACGGCACCTGGGTGCCCGAGGACGAGGCTGCGCGGATCGACGAGATCGCCGACGCGGAGGGTCTGGCCGTGGTCCCGGAGGCCTACATCGCCGACGTCGCGCGCGGGCTCGCGCCGGGACAGGGCTGAGCTCAGCCGCCCAGCAGGGGCCCCAGGTCGCCGTTGAGGACGGCGACGCCCACGCCGGTCGCCAGGAGCACCACGAGGGCGATGATCCAGCCGATCATCGCGAGCACGTTCAGGAAGATGCCCCAGCCGGCGCGGCCGCGGGCCATCGGCTCGCTCCCGCGCGAGGAGATTCCGAGGATCAGGCCGATGACCGGGGCGATGAGCACCCATCCCGCCAGGAGGGAGCAGACGCCGAGGAGCAGGCTCGCGGTGCCCTTGCCGGTGCCGTGGTGGGTGATCGTGCCGTAGGTGGTCACGGGTGGGATCCCTTCGTCGTGATGTGCTTCCCGTCCGGAGTTCCCGGCGGATGTCAGCATCGTAGGAAGGGCGCTGCACCCTGCGGATCCTCCTGCGGGATGGACCCGGTCCCCCTCAGGGTGGACAGCTGGTGCCGGGCGTCGCCTGCGGCCGACGGGTAGGGTGACCGCCGCCGGATCCCGCCCCGGCAGGAAAGAGAATCCTGGTGTACCTCGCACTGAACATCCTCGGCGTCGCCGTCTTCCTCGCGCTCGGCTGGCTGTTCTCCAAGAACCGTCGGGCCATCCGCTGGAAGTCCGTGGGGCTCATGGTGGCGCTGAACGCCGTCATCGCCTGGTTCCTCACGAGCTTCCCCGTCGGCCGTGCCGCGGTGCGTGCCGCGGCGGAGGGCTTCGCGTGGCTCGTCGACGTCTCCTACGAGGGCATCAGCTTCGCCCTGCAGGACTGGGTGGGCCCCACGGGCGTCGACCCCGAGCCGGTGAACTTCGTGGTCAGCGCACTGCTGCCGATCCTGCTGATCGTCCCGCTGTTCGACATCCTCAGCTACCTCGGCGTGCTGCCCTTCGTGATCCGCTGGGTGGGCCGCGGACTGAGCTTCGTGACCCGGCAGCCGCGGTTCGAGACCTTCTTCGCCGTGGAGATGATGTTCCTCGGCAACACCGAGGCGCTCGCCGTCTCCCGTGCGCAGCTGAAGCACATGTCCCCGCAGCGCACCGTCACGATCGCGATGATGTCGATGAGCTGCGTGACCGCCGCGCTGATCGGTGCCTACACACAGCTGGTCCCCGCGGAGTTCGTGCTCACCGCCGTGCCGCTGAACTGCATCAACGCTCTGCTCATGGCGAGCCTGCTGTTTCCCGTCGAGGTTCCCGCCGAGGAGGACGTGATCGTCGGCGTGGGCACCGTCGAGGCCGACGTCGACGCGGAGCCGGATGCCGAGCCGGCGGGGAAGCCGGAGCGGGAGCCGTTCTTCTCCTTCCTCGGCGACTCGATCCTGGGCGCGGGCCGGATCGTGCTCATCGTGCTCGCGAACGTCATCGCCTTCGTGGCGCTCGCGGCGCTCGTGAACCAGCTGCTGGGCCTCCTCCACTCGGGACTGTCGCTGCAGGCGATCCTCGGCGTCGTGCTCTTCGTCCCGGCGATGCTGCTGGGGCTGGACCCGGCCACGGCGACCGAGGTCTCCCAGATGATGGGCCTCAAGCTCGTCACCAACGAGTTCGTGGTGATGGGGCAGATCACCGGGGACGTCGGCGGCTACGACCGTCACCATCAGGCGGTGCTGACGGTGTTCCTGACGTCCTTCGCGAACCTCTCCACAGTGGGCATGATCATCGGCGCCTTCAAGGGCCTCGTGGACCGCGAGAAGAACGAGCTGATCTCCCGCAACGTGGGCAGGATGCTGCTCGCCGGCGTGCTCGTCTCGCTGCTCTCCGCCGCCCTGGTGGGCGTGTTCGTCTGGTGACCGGTCACCAGGCGTAGGCCTCCGGGGCCGCGCCGCCGGGGCCGGGGAAGATCTGGTCGATCGCGGCGAGGTCCTCGTCGGTGAAGGTGATGTCGAAGGCGCCGAGCGCTGAGTCCAGCTGTTCCATGGTGCGGGGGCCGATGATCGGGCCGAGAACCCCGGGCCGGTGCAGCAGCCAGGCCAGCGCCGCCTGACCGGGCGCGAGGTCGCGCCCGGTGCAGAACGCCTCCCACTGCGTCAGCTGCTCGGTGGGCTCGGCGCTGCCGCGGCGCACGCCGTCGCTCGAGCGGCCGCCCAGCTTCCCGCCGGCCAGCGGCGACCACGGGATCACGCCCATCCCGTAGTGCTCGGCCGCGGGCAGCACCTCGAGCTCGATCTCGCGCGACAGCAGGTTGTACAGCGACTGCTCGGAGACCAGGCCCAGGGAGTGGCGGGCACGGGCGGACTCGTTGGCCTGCGCGAGGTGCCAGCCGGCGAAGTTCGAGGAGCCGACGTAGCTGACCTTCCCCTGCGCGACCAGCAGGTCCATCGCCTGCCAGATCTCCTCCCAGGGCGCGGAGCGGTCCACGTGGTGCATCTGGTAGAGGTCGATGTGGTCGGTCTGCAGGCGGCGCAGCGAGGCATCGACCGCGCGGCGGATGTTCAGGGCGGAGAGCCCGCGGTCGTTCGCGCCGGGCCCCATCTCGCCGTACACCTTCGTGGCCAGCACGATCTGATCGCGCGTGCCGGTGCGGGCCAGCCAGCGGCCCACGATCTCCTCGGTGCGGCCCTTCTTCCCTTCCCCGCCGTACACGTTCGCGGTGTCGAAGAAGGTCACGCCCTGCTCGAGAGCGTGGTCCATGATCGCGAAGGCGTCCTCCTCCGCGGTGTGAGGGCCGAAGTTCATGGTGCCGAGGACGAGCCGGGAGACGGTCGCTCCGGTGCGTCCGAGCTGAGCATGCTGCATGGGGTGCGCTCCTCGCGTCGCGGCGGCCGGGTTCAGGAGATCGCGGTCCGCCGCGGGAAAGCGTACGTCCGGCGAGGGGCGGTGACCAGAGGTTCTCAGCGCCAGGCCTTCGTGACCTCCGCGAGGTGGTCGGCGAGGGCGGCCTGGAGCAGCGGCCCGTAGCTGACGCGACGCACGCCCAGCTCGGTGAGCCGGGCGAGGTCGAGGCCGTCCGGGATCGCGCCGTTCACCGGATGGGCGGTGACGTTCAGCGGAGTGCTGACGGCGGCGAGCAGGGCCTCGAGCGTTGCCACGTCCGGCACGCCGACGGGGTACAGCGAGTCGGCACCGGCCTTCTCGAGCAGGGTCAGGCGGGTGATCGCCTCGGCCAGGCGGTCCGGGATCTCCTCGTCGGTTGAGAACACGTCGGTGCGTCCGTTGATGACCAGGTGCACCCCGGCCGCGTCGGCCCCGCGACGGATCCCGGCGATGTAGTCGGCGTGCTCCTCGGCACCGCGCAGCCGGCCCTCGGAGTGGACGGTGTCCTCGATGTTGAGGCCCACCGCGCCGGCCTCGAGCACGCGCCCGGCGAGCTCCGCCGGATCGGCGCCGTAGCCGGACTCCATGTCGGCGGAGACCGGGACCTCCACGGAGGCCGTGATCCGGGCGATGCCCTCGAGCGCCTGGTCCAGGCTCATGCCCTCGCCGTCGGCGGCTCCCACGGCGTTGGCCAGCGGATGGCTGCCGATGGTCAGCGCCTCGAAGCCGGCGGAGACCGCGGCCTGGGCGGACCAGACGTCCCACACGGTGGGCAGCACCACCGGGGTCGAACGATGGTGGAGGGCGAGAAGGGATTCGGCGCGTTCGCTCAGTGAGGTCATGAGGCCATCACACTCGCGTTCCCCGGGGCGGTCAAGGGGTGCGGGGCCGTGGTCAGAGCCGCTGCGGCGGGTCGAACAGTGCGAGCTCCTCGGGCGTCGGCCGCTCGAAGGCGGCGCGATAGCCGGCGAGGTGCTCGCGGGTGAGCGGCGGATCCTCCGCGCCACGGGCGCTGATGCGTCGCCAGAGCTCCTCGTCCTCGGCATCGAGGACGATCAGCTCGACGCGGGCGCCGAGGGCCCGGGCGTCCTCGCGCAGGCGGTCGCGCTCGCCCCGCCCCCAGGTGCCCCATTCGATGACCACGTCCGCTCGCTGCTCGAGCAGCTCCTGGCCGATCTGCCACTGCAGCTGCTCGATGCGCTCGCGCAGGCCCTCGTCCCACAGGGAGACGCCGAGCCGGGCCATCCAGTCGTCGGGGCTGAGGCGCATCGCGCCCGTGGCCTCGACGATCGCGTCCGCGGCGGAGGTCTTCCCGCTGCCGGGGAGGCCGCACACGATCGTCAGCGTGGGCTGCGTGGACCGCCGGGGCCGAGCTCGCAGCGCCCGCACCTGGTCGAGCCAGCCGATGCCCAGCAGCTCGCCGTCCGGCAGGGAGTCCTCGCGGTCCCAGCGCCAGGTCGTCGCGATCGCGCGGGACAGGATCCGGCAGTCCGCGAGCAGCTCGGCGTCCACTCCCGGATAGTGCTCGGCGACCTGCGCCGGGGCATGCGCGAGATCGAACTCGACCGGGCCGGAGCAGCAGGTCTCGAGGTCGATGAACAGCGGTCCGCCCGGGGTGTCCAGGAGGTTGCCCGGATGCGGCTCGCCGTGGAGGGGCTGCTGGGTACCGCTGCGGCTGATCCTGCCGCCGAGCTCGCGCAGGGCGTCGCGCAGGGCGGCGCGGTCCGGGTCGGTCAGGCGCGGGGTGCGCTCGGGGTCCTCGAGGAGGTCGAGGGCGGAGGTGACGCGGTGGGAGAACGGGGGGACCTCGAGCTGGGCCTCGCGCATCGCGGCGTGGAGGCGCACGAAGGCGTCGGCGTACTCCTCGGGCGGCAGCTCCGGGCGCGGGTTCGACGGGAGGTGGCTCCACAGGGTGATCTCGAATCCGTCCCGGAGGTGCACCTGCGGCGGGACGCGCGGATCGAGCGGGCCGACGGGGGCTCCGGCTTCCAGCAGCCGCAGCGCCCGGTCGACCTCGACCTGCGACCCGCCCAGCTCCGCAGGCCCGATGCGGGCGACGAGGTCGCAGGGCAGCAGACGCGCGGTGAGCCGGTTGGAGTCGTGGAGGTCGACGACCTCGTCGGCCGCGAGCCCGAAGGAGCGCACGAGGTCGGCGGCGGCGAGTCGGGCGCGGGCGGCCGCAGCGGGATGCATCGTTCGACAGTAGGGCCGCAATGGTGTCCCGACAATCGAATTCGCGGCGGTCAGCCGTCCGACGGGACGGCCAGGTGGAAGTCCTGCTTCCCGGAGGGGACCCCGTTGATCTGGAGGGAGATCGCGTGCGGCCCGTCGTAATAGCGCCGGGTGGTGATCGGACGGAACGAATGGGACTTCCGCACCGCGAGCACCTTGCCGGGATCGAGGGATGCCGTGGTGAGCTTGAACGTCTTCGTGCTCTGCGTGCCCGCGGCGGTGGCGTGGTGGACCACGTAGTCGATCATCAGGCGCACCGGCTCCGTGCCGGTGTTGCGCACGCTCGCCCGCAGCTCGATCGACTCGCCCACCTCGAGCCGCTCCCGGTCCAGATGCGGGCCGTCCACCGCGAGCGCGCCCGCGGGATCCGGGTACCCCAGCAGCGCGAGCGCGGCGGGGTCGCCCCGCTTGAGCAGGGTGCGCAGCGCGTGGCGGACCAGCTTCTGCGTGGTCTTCTCCGCCGACGCCTCGAGCCAGCGGGCGGCCGTGGCGACCACGAGCGCCGGGTCGTCCCGGCTGAGATCGTTGAGATGGTTCGCGACGGAGCGACGCACGTACTCCGACGGGTCGCGGTGGAGCCGGTCGAGGATCGGGACGGTCACGCCGGGATCGGCGGTCAGGCGCGGAACCCGGATCGCCCACGGGAGATAGGGGCGCGTGCCCTCGGAGGCGAGGCGCCGCACGTGCTCGTCCTTCGAGCTCGTCCACTCCAGAGCGCGGTCCAGGACCTGCTCGAGGTCGTGCCGCAGCAGGATCCTCAGCGCGAACTCGGAGCTCAGCAGGCTGGTGAGCTCGGCGAGCAGATCGAGGGCGTCGGCGGTCGCGGCCGGGCCGCCGTCGGCCGCCGCGGACTCCGCGACGGCGGTCGAGACCGGCCAGATCAACCAGCCGCGGAACGTCGGTGACCCCTGGACCGCGCGCCGGACCACCGCGGCGACCTCCGGATACGACCCGTCGAGGTCCCCGAGCATCGCGGCACGGATCGCGTCGACCCGTTCGCGAAGCGCCAGCGGCGACAAGGTCTCGGCGGTCTCCCGGAGCCGGTCGGGCGACGTGCCGGGCGCAGCCTTCTCCAAGGCGGCGGCGAGATCGAGGACGGTGCCCCGATCGATCATCTCGTCAGCGAACGGCATGGTGCTCCTCGGGGGCGGTCGCGGGGACGGGGCGTTCCCTGGGCCGAGAGTAGACCGAGCGGCGGACGGATCAGGCGGGGTGACCGGTGCGCGCCCCGACCAGCGGATCCTCCAGCAGGCGCCGCAGCGTGGACCGGCCCAGCTCGGCCATCGGCGGGTTCGAGGTGACGTAGTACCAGACCAGCCCGATGGCCTGCTCGAACGCCCAGGCGGCGCCGCGCTCCCATTCGAGGTCGGAGGTGCCCAGCTGCTCGCGCAGCTGCTGCCGGCGGGGTCCGTCGAGCAGATGCCACGCCGCGACCAGGTCGACGGCAGGATCTGCCGGGGAGAACCCGCCCGTGTCGAGGACCCCGGTGAGGCGGCCGTCGGCGTGGAGGAGGTTCATCGGGATCAGGTCGCGGTGGCACATGACGTCCGGTCCTGACGGCTCCAGCTCGCGCCAGCGCGTCCAGGCCCCGGCCAGTGCGTCGAGCTCAGGGTCCGGCAGCACGTCGCGGCTGCGCTCGAGGCACTGCTGGACCCAGCCGTCGTGCGCGGCGAGGTCGCCGCCGCGGCCCGGTCCCTCGAACGTGCGGCCTCCGGTCGGGGCGCGGTGCAGGGCGGTCAGCAGCCCGGCGAGATCCCGGACGGCGGCGTCCGAGTCGGCGATCGAGGCGGGGTCCGCCACGTCCCCCGGCACCCAGGTCTGCACCGAGAAGGGCATCGGGAACTCCGGGTCGGGCTCCCCGATCGCGACCGGTCGCGGGGCAGGCAGCGGGCTGTGCCGGGCGAGCTCCGCCATCGCCCGATGCTCGGCCTCGATCGCCCGACGGGATGCGTCGACGTCGGCCCGCACCATCGGGAACCTGGCCGTCAGGTCGCTGCCGATGCGGACGATGCGGCTGGTGGTCGCCGCGCTCTCGAGGGGGTGGATGTCGCCCGGGGAGACGTCGGGGAGCAGCGCGACGAGGAGCCGCACCGCGACATCGTGCGGGAGCTCGAGCTCATCGTCGTGCATGGTCATCCGGGGAGCGTACGGCGGGCGCGGGCCGTGCGTCACGGGGATTGTCCGCTGTCGGCGTCATCTGCCGACACACGGGAAGACAGCGGGGCGGCCCGTCGTTGCACGGGTCATGACTACTCTCGGAATCATCGGTGCAGGACACATCGGCAGCCAGGTCGCACGGGCCGCCCTCACGGCAGGGTATGACGTGGTGATCGCGAACTCGCGGGGCCCGGAGACGCTCGCCGATCTCGTGGCGGAGCTCGGCCCGAAGGCCCGCGCCGCCACGGCGGCGGAGGCCGGCGCAGCAGGGGACGTCGTCGTGGTGACGGTGCCGCTGAAGGCCCTCGATCAGGTCCCGGTCGAGCCGCTGGCCGGCAAGATCGTGCTGGACACCAACAACTACTACCACGAGCGCGACGGGCGCATCGAGGCGCTGGAGAAGGGCGAGACCACCACCTCGCAGATGCTCCAGGAGCACCTCCCCACCTCGAAGGTCGTCAAGGCGTTCAACCACATCCCCTCCGGCGACATCACCACCGACACCGCCCCGGCCGGCGCCGCGAACCGGCGCGCGCTCGCCACCTCCAGCGACCACCCCGAGGCGGTGGAGTTCGTGATGAGGTTCTACGACGAGCTCGGCTTCGACGCGGTCGACGTGAGCCCGCTCGGCGAGTCCTGGCGCGTGGAGCGGGACCGTCCCGCCTATGTGGTGCGGCAGACCGCGGAGGAGCTGCGCGAGAACCTCACGACGGCGAACCGCCTGCCCTGAGAGCGGGGCCCTCAGGGCCTCACCGCACCTCGGAGGACGCCTCGGCGCCCGGCGCCGTCGCGTCGGGCGCCGCCTCCTGCTCGGGGGTGACGATCCGGGCGATCACCACGCCCAGCAGGCAGAACAGGAACGGGAGCACGAAGGCGAGGTTCAGGCCCACCAGGCCTGCGGCGGCGCCCACCAGGGCGGGCCCGGCCAGCTGGCCCACATACCCGGCGCCCACCACGCGGGACATGATGATGCTCTGCCGCGCCGGGTCCACGGACCCCGCGGCGGTGAACAGCTGCGGCACCACGCCGGCGAGGCCCAGGCCGAACAGGCACCAGCCCGCGGCGGTCAGCACGAAGGCCGGCGAGAGCATCACCACCAGCAGTCCGGCGGCGGCGAGCGCGGAGCCGTAGCGCACCACGAACGCCGGGCCGAAGCGGCCCGCCACGCGGTCCACGGTGAGACGGCCGACGGTCATCGAGACGGCGAAGACCGCGTAGGCGAGCGCCGCCGTGGACGTGGGCGCCTCGAGCTTCTCGACGGCGTGCAGCGCGGCCCAGTCGTTCGCGACGCCCTCGGCGAGCATCAGCAGGAAGGCGAGGGCTCCGAAGCCGATCACGCGCCGACGGGTCGCGGGGGAGAGGCGCGCGGAGGAACCGGTGGGCGCTGCGGCATCGGTCGAGGCGGCGGGCTCCGCCGGGACGCGGCCCAGGAGCGGCCGTGCGGCGACCACCGCGCAGGCCAGCACCACCACGGTGCCGACGAGCGCCGCGAGCGACATCGGCAGCTGGGCCCTCTGCACCCCCGCGCCGAGCAGCGCGCCCACCGCGCCGCCCACCGACCACAGGGCGTGGAAGGCGGACATGATCGGCCGGCCGTAGGCGCGCTCGACGAGCACCGCCTGGTCGTTCATCGCGACATCCACCGCGCCGTTCATGCAGCCGAAGACCAGCAGCGCCGCGCCCAGCATCACGGGCCCGCCCACATGCAGCGGGAAGTTCACCGCAAGGGCAAGCAGCACGAGGAAGGCGATCGTCACCGGCTTCGAGCCGATCCGCTGGGACAGGGCTCCGGAGACCTGCATGCCGATCACGCCGCCCAGGCCGAGCAGCAGGAGCAGGCCGCCGAGCACGGCGTGGGAGACGCCGGTCGCGGCCTGCACGGCCGGGATGCTGACCAGCCAGACGCCCATGGCGAGACCGCAGGCGAAGAACGCGGTGAAGACGGCCGCTCGCGCGGACCGGAGGGAAGGGGGCATGGTGGAGGGACCTCGAGAGAGTGGGCGGGAGACTGTCCGTGGATCACGCTATGTGATTGGATGATCATGTGCAGCGATCATTGAGGGCGAAACTGATCATCCAGTCGCTCCGCACCTCCGGAAAGCTCACGGTGGACCAGCTCGCCCGCCTCACCGGCGCCTCCGCCGTGACGATCCGTCGCGACCTCGCCGTGCTCGAGGCCCACGGCGCGCTGCGCCGGGTGCCCGGCGGCGCCACCCGCGCGGTGCGCTCCGAGGAGGAGATCCCCTACTCGCTGCGCCTGACCGATGATGTCGCGCGGAAGGCCGCTCTGGCCAGGGCCGCCTGCACCCTCATCGAGGACTCGGACACCGTGATCATCGACAACGGCACCACCTGCCACGCCGCCGCCGTCGAGCTGGTGGGCCGCCCGATCACCGCCGTCTGCCTCTCCCTGCACAGTGCGATGGTGCTGGGATCCAGCCCCGGGCCGCGGGTGAACATCCCCGGCGGGCCGCTCGTGCAGGACACCCTGGCGATGATGAGCGGCCCCGCGATCGACTACCTGCGCGGCGTCTCCGCGGACGTCCTGCTGCTGGGCGCCTGCGCCGTCTCCCCGCGCCGCGGCCTGCTCGCCGACCACCCGGAGGACGCCGCCCTGAAGGCCGCCGCGATCGAGAGCTCCACCCGCCGCGTCCTGCTGGCCACGGCGGAGAAGCTCTC
>Ga0308167_1003472_pt1 | contig 12570 bp, 10 predicted proteins | sample PhyCR1_2_FD_202138 | JGI IMG/M metagenome (GOLD analysis project Ga0308167, IMG submission 202138) | Phyllosphere microbial communities from UC Gill Tract Community Farm, Albany, California, United States - DLSLRC.R1 | ecosystem: Host-associated > Plants > Phyllosphere > Unclassified | place... | reverse complement strand
TCGTCGCGACGCGGCGGACGCGAAGGTCGTCGACTTCATGAACGCCGCCGACGGCGTCACGACGCTCGACTCCACCGACCTCGACTTCGACCAGACCGTGCAAGCGGTCGTCGACCTGGCCCGCGCGGCCGGGCACTGACCACCAGGGCCTCGCGCGGCCACGCACTGACAACACGCGGCCGAACGGTCGCCGGCAAGGACACCCACATGGCGCAGCTGGACAACCCAGACCACGACGACTTCCCCGAGTACGACGACGCGCTCGGCGAGCGGCTCGCCGGGCTCGACGAGGCCGAGGCCGAGCAGCGGGCGACCGCACTCCGTGCCGGGCTCGAGGACTACGAGCTCGACGAGGAAGACGTCGCCCTGCTCGAGGCCGGGCAGCTCGGCGAGGACGGCATCACCTACCTGCCGGCGTACCCGGTGCTCGCGATCGTCGGGCGGCCGAACGTCGGCAAGTCGGCGCTCGTCAACCGCATCCTCGGTCGTCGCGAGGCCGTCGTGCAGGACGTCCCCGGCGTCACGCGCGACCGCGTCTCGTACAAGGCGGAGTGGAACGACAAGCGGTTCACCCTCGTCGACACCGGCGGCTGGGAACCCGACGCCCAGGGCATCAACGCGTCCGTCGCCGCCCAGGCCGAGGTCGCGATCGACCTCGCCGACGCGGTGCTCTTCGTCGTCGACGTCACGGTCGGCATCACCGCCACCGACGAGCACGTCGTGAAGATGCTCCGCGGCACCGACCGCCCGGTCATCGTCGTCGCGAACAAGTCCGACGACGACCGCCGCGACCTCGACGCCTACGAGCTCTGGAACCTCGGTCTGGGCGAGCCGCACCCCGTGTCGGCCCTGCACGGTCGTGGCGTCGCGGACCTCCTCGACCTCATCATCAAGACGCTCCCCGACACCTCGGCCGTCGCCAAGCAAGAGGTCGGCGGCCCCCGTCGCGTCGCGATCCTCGGCCGTCCGAACGTCGGCAAGAGCTCGCTCCTCAACAAGGCCGCCGGTGAAGAGCGCGTCGTCGTGAACGACCTCGCCGGCACCACCCGCGACCCGGTGGACGAGCAGATCGAACTCGGCGGTCGTGTGTGGCGTTTCGTCGACACCGCCGGCATCCGGAAGCGCGTGCACCTGCAGCAGGGCGCGGACTTCTACGCCTCGCTCCGCACCACGGCCGCCCTCGAGAAGGCCGAGGTCGCCGTGGTCGTCCTCGACGTTACCGAGCCGATCTCCGTGCAGGACCTCCGCATCATCGACCTCGTCCTCGAGTCCGGCCGTGCCCTGGTCCTCGCGTACAACAAGTGGGACCTGCTCGACGACGACCGCCGCCGCTACCTCGAGCGCGAGATCGAGCAGGACCTCGCCCACGTGGCGTGGGCCCCGCGCGTGAACATCTCGGCCCGTACCGGCCGTCACCTCGAGAAGCTCGTGCCGGCCCTCGAGACCGCGCTCGACTCGTGGGACACGCGCATCCCGACGGGCAAGGTCAACGCCTTCATCGCCGAACTCGTGCAGGAGCACCCGCACCCGGTCCGTGGTGGCAAGCAGCCGCGCATCCTGTTCGGGACGCAGGCCTCGAGCCAGCCGCCGACGTTCGTGCTGTTCACGACGGGCTTCCTCGACCCGCAGTACCGGCGGTTCATCACCCGTCGTCTGCGCGAGGTCTGGGGCTTCTCGGGAACGCCGATCAACGTCAACATGCGCGTGCGCGAGCGCCGCAAGCGCTGAGGACCACCGGGGGATCCGGCATGACGGGGGCGAGACGACGATGGCTGTTCGCAGCGGTCGTGGTGCTCGCCCTCGTCGTTGCCGTGGTCGCCTGGCGCACCATCCAGGCCGAGCGCAGCATCGAAGTTGCCCAGCCGACGGTGACCTCGACCCCGCTCGCCGAGCAGGGTGTGCAGGGCGGCACACGGGTGTCCCCGTCGAACACGCTGGGCGCACCGGCCCCCGTGCCCGACACCGAGGACCACGCCGACGGGTCGCCGATCGACCCGTGGTGGCGGCGTGTCCCACCGGTCGCCGGTGATCTGATGCCGATCGACCGGTTCGCCGCGGGGCACGTCCGGATCGCACGCACCGGGGAGCACCTGCTCGTCACGATCTCGGGCCTCCGGGTGGCGTCGTACGACTCCGAGCTGCCCGAGGTCCGGGTGCTGCTCTCCGAGGGCACGGTCGTCGGTGAGCGTCGGGGGTACTGGACGCGGAACGGCGAGGACGACGATCTCGGCACGATCCCGTCCGACGTCGGGTCGATCACGTTCGACCTCGAGGCACCCCGTGGCATCCCGGACCCGGTCCGTTCGCTCGTGCTGCTGGACCCCGACTCCGACGAGGTCCTCGGGGGCGCTGCACTCATCCCGACCGACTGAGTCCGGGCGTGCGGTTCCGCACGTCGGTGCCCGCCGGATACGGCACCATGGAACCGTGACGCAGCAGAACGCCGGATTCGGTGCCCTCGCCGACCGACTGTGGTGCCGTCTGCACCTCGACCGGTTGGCCGGTGGGCGTCAGGCGGGCTACGTGATCCGTGAGGACATGCTCGACCACCCCGAGACGGTCCGCTCGTTCCGGTGGATCCGGTGGCTGCTCGTCGCGGAGACCGTCGTGGGGCTCGCTGCGATCGTCGTCGCCGTGGTGCTGACGCACGCCGGTCAGGTGATCCCGTGGGCGGTGTGGTTCCGGGCGACCGTCGTGTTGCTGATCACCCTGACGCTCTACGTGTTCGCGTGGCGGGCGCAGCTCGGCTACTACTGGGCGTACCAGCGACTGCGGTTGTTCAGCCGGATCTTCCCGATCGTGACGCTGGTGATCGCGGCGATCCCGGGGCTCTACCCGTTCTGGATGGTCATCGAGCAGATCGTGTTCTCGCTGCTGATGATCGGCATCGGGGACGTGCTCACGACGGACCACATGCGGGCGACGTTCCCGAAGCCGGCGCGGCGGTGAGTGCCCGGGGCAGACTTCGGGGTTGATGGCGCGTCGGGTGGTGGCGCGCGCCGACGAGCGACTCAGTCGAGGTCGTACGACGTCGACGATGTCGTTCGAAGTCGGTCCGCCGCACCCGCGCCCGCCCCGTCCGCGTCAGCGGCCAGGCTTCCGAGCAGCGCCAGCGCCCGGGCCGAGGGCGAACCCGGCTCGGCGTGGTGCAGCACGAGCAGCTGCCCGTCGGTCCCACCGATGCCGAGCTTCTCGCGCCGGAGCTCGAGGTCGCCCACCTCGGGGTGCCACATCCGCACGGTGCCCCCGGCCAGCGGGCGGACGTCGTGACGCGCCCAGAGCCGACGGAAGTCCTCGCTTCCCAGGGACAACTCGCCGACGAGGGTGGTGATCGCAGGATCGTCCACGTCGGTGCCGATCGAGGAGCGGAAGGAGGCGACCATGCCGCCCATCTGGTCCTCCCAGTCCGGGTAGCGTTCCTGCTCGGAGCGGTCGAGGAACATCGTGCGCAGCCGGTTCTCACCCGCGCGCATGCCCGGGGCGAGCGCCGTCGCGAGCGCGTTGGCCGCCAGCACGTCGAACGCCCGGTTCTCCAGGAAGGCCGGCAGTCCGACGACGTCGATCAACTGCAGGGTCCCCGAGGGCACCCGCTCGACCCGGAGCCGGGGAGCGGCTCGTCGCCGATCACCCGATGTGTCGGCGAGGCCCCGCAGGTACGCCGAGGCCGTCGCGTCGAGCCCGAACACCCGCGCGATGGCGTCGAGCACCTGTGCCGACGGGTTGCGATCCCGCCCCTGTTCGAGGCGGAGGTAGTAGTCGGCACTGATGCCCGCGAGCGTCGCGACCTCCTCGCGACGGAGTCCGGGGGTCCGCCGGACACCGGTCACCCGCAGGCCGGCGTCCTCGGGGCGCACGAGCTCGCGTCGGGCCCGGAGGTACTCGCCGAGGGTGTTGTCGCTCACACGCTCGATCGTACGGACCCGCCGTCGGCCGATCCTGGTCCCCGTGGTCCCATGGTCGAGGGGGACCTGCCCCTTCCGAGGTGGAGCGCGCATCGTGGTGCACATGACCGACACGACACTCCCCGGCGGCACCTACCGCCTCGCCGACGACCTCGAGCTCACCCGCGTCGGGTACGGCGCCATGCAGCTCGCCGGCCCGGGCGTCTTCGGACCGCCCACCGACCGCGATGAGGCGATCCGCGTCCTCCGCACCGTGGTCGAACTCGGCATCACGCACATCGACACGGCGGACTTCTACGGCCCCCACGTCACGAACGAGGTCATCCGCGAGGCGCTGCACCCCTACGCCGACGAGCTCCACATCGTCACGAAGGTCGGTGCCCGCCGCGACGCCGAGGGTGGGTGGCCGCACGCCCGCGAGCCGCACGAGCTCGTCGCCCAGGTGCACGACAACCTGCGGAACCTCGGACTCGAGCAGCTCGACGTCGTGAACCTCCGCGTGGGTGGCTTCGACGCACCAGAGCCGGGCAGCCTCGCGCCGCAGTTCGAGGCGCTCGCCGAACTCCAGCAGCAGGGGCTCATCAAGCACCTCGGCCTGTCGACGGTGAACGCCGAACAGCTGGCGGAAGCGCAGGCGATCGCCCCGGTCGTGTGCGTCCAGAACTTCTACAACGTCGCCCGCCGCGAGGACGACGCCATGGTCGACATCACGGCGGCGCAGGGCATCGCCTACGTGCCGTACTTCCCCCTCGGCGGCTTCTCGCCCCTGCAGTCGGGCGCGCTCGACGCCGTCGCCGAACGGCTCGGGGTGTCCAGGCTGACCGTGGCACTGTCGTGGCTGCTGCAGCGCTCGCCGAACATGCTCCTCATCCCGGGCACCTCGTCGGTCGCGCACCTCCGCGACAACATCGCGTCGGCCGGGTACACGCTGCCGGCGGACGCGGTGGCCGAACTCGACGCGATCGGCGCAGCGACCGAGTGATCCCGGGTCAGGCGACCGTGGCGAGCGCGAACGGCAGCACGGCCGAAGCACCGGCGCGCCGGAGTTCGCGTCCCGCCACGGTCATCGTCCACCGACTGTCCACCAGGTCGTCGACGAGCAGCACGGGTCCCTCGTGGGCCTGCAGCGCAGCCGCGAGCGACGGATCGACCACGAAGGTGTCCCACACGCCCGACAACCGGTAGGCGCTGTTCGTCGCGCCGTCGCCGCGCGGCGTCCCACCGTTCCGGCCGAGCGTCCCGAGGAACTGCAGCCGCCCGATCGACGACAGCGCCTGCGCCAGCGACCCGACGAGCTCGGGCCTGGACCGTGACGACATCGCCACGACACCGGTCGGTCGGGTCTCCCACGGCCAGTCCTTCAGCGCGCGGACGCACCCGTCAACGAGTTCGCGGGAGATCGGGGCATCGGGGGTCGACGGCGCGAACAGGGCCCGCAGCGGGCCACCCCACCCGAGGTCGGTCAGGCGCGCGACGGCCCGGCCGGGCTGGACGAGCTCATCGGGGCCGATCTTGCCGCGCACCGGCACGCCGAGCGACGACATACCCGAGGGCCACTGCGCACGCGGGGTGATCTCGACGCCCACCTTGTCCAGGGCGGCGGCGGCACCGGACGTGTCGGAGTCGGAGATCGAGGTCGGGAACCAGGCACCCGCGCAGTTGTCGCACCGACCACAGGGTTCGGCGGACGGGTCGTCGAGGTCCTGCTGCAGGAGCTGCATGCGGCACTGCGAGGTCGACTCGTAGTCGAGCATCGACGCGGCCTCGGCAGCGCGGGCCGCCGCGACCCGCTCGTAGCGTGGCGCGTCGTACTCCCACGGCTGTCCGGTCGAGACCCACCCACCGGAGACGCGGCGCACGGCCCCGTCGACGTCGAGCACCTTGAGCAGCAGCTCGAGGGTGGACCGCTTGATGTCGACGAGGCCCTCGAGCGCCACGGTCGACATGGCGGTGTCGGTGGACAGGGCGCTGAGCACGGCGGCGGCCCGGGCTTCCGTCGGCATCGAGGCGCTGGCGAAGTACTGCCAGATCTCGCGGTCCTCGCGCCCGGGGAGCAGGAGCACGTCGGCGTTGTCGGTGGCACGACCCGCACGGCCGATCTGCTGGTAGTACGCCACGGGGGAGGACGGCGCGCCGACGTGGACGACGAACCCGAGGTCGGGTTTGTCGAACCCCATCCCCAGGGCACTCGTCGCGACGAGGGCCTTCAGCTCGTTGCCCTTGAGCTGCTGTTCGAGTTGCTCGCGTTCCTCGGTGTCGGTGCGCCCGGTGTACGCGCGGACGGCGTACCCGGTCTCGCGCAGAAGTCGGGCGATGTCCTCTGCCGCCGAGACGGTGAGCGTGTAGATGATGCCGCTGCCGGGCAGGTCCCCGAGGTGCGCCAGCAGCCACCCGAGGCGTTGCCGGGCGTCAGGGAGCGTGAGCACCCCGAGTCGGAGCGACGCCCGCGCCAGCGAGCCGCGGATCGTGAAGACCGGGTCGGCCGGGCCGGCGGTGAGCTGCTCGGCGACGTCCTCGACCACGCGTTCGTTGGCGGTCGCCGTGGTCGCCAGCACGGGCACGCCGTGCGGCAGGGACCGGATGAGTTCGGCGAGACGCCGGTAGTCCGGTCGGAAGTCGTGGCCCCAGTCGGAGATGCAGTGCGCCTCGTCGACGACGAGCATCCCCATCCGGGCGATCAGCGTCGGCATCTGCTCGTCGCGGAACTTCGGGTTGTTGAGCCGCTCGGGGGAGACGAGCAGCACGTCCACCTCGTCACGGGCGAGCGCCGCCTGGGTCTCGCCCCACTCGTGCGCGTTCGCGGAGTTGATCGACACCGCCCGCACACCGGCCCGGGCCGCCGCGGCGACCTGGTCGCGCATGAGCGCCAGGAGCGGGGAGACGAGCACCGTGGGGCCACCGCCACGCCGGCGCAGCAGCAGCGTCGCGAGGAAGTACACGGCGGACTTGCCCCACCCGGTGCGCTGCACGACGAGCGCGCGTTGTCGGTGCTCCACGAGGGCGGAGATCGCCTCGAGCTGACCGGGGTGGAAGACCGCCTCGGGACGCCCCGTGAGGGCGTGCAGTGCCGCTTGTGCCTCCGTAGCGATCTCGGAGGACGGCGACGGCGCGGACGGCGGAGCAACTGACATGCCCCCATGCTGTCAGCACCGACCGACGAAACGCGGGCAGCGCCGGAAGGTGTGGAGAACTACTGGTACGTGATCAACGCCGGCGTCGGCGTCACGTCCGCCATCGTCTGCTGGGGCGTCAGCATCGGCTGGTCCTCGTCGGTGAAGTTCTTCCAGCCCCAGTGCACGCCCTCCGGCGCGCCCTCGTGCAGCGTCTTCCACGTCGCCTGCTTGTCCGGCTGCGACCCCTGCCCGTCGACGTGGATCAGCATGTCCAGCTCGGGGTGCGACTCGAGTGCCGAGCGGTCCTGGACCATCGACAGCCGGAACTGGTGCAGCACGAACGCCTTCGGCGGGAGCCCCTTCGACCGCACGAGCGACGCCAGCCACGAGGACACCTCGTTCACCTCGGACGCCGTGACGCTGCCGATCTGCTTCAGGGGGACCTGGTCCTTCGTCAGCCGCCACTCCGGGTCGAGCGCGAGCCACACCCCGGGCTTCGACAGCAGCGACTCGTACCGCTTCGCCTGCGACAGGAAGTCCGAGCGCCCCGGCTGCAGGTCGAGGATCACCGGCATCCCGGCGTCGTGTGCGGCGTCGACGTACGGCTCGAGGGTCGACACGGGCAGCTCGGTCGAGTAGTCCCCGTCCGATCCGGCGTCCCCGGCGGCGACGGTCGCGATGACCTCCATCGCGGGCGTGATCGGCACGTCCCCGAGGCCCTTGTACGACGCCGCGACCGACCGCGCGCGCTGCACGGTCGCCGCAGGGTCCTGCTCCCCGAGCACACCGAGTGCGGGTGTCCCGGGTGCGCCGTACAGGGCCACGTACCGGTGCCCGTCGAACGGCCGCTGCCCGCCGTTCGGCAGCTGCCAGCCGTTCTCCGCGGCACGGACGGCCCACTCCGGGTCCCCGAGGTCGTCGAACGCGGCGCCGACGAGCACCGTCGGGTGGTCGCGCTCCTCGTGCAGCGCACGGACCACGCCGGACGCCGCCGCCGGGTCGGTCACCCCGTCCGGCATCGTCACGACGCGCGCTCCGGCAGCCTTCGCGGTCGCCACCACGGCGGCGTCGGCACTCGCGTCCGCCACGACGACGGTGGCCTGCCTGGAGGCACGGCTCGACTCCGGCGCGTCGCCCCGGTCCGGCGCGTCCCGCTCCGGCACGTCGGTGTCGACCGACACGTCGCCTTCGGCCTCATACCAGTCGGCACCGAGCCGGTCGAGCTCTCGCCCGACGGCGGCGCCGTCCTTCCCGGACAGCAGGACGGGGACGTGCGCGGCCTCGGCGGCGCTCGCCGCGGTCCGGATCGCTGCGGCGTCGCCGGCTGGTGCCACGACGGCACCCGGGGCGGTCGCGAACAGCGCACGGCTGACCCGGACAGATCGCTCGGCGGCGTCGGACTGCGCCGCGACCGTCACGGTGTCGGCGGTTGCCTTCGCCAGGGTCGGGCGAGCCGTCGTGTGCTGGTCCGCCGTGCACCCGGCGGCCCCGAGCAGCAGCCCGGTGGCGGCGATCGCGAGGAGGACACGAGAGGTTGGACCGGAACGCATCGGGCCACCCTACGAGTCGTCCGGCGAGGTCCCTGGGAATCCGACGGGTGTCGTCTCGTAGAAGGGAGGCATGCCCGACGACGACCGCCCGCTGATCGGCGCAGTGCCACCTCCCGACGTGCACTGCATGACGCTCAACGTCCGTCGTCGCGTCCCACGCCCCGCCGGACACCCCGACGCGTGGGAACGGCGGCGCGACGCGGTGGTCGCGCTCGTCGCCTCCGAAGCACCCACCGTCCTCGCCGTCCAGGAGGCACTGCCCGCGCAGTCCGCGGACCTCACGGCCGCCCTCGGGTCGCGCTGGGAACCCGTGCTCGTCGGGCGCGGACGTCGCGGTGGCGGCGAACAGGTGGGGCTGTTCCTCGACCGATCGCGGCTCGACGTCGTCGAGCGCCGGTCGTGGGCGCTGTCGCGTCGACCCCACCGCCCCGGATCGATGTCGTGGGGGACGGCCTTCCCGCGGCACGTCGTCGGCGCCGTCGTCCGCGACCGCGCCACGGGCGTGTCCTTCACGGCGCTCGCCACCCACCTCGACGTCGTCTCTCCATGGGCCCGACTGCGGTCCGCCGAGCTCCTCGGTCGGATCGTCCGGGAACGCGGTCTGCCCGCCGTCGTGATGGCGGACTGGAACTGCGGGGTGGGCTCCGCCCCCTGGCGAGCGCTGGCGGAGGCGGGTGTCGTCGACAGCTGGAGCCGCGCCTCCAGGCCGGTGACCGAGCCCCTCGGGACGTACCCGCACTACGCGACGCCGCATGTCGGGGGCCGGCGCATCGACGGCGTCCTCGTGACCGCCGAGGCGACCGTCGAGCGCGTCGCCGTGTCGGACCGGCGGCCGGGCGGCGTGTGGCCGTCCGACCACGCTGCCGTGCACGCCGTCGTGCGGTGGGCCTCGTGATCGCCACCTTCGGGCCGACCTTCCTGCGGCCGACCTTCCTCGTCGCCGACGTCGTGCGGGCGCTCGTGGTCGTGAGCCTCGTCGTCGCGTCGGTCGGATGGGGCGGGACGGCGTTCCCGGTGATGGCGCTGTGCCTGCTCGGGGTGGTCGTGCCGCGGATGCTCGGGCTGCGGCCGGCGTTCGACGTGCTCGTGTGCGTGCTCGTGCTCGTCGCCGGGTGGTCCAGCGTCCTCGAGTGGTACACCTCCGTGTTCCTGTGGGACAAGTTCTTCCACGTCGTGCTCACCGGACTGCTCGCAGCGGTCCTGTACGTCATCGGGTCCGACCTCCGCGCCGTACCCGCACCCACCGACGAACGGCGGGTCGTCGTCGCGGTGCTCGCGCTCTGCGCCGGCCTGGCGATCGGGGCGGCGTGGGAGATGGGGGAGTGGCTCGGCCACAACTTCGTCGACTCGGCGATCTTCGTCGGGTACGACGACACGATCGGCGACCTGGCGGCGGACGGCCTCGGCGGGCTGCTCGCCGGGTTCGGGCTGCCGTGGCTGGCGGCGCGGCGGACCGTGGTGCGGCCTCGGGGCTGACCGTCGCTCGCGGGCGTCGGGCGCGACTCGCCGTGGCGCGGGCGGGGTCTGACGTCCGCTATGCTGGACCGGTCGCTCGCGCTCCGGTCGGACGCGGGCGAGGGTCCTCCGGGATCCTGAGTCCCTCGGGGCTCGCGGGCTGTGGCGCAGCTTGGTAGCGCACTTGACTGGGGGTCAAGGGGTCGCAGGTTCAAATCCTGTCAGCCCGACCGAATCGAGCAGAAGCCCACCGATGATGTCGGTGGGCTTCTGTTGTTCCGGGGTGACCGTGGGGCCGTACGTATGAGGTACCCCCACTGCGACAGTCAGCGGACCACTCATCTGAGACATGGGACTTCTTGTTGCAGGAGTCCGGTCAGGTTCGCGGCCGAGTTGTGCAGGGGACCGGCTAACGAGCGCCGCGAGGGCGGTGTGGGAGTCGTATCCGCTTATGTGGCCCATCGTCCGCTCAGGGTGATGCCCCGGCTCTTGCTGATCGAGGTCAGAGCCGTCAGCGCGCGTCCAGTCGTGCGTCACGGATCGGTGAACGAGCGGAACTGTCCTGGCGCTTGCCTCCGACAGGGGAAACGCTCAGCCTGTGACACACTTGATATTTATGATGACAAGATACTCGGTCGTGCGGTGGGCTCAGGTGGCTATCGGACTCACTGTTTCCGTCGGGCTAGCGTCCGTAACGGTGCCTGTCTCGCAGGTAGTCCTACCTGCATCGGCGGTCTCCGACGCTGTGGATGTGGCGGCTGATCCTGACGTTGTCGTAACTGCTCCGTCAGGCGTGATTTGGAGTGGGTCCCGGCCGACGTTTACAGGGACGGGTGCACCGGGGGCGCAGATTGTGATCGCCGGATCCGCTCGTACTGTTGGTACCGGCGAGGTGGGTGTCGATGGGAAGTGGACAGTTGAATCGGCCATCGATCTGGCTGTCGGGTCCTATGCGTTGATTGTGACGCAAACGACGAAGAGCGGCGTTGTCTCGACGGCGACGTGTGCGTTCGTGCGTCGTGATTCAGCGGTGCGGTTCACCGCGCCGACTTCTGGCGCTGCGCTGCAGACCGCGCGGCCGAAGTTCGCGGGCACGGGATCGCCCGGCGCCACGGTGGTAATTCGCGACGCATCCGACGGCGACAAGAAGGTGGCGGCGGCGGGTGTGGAGGATGACGGTACTTGGGCAACAGAGGCGTGGGGGATTGCCGATGGGGTACATCGGTTCACGGCTACAGCGTGGGGGCAAACGGACGAGGTCACAGTCACGATCGCGCGAGTTGATCCTCGGCCGCTGGTAGTGACCAAACCCGGAATCTCGTCCCCTGTGGAGGGGCCGGTCGACTTCGCGGGAACCGGCGACCCCGGGGCGTTGATTGAGGTCAAGAGTTTTACTAAGGTGATTGCGTCTACCACCGTCCGGCCGAACGGTAGTTGGGATGCAGTCTCCGTGATACCGCTCCCGGCCGGGGAGTATGGGTTCCAGGTCTTTCAGACGGCATTGAACTCGGACGTCGATTCGCAAGTGATTTACGTGAGCACGCGCCCAGCGGACAAGGACGTGAAATTCACCTCTGCGGTTGTCGACGATAGGGGCATCGTGACGTACGCGGGCACTGGCCAGCCCTACGCGTCCGTCGAGGTGACGGGTAAGTCCGGTCGTGTCCTCGCGACCACGACCGTCGGCATCGACTACATGTGGACCGCGGTCTCGACTGTCGCTCTGCCAGCGCAGGCGTACACCGTTGATGCGTCCCAGGTCACCGTGAGCGGCACGAGAAGCGCTGCGGAGATCAGCTTCGAGATCAAGAACCCCGCGAAGGCCGTCACGTTCACTGGCCCGGCCGCGAACAGCGCGGTCACCAACTCGAAGCCGGTGTTCTCGGGTCAGGGTGAGCCCGGCGCGAAGGTCATCGTGAAGGGTTCCGTCCGCACGGTCGCGACCACCTCCGTCAAGACCGACGGCACCTGGTCGGTTCGGTCGGACATCGCGCTCGACAACGGCTCCTACGCCCTGTCCGCCGTGCAGACCCCGACCAACGGTGCTGCGCAGTCGACGGCGATGAACCCCTTCGTGGTCCAGTACAAGGCCGCAGCGAAGCTGGTCGTGGCCACCCCGGCTGCGGACTCCGCCGTCCAGGGGCCGCGTCCGACGTTCACCGGCAAGGGTGACGCCGGTGCGACGATCACGATCAAGGGCGCGACCCGTACCGTCGCGTCCGCGGTCGTGCAGAACGACGGCACCTGGACTGCAACGTCCACCGTCGACCTCGCCAAGGACGTCTACAACCTCACTGTCACCCAGGACGCGCTGAACGGCGACATGGGACAGGCCACTGTGAAGTTCACCGTCCGCTGAACCACCGGAAGAAAACTGACACACCGCGACTGCACACACGAAGGGCCCCGACCAACACGGGTGGGGCCTACTGCACATCGCGTCAGTGTCGCGGTTCACCCGAGGTTCTCGCCGTGTCTCGTCAGTCCTCCGACCGGTCTCGGTGAAGGATCCGTCATCGCGACTTACTGCGCCAGGCACTCTCCGTCAGA
>Ga0308167_1003465_pt1 | contig 12588 bp, 12 predicted proteins | sample PhyCR1_2_FD_202138 | JGI IMG/M metagenome (GOLD analysis project Ga0308167, IMG submission 202138) | Phyllosphere microbial communities from UC Gill Tract Community Farm, Albany, California, United States - DLSLRC.R1 | ecosystem: Host-associated > Plants > Phyllosphere > Unclassified | place... | reverse complement strand
ACGTATTACCCACAGAACGACGCACAGCAACCGACGCAGGAAAAGCATGAGAATCCGCGATTATATCAGGGATGACCCGCTGATGGGCCAGAAGCGTGATAACAAATTGGGCCTGCAGGCCTGTACCCTGCGTGGCGCAGGCGAAAAGCCAGCAGCCGTAGCAAAAGTGGCATTACGCCCTAACCGAAACGGCAATGCCTTGACGTATCGCAAATTTGTTTCGCGATCAGGTTAATGCAGACGGTCACGACAACAAGGGGATCCAGACGAATTATGACGGGGTTTGCGGAGTGGTGAGAGACAAGGGCAGAGGCAGGATATCAGTATTATCTCTACAGACTAATCATCGGAAATGCGTGGCTCAAAGAACAACTCACCTTTGCAATTCCTGAATGTCTGACTGTTATGCCCTGGCATGCCTCATCAAGGTAATGCAATAAAAATATCGGGAAGTCTGCTTCTTCAACAATAGTTGAAACGATATTGCCCGTAATCTCTCGTTTTCGAATAACACAATGTGACAAAGAGGTCAGGCGCCAGAACGGCATGATGAGAGAGTACTGCTGTTATTCTCAGGCTATTATGAATATTATTGATTCAGATCATGGGAATTTATTTTTCTTATGTCCTGTTCCGTCTCTGCATAGCCATGACTTTATTGCCGCATTGCCCCCTTTAGGCAGTTATGACGCTATTCATTACTATTCAATATAAAAATGGAAAATAACCGTTTACTCTGCGTTTATGTTTTGGGGTTGTTTATTAAATGTATAGCAAACCTGGTTTAATATTTTCTTCGTGGCCAGCATTAATTACGGCTATTCTGCATTCTCTCTTCCCGCGCTTATTTAAATTAAGCTGCTTTGTTATTTTTTTTAAATTATTGATTTTAATGAAGTTTGAATTTAAATTCTGTTTATAATTGATCGGTATTACCGATCATTATTATATAAATGATTGGTGTATTCTATTTTCAGAAGTAATTATGCTGAGTTGCTTGCGGCGGAAAGCACTTATACAATGCCCCTCGAAAAAGTGAAGCCCATCAAAGGAAATAGTCTTTATGAGAAGCTTTGATGATTGTGAATCGACAAAAAGGTATCTTTTCTCGGCTGAAAATATCAGGATGAGGCTAAAGGGTTATTGTTTTTCTGAAGTCGAGGATATATTTCACTTCCTGACTTTATTTTGTAATTCGCCTCCAGGAAACTGCGAGTATGTTTATATACGCAGTAAGCTGGGCCTTTGTCTTAAACACCATGATAACCAGAGTGATTATTTTATCCCTCTGAGAGAGTTTGCGGCTGAGCTTGATTGCCTGATCAGTTTTCATTAACTGGGTCAACAGGTAATTTGCTGCGTCATTTTTTCTGGTAGTCATAAATAAATCAACGAATGGCTTTAAATGGCCAGGCGAGCGTAGGATATTTCCGCTTCGTTTTTACCGAGGCGGATTAGCAGGGCTGGTAAGGCACATCAGATTTTTTAAACGTTAATTAAGGAAAACAGAGATGAAAAAGAATGCGTTTGTCGCAGCCATGGGTATGGCTGCAGTTATGTTTTCGGGTGCCGTTATGGCAGGTGCAACAGCAACAGCAACAGACAGTACCGACGTTAAATTTACCGGTTCAATTACAGAGACGCCGTGTTCACTGGATTCCGGTTCACAAGGTCAGGAAGTAAAACTGGGTCATATTGCCGCTCACGTGCTGGAAAGCCAGGGGAAATCATCGCCTGTGAATTTCCAATTTAACCTTAAAGATTGTGATGTTACGACACTGAAGAACGTGTCAGTAACCTTTACTGGTGCAGCAGACAGCAATGACAGTTCTCTCCTGGCACTGGGTGGCGGACAGGCTAAAGGAGCGGGTATTGCGATTGCTCACGGCGATAGCCTGGTCAAACTGGGTGAAGCGACAGCTAAACAAGCCCTGGCAAAAGGTTCTAATACGCTGCAATTTGCCGCCTTCCTCAAAGGTGATGGGGCGTCAGAAGTTCTGCCAGGCGAGTTCTCCTCGGTATCTAACGTGACGTTCACCTACCAATAAGTACCTTGCAGGGTATGTCACTGGCATACCCTGGTTTTATTTCCGTCGGGATAAAATGCATGAATCGTCAGAGAACGTCCGCGGCACTATTGCTTATTTCATTTTTCAGCCACTGTGGGCTTATTTATGCTGAGTCAAATGACGAAACAACCGTATATGTTTCAGGGGATATTCTTGACACGCCTTGTACCATTGCACCAGATAGCCGTGTGCAAACCATTGCCATGGGGCGGGTTAAACCTGCAGAAATTGCACATAACGGGGCAGGGCAAGCGACACCCTTTACCATTCGCCTGATTGACTGTCGGCTCCAGCGCATCGATCCCCACCAGCCCAACTGGCAACGTTTTGCTGTCAGCTTTGATGGCCAGACGGATGGTGACTATTTTGCGTTGGCAGGCACAGCGCAAGGCATGGCGCTGCAGCTTGCTGACGAGGCTGGCAATATTGCGCACCCCGGTGTGCCTTTGCCTCAGGCCGAACTGCATAATGGCGAGCAGGTTCTGCACTATACCCTGCGTCTGGTGAGCAATCATCAGCCTCTGCGCGAAGGATCTTACTCCTCCGCTCTTCATTTCCGACTGAACTATTTCTGATGTTCTCTCTGTTGAACCGCCCCTCGCCCATGCATCGCAGCCTGCTCTGCTGCCTGATCGTCCTGTTTGTTATGCCAGGTTGGGTCATTGCAGACGAGGCTGATGTGCAATTCAACACCGATGTTCTGGATGTCAAAGATCGGGCAAATATCGACCTGGGTGAATTTTCCCGGGCAGGCTATGTAATGCCAGGCACCTATACCATGACGGTGCATATCAATAAGACCAGCCTGCCAGCGGAAAGCGTGACCTTTTATGTACCTGACGATGATCCAAAGGGCAGTGAAGCCTGTTTAACGCAATCACTGGTTAATCGCTTCGGATTTAAAGAAAGCGTCTTTCAAAAGCTAACCTGGTGGCATAGCGGGCAATGCCTGAAAGTCGACAACGCTGCACTAAAAGGAATGAGTGTACGGGGTGATCTGGCAACGGCGTCACTCTATCTCAGTATTCCGCAGGCTTACCTGGAGTACACCAGCGATGACTGGGATCCACCTTCCCGTTGGGATGATGGGATCCCGGGTATTCTGCTGGACTATTTTGCCAGCGTGCAGCGTACCCAGGGACAAGGCGAGAGTCGTTCTGGTTACGCTGCCAGTGGTAATGGCACGGTTGGGGCGAATGCAGGCGCATGGCGACTGCGTGCCGACTGGCAAGCGACCCGTCTTCACAATGGCGATACGACGAATCAGTCATTTCAGTGGAGTCGCTATTATCTGTATCGCGCAATTCGCAGCCTTCGGGCGAAACTGGTGGTGGGCGAAGATTACCTGAGCTCAGATCTGTTCGATAACCCACGCTTTACGGGGATTCGTCTGGCTTCAGATGACAATCAACTGCCGCCAAACCTACGTGGATATGCGCCTGAAGTGACCGGCGTCGCCCGTACTAATGCCAGGGTCACCATTAGTCAGCAGGGACGCGTCATCTATGAGAGTCAGGTGGCACCCGGCCCTTTCCAGATTCAGGCCCTGAATGACGCGACCAGCGGCATGCTGGATGTCACCGTGCAGGAGCAGGATGGCTCTGTACAGCACTATCAGGTCAATACTGCCAGTGTTCCTTATCTGACGCGTCCTGGTATGGTGCGCTACAAGCTGGCTACCGGAAGGCCTGATGATATGCGTCACCGTGTTAGCGGGCCAGTATTCGGTACCGGGGAGTTTTCATGGGGAGTAAACAATGGCTGGTCATTGTATGGCGGCGGCCTTTTCAGTGAGCGCTATAACTCACTTTCACTAGGTATTGGACGTGATTTGCTGGCGATGGGAGCGATGTCATTTGATGCCTCAACCTCCCGCGCCGAACTTTCTCAGCAAGGAAAAACAGAGGGTAACTCTTACCGTCTCAGTTATTCAAAAACGTTTGATTCACTTGATAGTCAGGTGACATTCGCTGGCTATCGCTTTTCAGAACGCAGTTATATGAGCCTGAGTGAATATCTGGGTGCGCGTGAATCCGGGCAGAAAACGGGCGGTAGTAAACAGATGTATACCGTGTCATTCAATAAACAATTTCGCAGCATTGGGCTCAGCAGTTACTTCAATATCAGTCGCCAGACTTTCTGGGATAACCAGCCGGCAAATATCCGTTATCAGCTGATGCTATCGAAATATTTTGACTTCGGGAAACTTAAAAACCTGAGTTTTTCACTCTCTCTGTTCCGCAATCAGTATCTGGGATCCTGGGATAAAGGGGGCTTTGTCTCACTCTCAATGCCGCTGAGCCAGCAGAGTGCCATCAGTTACACCACCAGTGTGAATGATGGCGTAGCGCTGCATCGCGTCGGCTACTCCAGTCGATTAAATGAACGTGACAGCTACCAGATTAGCGCTGACGGTAACCAGACGAGTCAGGGGGCCAGCGGATCCTTCAGTCATTCAGGCGATTCCGCTGACCTCAGTGCCAGTGCTGATTATCAGGCCGGCCGTTATGCTTCTGCCAGCATGTCTGCCCGTGGCGGCATGACGGCAACATTGCACGGAGCGGCAATGCATCGGGTTAATCAACCCGGCGGGACCCGGCTGATGATTGGGGCTGAAGGAATTTCCGGACTGCCGGTTCATGGTTTTGGTAATAGCGTCACCACCAATTTTACCGGTGCTGCGGTACTCAGTGATGTTAATAGCTATTACCGCAATCGTGCTGCAGTAGATATTACGCATCTCACTGATGACATGGATATTTCCGGCGCCGGGTCGGTAACTGAAGCCACGCTGACTGAAGGCGCGATCGGATTTCGTCGCTTTGATGTGATGACCGGTAAAAAAGCCATGGTCACCATCGGTTTGCGAGACGGGGGTTCACCGCCGTTTGGTGCCATCGTTATGAATAAAAAGGGCCAACAAACCGGCATGGTCGGGGACGATGGTTCGACCTGGTTAAATGGCATGAACCCAGGTGAACAGATGGATGTGAACTGGAACGGGCGCACACAGTGCGTGGTGACGTTGCCACCGCAGCTTAATGTCCCGGCGCTGTTACTGCCCTGCATTCTGAATCGGGAAGACCAGGAGAAAAAGCAGCATGAGAGTAAATAACACCCAACGAGAGATGAGAAACAATGAGCATCAGTAATCAACACGCCCTGCTGGGTATCGGTCTGCTGGCAGGGATATTCTTTGGTCAGCCAGCTTCTGCCGCAATCGCGCTTGACCGGACCCGGGTGATTTTTCCCGGAAATGAGCATGCAATCTCGCTAAATATTCACAATGAAAATACCCAGTTGCCCTTTCTGGCGCAAGCCTGGCTGGAAGACAGTAACGGCAAAAAAATTACCTCACCGCTGGTGATTTTACCGCCATTACAGCGGCTGGAACCAGGTGCTTCCAGTCAGCTAGAGATTCGTGCGATGCCCGCGGCGATGCAACTGCCTCAGGACCGGGAAACCCTGTTTTATTTTAATCTGCGAGAGATTCCGCCGCGGAGTAAAACCCCTAATACCCTACAGCTGGCATTACAGACACGGGTAAAATTTTTCTACCGGCCTAAAGCACTTAATCTGACTAACGGAACCGCGGTCGCATTTCAGCAAAAGCTTAAGCTCAGTCGGCAAGGCCAGAATGAAGTGGTGAATAACCCAACCCCTTACTACATCAGTCTGGTCGCCGCGCATAGCCACACGGCTCATGATTCTGTAAGCGGATTCAGGCCGCTGATGATTGCACCCGGAAGCAGTGCCTCGCTAGGTGCAATTGCCGATGCCCTGGGGAGTGAACCGACGCTGACCTATATCAACGACTATGGCGGGAGTGTTGATCTCAACTTCCATTGTGCAGGCAGTCAATGCCAGCTTGCGGATTCCGCCCGCTGAGGGAAGGGAGAAAATAATGAAAGACGTCTGTCACCGGATGTGGAAAGTCATGTCCTCCTTGCCCTTAATCGTGCTGATGTTAGCCACAGGGCAGGCTGCTTACGCGGGAGAGAATGACGTTGTCGATGGCGATACCGGCGTGCTGTATGTCAGTGGAACGCTGGCTCGTGGTGCATGCAATGTCGACAGCGATACGCTGCAACAGTCGGTTAATTTAGGCACGCTCAGTAGTGGTGAGTTAATCAATCCCGGAGAGCGAGGTGCGGGCCGCGCATTTCATCTGAAATTACGTGACTGTTTTGATCCTGAAGCGGTGTCGCAGCCTGACCATAACGGAAATAGCGCCATCGGCGACGGGCTGCCTTTTGTCCGGGTCAATTTTATGAGTGCCGCAGATTCTGACAACCACGCGTTGATTGCCGTTCATGGCGCGCAGGGGTTTGGGCTTCGGCTTGAGGATGACCGTCACAGGGCAGTGCTTCTTAATCAGCAGGCTGAACCTTTGCGGGTAACCAATGGCGATTCAGTGCTTACCTATTATTTATTGCCTGAGCGTACTCATGCCAGCCTCAAGGAAGGAGCCTGGCAAGCTGTTATCTACCTGGGTATGAGTTATGACTAATGTTGAGAGTCACTATGGCAGCTGGTTAATCATGATTTTGCTTATACCGCTTCTTTACTTACCTCCGGCTCAGGCGGGCGACATCAATCTTTACGGCGAAGTTAAAATTAACGTCACTGTGCTGGCTCCCCCCTGCGATATCAACGAGGAGGATCGAACCGGGATTTCAGTCTTATTTCCCCCAGTGAGTTATCGACAGTTTTATAATCAGGGAACCTCTCCGGAAGCGCCATTTACATTACGACTCAGTAACTGCGATATCAGCCAGGCGAAATCCGTGCGTTTTACTTTTACCGGGCCTGAAGAGGAATCACTACCGGGATTACTGGCATTATCACCACGAAGTACGGCAAAAGGGATTGCTGTGGGAATAAAGCCTGCCGGGGGCGGAAAGCCTATTAAAGTTAATAAAATAAGTGATACCTTCGCATTAACCGAAGGGGATATGGCATTTCATTTCGTTGCCTGGTTACAGGCTACGCCTGCCGCGCTTTCAGGCCACACCATTGAGGCGGGTGAATTTACGGCGCAGGCAGTACTTAGCCTCAGCTATGAATAATAATCGCAGAGATCAGGACAGTGAAAAATAAAATTTTATTAATGCTGATTTTTTTTCTTAGCATGATCGGCTTAAGTGAATCTGCCCATGCGGGAGCCTATGTCAGAGCGATTTCGCGGAAAGGAATCCTTGTTACACAGCAAATAGTCGCCTGGACAGAAGAGGATAACGCACCTAATCCCTGTAAAGGTGAAAGCGTATGCTATGTCGGTCCTGATGTAAAATACTCAGCACATCCGCCCGGACTTTACGGGACATGCGTGATATCGAATAACTGTATCGAGGCACAGTCCTATAATACCGCTAAAGAAGTGGCGGAAGCTTACAATAAAGCGCATCCGATTCCTTTTACTGCAAGTTTCGGCATCGAAAACGAAGATGCCTCCTGTGTAGGTCTCTATTATCTTACTCAGCAACCCACCACGGCCGAACACAATGGCCTGATATGGCCCGGCAGTGTCTGCGGTATTATTCCTCCTGAGAATCAAACCTGCGATCTTGCGATTCCCACAACGATTGACTTTGGTTCGCTCAACAGCTGGCAAGTCGCCGGGCAAAAGAAAACTATTACCGGCACGATTACCTGCAGTGTTCCCGCGACCTTGCTTGTCACGGCAACGTCTAAAAATAGCCAAAAACCTGGCGTTGTTTCCTTCAGTCTGGATGGGGGGAGAACGTTTGTCGATTCTCTGACTGGCAAAGCCGAAATAAATGACAAGGATGCATTCACCGGTGTTGAGGTGCCGATCACCGGGAAAAATATTGCAGACAGTTTTAATTTTTCAGTAACGCTGCAAAAAAATGGGCGCATTGATGCTGGAGATTATTCAGCAACTGAAATTATTATCGCCAACTATGAATAAGTCATGTAGCACCAGCAAAGGAGTCGATTGGTTGACTCAACCAACATACTGGGACCGATTTTTAAGTTTTACTGTCATTTTTGTAGTGACGATATATTTTCTTTTGCTGAATCATATTTATATAAAAAATATGGGAGGATCCGGCCTATTGTTACCCTTGAATATAATAACCTGGAGCCTGATTTTACTGATAAGCAGTTTACTGATGCTAAGTACTGCATTGCGCAATAAAAGAATCCTGTTCACTACGGAAATTCGTACAGGAGTGCTGGCTGCACTATTGATGACGCTGCCCTTATGCTGGACGCCAGCCGTAAATTATAGCAATGCCTTACCGCGGCTGGCCGCAATCTGGGGAGCACTGATTTTCAGCTTGTCACTGCGCCAGATGCATCTGAGTAATATTGCAAAGCACGCAATATTGATGCTGATTTTAATTTCAGCGTTGCTGGAGTCCCTGTTGAGCTTATTCCAGTGGGGCTGGCCAACGCTGGCACAGCAATTAATGGAATACAACATCAGCCGTGCAGCGGGAAGGCCATACGGGATTTTTCAGCAGCCCAATCTTCTGGCCAGCTATGTTGCCACGGGCTATGCCGTGGCGGTCTACTTTTTTTACCGTCAGGCAACGTTACAGCGTTCGTTAGTTGTTATTTTATTATTACTTCAGGGCGTTATGCTCTGGGTTTTACTGCTGTCGGGAAGCCGTGTTGGCCTGTTTGGCGCATTACTGGCGCTTTTCCTGCTGAGCGCGATGATACCTGAATTGTGTCAACGCACTGATCTATCTCAGTTGATTTTCCGTAAACACCTGTCGCTGGCGGTTCGCTGGCTGGTGATTATGTTGCTAATCCTCATTGGTCTGCTGGTCAATATGGCCGGTGGATTAATACAGCAAGCTGACAGCGTTGCGGAGGTCTCTGTACTTCTGATCGCAAGCGGTATGCTGTGGTGCCTGCTAAGCGCGGGTAGAGATCGCGCCGCATTAATCAGGCAAACAGGCTGTTTTGCCGTAGTGATTATCTGCTCATCAGGGTTTCTATTACCGCTAACACTTTCTTCTACTATTACTTCTGCTGTTGCGGGCACCCTGCCTCAAATAGACCTGACCAGACCAGATTTACTTCATTCTGCCTCAACTTCTGAGCGTTTAAACATGCTAAAGGGCTCTTTATCGTTGATCCTTCAGCATCCATGGGCAGGGGTTGGACTAGGGGGCTTTGAAGCATCTTTTGCGACAGTACGAGAAAACTATGGCACCGGCATCGCGAGCTACACCATTAGTCATCCACATAATGAATTACTGTATGTGTTGGTTGAGGGGGGGCCGCTGGCACTGATCGGCTTATGCCTTGCCGCCATAGCCTGCTTTTTACCTGCTTTTAACGCACTGAGAACACGTAACAAAAAGCATACGACTGCGCTAACCGATGAGCGGTGTCGCGCACTCGCTATGGCTGTATTATTACTGCCTGTTAGCCTGCACGTCCTGCTGGAATATCCTTTCTATCAATCAGCCTCTCACCTGCTGGTGTTTTTAATGCTGGTTCGAATTAGCCAGCCAGAAACGCTGTATCAGCACCGGACGATTTTTGTCGAGAATCGTCGGATGAAAGCCATGAAATTTCTGCTGATTATTTTATCTATCGTGCTATTACTGGCAGCATGTGATCTTCTGACCGGACTAAAGATTGAGCAGCAATTAACCTTAGCGGAACGTTACGATCTGCAGTCATTACCATCGGATTTACCCTTAAGCGTGTCGCTGACGCAGTATGAACGCTATGACTTCGATCGACACACGCAGGAGTTATTAAAATACAACCAGGAGCATAATTCACAACTTCTGGAGGATTATGCGCGTTGGGCACAGGTTTATCTGGCGGTTCATAATGATCCCGGTGTTTATGATTCGGCCATTCGTATTGCTCGCTATCAGGGCAATACAGCGCTGGCAAATAAACTCGCCGATCAGGCGCGATTAAGCTTTTATGCTGACAGCCGTTTCAAACCCTGGCAGATAAACCTGAAATGACGTCCTGCAAGTTCCGGGTGGAACCGGCTGTTATTGAGCCATCATTTACCCTTCTTCAGGGATATTTCGTTAATTGAACGATGAGACTGACGTAATGGAATTTTTTAATAAAAAAGGAAGAAAGACAAGATTCATGCCGTTATTTTTTTGCCTTCAGGGGGGGATTATCAGGAAAAGAGTTGCAGTAAACACTTCCGCTCAGCAAAGAGAGAAAAGTCCCGTAACTCAGCTTATTATAGGCAGCATGATGATTGCTGGAGGAATCGTTTTAACAGGATGTCAGAGTATCAGCTCAGACCTGATGAGCAGTCATAGCGGAGCAAAAAAGGAATTAACCGTGGATATGCGGGATTCTTCCAGGTCTGTTAACACCGTTAAGTCTGAGAAGAAAACAGAGGGGCCGGTAGAGCAGTGCCAGCGTGAGCTTAGCGCCCTGGGGAAAATCAATACCGATATGTATGAAAAACGGCGTATCGCCTTTTCCGGGCTACTGAAAAATGCCTCTGTCTATAGCTCGCTGCGTCAGGATATTAATAGTCAGACGAAAGAGACGGTAGACGCCCTTTATAAATATAAAACCCAAAAACTTTGCCATGATATTGAACAGGATCTTCAACAGGTTCTGATCAGTCACGGAGAAAATCTCCAGTGAAGAGCGGTAGTGTAAAATTTGCCGGTTTAACTCTGCTGGTCATGATGGCTGTCAGCGCAAACAGACATGCTGAGGCGAACGAGCAGGAAGCCATGACTTCTCTCGATGAAATTATCGGGACGAATAGAGCAGATGCCTGGTTGAAGCCAGTCGACGATAACGCTTTACCGCCAGCCATAATGGCGACCGGGGAAACAATGGGTCATTCAGCCATGGCCTTTCAGCTGCGTGATCATCGGGTAAATACCACCAGTAAAAATCAGGTTTGTCATCTTCCTTACCGTCAGTCACCTCATGAAAACCGGCCGGTTAAAAAAAAGCGCAATACTGACAGGAGATCGCCAGCATTGCGTCCTCATGTCTTATCCGTTCCTTTAACGCCAACAGGAGCCGTGCGGATAACCTCAGTTGAAAATAAAATGAGCGGCGATCAATTTGACGCGATGAGCCAGGAAAAAGCAGAAAAGCTTCAGCAGGCGCTGTTAAAAAGTCAGGATGATAATGCCGCATTAGCCGCAAAACTGACTGCTGTCGATCAGGAAGCGGATATGCGTTTAGAAGAAATCAATACGTTACAGCAAAAGGTAAAGGAGAGTGAGGCACTGCTGGCTGTCTGGAGAGTAAAAAAAAGCGAGGCTGATAAAGAACTGGCGGCTAAAAATGAGAAGCTGGTTGCTGTCGATCAGGAAGCGGATGTGCGGATAAAGGAAATCAACGCGTTGCAGCAAAAGCTTACGGAGAGCCAGACGCTGCTGGCTGACTTGAGAGTGAAAAAAAGCGAGGCTGATAAAGAACTGGCGGCTAAAAATGAGAAACTGATGGCGCTTTTGTCCAGCCCGAATACCCCTGCAACTTACACCCCAAAAAGCGCAGATGAAATCAGAGATTATGCCGTTGGCGCTTACTGGGGGCAGGAAATGGAGGGAGTGATTAATAAGAAGGCTGCCGAAGGCTATCACCTTGCCTGGCAGGTGGTACTGAGTGGTGCCAGCGACATGATGAATAATAAATTAACGGTCAAAAAAGAGACCCTGGCAGCAGTACTTCAACAGCTTTATAAAACATCAGAAAAAACGACAGAGACTTCTTCGTCAGATCAGGATGAAGGCAGTCGTTTTCTAGAAAGCTTTTCAAAAGAACCCGGCGTTAAACGCAGTGCCATGGGGTATTACTACAAAGTGCTGGAAAAGGGCACGGGTAAAATCAGCGAGGGAGATACGGTTGCCGTGGTGATCCGTGAAAGTTTATGGAATGGTACAGTCATTAATGACATGGATGAGAAAGGTAAAGTACTGGTCCTGCCACTGAACAAATATCCTGCATTATTTAAATCCATCATTCGCTTAATGAATAATCACGGCGTTGAGCAGGTTGCAGTGCCTCCTGAGTTGGCCTATGGGCAGAAAGGGCGTCCGCCGTTAATACCGGCTAATGCGGTAATGTTATACCAGATCAAAGTCGTCAGTGTGACGTAATGGAGCGACCCGTTGAACAGGCGTGCCGGGGCTGAAATATGCGCTAAGGCCGGTTCCGCATTTTGCAAACCTTTTACGGCTTAGTTTCTGCGGCTTCAGGCCGGTTCCGTTATCTCGCCTGGCCTATCCGGTTCCGCTCGTTTCTTCCGCACTAAAGTCAGGCCCCATTGATTTCCGCTACACTAAGCCGCATGTTACTTAGATTGCGTTGCGCGACCCGCTGCGCCCCATACATCTATAAAGGACTGCGCTATGACCAATCCGCTACTGACATCTTTTACGCTTCCCCCTTTTTCTGCCATTAAGCCTGAACATGTGGTGCCTGCCGTGACGGAAGTGCTGAGCCACTGTCGCGCAGAAGTTGAAAAAGTGGTGGCACAGGGCGCGCCGTATACCTGGGATAACCTGGTTCAGCCGCTGGCGGA
>Ga0308167_1003463_pt1 | contig 12592 bp, 12 predicted proteins | sample PhyCR1_2_FD_202138 | JGI IMG/M metagenome (GOLD analysis project Ga0308167, IMG submission 202138) | Phyllosphere microbial communities from UC Gill Tract Community Farm, Albany, California, United States - DLSLRC.R1 | ecosystem: Host-associated > Plants > Phyllosphere > Unclassified | place... | reverse complement strand
CGTCGGACGCGGTGGACGCGGGCATCGCGTCGTCCGTGTCCGTCGCGTCCGCGGGCTCCGGCTCGGCCGGGAGGCTCGGGGAGACCACCGGGGACACGCCGGCGTCCGGCCGGGTCGGCTCCGGCACAGCGGGGCGTTCGGGCACGTCGGTGCCGAAGTCACGGAGCGCCTGCTCGGCGACCTCGAGGTCCTGCTCCACGGAGTCGTTGAGGTTCACCGATCCCGGCTCGGCGGGGGTGTGATCGACCAGGCCGGCGGCCGCACCGACGTTCGACGTGGGCGGCGCGGGGGGCGCAGCCTGCGTCGCGGCGGCGGGGAGCACCGGGCTGTCGTACGCCGGCTCGTCCTCGCGGCCCGACTTGTTGCGCCGCCACCACGGCACGGTGGAGGCGTCCTCGTCCGCCGGGGACTGGTCGTCCTCGAACCCGAGGTCGTCGAACAGCTGGAAGTCGGTGTCCTTCCCGCCGCGCTTGGACTTCGCGCGGGGAGCACGGGGCTGCTCGACCTGCTCCGGCTCGGGCTCCGCTGCGGGGGCCGGAGCGCCGAAGAGGTACGCGTAGAGCTCGTGCAGGCGTCGGCCGAGCTTGTTCGGCGGGGTCTTCGTGATGATGAAGAGGGAGAGCACGAGGAGCACCACCGCCACGGGGACGGCCACCCAGGCGGTCGCGACGGCGACGAGCCAGCCGATCACGACCCACCCGATCACGCCGCCCGCGCGGGCCAGGGCGGGCATGCCGTCGGAAGCGCTCGGCTGCCCGCCGAAGACGTGGCACAGCGAGGCGATCGACACCAGCAGGAGCCCGAGCCCGATGCCGATCCGCGTGTTGTCGTGGACCGAGGCCGGGTGCCGGAACAACCAGCCCGCGAACACGACCATGATGACCGGGAGCGCGACCGCGAGGCGTCCGAACAGTCCACCGAACGTGTAGGCGTCCAGGTTCACCGCGACGGCGCTGGTCGGGTTGAGCCACTCGACGACGGCCCCCGCGACCGCGAGCAGGACGAGCAGGAACGGGAACCCGTCGCGTCGCTGGTCCTTCTCGAGGGACTCCTTGCCGAGCACGCGGAAGAGCGCACCGACCCCGTGCGCCATCGCGAGCCATGCGGTCACGAGCGGGTTCTGCTCGCGGAACACCGGCGTCGGTGCTGCCTGGGGCAGCTTCTTCGTCGTGGCCTGGGTGCGCGACGTCCCGCGCGCCGCGCTCGTGCGCGACGACGAGGACGCGCGTGAGCGCGTGGTCGACTTGGTGCCTCCGGCCATGGGAGCACCCTAATCCCCGCTGGGGACAAACCACGGGAGCCCCGCCGGACGGCCAGGAGGCCCGGTGCGCGTCCGTGACGGACGTGCACCGGGCCTCTTGGCCGGGTCGAGCGCGCTACGCCTCGATGACCACCGGGACGATCATCGGCCGGCGACGGTGCTTGGTGTTCACCCAGCGCCCCACGGTGCGGCGGACCACCTGGCTGAACGCGTGCTGGTCGCGCGTGCCGTTCGCCGCGGCCTCGGCCAGGGCCTTCGCGATCTGCGGACGGACCTCGTCGAAGACGGAGTCGTCCTCGGCGAACCCGCGGGACTGGATCTCCGGCCCGATGACGCACTTCCCGGTCGTGAAGTCGACCGCGCAGAAGATCGAGATGAACCCCTCCTCTGCCAGGACGCGGCGGTCCTTGAGGTCGGCGTCGGTGATCTCGCCCACCGTCGACCCGTCGACGTACACGTAGCCGATGTCGAGCTGGCCGGCGACCGTGACCTCGCCGTCCTTGAGGTCGACCACGATGCCGTCCTGCCCGAGGATGACGTTCCGCGGCGGCACACCCGTCTGGATGGCCAGGTCGGCGCTCGCGTAGAGGTGACGGTGCTCGCCGTGCACCGGCAGCACGTTCTTCGGGCGGAGGATGTTGTAGCAGTACAGGAGCTCGCCGGCGGACGCGTGTCCGGAGACGTGCACCTTGGCGTTGCCCTTGTGCACGACCTTGGCACCGAGCTTCGTCAGCCCGTCGATGACGCGGTACACGGCGTTCTCGTTGCCCGGGATCAGGCTCGACGCCAGGATGACGGTGTCACCCTCGCCGATCTCGATCTGGTGCTCGAGGTTCGCCATGCGCGCGAGCACGGCCATCGGCTCGCCCTGCGACCCCGTCGACATGTAGACGATCTGGTCGTCCGGGACGTTCTTCGCCTTCTTCGTGTCGATGAGGACGTCGTCCGGCACCCGCAGGTAGCCGAGCTCGGCGGCGATGTTCATGTTGCGGATCATCGAGCGGCCCATGAACGCGACCTTGCGGTTCGCCGCGGCCGCGGCGTCGAGGACCTGCTGGACGCGGTGCACGTGCGACGAGAACGACGCCACCACGACCTTCTTGCGGGCCCGCGTGATGATGTTCTCGAGCACGGGTCCGATGTCGCGCTCGGGCGCCGTGAAGCCCGGCACGTCGGCGTTCGTCGAGTCCGGCAGGAACAGGTCGACGCCCTGCTCGCCGAGGCGGGCGAAGGCGCGGAGGTCCGTGATCCGGTCGTCCAGCGGGAGCTGGTCCATCTTGAAGTCACCCGTGTGCAGGACCCGACCCGCGGGGGTCGTGATCGCGACGGCGAGTGCGTCGGGGATGGAGTGGTTCACGGCGACGAACTCGAGGTGGAACGGGCCGAGCTGCTCGGTCTGGTCCTCTTGCACGACGAGCGTGTACGGCTTGATCCGGTGTTCCTTGAGCTTCGCCTCGACGAGGGCGAGCGTCAACGTCGAGCCGATGAGCGGGATGTCCGCGCGGAGCTTGAGCAGGTACGGCACCGCGCCGATGTGGTCCTCGTGGCCGTGCGTGAGCACGACGCCGAGGACGTCGTCGAGGCGGTCGCGGATCGGCGCGAAGTCCGGCAGGATCAGGTCGACGCCGGGCTGGTGCTCCTCGGGGAACAGGACGCCTGCGTCGACGACGAGCAGCTTGCCCTCGTACTCGTAGACGGTCATGTTGCGACCGATCTCGCCGAGTCCACCGATGGGGACGACGCGGAGGGTGCCGGGTTCGAGCGGCTGCGGTTCGGAGATCTGGGTGGGCATTCGGTCCTGACTGTCGTGCGACGCGCTGCCCGCGCGCCGCGGTCTTCCTAACGTGTGGTGCCTGGCACCTTCGGCAGTGCGCCGCCGGCCGCTGCGTTGCGGTCGGGGCGGAAGTTGGAGAAGTCGGCGCCCGGGACGTCCTTGACGGCCTCGAGCGAGGTCTCGATGGCGTACGCCTCGGTGTCCTCGGGTCCGACGAGCGGCAGGCGGACGCGCGGGCTGCCGATGCGGCCGAGCCCGTGCAGGATGTACTTCGCCGCCACGGTGCCGGGGACGTGGGTCATCACCGCGCGGACGAGCGGCTCGAGGCGCTTGTGCTCGGCGGTCGCGGTCGCGAGGTCGCCGCGGTTCACGGCGTCGACGATGGTCCGGTAGGGCGCGCTGGTGATGTTCGCGGTGACCCCGATGAGGCCGGTCGCGCCGATCGACAGGTGCGGGAGCACGTTCGTGTCGTCGCCGGAGAAGTAGAGCAGGTCGGTGTTGTTGAGCACCCGCGAGACCTCGGCGAAGTCACCCTTCGCGTCCTTCACGCCGAGGATGTTCGGGTGGTGCGAGGCGCGCACGATGGTCTCGTACGTGATCGGGATGCCGGTGCGCCCGGGGATGTCGTAGAGCAGCACGGGCAGGTCGGTGGCGTCGGCGATCATCCGGAAGTGCGTCAGCACGCCCGCCTGCGTCGGCTTGTTGTAGTACGGCGTGACGATCATGACGCCGTCGGCGCCGGCCTTCTCGCTCTGCTTGTAGAGGTGGATGGCGTGCGCGGTCTCGTTCGAGCCGCCGCCCGTGATGATCTTGGCGCGGCCCGCGGCGACGGACTTGCCGACCTCGACCAGGCGGAGCTTCTCCGGGTCGGTCAGCGTCGACGTCTCGCCGGTGGTCCCGGTGACGACGATGCCGTCGGCGCCGGCGGTGATGCAGTCGTCGATGTGCTGCTCGACGCCGGGCCAGTCGACCTCGCCGTCAGCCGTGAACGGGGTCACGAGGGCGACGAGGACCTGGCCGAAGGGATTCTCACGCGGGGACACGGGGAACAGCGTACCGGGGATGCCCGCCGGGTCGGCAGTCCGCCCGGACGGTGGGGCGGGCGGCGCGGCCCCGGCGCGCGGCGGATGCGGGCGCGGGCGCGGGCGGCCCCGGCGGAACCAGGTTCCGGACACAGCACCACGGAAAAGCACGGTGTGGTGTCCGGAACCTGGTTCCCAGCGAGGTCCGGGAGGCGCGGCGCGGCCACGCCACGGACCTCGCGACGCGGCACTCAGGCTCGGCGGCGCCACTCCAGGAAGCGGTAGCGCGTGCCGTCGACGCGCGACTCCTGCCACGGCCCCTCGTCGACGAGCTCCCAGGCGTCGTCGAGCGCCGGGGCGACGGTGTCCCCCGGCACGTCCAGGTCGATGACGGTCTCGGACACCCGGTCGGCGTACCCGAGGGCGGCCTCGTACACCTGCCCGCCCCCGATCACCCAGACGGCGTCGTCGGTGTCGAGCGCGGTCGCCAGGTCGTGCACGACCACGGCGCCGTCCGCGGCGTCCGAGTCCGCCCACGACGCATCGCGCGTGAGCACGACGTTGCGCCGCCCCGGCAGCGGCCGGAACCGCGGCGGGAGCGACTCCCACGTGCGGCGTCCCATGACGACGGTCGCGTCACCGGTCACCCGCCGGAAGTGGGCGAGGTCCTCCGGCACGTGCCACGGCATGGAGCCGTCCGCGCCGATGACGCCGTTCGTCGCGCGCGCCCAGACCATGCCGACGCCGCGCACGGGCTCGACCCACCCGTCCGGCATCAGACCGCGACCGTGGCCTTGATGGCCGGGTGGTGGACGTAGCCCTCGACCGTGAAGTCCTCGTACACGTAGTCATCGATCGAGTCCCGGGGTGCGAGCGAGAGCGTCGGCATCGGGTACGCCGTCCGGCTCAGCTGCTCGCGGACCTGCTCGACGTGGTTGTCGTAGACGTGGCAGTCGCCGCCGGTCCAGACGAAGTCCCCGACCTCGAGCCCGGTCTGTGCGGCGATCATGTGGGTCAGCAGCGCGTAGGAGGCGATGTTGAACGGGACGCCGAGGAACATGTCGGCGCTCCGCTGGTACAGCTGGCACGAGAGCTTGCCGTCGTTGACGTAGAACTGGAAGAAGGCGTGGCAGGGGGCGAGCGCCATGTCCGGCACGTCGGCGACGTTCCAGGCCGACACGATGAGCCGGCGCGAGTCGGGGTTCGTCCGGATCTGCTCGATGACCTGGGCGATCTGGTCGACGTGCTCCCCCGACGGCGTCGGCCACGAGCGCCACTGCACGCCGTAGACCGGACCGAGGTCGCCGTCCTCGTCCGCCCACTCGTTCCAGATCCGGACGCCGTGCTCCTGCAGCCAGCGGGCGTTGCCGTCGCCCCGCAGGAACCAGAGCAGCTCGTACGCGACGGACTTGAAGTGCACGCGCTTCGTCGACACGAGCGGGAAGCCCTTCGACAGGTCGTACCGCAGCTGCGCGCCGAACAGGCTGCGCGTGCCGGTGCCGGTGCGGTCGCCCTTCGGCGTCCCCTCTTCCAGCACCCGGCGCAGCAGGTCCTCGTACGGAGTCGGGACGGTGGGGTCGGGCTGCACGGTCTCGTCGGTCACGACCACGAGCCTACGACGCCCCGGGGACATCCCCGGGTTCCGTCAGTAGCGTTGTGGCATGGCCGACACCACCCGACAGCGCCTCTCGATCCTGGTGGCCGGTGCGTCCGGCTTCATCGGCACGCCCCTGGTCCGTGCCCTCCGCGACGCCGGACACCACGTCAGCACGCTCGTCCGCCGGGAGCCCCGCACCCCCACCGAGTTCCGCTGGTCGCCCGGCACCCGGCCCCTCGACCCGGCGGTCCTCGACGGCGCCGACGTCGTCGTGAACCTGGCCGGCGCGAACATCGGCAAGCTGCCCTGGACCGCGTCCTACAAGCAGGAGATCCTCCGCTCCCGCGTGTCCGCGACCGACACCCTCGTCGAGGCGATGCGCCACGCCGCGAACCCGCCCGCGCTGTTCCTGTCCGGCTCCGCGTCCGGCGTCTACGGCGACCGTCCGTCCGATGTGCTCCACGACGACGCGCCGGCCGGAACGGGCTTCCTCGCCGAGGTCTGCACCGCGTGGGAGGCCGCCGCGAACGCCGCCCCCGACGGCGTCCGCGTCGTCACACTGCGCACCGGGATCGTTGTCGGGCAGGGCGGCGGAGCGCTCGCTCCGCTCGTCCCCCTGACGAAGGCGGGCCTGGGCGGCCGGCTCGGCACGGGCGGCCAGCACTGGCCGTGGATCGCACTCGAGGACGAGGTCGGCGCGATCGTCCACCTCGCCACGAGCCCGGACGCCGCCGAGGTGCGCGGACCGGTGAACCTCGCCGGACCGGAGCCCGCGGTGGCCGACCGCATCACGAAGCGCGTCGCCGAGGACCTGCACCGCCCGTACCTCTTCACCGTGCCGGAGTTCGCGCTCCGCCTGCTGCTGCGCGAAGCAGCGGACGAGATGCTCCTGTCCAGCCAGCAGATGGTGCCGACGAAGCTCCTGGAGTCGGGCTACCGCTTCCGTGTGGAGCGCGCCGAGGACGCCGTCGACGCCGCGTTCTGACGCACGCCACTGATCCGACAGGAGGCGCGGTGCGGGCCCGCACCGCGCCTCCTGTCGGATCAGGTGGTCGCCCTCGTGAGCGCTTCGCGCATCGCGGCACGCGCCCGCTTGCGGTCCCCCGCGGCGTCGTAGACGACGCCGAGTCGGTACCACCCGCGCCAGTCGGCGGGGTCCTGCTCGACCGCGCGCCGGTACGCCGGGAACAGCTCGTCGGCGGCGGCCCGGGTCGGGCGGCCGGACGGGAGCACCGGGACGACGTCGTCCGGGGCACCGCCCTCGGCTTCGAGCCGGCGACCCAGGCGGGTGATCCGGAGTCCGAAGCGGAACTCCAGCACGAGCAGCACGGCACCGATCGCGGCGACGACGAAGAGTGCGACACCGATGCCGATCCCGACCGGGACGCCGGTGGCGATGAACGCGACGGCCCGCTGTCCCACGAGCACGATGTACAGGGCCAGCAGCACGGCCATGAGCGCCGCGCCCCAGAACGGCGACCGGAGACTCCGCAGCACGGTCCGCCTCAGTCGATCCCGAGCACGGCGCCGAGCCCGACGGTGAGGCCGCGGGTTTCCCCGACGGCCGCGAGCGCGGCACGGATGCCGGCGACGTACGCGACGTCGTCGTTCGTGTCGTGCCGGATCGTGAGCGTCTCGCCGGGTCCGCTGAGCAGGACGTCCTGCACGGCCTTGACACCGGGCAGCCGGAGCGAGTGGATCGGGACGCTCGCCACCTGCTGTCCGCGGGCACGCTGGTCGACGTGCGGGGCGTCGACCGGGCCGACGTCGCGCCGGGCCTCGGCGATGAGCTCGGCCGTGCGGACCGCGGTGCCCGACGGGGAGTCGATCTTGCCCGCGTGGTGCGTCTCGACGATCTCGACCGAGGGGAACCACGGCGCGGCGATCGTGGCGAGGTGCGTCGCCAGCACCGACCCGACGGAGAAGTTCGGCACGACGAGCACGCCCTGCTCGGGTCGGTCCCGCAGGGTGCCGCCGAGGGTCGCCAACCGGGCGGCGGACCAGCCCGAGGTGCCGACGAGCACGTTCGCCCCGCTGGAAAGCGCGTTGTCCACGATCGCGGGGCTGAGCGCGGGGACGGTCACGTCGACCACGATCCGCGCGCCACCGAAGACCGACGGGGGTGCTTCGTGGGCGCCGTCCCGCGAAGACAGCCGGGCGACGAGCTCGAAGCCGGGCTCGTCCTCGACGACCGAGGCCACGAGGCCCCCGAGACGACCGGTGGCGCCGACGACGGCGACGGGAGTGACCATGCGTCCATCCTAGGATCGACCCGTGGTGCTCGAAGTCAGGACCGTTCCGGCAGACCTCGCGGAGGTCGACGCCCTCCTCGACGCGTACCTCGACGAGCGGTCGGCGACCTTCCCCGCCGCGCAGGGCTCGTACTCGCGGAAGCGCACCCCGGCTGCCGAGTTCGAGCACCCGAACGGCGTGTTCGTCGTGGCGTACGACGACGGCCGACCCGTCGGGTGCGGCGGGCTCCGGCGGATCCCCGACGACGGAGCCGACGTCCGGTTCGAGGTGAAGCACGTCTACGTCTCCCCCGCCGGACGCGGTCGGGGCGTCGCCACCGCCGTGATGGACGAGCTCGAGCGCTCCGCCGCGTCACTCGGCGCGACCGCGGTCGTCCTCGACACGAACGACTCGCTCGTGGCGGCGGGCGCGATGTACCGCTCGCGCGGGTACGACCGGGTCGCGCCGTTCAACGAGAACCCGAACGCCACGGCCTGGTACCGCAAGCCGGTGCGCTGAGCGCTGCCCCTGCCGGCGATCAGACCGGCTGGTCGACGGGCAACCCCGTGCGGAGCTCGACCGGCAGGTGCGCCAGGTCGTTGAGCGTGACGACCTCGGCGGGCTTCGCGGAGCGGATGCGGATGATCGTCAGGGCGGTGTGCGCGACGTTCGTGCCCATCCAGCGCCACTCCGGGGCCTGGAACGCCTCACGCACGAACCACCCGATGACCGCGTTGTGGGTGATGAGGAGGTCGTGGCGGTCCTCGCGCGCCGGGGTGAACCACTCGGAGACCGCGTCGCCCATCTGCGCCTGGCCCGCGATGATCTCCTCTTCCGTGATGCCGCCGTACCAGCCCTGGTACGCGTGCGGCATGTCCGGGGTCGGACCCGAGGGGATGCAGTCGAAGAGCAGCGTCGACGGTTCCGGCTGGATCGACGGCAGGCGCTGTGCCAGGAACGCCGCGGTCTCGCTGGGGGCGTCGAGCGGCGAGTGGTACACGCCGTCGAACGGCACACCGCCCAGGCGGTCGGCGACGAGCATCGCCTGGCGCTTGCCGCGCTCGGACAGCTTGCCGTCCCGGAGCCCGTGCTCCGCGTCCTGGTGCTCACCGTGCCGGACGAGGTACAGGTAGTGCGACATGTCCGTCATCGACCGCCGATCCCGATCGCGGCGGCGAGCTCGTGCTCCTGGACCGCACCGACCACCGAGGTGACCGTGGGGCGGGTGAGCAGGTCACGGGCGAGGGCGAGCACGTCCTCGGGCGTCACGCGGTCCACCCGTTCCAGCGCGGTCGCCAGGTCGGTGAACTCCCCGGTGCCGAGCTCGGCGCGGCCGAGGCGGGTCATGCGCGCGTCGGAGTCCTCGAGCGAGAGCGTCAGCGCGCCCTCGATCTGGCCCTTCGCACGGTGGAGCTCGTCCGAGGTGATGCCGTCGTCGACCATCCGGCGGAACTCCGCGTCGACGATCTCCACGACGCCGGCGACGTTGTCGGGGGCGCACCCGGCGTAGACGCCGAAGGCCCCGTTGTCCAGGTAGGCCGGAGCGAACGAGGAGACCGCGTACGCCAGCCCTCGGCGCTCGCGGACCTCTTGGAAGAGCCGCGAGCTCATCCCGCCACCGAGGACCGCGTTGAGGACGCTGAGGACCGGGCGGCGTTCGTCGCGGAGGTCGAGGCCCTGTGAGCCACGCAGCATGCTCACCTGCTCCGTCGGGCGGTGCACCACCGACAGCTTCGGGACGGCGGGGTCCGCGACGGGCTGCGGGGTGCGCCGCGCGAGCGGTGCGGCCTTCGGGGCGTCCTGGAAGACCTCGGCGACGAGGTCGCAGAAGCGGTCGTGGTCGACGGCGCCGGCGGCGGTCACGACGATGCCGTTCGGGGCGTAGTGCTGGCGGTAGTGGGCGAGCACCTCGTCGCGCTGCACGGCACGGATGCTCTCCGGGGTGCCGCCGATCGGGCGACCGAGCGGGTGGGAGTCGAAGGTCGCGGCGAAGAAGGCCTCTCCGGCGACGTCGGCGGGGTCGTCGGCCGCCATCGCGAGTTCCTCGAGGATGACGCCGCGCTCGACGTCGAACGCCTCGGGGTCGAGCACGGACTTCGTGACCATGTCCCCGATCACACCCACGGCCATGGGCACGTCGGTGTCCCGCACCCGGGCGTAGTAGCAGGTGTACTCCTTGGCCGTCGCCGCGTTGTGCTCGCCACCGACCGAGTCGAACGCGATCGCGATGTCGAGCGCGGAACGCGTCGCGGTGCCCTTGAACAGAAGGTGCTCGAGGAAGTGCGTCGAGCCGAACTGCCCTTCCTGCTCGTCCCGTGAGCCGACGCCGACCCAGAAGCCGATGCTCGTCGAGCTCGATCCGGGCACGGACTCGGTGAGGACGCGGACGCCGGACGGGAGGACGGAACGGCGCACGAAGGCCCCGCCGGACGTCAGGAACGACGTGTCCGGGGCCTCGAGCGGCAACGGCACTGGGTGACTCATCGCAGACGAGCCTACTGACCCGCGGAACCCGGCCGCCCAGTTTCCGCGGCGGAGCCGGACGTCACTCGAAGTGGGGTACAGAAAAGCAGGACAGACCGACTCGTCTGTCTGTCCTCCGTGTGGTACAGTTCTTGCACCGGATCGAAAGCCCCCCTAGATTCCGATCCGGCGGCTCGGGACATCGATCCTGCGCGGCAACGAGTCCCCCCACTCCGCCGCGAGCCGATGAACCAAGGAGCCACGCTGTGACGGTCGATTCCCCCCAACCGGCCGTCCAGCGTCTCCTTGGTCCGAGCACGAACCTCGCGTCGTCGGACGGGTCGAGCGTCCCCCCGGCTCCCCGCTCCGGCGGCGCGAAGGTCCGCATCCTCGAGACCGCGACCCGCCTCTTCTACGAAGAGGGCATCCGCGGCGTCGGCGTCGACCGCCTCATCTCCGAGGCGAGCGTCACGAAGGCGACCTTCTACAAGCACTACGGCTCGAAGGACAACCTGATCCTGGCCTACGTCCGCACCCAGCACGAGCGGACGCAGGAGCAGATGGAACGCCTCGTGGCCGATGCCGGCTCCCCGTCGGACGCCGTGCGCGCCTGGGTCGCCGCGGTGTCCGAGGACGTCAACCGCTCCGAGTTCCGCGGGTGCGCGTTCCTCAACGCGGCCGCGGAGTACCACGACCCGCGTGACCCGGTCCGCTCGGTCGTAGCGACCCACCGCGACTGGTACACCGAGCGGCTCGCCACGCTCCTGCAGGAGGCCGGCCACCCGCTGCCCGGCGACGGCGCGGACGAGCTCATGCTCGCGCGCGACGGTGCGATGTCGGGCGCCTACGCGGGCGACGCCATCGCCGCCACGGCAGCACTCGGTCGCGTCGCCGAACGCGTCCTCGCCGGCTGACGGCGCGTCCACCGCCCGCCGCCGTGCAGTCCCCTGGCCCTCAGCGGCCGGGTGTTGGCTGGGAGCATGACGAACGACCCCAACTGGAAGCTCCCCGACGTCCCGACGTTCTCGCTCACGAGCCCCGACTTCCGTGACGGCGACGCGCTGCCCGACTGGGCCCGCGGCGCCGGCGCCGGTGGCGAGGACCGCTCCCCCGCACTCGAGTGGTCGGGCGCGCCGGAGGGGACCCGCAGCTACGTCCTCACCGTGTACGACCCCGACGCCCCCACCGGTTCGGGCTTCTGGCACTGGAGCCTGACCGACATCCCGGCGTCGGCGTCCTCGCTGCCCCGGGGTGCGGGAACGGACGACGCGCTCCTCCCGGCCGAGGCACTCCGCCGTCGGAACGAGTACGGCACGGACACGTTCCTCGGGGCCGCTCCGCCGGCCGGGCACGGCCCGCACCGCTACGTGTTCACGCTGAGCGCCCTCGACGTGCCCGTGCTCGAGGCACCCGCCGACGCGACCCCGGCGGTCGTCGGCTTCCTGCTCCGCGACCACCTGCTCGGGCGCGCCCAGCTCGTCGGCACGCAGGAGACCCCCGCCGCCTGAGGCTGCGGCGCTGTGGCGCCTGGCGACGCCGCGCGCTGACCTTTCGCGCTCACCGACACTTCACGCGGCCGAACGCCCGTGAGGTGTCGGTCGGCGCGAAACCTCGGCCAGACAGCGGCACCGCGCACCGCCGCACCGCGCCCCGCGGCGCCGCGACCAACACCCCCGGCAACGGCGAACGGCCGCCGCTCCGACAGGAGCAGCGGCCGTTCGTGCGTCAGCGCGCGGAGGATCAGCCCTCGGCCGGGTCCTCGGTGTGCTTCTCGTGGCCCTCTCGGCCCTCGGTGTCCACGTCGTCGGCGATCACCGGCGCGAGCGACAGCTTGCCGCGGTCGTCCACCTTGGTGACCTCGACCAGGATCTTCTGGCCGACGCCGAGCACGTCCTCGACGTTCTCCACACGCTTGCCACCGGCGAGCTTGCGGACCTCGGAGACGTGGAGCAGACCGTCGCGGCCCGGGAGCAGCGACACGAAGGCGCCGAAGGTCGCGATCTTGACGACCGTGCCGAGGAACTGGTCCCCGATCTCCGGGTTCGTCGGGTTCGCGATGGCGTTGACCTGGGCACGGGCGGCCTCGGCCGACGGACCGTCGACGGCGCCGATGTACACGGTGCCGTCGTCCTCGATCGAGATGTCGGCGCCGGTCTCGTCCTGGATCCCGTTGATCGTCTTGCCCTTCGGGCCGATCAGCTCGCCGATCTTGTCGACGGGGATCTGCACCGAGATGACGCGCG
>Ga0308167_1003462_pt1 | contig 12595 bp, 12 predicted proteins | sample PhyCR1_2_FD_202138 | JGI IMG/M metagenome (GOLD analysis project Ga0308167, IMG submission 202138) | Phyllosphere microbial communities from UC Gill Tract Community Farm, Albany, California, United States - DLSLRC.R1 | ecosystem: Host-associated > Plants > Phyllosphere > Unclassified | place... | reverse complement strand
CGGCGATTTGTTCCTGGCTGTGAATACCCGGTGTCCAGGCATATCCCTGACCCCGCGGCTCAATTTGAGTGCCTTCCGTGACCATAAATCCGGCACTGGCACGTTGACGGTAGTATTCCACCATCATTTCTCCCGGAACATTGCCCGGCTGCTCGCTACGACACCGCGTCAGCGGAGGCAGCGCAATACGGTTACGCAGCGTGAATTCGCCAAGCTGAAGGGGAGTAAAAAGTGTTTTCTGAGTCATAGAACGGCTGTCCATAGTGTAAAAGAAGGGGGTTATTATATTTATACATTTAAATAAGTAAATGTGTTAGCTGGTTAGATATGCGCCTGTTGGATAAAAATGACTTAATATCAATAAATTATACTTGATGAAAATGGCTGTAACGCAGCAGGCTTGCTTCGGAAGCGCCTACTATCCTGAAAAAATCACCTGCCTGACTGCTCGATTATCAGGTTCGGCATAAGCTGAGCATTCTTATGCAACGTTTGCTATGCGTGCTCTGCGGTGGGTTTATCCGGTTTAACCTGCTGCCGGTTGATCAACACATTTTGCTATTGGTAACGCCCACTTATCATGAAAGCGCAGGAAACTCGCGGTAAGCCCGTCGGAGTGATGTTCCACAGCGGCCGGGGCAGTCATTATGCAAGTCCCCCGCATAATCGTGCCATTCACATAAGACGTTGAGAGAGGAAGGCAGGATAAACTTCAGGAAACGCCTGCGGGTTGGTATACAGGCCGGACACTTACCGGCTGATAAGGATGTGGATAGCCTCGCCCTGACATTAAATACGCTGCTGGAAGGCATGTCCATACCCGCTCAGGATGGTATCTCACAGGCTGAACTACAGCGCATCGCAGCCCAGGCCGTTCGGCTTTTGCCCCGATTATAGGGCATCCGGCACTGAGCCCGTCCCGGCCTGGGCGGGTCAATTATGGCATTTCCTGGCCACCCATCGTCATACCCTCACCGGTGGCATAAAACTGCCCTCCAGCAATGTAGTGTAGGCTTCGCCAGGCTGGATCTGCGGAATCAAACTTCCAACGGCCGTTGCTGAAGATTCGCGAATCTGCCCAGGCTCCTGTGATTTCACCGATAAACAAATCATAAGTGTCTTGATTATGCGGCTCCGGAATAACTTTGCAGGCAAGCCATCCAGCGCAGCCTTCAATAAAAGGCATATCCGTACCGGGCATTTCAAAAGTCCGTACGGCAGGATGCCTCATTTTTCCGGATCGGTGCGGAGGCTGTGTGTACCTGCATGGTGTGTCAGGGCAATCTGTGCAACGGTGGGGATCTGAATAACAAATTGTCCGCTTTTTTCTATAAGCTCTCGTGTGCGAGCCATCTTGTCGAGCACCACGGTCAGCTTTGGTGGAGCATAATCCAGGGCGCAAACCCATGATGCCGCCATCACATTATCCACACCGTCATGTCGGGCTGATACCAGCGTTGTCGGTCCATGGTTTATCAGACGAAATGCCTTTGATAAATCTACCGGGGTAATTGTTACCGTCGCCATAGTTCATTCCTTTTTCAAAATTAGCATTAGCCAGAGATTTCAGAGCAACTGTTCCGACTGCACCACATTCTTACCCTGAACAGGATCCAACGCGGCATTAAGCATGGCCCGGGCAATTTTTTCTGCTGCGACGGGATGCCAGCGTCGGCTGATAAAGGGCGAGATAAGCCGCAGACCTGCTATCAATACCCGTTCACCTGCACGGAACTCAGATCGGGTTCCGTTTATTACGCCGGGTCTGACCAGAGTCAGAGAGCGAAAGCCTGTCGTTACCAGTTCATCCTTTAGCTCCGCCTTAATGCGGTTGTACGCGAACCACGAACGACGACATGCACCGGCAGCCGAATTCAGTACCCAGACCGGCGTATTGCTGGCGCTGGCCAGCCGTGCAATAGCCAGTGGAAGTGTGTAATCCGCAAAGCGAAACGCATCGCGCGATCCGGCTTTTTTCATCGTTGTTCCCAGAGCGCAGATGACAGCATCTGCTTTCCAGAAGTCTGCCTGGTGAGGTAAGTGCCTGAAGTCGATCACCGGCGCTGACAGCCTGGGGTGGGGCGCGACGGGATGGCGCACGGGAGCAAGAACGTGTTCTACCCGCGCATCGCTCAATGCCATTTTTAGCAAATGGCTGCCCACCAGACCTGTGGCACCCAGCACAATTATTTTCATGATAACTCTTCCAGTATCAGGGCTTTTCCATTTGCATCACTGCTGTGCTGATGGCTTCATTGCCCGCGGTTAGCTCAATTATGACCCGGCTGACGGCTGGTCGATTGATGATTTCAGCCAATGTCCAGGCCACGTCATCACGTGAAACGTCACCATGATGAGAGGTCATTCTTTGTTCAGGTCACAGCACGCCCAGGGAGGCTGGTCACAGAACGAGAAAAGCGATGCCTGTCACTCCTGCGTCGAGGCGGGAGTGACAGGCATCAGGGGATGAGACCCCAACGATCAGTTAATCAGGGTGCAACGTGGGTGTGATAGATTTTGCTGACCACGGTCCATTTGCCATCGACTTTGAGGAGATTGAAAAAGTCGGTGAAGCAGAAACCAGAGATATCGTTAGTATCAATACGCGCACTGGCAGCGGTCCCCACAATATCAATATTAACGATAACGCCCTGTGCTTCAGGAGATGGGCGGAAGGCAGAATCAATGGTGTCAAATAATCCCTGGATAGGGCCACCGGTCAGTTTGCCGTCGCCGTCCACTCCGTAAATGGTAGCTTCCTTACTGAAAGCCGGTTTCATGATACTGCTGTCAGCCTGTTTACCACCTTCATTGTACTGATTCAGTACCTTAACGATCTGGTTGTATTCCTGTACGTACACTGGCTTGGTCATGCTTTAATCCTCGTTTTTGAATGATGCTTAACGGATGACTTTCTGATTAAGGATCCTGCGCGCACTACGGGCAATCATTGTCAGTGTCATAATGACCACAATCCCTCCTGTAATGGCCAGAGCCCCGGTAATGTGAGAGACAGTTTCCCCGCGCTCTGAAAGTTGACTCACCTCTGAAACCAGTGACCCGATAAATACGTATAAAACAGTGCCTGGTAACAGACCTGTCCACGTAGCCAGAACATACTGGCGGATACTGATACGACTCATTCCCAGCAGATAGCTGAGGGGAATGAAGGGCAGAATCGATGCCAGACGGAGCAGGAAAACCACCCGAAATCCGTCATCAGAGACTGCGGTATTAATGGCCTGAGCCCTCGGGTGATTCAATGACCATGCTGTCATGCGCTCTCCTGCCAGATAACGACTTATCAGAAAAGCCAGCACTGCCGACATCAGTCCGGCAAATGACGTTGCCACCGAACCGGTCAGTGGACCGTACAAATACCCGGCTAACATCGCCAGTGGTGAAGCCGGAAAAAACAACAGCGTGGCAAGAATAAAAACACCGGCAAACATAGCCGGCCCGAGTGACCCCATCGTCTGTAGCCAGGCAATCAGTTCGTCTGAAATTGTAGGAGTCATCATTTCGATCCTGCCGTTAATCATTTATCGATGCACTAGTAGCGCTCAGCGGTAAAATTTATATGTAGTGCTCACTAAGTAATTCGTAATTTATAGTGATCACTAAGGAAAAAGTCAACCTGTAATTCGATATGTTCTGACGGCGCTGTCTGCCGGGAGGCAGAGCAGCCGCACGCTATGGATAAGGGTCAAAGAGGGGAGATTGATGGGTCAGGCTTGCGGTTGTTTCCAGCCCCCTGTGAACGCGCTGACAATTTCATCCACAAAGACCCGCGTTTTCGCAGGGAGAAGTGGCCCGGGAGGCATTACCGCATAAATTTCTCCTTCCTCTGACCCGCGCCAGTCCGGCAGAATATTAATAAGTTCACCACTCAGTAGCGCGGGGCCCACGAGCCAGTCGGGAAGCATGGCAATCCCTGTGGAATGAATGGCCGCAAGCAGCAGTGTTTCGGAGTTGTCGGCGGTCAGGGGGCCTTCGGGATGCAGAATTTCGATCTGCTTCCCTTTTTTCAGTGTCCAGTCTGACGACGTTGAGGGGCGGACAAAAGCCAGGCACTGATGTGCTGTCAGCTCCTCCGGATGTGAGGGTGTGCCGTGCATGGCAATATATTCCGGTGACGCGACCAGCAAATTCTGAAAGGAGGCTACCCTCCGGGCCTTAAGGGAGCTGTCTCGCAGTGTACCCGCACGTATAGCTACATCAAAACCCTCGGCGACCACGTCTACATAGCGGTCGATATAACGGGCATCGATACGTATTTCCGGATATTTTTTGATAAATCCGGGCAGGAGTGGAGCAATCCATAGTCGACCAAAGGCCACTGGAAGCGAAATGCGAAGCTGACCTCGTGCGCTTGCAGCAAAGTTACTGGCCTCCCGCGTGGCGATATCCAGCTCATCCAGAAGTGTGCGAACACGCTGGTGATACATGATCCCAACTTCAGTCAGCGCCACCCGCCGGGTGGTGCGAGAAAAAAGCTGCACCCCGAGAAATTTTTCGAGACTGCCAATACGACGGGACAGCACCGTTGCATCCCTACCAAGCCTCTCGGAGGCTCCCCTGAAGCTACCGGTCTCCGCCACCGCGACAAAGGCGGTCAGTTCCTCAATACTAACCCTGCTCATCAATTCCTGCATAATTTGCATTACTCAAATGTGTTTTAACGCGATTGTTGATTAATTAAGTGTTTTCTACACTGTTTTCCTCGTCGTGTAACTACAGAGGCAAATTTGATGAAAACATTTCTGAGTATTGGTACTGGCCCGGGCATGGGTTATGAAACAGCCGCGCGCTTTGCAAAAGAAGGTTTCCGCGTCGTGCTTGCTGCCCGTCAGGAAGAAAAATTGCGTCAGATGGCTGATGCTCTACAAGCGCAAGGCTACACCGCTGAATTCAGAATCGTCGATGCCCGTAATGCTGAAAGTATCAGCAGACTGGTTTCGCAGACTGAAGCTGAATTCGGTGCCATTGATGTTCTGCATTACAACGCAGCTGTGATGCGCAATGAATCAATTACCTCTCAGCCGCAGGGATCTTTCGTTGATGATCTGGCCATCAACATCGGTGGTGCATTGACTGCTACGCAGTCTGTTTTGCCGGAAATGAGCAAGCGTGGGGCGGGAACCATCCTGCTGACCGGTGGAGGGTTTGCGCTTTACCCCGATCCGGAATTTCTGTCGCTGAGCATTGGTAAGGCTGGTATCCGAAATATGGCGTTCGGCCTGTTTGATACTCTTAAAAAGCAGGGAATTCATATTGCCAGTATCACCGTCTCAACGGTTGTGACACCTGATTCAAAAGAAGCGCACGACGTGGGTAATCTGTTCTGGGATCTACATAACCAGACTACAGAAGACTGGTCAGCTGAAGCGACCTATCCGGGTTGATAATTTATCCCACTGCTACATGGCCTGTGTACAGTCCCTTTATCTCTATCCGTCACGTAAACAGGACGATAACAAGTGAATATCATTAAAGCATACGCGGCTCAGTCGCCGACAACTCCACTGCTGCCAACGACTGTTCCAGCGAAAGCCACCAGTGAAAATGATGTTGTCATTGACATACTTTTCTGTGGTGTCTGCCACTCAGACCTCCACGCTGCACGCGGTGAATGGCCAGGGATCCGCTATCCTATCGTCCCGGGCCACGAGATTATTGGCCGTGTAACTGCCGCAGGCTCAGCAGTTACACGCCACAACGTGGGGGATATTGTGGGTGTTGGCTGTATGGTCGACAGTTGCCAGCATTGCCAATCCTGTGAAGAGGGATTCGAGCAGTATTGTGATGGACCGCACGGCTGGAAGCAGACCTATAATGGCTGGCTGGATGGCTCCGGTGAAAATACCTATGGCGGTTATGCAGCAAGTATCACCGTTAACGAAAAGTTTGTACTGAAGATAACTCATGATCATTCCAGCCTGGCGGCTGTTGCGCCTCTGCTGTGTGCAGGAGTGACAACCTGGTCGCCACTGCGTCACTGGCAGGTTGGTCCGGGTAAAAAAGTCGGTATCGTAGGAATTGGTGGACTTGGTCACATGGGCATAAAACTGGCTCATGCAATGGGCGCAACCGTGGTTGCCTTTACTACGTCCGCATCAAAAATTGAAGAAGCCCGCAGACTGGGCGCGGATGATGTTGTTGTGTCCAAAAATTCAGATGAGATGGTCGCGCATCAGAAGTCTTTTGATTTCATTCTGAATACCGTAGCCGCACCGCACGATCTGGACGCTTTTATGGCACTGCTTAAACGCGACGGTACCATGACAATGGTGGGCATCCCTGACAGTCCGCATCCTTCCCCCAGTGTCTCAAATCTTGTCTTCCAGCGTCGTCAACTTGCTGGGTCACTGATTGGTGGCATTGCTGAAACTCAGGAAATGCTCGATTTCTGTGCCAGCAACGGTATTACTTCTGATATCGAAGTGATAAAGATGGAGGATATTGAAATGGCATTCAGTCGAATGCAGAAAAGTGATGTGAAATATCGCTTTGTCATAGATATGGCAACACTGTAAATGGTTGAAAGGGTTTTATCTTGATAGGTAAAACCCTTTTCCTTATCCCTAAATGAGGGATATATACCCCAATCATTGTCATTCCGGCATCGTATAGATTACCACTGGCGTTTTTCTGAGCTAATGTCCGCAATGAGCTGTGAGTTCAACGGGTCGATGTAACACTATCATCAATCAAGGGGGACGTTGCCATGAAACGAAGAGCGCGCATTTACTACACGCCAGAACAGAAAGCGATTATCTGAGACAGATATAAGCAAGGTGATTTCCTGCATCAGTAAACCACTTCATACCAAGATGTTAGCTATTAGCACGTTTGGCTCAAGCGGCAGCTATGAGCGATAAGCAGACGTATAGCAAGTCTTACAGCCCGACATTTATGAAGTACCTGCTTAATTATCTAAGATTAACCCCAGAACTTCGATAGCTGGCGCTGAGATAAGAAAAAGAGGCTAATCATGGCAACACTATCCATTTTTATGGACAATAGGTAGTGCTGACAGGCGTTATGTAAGCCGGAACTTTGCTGACAGCCAGTTTATAAAAACCCGAAGTCTGGCACTCTGATGCTGGTTCGGCGGATAAATTACGTGAAACGGAAGTGTTGGATGCCCCCAGTCCGGGAGCAGGGGGACAAGCCGTCCGGCATCAATATCCTGCTGCATAAAGCGGCGGAGATGCTGACCGACGCCAAGCCCGGCCACCATCATTTGTGCAAGACCGTCCCCCTCGTTAACTGAAAAGTGGCTCTCATGGATCTCAACTGACTCATCCCCTTTCGTAAAAATAAGTGGCTCCATTCGTCCTGTAGAAGCGAAAAAATAGCCGACTATTTTATGGCCCTTCTTCAGGTCAGCAGGTGAGGCTGGGGTGCCGTATTTTTCGAGGTATGACGGTGATGCACAGGTGACATATTCCAGTTCAAAAATTTTACGCGCTATCATGGACATATCCTGTAGTTTCCCACCGCGGATTGCACAGTCGACGCCGTCTCCGACAATGCTCACCGTTTTGTCACTCACCCCCAGGGATACAGTCACATCCGGATATTCCTCATGAAACTCCGGTAGCGCAGGGATCAGAAGGCTGTGCGCGAGGGAAACCGGCGCATCAATACGAAGATTTCCACGAGGCTTATTTTTTTTACTTCTGACTGCGTTGTCAGCAGCATCCACTCCGCTTACCAGGCGAACGGCCTGATGGTAATACTCAAGTCCTTCAGGCGTCACGGCAACAGAGCGGGTTGTACGATGTATAAGCTTTATGCCGAGATGTTTTTCAAGGTCAGTAATCAATTTGCTGACTGTAGATCGGGGCAGCCCGAGCTGATCGGACGCCCTGATAAAGGAGGACGCTTCCACAACCCGCACGTAGGCGCGCATAGCCAGTAACTGGTTCATCCCTTCATCTCCATTCAGTTCGTAAACCCTCATTATCCATACCCATGGACAGAGATGACAGTATTACCCCCTTTTTTCCTGCATTCCAGGCCTTATTGTAAAGGTGGATTTACCTGTGATTTGCACCGCCCGGCTTTTAGCACATCGAATTTAGCTACTTGCCGGGACGTTTATTCGCTGCTCCTGATAATCCATTGCATACCGTTACCGGAATGCTTGTCAGTTCAGTACAGGAATATTGTTTATACGAGTGTATGGCCGGATGAAAAAAACAGATGTCTGTATCGCTTCGGACACAAGAAAGAATAAGGGGAAACAGAAAAATGCGTTCGCATCACCACAACTCCGTTGAAACATCGGATAAAAAAGGAGGGGTATGGCTGGGAGTGATTTCACTTGCCCTGGGATCCTTCGCATCCGTCACTACTGAGTTTTTGCCTGTCGGCTTACTGCCTGACGTAGCCAGCACCTTTGGAATTTCTTCCGGACAGGCGGGCCTGATGATGACGCTGCCTGGACTGTTTGCAGCACTTGCAGCGCCGGGGATTATGATGGCCGCAGGCAGGACGGACAGAAAAATCCTGATGTTGGCTCTGACGCTGGTACTTCTCGGCTCCGCCATCCTTTCTTCCTGGGCTCCGTCCTTTACCGTTATGCTGATTGCCCGCGCTATGACTGGGATCAGCCTGGGGGCATTCTGGGCACTTTCGCTGGCCGTAGCCGGAAAACTCGTTAAAAGTGAAGATGCGCCCAGGGCTGTTGCGGCGATCTTTGCCGGCGTAACAACCGCAATGATACTGGGTGTGCCGCTCGGGACCTTTATTGGCGGGCTCTTCTCATGGCGCGTGGCGTTTCTCGCCGCCTCAGCGCTGGCGGTGACTGCACTGGTTATGCAGATGATATTTCTGCCCCGCGTGCCCGCCGGTGAGCGGCTTCGTCCAATCGAGCTGCTCCGCTTCGTGCGGCAGAAACCGGCCCGAAAGACCATCCTACTTATTGCTCTGCTGTTTGGCACGCATTTCGGGACCTATACCTATCTGGCCCCTATCCTGAGTGAGATTGGAATTAATTCTGCCGTAGTGACCTGGAGTCTGCTTGGCTTTGGAGTTGCAGGCTTCTTTTCTAATTTTGTCGCCTCGGCTTTTGTTGAGAAAAAGCTGCGGACGGCAATGGCTACAGCAACAGTACTTATGCTGTGCTCGGTGGTTTCTCTTGGGCTGACAAACAGCGCTGCCGTGGCTATCGGGGCTGTGCTGGTCTGGGGCGCCGCGTGGGGAGCCATGCCGCTCTGCCTTAATATGGCGAACAGAACGGTCTCGGAAGATAATACCGAGGCCGGCTCAGCCATGTTTACGTTTGTTGCTCAGGCAGCAATTGCCGCAGGCTCGTCGGCGGGAGGGGTTGTAGTGGATATGGCCGGAGTGCCGGCAGATTTCTATGCAGGAGCTGCCCTTATGGCATTCAGCGTGCTCATTCTGTATATGTGGCAGTCTCAGGTGGTTAAAAACGCGCGACGTTAGGGATATTTCGCGGTAAACGCAGCGGACTACGCTGTTCAAACCAGGTCTGACGGTAATTAACGTCAGACCTTTTTTTATCTTCTGAAAAGAGGCAGGCCGGACAGCATTTTTTTCAGATTCAGGGCATCCCAGGGGAGATGTTCAGCAATACCCATGCCCACAACGTCGGCTGCCTTTTCAGCTTGCCTGATAACGTCAGCAGCCTCTTTCAGGGTCAATTTTCCTTTAGCTGTGCCATCCCATTTTCCCGGCTCGTCGTCAGGGCGCGCAAACATCACGGCACGAAACTGATTTGCATCCAGCACGTCCAGATCAAAGTGAATAGCAAGATGCGTGATGTTCTCTTTACGTATCCAGTCAGTGATTTTAATGCTGCCTGTGCGTATCTCATCCGGAGTGCAGGTCTGAATACCGTTATTTTTGATGAAGTCAGCCTCGTAATCTGATGGGCTGTGAATGCCGGCAATCATCACCCGGCTGGCACTGACAGGGTGAGACACGCGAGTGGTTAATTCTTGAGCGTCATTGCCCATCAGCGCCCCAAAAACGTGCGCATGTGCAATTTCATATTGAGCGGGCGTCATTATATCAAAAAGAAGAACCAAGCTATTTCTCTGGCGTGCCAACACGGGAAGTTAGCGCTGCAAAACAAGCGCAGAAAGACAAGAAAATTTGTATCGAGATTGGGAGCATCTAAAAGCCATATGTAAGGAATCTGTCCATAAATATCTAAATAAGGGCGAAATGGCTCACTGATCCCCAAAACTTTCACGGTTAGAAATCTCAATAATTTCGGTGCGAATTTTTGGAATCTTACAGGAAATTAGTTATTCCAGTTTCGCGCCAAAGCGTGCGGAAAGCGTCTTGATGTGGGTATGTAGGGGGGAGCACTCTCGTTGACGCAGAGAGTGCAATGTCATTGGACCTGGCGGATTATCTCTGCCCGGGAAAAGGTGCTGCCGATGCCCGGTTAATCCCTGTAGTGTTCTGAGCATGTTGACAGCCTGGGAGGGAAGGGGAATAACGTGTCCTCTGCGGGCTTTCATCCGCGCTGCCGGAATGGTCCATAGTGCATTATCAAGATCGAATTCTGTCCATTCCGCTTCGGTGGCTTCTGCAGGACGCGCCAATGTCTACCACATAAGCCACATGCAGTAGTTAACCTGGTACGAGCCACGACTATTGTCAAAACAGCTTAATAACTTTCCGATTTGCTGTGGATTCAATGCCTGTTTGTGCTGCGTCTTATTGGCCGGAAGGGTCTTGCGTACAGGCCAGACAGGATCACTATCAGCTCTAAGCGTCGCTACTGCTAACTCGAAAACTGATGAAATGGTTCGACGGGCTTCAGCGGCAACTGTCGGTGCTCCTCGTTTAGCCGTTTCCTGAAGAATTTTAAGAATGTGGTATGGGGTGATCTCTCTGACCGGGAGCTTACCGATTGCGGGGAAAACCACATGTTCAAGCATATCCAGTCGCCGCGTTTTGGTGATTTCGGCCCAGTCTTTCATCTGCAACCACTCTTTGGCGATCAGCTCAAAGGTGTTGGATGCGTCGTTGACCTTGCGGATCTTATCTAATTGACGAGCCTGTGTCGGACTAACTCCATCCGCTAATTTCTCGCGAGCCCCGGCGAGTTTTACCGCTGGATAGTCGCCCAATGCCAACATGCTGGATTTCCCCCTGAGTTAACCGATAGCACCATGCCTTTTTGCCATTAGGTTTTACTACGAGGTACAGGCCATTGAAGCCATTGAGGCGGTAAAACTTTTCTCTAGGTTTAGCATTACGGCAGTGAGTATCGATGGGGATAACGGGGCATCGTTTATTGTGCCACTCTTGCGCTCACTTAAAATGAAGATGGAAGAATGTTGTACTCATCCATGTGCTCATTTTTGACAGCGTTGTTACGAGATAAGTTGAGACTCAATATAATAAAAAAACCACGCAATTGCGTGGATTTTATGGTTTTTTGCGATTCTTACGAGATTCAGTGAAACCTCATGAGACAACAAATATTATTTAGACGTTGAACCATGACTTTTATTGTATTTTATTGATACTTGATGTTTTAATTTCTACTGTTCTTTCATTATACTCATGCTTGTACTCATTTTGGAATTGGCTCGCTTTCGAAATGGACAGTTCGTATGTTCGACTCCATAATCGGCACCATTTCAAACTTTTGCCAAGTTTACCGAAACCAACTCAAAGCCCGTATACGGCTAGTTTCTAGCCCGTACCTTATCTTTTGGTATCAACTGGAAACAAATCACAGTTGGGGGCATAAGTGGGGGCAATCTGTGTTCGGTCCAGGGATATGCCCTAATGAAGTGTAAGTATCCCGGTAAGCCGTGGTGCGACAGAGAAACCAAGAAGGTTCGCCATTGCTCCGGTGAAGTCTTTCATTACGCCATAGTTACCAGCCGTACGGAATACAATCCCGCAGCGGATCTAACCAGCGTGATGTCAGGACATAAATCAAAACATTATCCCTTCCCTAGATCTTCTGGTGATAACATTGATAGTTTTTGAAATGTTGATATATATATACCTTCTTCATTTAAATTATTAATGTTTTTAAATGTATTCTTTAATTTTATATCTGGATCGTTTAACGTCACTCTAAAAAATCTACTTGATACTTCTCTATAGAGTTGTTCCTTAACTGCTCTCCTATGACAGATAATTAAAATATTTCGCTCTTTACTTAGATGTGATATTAAACTTATGACACCTGTTTTACCCGCTCCCGTTGGCAAGTTGATTAAGCATGCCTTATCACGAATATTTCTTTTCTTAAATTTAAAAAATTTCCCCACAGCTTCTTCTTGACATTTCCTTATTTTTCCTGTGAATACTTTTAAGTATTTTAATAAATTTCTTTGCATGTAATCTCCTTTGCATATTTAAAAAACTCAATAAATACAATTATGATAAGAGGGTTTATAACCAATCACCTTGGTCCGCACTGTGATCTTCTCTAATTGCATCTTGTTGATAGCTTATAGAAATGCGGTCTAAGCAAGCTGCGGTTCGAGGCCATTCAAATCTAAGATCATCAGCATCTTGTTTATAGCGTTCTACTAATATTCGTTCTTGCCCCCCACCATCATGTGGCATGCGTACAGTTACGCCA